>JAABUR0100003347.1_pt1 | contig 22607 bp, 19 predicted proteins | sample 5560091 | NCBI WGS metagenome assembly JAABUR01 (sample SAMN10711879, study PRJNA513375) | rock metagenome | isolation source: Antarctica rocks | place: Antarctica: Victoria Land, University Valley sud
CGCTCTGTCGACTCCTGACAAGAACATCGTAATTGACAATGGCACGCTTCCAGATTACCGGTAGCTTGCACGTGGACAGTTTGATGGCCTCTTCGGAGGTGGATCAAAAGTTCCTTGGCCGACTCGCGAAAAGCACAAACAATGCCAACCCTTTCCTCTCCTCCATGCTTTACAAAGTCCTGGGCCTCTCCGTCATCCTCTCTAAATACCTTGTTCGCGCTCGCCGACATCGAAAACTCGACACAACCCGCGACACCAAATCCCTCCAGTTCTACCATCGTATCATCTGGCTCTCAAGAGAAGGTCTTGTCATGACAGAACAATACATACTACCTATGGTAGACGATTACGTGGATTTAAAGGTCCTCTCCTACAAACTCCGCGCCTCCTTTTACCACATTTTCGTCCTCTTCCACAACCAACCCTCCATCAATCAAACCGCCATCCCCTCCTTCACCTCCCCTGCAACAAACACAAAAGGCAAAGCCCCGGAGCAAAATCGTACCTCCATACGCTCCTCCCCCATCCCCAGCTCCATTGAAGGCGGCCCTGTCCGTAACCCTTCCTCCCTCCTTCCCCCCGGCCTAGCCCCCGTCTCAATCCCCAAATCCAGCGCCTCCTTCCTCTTGCCCGCAATTGACTACATCCCCACCGCGAGCTCCTGCTTCAGCACTGCCGCCTCCTTCGCCGACGCCCTCCTCCCAGGCTCTCACCCCATCCGCCTAAGCGTCAAAACCGAATACTGCGCCTACCTCTACGACTGCCTCCACGACGGGGACGGCAGTCGCAGACTGGCGCAGCAAACGATTCGAGATGTTTACAACGCGCAAGAAGGCATGGACGACGACATGTTTGAGGATGCAGCGGAGCTGGTGCAGATACTGGGGAAGATGATGAAGAGGGGATTGCGGAGCAGTAAGAGTTCGGGGAGTACGCCCAAGGTGGGGAGTGTGGGGACACCCAGCACGCCAAGGGTGAGGAGCAGTCCTAGGATGGACGAGGAGGGGTTACCGACCACGCCGCGTGTAAGGAGTAGTCCGCGGGTTGGCGAATCGCCTGGCACAACGGCTAGGACGACCCCGAGGAGGGAAGACAAGGAGCTCCCGCCAGTGCCGAGTTTGAGGGTGCGGAGTCCGCGATAAACAAATACCATCTGGGAAACATACACATCAGTGGCATATTCGAAACCAAAAGCAACGGAAACACGGAAAAGCTTGGGACTGTACATTATCCAAAGGAGGGCATTTGACGACTCACGAGACATGACCGCATGTCTTGACGAGTCCATTCACACTGCGCGCATGTAGCATAATTAAATTCTCGTTTTTTTTTCGTTGGGAGGGGTGCGTTAAAATTTTGCTTGGTGGGATGGTTGTAGATAGATACCCTTCTTTATTGGTAACGGGTTAGTCTGCAGTATAGAGCTGAATATGTTTCTTCGGTAACAACGAAGATTCTAGCGATCGCGTTGATTGAAAATCTTTGCAACACTTACGACAGACCGTATCGTGCAAACTGAAATAACTCAAATCTCAGATGTGAACATCAGGCGAGCGAAGCCGTGAATCCACCTCAAAATTCAAAACCCACCTCATAGATGTTAGATAATCTGATGTTTGTAGTTAGTAATGTACATTGTAGTACAATCTTTAGATCAATCTACACTGTGTAGATGCATTGTTCTATGATAGTATTGAGTGACACATTGAATATGAGCGAAAGCATGAAATGAGTGATGAAACATCGTGACTACGAGCGACACGACACTGTGAGTACAGACAACACAGTGACTACGAATGACTCAGAGCAGAATACACATATCAGTATGACTACAGCGTGAGTATGAGCGACAAGCAGAAGAATACAAGAAGCAGAATATATGTACGAGCAACATGAAGACTAAGATGACGTGATCTCATAGCTACAGATAACACAATGACTACGAGTGATACAGAGCAGAATACACATATCAGTGTGACTGCAGCATGAGTATGAGCAACAAGCAGCAGAAGACAAGAAGCAGAACACAAGAAGTAAAATATAAGAAGCAGAATACAAAAAGTAGAACACAAGAAGCAAAATGCAAAAAGCAGAATATAAGAAGCAAAATATGAGAAGTAAAACATAAAAAGTAAAACACAAAAAGCAGAATACAAAAAGCAAAATATAAAAGACAAAATACAAGAAGCAAAATATAAAAAGCAAAATACAAAAAGCAAAATACAAGAAGCAAAATATAAGAAGCAAAATATATATATAAGTGATATTATGATTAAAATGATGCAATCTTATGATTACAGACAACATGATGATTACAAATAACATGATGATTACAAATAATATAAAACAGAATACATTAATATGATTGCAGTGTAAATATGATTAACAAGCAGCAGAATACAGAAAGCAGAATACATGTACAAGCAACATCATGATTAAAATGATGCAATCTTATGATTATAAACAATATGATAATTACAAGTAATATAAAGCAGCATACATATGTCTGTATGAAGATTGATTGTAACAGATGCATAGTTTATAACTAAAAAATATAATATCATTGTATTGTGATGCATGTAAATTGTTTTCTTTTTTTATTTTCTTGATTTAATAAATTGATGATCTGAAAATTCATTGACTGACACTTAAAATCATGTGCATTTACATTTCAATTTTAAGTGAGTTACATTCTGATCTTGCATTTTACTTGAATTGACATCAGCATTATCATCACAGCTCTGAAAACTTCATCAACAATCTTCATATCAGTATGAACATAAAATATATAATCTTGAAAGTCAATTTGAGACGTGATGAGATTGTAATGCTGTAAAGTGTAAGCATCTTTAATATTTCATTGAGATGATGTTCATTTATCTCATTGAAATATTAAAATGATGATGACAAATTCTTTTCTTCATCACTGAATTAAAATTTATTAATGTTTTCAAATTTATTCAAAGCAGATGACATGAAGTTTAAACTGCAACTGAATGTTCTGAGTTTTATATCAGTTAGCAAATCAAATCATGTCATAGTACATAAAGCTTCATACTGATATGAAACTTTCTTTTGATAGAAGATTTCTTCTTGATGTCGAGTTTCTTCTTGATGTTAAGTTTTTTCTTGATGTTGAGTTTCTTCTTGATGTCAAGTTTCTTTTTGATGTTGAATTTCTTCTTGATATCAAGTTTCTTCTTGATATCAAGTTTCTTCTTGATGTCAAGTTTCTTCTTGATGTTGAGTTTCTTCTTGATGTTAAGTTTCTTCTTGACATCAAGTTTCTTCTTGATGTCAAATTTCTTCTTGATGTTGAGTTTCTTGATGATGTCTTGAATCAAATATTTTGAGTCACTATGCAAGACAGCTTCATCTTGTTTTTTAATAATGATATATATTTAATATGTTGATTTAAATGATTTCTTAAAATATGAAAGCAGTTCACTGATGTACACAGCATTCTGAGTCTTTACTGTCATATGTATAATTTCACTTCTATCATTTCAGTCATTGACAAAATATGATTTACAAAGTATATTCATAAACGCATTGATATATCATTTCATCTGAGACAAAAAACATCATTGAATAAAGTTATTCAGATTTTTAATCTGAACATTGATAATTGAAAATTGAGCATGATTTATTTAGAAAGTTAATCAGTTTGTTGTTTTATACAAATATGAAGATTGATGTACAAAATACATTTCATTTTCACTCTTTACAAGCTATTGATTGTTGAGTATCATTAATGAGATGTTATCTCATGATATAATATGTTTTAAACTGATAGCTTGCTGCAGAAGATTATGCAATATGAGTCTTTATAGTCTTGCTTGCTGCTGATAAATTTCATCTGATGAAGAGTTTGCTTGTTGAAATTGACTTTTGTCATGCAATCTCTGCTTGATGATGATCTAATTGTAAGAATTGAGTGACAAGCTGTGATTCAATGAAAGCTTGAGAATTTGATGATCGAGATGTTGAAGCAACAGAAGAAGAGTTAATAAGATCAATAAATTCAACGTAACGTGATCTGAAAGTCAAAGATGATTCAGAAGAAACATTTCGTGAGTTTGAATCATTGCATTCATGACAGAATTTGACGCTGAGTGACAAGTCAACATAAGAGTCATCTGTTTCAAAGCAATACTGTCTGATCATATCAATACAAGTGCAACGTATGATGTTTTTTCACTTCATATGAATTATTAAAAATTAACAAGATTACATATACAACAGAGTCATAGCTAATGTGACACACGCTGAGCAGCAACTTTCTTGTCTATTGAGTCTATGACATATTCGATTGCTCATTATCTTCGTTGATCTCAAGCATTTAATGTACATCGTCATTTGAATGTGCTGTCTCATGCATGTCAGATAGACTATCTGATGCAATGTGATGATAAACTAAATCTCTCAAGCGAAAATATTTCTGATAGTGCAATTGACTATGATGTGCAAATTTCTTCTCAAAGTTAACGTTCAGCTGCTTTGTATTAATATGAAGATCAGTCATGACTTTCAAACATCAATCAAGAACATCGACAGATAAATACTCATCAATCACTATCATTTATTAGCATGACAAATCAAGCATATCAAGACAAGAACATATCATATCTCTTTACATCTATTGACAATTCATCAAGCAGAGTTAAATTAAGTCGAAGAGCTAAATCTGAAATCTATTCTGAGTGATGATAAAGAATTCATGATTGATTTGAAACACAGTTAAATTGATTCTTTTGTTGACGAATTTTATAATAGTTTCAGCTTCTAACATATGAATACACTTCTTGACGTAGTATGAGCATGTAGATAGCACAAAAACAAATGCAATCTGCTGATGACTTAGAATCAAAGCTGTTTTCTTTACAAAGATTGTGAAAGTATATTTATGCTCATATTAGTATGAAGATGAGTTGCTGTTGAGTAAATAACATACACATCAGCGATAAATCAACATTTTATTTAGCTGATTTCATCAAGACTCAATACGTTGATTCTTAGTACTCATTTCGTAGAAAAAGCAGTTCTTGAAGAGAATATTTGATTTGTGATCTCGATGAAGATGATGATGTGCAACAGCAAGCAAGTCTGTTTTCACTTCTTGATTGAATCTTATAACTCTTGAAATCTTGTTTATCTTCTTTGTTGAATCTAGAAACTGTCAAAGACAACTTATACTGATATGAGATGATATCTCAACATAGATTCAGACAATATATCAAGAGTATACATCAATAATCTTGTATATCTTGAATTCAAACATGTTCAGTTTGTAATAATCGTTGATTGATCATATGAAGTTGAGATCTGAAACAATGTATTCATCTTGAGTTCGTTGCAAGTCATATCTTTATTGAGCAACATCATCAAAGTTCAAGATCTTAATCAAATCATAAAGTCAAGTACTATAATGTATTAGTAAAGCAAGACAACATGTTGAAGACGTAAGTGATCATGATATTAGATGATCTTGCTCTCAGAAATGAGCATGAAGCATATCTCGCTCATAACTCTCAATGATTCTCTTTGTTATGAGCGTATCAAGGCTGAAAAAGACTGAAGCTTTAATCAATTCACAAAATATGCTAGCGAGTACTCTGCGTATTGATTAGAACTAGTCAATGTCTCTAGCTCAGATCTGACTCAGTCTCTATTTTCTTTTCTCAACATCTCTTTGTTCAACATCATCTTTCTTTCTACATCACATTCTACTTGTGTCACAAACACGTTTTCTTCAAGCTTAGCACAGTCTCTGAATATTACTTAAATAAAAGCTTTTGTACTCATCTTCTTCTGTATTCTTAATATTCAGTTATAACTATTTTTAAAGATCAAGCACTATTCAACTCTGACTTTCGCTGATTGACTCATTTAAACATGATTCTGACACTTTTTTGAAGTTCAACTTCTACAATAAACAGCATTTCTGCATCTGCTATCTCTTTATTGATTAAATCAACGCGATTCTTTAATTTCAGCTTCTTTCATATGCATATAAGAAAGAATCGCGTGGTTTTAAAATCTTCGTTCTCAAGAATTTAAAGTATATTCTTGTCAGACAGATGAAGTAAATAGAGTTCTTTGATTCAATTATAAAACTCATCACTTGTATTTGCTCAAGTATTTCTGATTATCTGTTATGTGCAAAGTTGATTATGCAGAGTTTGTTAAGTTATGTTGACATAATATTTATCTTGTAGAATTCAATGAATATCTGATATTTTGACATCATTATGAGATAGTTCAAGAATTCTTTTCTTATGATCTTCAAGAAAAATAACTGATTGAGATATGATGAGATTGAGTATCGTTGTACATCGACAAATGTGCGACTTGCATTTTAGCAGAAGCTTCAAAATTTGACGCAATTGACGCAATCAACGATCTATTATTTATTTAGTTACTTTGTGCATCACATCAAAATATTTGATTATCTTTGACATAATTATTTGTAACAAACATAAAGAGTTACAAGTAAATAATAATAATAATAAATTCATACACTCTTGTGACATCAATTAAATCGACTCATGAGAAACTCTATGCTATCTGTATCGAGTGAACAAAACTCTCTGAGGTAGAAAATCACTTGCAGTCTACACGACTGCTTCACGCAGTCGAAATAGTGAGTTTTGAAACTATGTATCAAATTTGTTCACGTTGATTGCATGTTAGAGAACGAGTGTTCTAGTCACTCTAAATTGCTTCAAGAGCTTCGTTTTCATCATCATCTTCGCTACTGCTCTGAGACTCTTCGTGATGACGATGATTATTTGATAGTTTGAGAAGTCAGCATTTTGTAGCATTCTTGATCGCAGATGCGATCAGTTCGAGCAGTGCATGAGTACATGCTTCGTCGTCTGATGACTTCATTCGCAGCTGCATCGCGAGCTATTTGTGCCTGAAACGTTTCTAGAGTGCAGATAAGCATTCAGATCTATGCGTTCAATTCTGATGTGCATTGCAAGAGTGCTTTCTGCTTTCTGAAGATCATCACGCATCTTTATCATCTTATTGCTCAGATGCAATCTTTGTGCTGAGATTGCATTAATGTCTGCGACGCGTTCTCTGTACTTTTCTCATCGTTGATTTCATTGATCTTTGTGATACTGCGTTATTGCAATGCTATCGCTTGTTGAAATCATTGTGAAGAAGAGAGTGTATCGTCTGCGTCTTGACTGTATCTTTGCATCTTCTTGAATGAAGACATTCAGAAGTACTATTTTCTTGATGACGAGTGAGCGAGAAATGACGCGATTAACTCTCGTCAAACGAGCGCGTATTAGTTCGCATGCTTGTCTGATCTCTTGCGTTCAATCGTTGACTTGACTGTGTAGCGTGATCTTGTTCTGTAGCATGTTCAGATGAACATGTAGCGAACTCGTGTATGTTTCTGTCTTTAAAGTTTCGATGTTTACTCTTTTGAATGCTTCTGCTACGTGATGCAGAGTTTGATTCTGAAGTGTTTCTAGCCTGCGTTCTTTGCTCGACAGTTCATCTATCGAAAATATGTTGTATACGTTGCATGCAACATACATAGAGCACGATCTCTATGCTGGTTTCTTCCTTAGGCTCGAGAGGTTACTCAGAGAGTTTTCTCGCGACAGATTCACAGTTCAAGGCAAACGAGATCTCTCACTGCTCAGATTTCAACAGTTTACTTCTTAAGCATGAATCGCAGACGTATTGCAGTCGATTTCTTCTCTAATCACATTGACACACGCTACTGTTCTCTCGAGCTATACAGATGATGTCTTCGACTAGAAATTGATTCTATCATCAAGACATTCGAGAGTCAGAGCTCAGTGAAGAGATGAGATTCTTGAAATCAACAGTCGTCGTCATTGTATATCACGCCTTGCAGACGCTCGCTTCGCTTGTAAGACGTGTGACTCATCTGTTTTGCATTATCTGTAGAGATCTTTCTCGTGCAGATCGATCATGTCTTGCAGAGATGTTCATATGCTACACTTCTAATCAGGCAGCGTAGTTCAATCATTCTCTACTAACTCGCTTGTGTTTCTCTTCTCTTAACGAAGTCTTCTCGTCAGCGTATCGCTCACGTATAAAATGTCTGTGTCTGAACGTCTGTTAGACAATATTAACGAGACTCTCGAGTTTGCTCGTGTTGAACTTAATGAGACTTGTGAGTTGCTCATGTCGTAGTAACAGGCACGCAGTCTTAACAAGATTTATACGTAGTTAGCACGTAAATTTAAAGAATGTTCATGATTCAAGTTCTTTCTGCTAATCATTCTCAATAAATCAAACGCAAGAATGTTCTGTCTCAGTTCTTGTCATCGCGATAACGAGATACTGAATCGAATGATTTTCATAAGCGATTTCTCTCGTAGTTCTGCGTTCTATTTGACTTTCTCATCTGCGTGCAGATTGCTTGTAGCATGCACATTGAGATTATCAAAGTCTGCGCGATCGCGAAAACTCTGCACGCGATCAACGCACAGCGCTTCATCATCACGCAGCGTCTCAATGTCATTCAAACTTTTGATAATCTTTAGACTCTACTATAGCTAAACAGTAGATTCATAGTCAGCATTATGTACAGATGAGTTTCATCGCTGATTGAGTTACAAGTAAACAGAAAGAACTGTTGCTTTGTTACATTAATGTTCAATAACTGTGATTAATGTAACTTAAAGCAGTTGTAACTTATTGATTTGTTTATTATATGTTGAAAACTTCTGTTCTTATGCAAATCTTGACTAATTCTTTCTGCTCTGATCTTACTTCTGTTCAATTACTTGAATCTTATTTACACTTTCTTACTCAGATGTTGCTCAGATCTTGCTCAAATATCTTGCTCAAATTTATTTGTTCTGTTAACATTTGTTGACTTGAGAATCTTCTTGCTCAGATTTTGCTCAGATCTTACTCAGATATCTTGCTCAGATCTTGCTCAGATCTTGCTTAAATATCTTGCTCAGATCTTGCTCAGATCTTGCTTAAATTTATTTGCTTTGTCAACATTTGTTGACTTGAGAATTTTCTTGCTCAAATATTTTGCTCAGATCTTGCTTAAATCTATTTGCTCTGTCAACACTTGTTGACTTGAGAATTTTCTTACTCAGATATTTTGCTCAAATATTTGACTCAGATCTTGCTCAAATATCTTGCTCAGATCTTACTCAGATCTTGCTCAGATCTTGCTCAGATTTATTTGTTCTATCAACACTTGTTGACTTGAGAATTTTCTTGCTCAGATCTGAGTTGAGCAAAATATTTGAGTAAGAAGTATATTTTGCTTCTTGTATTTTGCTTCTTGTATCATGCTTCATACTCACGCTGTAATTATATTGATATGTGTATTCTGCTCTGAGTCACTTGTAATCATTGTGTTGTCTGTACTCACAGTGTCATGTCGCTTGTAATTATGATAATCTTCTTCTTTCAAGTTGAATGATGATGATGACTACGTGTTTCTAAACTGAGTTAATCATGTGTGATTTGTTGACTATGACTTCTGATCTCTAACTTATAACATGATTAAGAGTAAATATGAGTTGACTTTGACTTGTGATACTTAACTGATGATATTGCACGACATGATATTGAGACATTTGCTTTAGCACTTGAGAGAATACTTCATAGCATTGCTGTTGTTTGCAGCTATTCAGATACTTCATAGCATTGCTATTGTTTATTGCTATTTAGATATTTTATAACATTACTTTTGTTTATCGTTATTTAAATATCTCACATAGCTTAAACTTGTAATATTTTTCGACTTTTGCAAAAGATGAGTGATATGCTGAAAGCTTAAACGTAGATTCAGTTCATGACATTCTTGTTCTTTAGAATAAGCTTGAGAAGAAATTGATGAAAGCTTGAGATTTTCTGAGTTCTGATTCAGCAACATTTTCTTGTTTCTGAGTCAGACTGTTTTGATTCAACGCGTTGCGCAATTGTAATTATATGTGATTAGAGTTGATGAATTATTTCTCTTAAAGAAGATTTCAAGTAATATCTTCAACTTGATTTTAATAATGAAGAGATCAACAAAACTCGATTCTGAATCTCTTCATCATATTTAAGCAGAATAGAAAAAAATGCTTCTTTGTCTCAAGAAGTTCTTCTTTCGCAAATGAGAATGATCTTAATTGCAACTTAAGATCTTACTTGTTGAATCATCAATGTAACATATCTGTCTGAAGCTTGAACATTTCAAAGCAATCATTGTATTTATCTAGAATTTTAGCTCAGAACTCTTCTTCTTTAAAAAGAAGACATTCTTCAACTTTTGCAATTGTATTATGAACGCAAGAATTTAAATTGTTCTTGACAGCATAGTATTTAAAGTCAAATCTTGACAGTTAAAAAATTCAGACTTGAATTCACTGTAAATTCAAGCGAACGTTTTTCGTAATTTGAACGAGTGTTTCTTATTAGCTCAAGTGAAAGAAACTGTTGAATGAAAAGATCATTAAAGCTTGAATCAATGATCTGAACTTTCACAATCTCATCAAGTTCAAAAGATTCATCTTTTTAATATCTGTCAGATTTGATGAAAATTTTGTTCAAGACTCAACTTTGATCTTTTGTACTTCATTGATTTGAACATTGTAGAATTGATTGAATCATCAATCATAGATATTGTCAGCAGATTAAGTTAGCTAGTGATTTCAGTGATTGCATTCATGCGAGCTATGTTTACATTCTCATCAACTTCTTCAACTTTGATCTTGATCACGTTGCTCTTGACGTTTATCTCTTGATGTGCTACAGCTGATTTTTTCTCTCGCTTCGAGTCTGTCAAACGAGAATCAAATAGAGTAAGAATTGAAGTAAAAATTAGATTCTTCGTAACTTTGAACTGATTGATTATTTCAAGCAGATCATAGAAAGATAGATAGAGAAGTTCAGAGTGAAATTTGTTCAATCGCAGAACATTGAGTGAAAACTTCACTTGATGCTTGCTGTCTGATTTGTCTCTTTTCTTCAATAATAATTTAAGTGAGTGATTTGAGAATTATAGAATTGAGACTAAATTTTTAAAGAAATGAAGTATAATCATTCAGATCTGAGAACAAAGCTTCTGTTGATAGAATAGTAAGATGTGTATATATATATATATACAAAAGAGAAGAGAAGAGCGAACGAAGTTGAAGTGAGTGAAGAGTGTATGCGTGAAAAGAAAGAAAAAGAGAAAGAGATGAAGAATGAATACAGACTTTTTATCAATGAGATGAACATTCATGAATGAATGCTTGAAAATCTTTAAGTGATGAAGATTTTATTCACGCATACAATTTTCTATTCATTGATAACGAATTTAATTCTGTCATTTTGATGATAGAATAAACTGAAATTGAGATGTATAAATTGAGTATTTCACGAATAATATCACTCTTCAACTCATCTCAAGAAATATCATTAAGTTCTACGAAATATCAAGTTCTAGATTCAAGTCTCTGAAAATTAATGATTTTCTTTCTGTTTTCTTAAACATTAATGAATAGATTGTTTTCTTGCTGTTTTCTTTCTATTTTCTTTCTGATTCTTTCTTATTTCTTTCTGTAATGATCAAGAAACAATCATGAATTAAATGAGAAATGAATATCATGAGACTGCTTACGACATTCTCATGAGCAATTAGTAGAAAGCAGAGATCGAGATCTGAATCAATGATAAAAAAGTTGAAAGTGTTTTTCAAGTGTACATACAGATGTTGTTTTAACTTGTAAATAAAGATCACAAAGACACACATTTTACAGTATCTTTCTACAAGTACAATCATTGCATGTATTCATTGTTTGCTTTCTTTGTTGCTTCTACAGCTTTTTATATTGCATCTGTACTCTATCTTTCAGCAATGTAACTTAACAAAACATGATCTTTAATCATCATAAGATTAATCATCATCTTTGATCAACAGCTAAATCAACTTTGATAGCAGCTTAATCAGATGAGATATGAGTGCTTCATAACTTGTGTTATCATTGACTCGTTGAATTCAAATAAATGCTCATATGCTTAGTCATTGATGAGATTTCTCTACAAGCATTGTAAATCATAAAGATAATCAATCTTGTGATGATTAAAGAGATACAACTCATCTTCAGATCTACAGTTAAATTTATAATGATAAAAGTTTAATCATTATGAGTATGAAAACTAGTGTTTTAAGTATTAAGCTTGACTCATCAAGTCAGTTAGAAGAAGACTGTAACTTCTTTTTAATATATTTACTATCTACTATTTATTTCTGACAGAGCAAGAACATGCAAAGCTGTGAACTCTGAAAGTCATTAAAGATCTTATAATTGATACATCTCTTACAGCATGAGTTGAGCAGATCAGATCTTGATGATTTGATTTATAAAAGTATTAAATCTGAGTCAGATCTGAGCAAGATGTTGATGATTTAATCTATGAAAGTATTAAATCTAAGTCAGATTTGAGTCAGATCTGAGCAAGATGTTGATGATTTAATCTGTGAAAGTATTAAATCTGAGTTAGATCTGACTTAAATCTGAGCAAGATGTTGATGATTTAATCTATGAAAGTATTAAATCTGAGTCAGATTTGAATCAGATTTAAGCAAGATGTTAATGATTTGATTTATGAAAGTATTAAATCTGAGTCAGATTTGAGTCAAATCTGAGCAAGATGTTAATGATTTGATTTATGAAAGTATTAAATTTGAGCAAGATTTGACTCTTTGAGAACGTGACTTAGCTGATCAATTTTTGTGCTTCTTGCATATCTTATACTTCTCTTGACGTTTTTGCTTCTTTCACTCGTCAACGATTTACTTATCGCTTGTCATGAAGTTCAAATCATAAACTGTGTTATATTGATCTCAATCAATGAAATTATTGATGTAAAATTTGATGCGCGTCTGATTTGCAAATACAAAATGTGCATTGCAAATTATATGCAAAAGATTGTAGAAGCGACGAAAGTCTAGAAGTCTTGAATTTTGAGACATATTTGATGAAAAGTTCTTCACTTCATGCATGTCATGCATTGAATGTGTAACTTCTCTGTTTATTTAGCGCTTTAGTTTAAATAGCATCTTTGTATATCTTTGTGATCATCTCTTGAAATTGAGTCACTGATGATTAAGCATAATGATAATAATCTGTACTTGTTCTACACATTTTTCACTGTTTTTCATTGACTCGTTGTTTTAATAGTCTTTCTTCGACTTAAATTTCTGTACTCATACATTGTTTCTTCATCATGAGATTTCTTTACATCAGCTGAGAGTGTCATTCTTCTTGATGATAATATTTACAGATTTCTTGATCTTTTTCTCTTCACTGTATCTTTCAACAATCAAGAAGAACATAAAGAATTGCAGTTTTGTTGATCAAGACTCACTGTTGAAGAAATCACAGTTGATTGATGTTGCTGAAGTCTACATATGATTAACAACAGTCTTGCTGAAACGTAGATAATTTGCAGCTTTGCTTCTTGTCTTTAGTGCAACAGCTTTCTCTTTCATACTTGAGATGTTTAAAGTCTTGTTGACAGCTTTCTTCATGCTAAGAAACTGCAAAGCTTCGTCGTAGATGACTTTATTTGCAATGTTCAATGTCTCTTTCTTTCTCAATATTCGCTGCATCTTTCTCAGTTTCTGACGCAGTCAATGCAATTCATTCTTAATCAGACTATTCTCAACTTTAGAAATTCTTCAATGCTTTTGCTCTTGAATCATCAAGCACTTGTCAAGATGTCACGTAAGTGAATTGTAGTTCTTCACTTCAAATTTACATGCAATGCATTTGTGAAACATTGAGTTCAAGTTCTTTGAATCTCTGTGATTTTGAGTACGATAAAAGCAAAGATTTAATAGTCATTGAACAAAAACTAATGCATTGATTTTAAACATGCTTAGTCATGTATGCTCAAAAGTGCTGTGATGAAAATCTCTGTTATTGAATTACATATTTAGAAAGATCAAAATCGTCTTCATGCTGCTGCTTAAATCATATCTTGAATCAACGTCTCATTCTTTTGATTATCACTATTCACGCTATTTGCATTTTCTGACATTATCATCTCATTCTTGACTGTTCAAAAGACATTTACTGAAAAGTCAGTTTTCTTCTTGCACTTCTCTGTCACAATTCTTTTAAAATCAATTCTTGAAAAGATAATATAATAGTAGACTTTGTTAGAGTTGCTTTGTCAATATGCATGCTTTGAAACTTGCTTCGCTAATTTGAGTTTTTGAGTAAACTTGCAGAGAATGACAAGTTCAACACGCTGAAGATTTACGCTTTCACTCATAATATTTGCAAGATTGATGAGAATGTCTGATTGATCATTCTGCTTAAGATCTTCTGCGAAATCTCTTTCTAGCATGAAATTGAATCGAGCTAATGCTCTTTGCTTGATCTCATCATGAAACATTCTTAATGTGCAATTAAATGTAGAATGTTCTTGAATAAACTATATCATGAAAGTTAGTGTCTGATACAAAGAAAATGAGATGACTACTGAAAAAGAAGCACAACATCTGATATTTAAAGCAGAAAAACTCAAAGTGATGATACACTTACTCATTTCATAATCAAAGTCATCTTAAAAAAGAACAACATAATTAAAGTTGATTTGTCAATAAGTTCAAAACTCAGCAGAATCTGCATGATTGCTTGAAGCTTAAGACAATTTTGAACAAGTTCTTGATAAACGTTGACTAAAGAGAATGTTGACAGCATTCAATCAATGATTCAATTCATGCAAGCTGTTTGAACGTTGTCATTCATGAAATGCATATCTAGTTTCTTGTCGTTTATGAAAAGTCATGACAAATTATTACATACTTGAAGCATTCTAGCTTTATCAACAATCTTGATAATCTTTATTTTCATAAATCTCTTGTTCTTCTTCTGAAGTCTAGAATTCTCATCTCACTGCATCTGTAAATGTTCAAGATCTGTCAAAGCTTGACTCTTTCACTGTTAAATCTGTGCTTGATATTATTCAACGTACTCTGTAAGAAATTGACACGTAGCTGTTCTTGATATCAGAGCATTTAGTTTCAACAAACAATCATTGAATCAATGACTTTCTTCATGATGATGAATTAATGCATTGAGCAAAGCTGTCGCGAAGTGATCAACAGCGCTGCGCGCTTCTTGAATTGTTTGATTTAACTCACTATCTCTTTCTTTGACAATGAGCTTGATGAATTCTTTTAGACACGTGAAATAAAGATCGAAAAGATGATGGTTTGAATTATTTCATGCAGATGACGAAGTAATATTGAGAGCATCAATGATATCTGAAGAGTCAACACTGATCAGCGTGCTTAACATTGACATAAGTCAGAAGTGTTGTGAAGATCTTTCATCTTTCATCTGTTTTAAGTCTTTTCAAGAACTCACTTGCATGTTTTTGACATTGTGACTCTTGTTGACACAAGCGAAGTCAACGTGCATAGTACTCATTATAATCTCTTTCTTCATTGTCATTTTTCTCTTTATTCATTTTTCAACGTGAATGCTTGTAAATTTCTTAGAAATTCGCGTGTGATAAATCTTTCAGATTGATACAATTCAGATGAAAGTACTTTCTTTCAAAGATTGTTCATAATAAGTCTTTAGTAATGAATTTCAACTCATTGATCATTTGAGATTAGAATTCATCAGAGTTTGAAGCTGATTCTTTACATTTCATAAGTTAATATTGTTGAATGATAAGAATTTATGTAGTGACAGAACTTTGATGTCAAGAGCTTTCAAATTAACATACTTGTTGATCATTGCAAATCACTCATTAATGTTAAAGATCAACACTATAAAGATGCTGAGTTCATTGATAGATTAATTATGATGTAGTTTGCACTCAGACTTGCATGAACATCAAGCGAATCACTTTCGATCGATTTTAGATAGCGAATAAACAAAGTCATTGAATGCATCTTGAAAACAATGACGTGAAATATTCAATTCTTTCTTTCATTCTTTTCAGATCTCTCTTCACTTCAGTCAGAGCTGCATGCAAAACATGATGATAGCAAGTGCTTCAATGATCTACAATTGAACAACATTAGCTACTTAAGCAACATTAAGAATGAGCGACTGTATCTTGCTTAATCTCATTTCATCTTCGATTAATTCTTCATACAAATCATCAGCATCATTGTTCATGCAAGCAATGATCAAGACTAGATGCAATTGTCAATGAAATATTGACAAAAGAAGATTAAGTAACATTCATTTGACAAAATCTTTGATGAATTTAGAAGATATGAATATCAGATGAGTCAATTGAGCTCATGATTTCTCTTTGAAATGCTCACAAAGCTGATTATTCTGAGTAGTTAGTACTTTGAGAAAAAGATGAGTTATATTATTCATGTCAGAGAGCAAAAGACTAATCATTGATCTCAATTCTTTTCATCATTATCTTCATCACTATTACTTCTCTTCAACTGATTGCTTAAATCATCAATGAGAGAAGATGATGTTATTATAATCATCACATCTGTTTCTATAATTGAATCTTTTGAATCATTTGCATTCATGTGCTTCAAAATGCTTGTGCTTGAGACAAACTCATCATGAAAGAAGATATCATTTGTGAAGTTTCTAGACTTGATTCACTTTCACATAACTTTGCTATTGAAAGAATTTGATTCTGAATCTTTCATACTATTGATTTGCATATGCTTCAACTCATCTGAACAAAGAAGTCAGCAAAAAGCAATAGAAAAAGTGAACACAATGTTGTATGCTAATCTTTGATATTTGCAGAGCATATTAATAACTTTGCATGATGATGATTGAACGAGAAAATCATTGATATCACGACGCTTGAAAGTTGATTAACAGAAGAGAGAGTTATTTTCATCACTGTTTCAAGATTAGAAAAAAGCAGAAGAGACTTTAAGTTGACATATCAAGCTCATTCTGACTTCAGACATTAATCTTGAGAAAATTTTGCGAATGATTTTGCTGTGCAATGATTGCATTGTGCAGATCTCAATTCAAAGCAATGTTGATAATATTCTGAGAAACTTTGTAGAAAATGCAATGTTTATCATCATCAAGAAAGATATCACTTGTCTTAATTGACTGAAGAAATAAGATGAAGATGATGTCTTGAAGCTTAAGAGATGAGTCAGATGTTGCATTGAACAGTTGCTCAGCGAGTACTACATATGACATGAATCATATGCTAAGTTGAGATGAAAAGATTGAAAACTCAAAGTGTTCAAAACTTAATGAAGAGTAATGTGATAACACTGTTGATTTTACAAATAACTCAGAGTTAAAAAGACTTGAGTGAGACTGAGATAATGATGTTGATGATTGTATAGAAGATTCAGAGTAGAAGAGACTTGATGAAGATTGATGTGAAGATGTTGATGATCATGACAAAGATAAAGAAATAAAGATGAGCATGATGAACATTAAAGAAAGCTTTTCAAAAATTAGCTGAATGATCTTGAGTTTTCATTGCTTTGCAGAACTTTTCTCTTACTTATACTCTTTTGTTAGCGTTGCTCATATATGTGACAGCTCTTTGACACAAACGTCGCTTAAAGATAGAAAAATTTATAATCTCAATCTCATTTGCGAATTTTGATTGAAGTCATTTGATCATTTTCTTTCATTTGAATCTCAAAAGTTTGCAAGAATTCAATTCATTCTTGAATGCTTTCAAGAAAAGATCGTGTTTTTTCAGCAATGTGATCATTCTGTCAAAAAAATGTTTGATGATGTTTTCTTGCAATGAGTATGCTGACTTTACATACTCTTGACTTCAAGATTTGAGATCGACGTTATAATCAAAGTTGAACTGTGAGATTTGAAGAGTCATATTGTCTAAGCTACATGATGAGTAGAAGAATGATCTAGAATGAGATAAGTAATTAAAGATTGATGAGTAATATGAGATGAGATGAAATGATGAATGTGAAGTGAGAGTTAACTTTAATTTTGTTTGCACAAAATGCATTTGTGTATAAAGAAAATTCATCGACTAAAAGTTAATGATGTGCAGTCACATGATTTAAGACAGAATATTTAATACTTTCACAGATCACATCATTAATATCTGACTTAAATTTCGCTCAGATTTAATACTTTAACAGATCAAATCATTAATATTTGACTTAAATATTTTACTCAAATCTTGCTCAGATTTGATACTTTTACAAATCAAATCATCAACATCTTGCTTAAATCTGAGTTAAATCTCGCTCAGATCTTGCTCAAATTTGATACTTTCACAGATCACATCATCAACATCTGATTTAAATTTCACTCAGATTTGATACTTTAACAGATCAAATCATCAACATCTGACTTAAATATTTTATTCAAATCTTGCTCAGATTTGATACTTTCACAAATCACATCATTAACATCTTACTCAAATTTGACTCAGATTTAATACTTTCATAAATCAAATCATTAATATCTTGCTTAAATCTGAGTCAGATCTTGCTCAGATTTGATACTTTCACAGATTAAATCATTAAGATTTAGCTCAGATTTAAGCTAAATATCTGAGCAAGATCTGAGCAAGAAGATTCTTAAGTTAACAAGTATTAACAAAGCATATAAATTTAAACAAGATTTGAGCAAGATATCTGAGTGAGATTTGAGCAAAATCTGAGCAAGAAAATTCTTAAGTTGACAAGTATTAACAAAGCAAATAAATATGAGCAAGATCTGAGCAAGAAAAGCTGAGTGAAATATGAGCAAGATTTGAATGAAAAGATTGTGACAAGTGTTAACAGAGCAAGAAAATCTAGACAATAACTTGATTAAAAACTTAATGATAAGCAAAATTTAAGCAAAAGAGTGTAAATGAGATTTAAGCAATTGAACGAAGTAAAATCAAAACAAGAAGAATTAATCAAGATTTGCATAAAAACAAAAGCTTTCAACATATAATAAACAAATTAATGAGTCATGATTGCTTTAAGTTACAAACATATATATTTTGCTTTGTATCATCAATAATCATCATGTCACTTGTACTCACTGTGTTGCATCATCTGTAATCATGATGTTGCTCATATGTATATTTTGCTCTCTGTATTCTGCTGCTTGTCAATCATACTTATGCTGCAATCATATCAATGTATTTTATTTCATGTTATTTATAATCATTGTATTATTTATAATCATTGTATTATTTGTAATCATTGTGTTATTTGTAATCATTGTATTGTCTGTAATCATAAAATTGCATCATTTTAATCATAATATCACTTATATATATATTTTGCTTCTTGTGTTTTGCTTTTTGTGCTTCTTGTATTTTGCTTCTTGTATTCTGCTTCTTGTATTTTGCTGCTTATCAATCATATCAATGTATTTTATTCTGTGTTATTTGTAATCATCATGTTGTCTGTAATCATTGAGTTATTTGTAATCATAAAATTGCATCATTTTAATCATGATATCACTCATATATATATTTTGCTTCTTATGTTTTACTTCTTGTATTTTACTTCTTATATTTTGCTTCTTATGTTTTGCTTCTTGTATTCTACTTCTTGTATTCTGCTTCTTGTATTCTGCTTCTTGTGTTCTGCTTCTTATATTCTGCTTCTCATATTCTGCTTCTTGTATTCTGCTTTTTGCATTCTGCTTTTTGCATTCTGCTTCTTGTATTCTACTTCTTGTATTCTGCTTCTTGTATTCTACTTCTTGTGTTCTGCTTCTTGTATTCTGCTTCATACTCACGCTGTAGTCATACTGATATGTGTATTCTGCTCTGAGTCACTCGTAGTCACTGTGTTGCCTGTACTCACAGTGTCGTGTCGCTTGTAGTCACGATGTCTCATCACTCATTTCATGCTTTCGCTCATATTCAATGTGTCACTCAATACTATCATAGAACAATGCATCTACACAGTGTAGATTGATCTAAAGATTGTACTACAATGTACATTACTAACTACGAACATCAGATTATCTAACATCTATGAGGTGAATTTTGAATTTTGAGGTGGATTCACGACTTCGCTCGCCTGACGTTCACATCTGAGATTTGAATTATTTCAGTTTGCACGATACGGTCTGTCGTAAACACTGATATATATACACTCTCTAGATTTCTGAACTCGACAAGCCCTCTCCTCACTCGGAGTTCTCAACGAAAACAGTTGATACTGTAGATTTCCCAAAGACCGCACCAAAACTTCTTCTACAATACTATGCAGAAGTTACCTACCTACAGTATATATGTTTCGTCCAGGAAAGTCTTCCGTTGGCTCTCGCGCGCGTTTGTTTAGAGAATCGCAATAACCCATCCTCATCCTCATCCTTCCTCCCCCTTTGCTTTTCCTATACTGTAGTAAGGTATGTAGTAGTAGTAAAATGAAGTATGTTGTAGTAGTAGTAGTAGTGGTGGTGATGGTGGTAGTAGTAGTAGTAGTAGTAGTAGTAGTAGTAGTAGTAGTAGTAGTAGTAGTAGTAGTAGTAGGAGTAGGAGTAGAAGTAGTAGAAGGAGGAGGAGAAGGAGTAGTAGTAGTAGTAGTAGTAGTAGTAGTAGTAGTAGTAGGAGTAGTAACCCCACGTGTGTGTGGAACAGGGGACCGACCACACGCACCCGGTTGCAGTATGAAGATATTGGGGTTTTTCCTGCGCAACACGAGTATCCGGTCTGGTGTTCCTTCTACGGTAGTCTCGCAGACCATGGGATTCTTTCCCGTGTGCAAGGTGTCTCGGGGGATTGTCCTGTATTGAAACCAGCGAGCATCGCAGGGGGTATCATCAAGTCGTGGGGTGGCAAATACAAGGCTCGCGTCGACGGTCCGAAGACTGCGTGCGTAGGTGGATGGGCGTACCAAGTGCAGACGAAAGAGTGTAAAGAAGCTTTGCTGTTTTATGAGACGGACAAGTATGAGGTGGTTAGGTGTACCATTGCGATTGATGGAGGGATGGAGGAACTGAAGGGGTGCACGTTTAGGTTTGTCGATTCTTCGCAGCTATCGTAAGGGACGTCGCCGCGGGAGCACTCCTGTGTTGTCGGCTCGTACGACGTTGCATGTTCGACCAATGGGCCTTTGGCTTTCGATTGCTTGGTTATTGAGAATGCGAGGGATGTTCTCAATGCCAGACGGGGCTATACATTACTCTGCGCGGCTTGAGCGCATGCAGGATGCAATGAAAGTCATGTGCAATTGTGCTAAGCTTTGCTATCTTTTAGAAGAGTCTATATTTAGATTGGATACCTCAAGTTGAAAACTATTAACAGGACGATATCTTGAAGGCTGTCGACTTAAAAGAAAACGTGCGACGAACTTATGGTATTCATTAGGGTGAAGTTTCTAAGGAAGCTTGATGAAAAAGAGATTCAAAGAGATTCCCTCTCTGGATAGCAGGTTCTTGTCTGAGCTGCGGTGGATCAATGAAAGTTCGACGCCTGAAGCACAACCTGCAAGACGAAATACGAAAGACAGTCCTTATCGACAAGACTTACTTGAAAGCTATCTGCTTCGTTTCGAAAACCGAATGACCAGCTAGACAGTGAGGCCTAGGACCCCACGTGGCTAGGGTTCGAAGTCGAAGAAACTTGGAAAGTGCACATCAAAGTTGTGGAATGAATCAACATGAGAAGAAGAGGAAAAGCCAGTCAATGACAACGGTTAGAAGAGGTGGCGGTTTGGGACGATTGACGCATTCTAGGTTCTTCTTTCTTTACTTCCCCTCGGCCTCTATGCTTCCTTCGCGTCAGAGCCCAATGTAACGGGAGTATGCACTTCGAACATGTGGGCTTGAGAAGCGTGGTATCAGTCACTAGATGAGAACCTCCACTTCTGACGAGACAGTGTGTACTCTCACTAGCTAGTGGTCTGTAGTCTGTACGCACACGGTTTGTTTGCTGGCTTTTGCCTTCGCCATAGTGAACCTCGGTTCCCGCTCGCTAGGGCTTTGCTTACCTTAGCATTGGATCTGAATTGGGTTCTGGGCCAGCAGTCCTTTGGTCCGCTGCGTCTCACACTTGGAGGGCAAGCGTAAGGTAAAGTACCTAGTGAAGTACCTTACCCAAAGGTAAGGTAAGGTACCGTGGTACTCCGTACCTACTGTATGGAGGAGTAAATCGCGGGGTTTGCTCGGAATCCGGGGTATTTATCTTCCGAAAACCTTCACTCCAAAATGAATGACTTGAATTTCGAGCTTTCCCTCGGAATCCAATCCAATTCAATCTTCTAGAGAAAGAAACTGGAAAAACCAATTGTCTTACTCCTTTGCCGTATCTGCTTCCAAGATGTCGGCGTCGGGCTTCCCTAATCTCCAGCCGGCATTGACTATTCAGGTATGTGACGTCCAATTCCATTTAGAATATAGAGGCCGTCACTGATGGAGTGCAATTGCAGGTCACCATCGATGCTCCCATAGGTGTTGGTAGGTTTACAGCCCTTTAGGGCCTGCAAATGGCTTTCAGTGACGCGCGAAACCCCCAGGGTCTGCATCCAGAGGCACCGCTCTTGCCGTGGTGGTATGTCATCATCTCCTCGTTCAACCTCTTCCTTTCTCGGGCTCCAAAGGAGCTGACAAAATCCACAGCCAATGACCGGCGGCACCATCAAGTCCGAGCCCGGTTTCTCTCCCTCTTTGGACGCCGAATTCGTCGGCACAGGAAACGATTAC
>JAABUR0100003349.1_pt1 | contig 22604 bp, 40 predicted proteins | sample 5560091 | NCBI WGS metagenome assembly JAABUR01 (sample SAMN10711879, study PRJNA513375) | rock metagenome | isolation source: Antarctica rocks | place: Antarctica: Victoria Land, University Valley sud
CCGCCGGTCAGCGCGTGGCGGGCATCGTGCGCGGCCTCATGCAGCGGCGCGCCCCAGCTGGATGGACAGATACGTTTAAGAATTGATTTTCCTACAAAGGTGGTTGACCTGCCATGACTGCGGAGCTCCCCGAGCCACGGCCTCCGCTCGCGCCGCCGTGTCCCCACGACGTCGGGTGGCCTTTGTGTGTGTAGTGCTGTGCTGTGGTTGGCTGAGCACGTGCGGCCGACTCCGGGGAGCCGCATGCGCTGCGGCTCCCCCTGCCAGCCCCGCCCACTCCACGCGCCCCGGTGTGCAGTGCAAGCTCGCGCCCGAGCGGCCGCCGGCGCGTGACGCCCTCGGGCCGCCTCGGGCTGCAGGGGCGTGCGCGCGTCGTTCGAGGCGGGCTACCGGCTCGGCCGCGACAAGGCCTTCGACGACAGCCGCCTGCGCGCGCAGCTCGCGGTCGCGCAGCGCGAGGCCGGCATGTACCGCACGTCGGTGCAGGTGCGCCGCGCTTTGGCTTGGCGGGGCCCGTTGGCTTGCGTGTCTACTGCCCCTGACAGCGATGCAGTCAGCTCATCCGGGTGGGCGCCTCGCCGCGCTGGGCGGGCGCCGCCGGGCGTGCCCCGGACGCGTTCGCTGCGTGCGCGGTCTTGCGGGCGCATCAAGAGCGTTGCAGGCAGCCGCCCGCCCCCTTTGTGTGGCCTGCTCGCACGGCGTGGGCTCCTTGGATGCGGCCTTGCGGCGCGCGCGTCTGTCGGTGACCAGCATGCCGAGCGCAGCGCGTCCCGTGGGGTATCTCGCACGGTGGGAACGGCCGGCCAGCACGAATGCGTCAACAGCGGGGCCTGGCGCAGGGGCCAACGCCCGCCCCGGCGCGCGCAGGCGCTGCTGCAGTGCGTGCGGCAGATGCCGCCGGGCGTCGCCGCGGGCCCGCCGCGTCCGCCGGTGCCACCCGCGCCGCGCGCGCACGCGCGCCGGAGCCCCGCGACGCCGCCTGCCGGCCCAGCAGCGGCGGAGCGGCGCCGCAGCCCGTGGCCTGTCGGCACACATGCGGTGCCGGTTCTGCCCGCGCCGCCGCCGCCCGTCCAGGCGCGGCCGCTGCTGCCCGCGCGGGCCGCTGCCGTCGCGGGCCTGGCCGCCAGGCCGCCTGCGCCCGGCGCGCCGGTGGCGCGCTCGGGCCCTGAGGACAACATGCTTGCCAACGGCGGTGGCGCAGCGGCCGGCGCAGCCAGGCCTGTGCTTGCGGGCGACGGGGGCGCAGCAACGCCGTACGGCGGCGGCGGCGGCGTGGGTGCTGGCGCAATTGCCGGTGCCGTAAAGGCGCGCGAGCCGGCCGCCGCGGGTGCGCCGCTCGCGAACGGCACGTCTGTGCGGTCCGCACTTGCGCTGGGCTCGGGCTCTGCAGGCGGTAGCTATACTGGCGGGGGAGGCGTGGCGTCTGGCGGCGGCGCTACGGGCACAGCCAGGCATGAGCTTGCAGATGCCGGGGCCGCGCCGCCGCCGCCGCACAGTGTGAGCATCGGTCTGGTAGCCGGCGCGCCCGTTGGCGTCGGCACATGTGCCGACGCCGGCGTCGCTCTGCATGACTGGCGCAGCGGTCTGGCGACCGATGCTGCTGGCAACGTCGCTGCAAGTGCGGGCGGGCGCGCGCCCGGGGGCGCTGGCGCCGCGGTGGCCCCACACAGCGCTGGCGGCTGTCTGGCGGCCCAGCCGATCGACGACGGCGAAGCACGCCCGGGCGGCGCAGACGCCGCGACGCTGCTTCATGCCCGTGACACACCTATACAGGCGCACGCCCTGGGCGCCGCCAGGTGGCCGCCGTACACTCTGGTGCCGGTGCCGCCGAACGGCCGGTGAGGGCGCTGCGCGTACAAAGCCGGGGTTCTTTCTGTGCGTGACACTGCTGTGCAATATGTGGGTGTCCAGTGTTGCCCTTGGAAGACGGAAGCTGCCTTGTAAGTGATGGCACAGCATTTTGTCAAGCAATTCTTCTTCCTGTCTTTTGCTCCCCCTCTCGCAGGCCCAAGCAAAGCCCTAGAACTTAAGCTCTAAAGAAGCAGCCAGGGCCGTATAGCGACAAAACCTGCGCGCTTGTGCACACACATCCAGTGTGATCAGACGTTGTAGGCTGGTGTGCATCTTCACGCCAGGCGTGCGAGCCGGTGCACGCAGCATCCGCCCCAGGACTCTCGACGCGTCCTGCTTCACCCGCTGGGCAGGATATACACGGCCAGCTCTGGCCTGCTGCTGAAGGCGGCTGCGTGTGGGCCAGGTTCGCGAGGTGCCCGTGCATGGCATCCCTGCTCCCCCTAGCCATGCCTGCCGAACGGTGGTGGCAGTACCCTGCCGGCACAGAGCGTTCCGTGGAAGGCGTGCTGTTTGCTCCAGCTCAGCAGCTTGCCTGGCCGTGACGGGCTTGCGGGCGACCATGTCGTATACGAACACCGGCCTGCCTTGATGCACGGCAGGATCTTGCCCCTTGTTCACTTGGCTACCATGCCTTGAGCACTTGACGAGGGCGGGTCACGGCGGCAGGGAGGGCTTGTCCGGGAGCCCGCGCAGAGCAACCGGGCGGGTCCCATGGCGAGTCCCTCTGCCATCGGGCGCCGCGCTCCAGACGGCTGGGCCGAGGCCGCCGCGCGACGCGTGCTATGGGTCGGCGCCGAGGGGAGCATAGATGCCGCGCGCTCCCCTTCGCCGGAGCGGCAGCCCAAGCGCGGGCGGCTGGACGCTGGCGGCGCGCCCGGCGAGAGCTGGCGCATCTGCGCCGTCCGCTCGCCTGGTCAGGCCGCCGACCAGCACTGCGCGGCAGCGCCAGCCGCGCCGGCGCCCGTCGCGGCGCGCCCGGCGGCGGGCACGCTGGTGTCCCGCCCGGACATCGCGGCGGCGCTCGCAGAGCTGGAGGCCCTGGCCGCGCACTACCTTGCTGAGGACGCGCGGCTGCTCGCCGATGACAAGGCCGCGCTGCCGCCAAGCACTGAGGCGTCCGCTGCGGTGCGGCCTGTGCTACGCGCTCTTCAGGCACCCACACTCTGTCCTTTCGACAGTGCCGATCGCTTTGCGAGGGACTGGCCTAGCACAGCGGTTGCAGCACCATGGTGTGGGTGCCTTCGCTGAACAGCGCCGTGAGCGCAGGCCGATGCGGACGCGTACAGCCTGTGTCAGGACCTCGAGCGACTGGCGCGGCGCTGCTGCGGCGCGGACGCCAGGCTGGGCAGCGAGCAGTCGCTTGCAGCGTACCTGGACTGGCTGTATCAGAGGTGTGCTTGCGCACTGTGCGCTCACCGCTAGACCTGCGTGCGGCAGAAGCGCACCACCTGCCTGCTCGGGACAGGCTTGTACACCGTGCCCAGCACTGACAGCGTGGCATGCAGCGCGCACAGAGCCATGGCCTGCCGATCACGCTCTTGCAGCACTGCGCGCAGGGCCCGGGAGGCCGCGCACTGGCAGGACAAGATGCCGGGCTCGTCCGACTCGGAGGCCACGGCAGCCAGAGGAGTGACGACGTATCACGGCTTGGTGCACGTGCGCGCGCCCCCCAGCGCCGCCGACATGCGCTCCCCAAATGGTGAGCGTGAGAGGCGCGTTTCAGGCACAGGCACTGGGGAAGCATGTGCGGCATGCTGTGCAGGCTCTGCAGAGCGGGGAGTGGTCCGCCTAAATGCTTGGCTGAAGCGTGGCCGGGGGCGCGCGCGCAGGCGGTGCTGTGGGGCGTGGCGCAGCTGGAGCGGGCCTGCCTGCGCGCGGACGCCTGCACGCCTGCGGCCGCTGCACCGGAAGCGAGCGGTGCGCCGCCGGCGGAGAGCGCGCCGCGGCTGACGGCTGACGTCCTCGAAGCCGCCAGCATCCTCGCGACGATGCCGAAGCGGGGAGCGCCCCCGGCGTCACCCGTGCCCGGCGCGGCGCCCATGGCGCTGGGCGCGGCAGCGGCGGCTGGGGCCCAGCCTGCCGCGCCCGCCGCGCAGGCTCCGGGCGACAAGGTCAAGCGGGCGCGCAGCCGCGCGCCGTCGCCAGGGACGCACGATGAGGCGGCGGCGGCGGCAGTGGCGTCCGCCAAGCGCAGCGCCCCGCGCGATCTGCCCGCCTGGGGCGCCAAGGCCAGGCGCAGCAGGCGCAGCTGAGTCGCGCAACGTGGGTTGCTATATGCGTCTGAGCGCTTGGCTAGCGCGGCAGCTTGGCAGGGGGTAGCAGTGCAGGCGCAGTGGGTAGCAGCGCAGGCGCAGTGTAACTGACCGTTTGGGGGTCGCACGGCATGGCGGTGTCTGCCGAGAGGCCTGCAGCCACCATGGCTTGCGCAGCAGCGTGCGCTTCAAGAACGCACCTCGTATTCACAGGTATGTACTGCGTGTGTGCTGTCAAAGGTGTTTCGGTGTGGACACGGACACACTCCCTTGGAAATTCGGGCGAGGTGTTGCAGTTGTGGTGGGATTTGCTGTTGCTTCAGCAAGGGCATGCGTTGGACTTCAGCCACTTGCAGCAAGTCAGTGACTCTCTGCACGGGCACTTTGCGTACAGTGGCCGCGTGCTTGCTGTGTTATGACAAGTATGCGGCACCTTCACTGCAGCAGAGCCTGTTACGTGGCTAAGAGTGCGCACTTGCAACTCCTTTGCGCCCTGCGATGACTCTACGCACCGATGTTCACTTGTTGGCCTGGACTATAGATGGCTCCTCTTCAACATGGATTCATGGGATAACGTATGTTTAATGCGGCGTTGCTCACCAACTCGCACCCTTTTCAGGGCAGGGTGGAGCGCTCAGCTAGCTCTGCCGCTGGGCACAATTGCAGAGCTCCAAGCTGGAACAAGAGTCCCACAGCGAGGTACCTCTGCCTGCGTGCCTTGTGACAAGTCCATTACACGCTCAAGCTTGGGCAGCTGTTTCATACACTGTGCGGGGACTGCAATGAGTGCGCCGCCAGGCTCGCAGCCGTATGCACCAGCAGCCCCTGGGGTGTCCTACATCTGCGGCGAGTGTGGCGTCGAGAACGTGCTGAAGCACACAGACGTGATACGCTGCCGCGAGTGCGGCTACCGCATCCTGTACAAGAAGCGGACGCGGCGGGTGGTGCAGTTTGAGGCGCGGTGACAGGTGCGTGCACGACGGCGGGCTGCCAGTGTATCGTGTCGGCTTCAATGCTCTGCGCTGCTTCCCGCGGAAGACACTGCTGCCGGAGTGCGCAGATGCAGGCCTGGCAGCGCGCTGACACTGTGCTTGTCCTTGACAGGACAGCAGACAGCAGAGCGACGCACGGCGTGCTGCAAACCCCGAAGCAACTGTAGAAGACAGAGTGGTTTGGTCCGCACCAGTTTTCCCGGTTTGTATGTTTGTGTTTTGTGAGTACAGTGTGTCTTGCACAAGATGTATGTGTGTGGCAAACCGAAGCTGAAACTGAAAACTGCAGTCTACTCTCACATGCACAAGACCACTTGCCACTGGACGACGGACAGCACTGCCTCGACTCTGGCAAGTCCTGGCCCAGCAGCACACACAGGCCTGCTTGAGTCAGGCAGCTTGAGGCCTTTGGCAGAGGCAGGGCTGCGCTGCACAATGACGTTGCATGTGCAGATACTCTGACAAGCACCTATGCTCACCCAACAAGTACACGACGGCAGTGCTGCGACGTACGCATGCTGTGCAGCTCGCACAAAACCCTCAGTCAGGCAGCGCCCTCACTGGTGCGTCAGGTGGTGCCTGCCTCCGCAAGCTCACCGCTGCACAATGACTGCTCGCAGCCGCCGCCACCGTGCCTGATCATCCAAAGTAGATGTTGAGCGTGAAGCGCGTCGGGCTGAACCCCGTAAGCACCGCCAACGGCAGCACCACCAGTATCAACGCTATGGGCCACAAAAACACCTGCCAGGGATGCGAGAACAACCTCAGTGCGCAGGCTCGTTTCTGCATGCACTGCAAACAGGCATGCACTTGATCAGGGACAGCCTCAGTGCGCAGGCTCCTTTCTGCATGCACTGCAGCCGAGCATGCGCTTGCTGCTGGCCAAGCGTTGGAGCAGCGAGCCCGGCGCGCCTCGGTGTGCTCCAGGAAGGGCAGCGCCGAGTAGCCCAGGAACGACAGGTAGTGGTAGTAGCCCAGCGCGGCCGCGTACAGCGCGTTGGACAGCAGCGCGGCCACCACGCTGCGCCACAGCAGCAGCGGCGCGAGGAGCAGCTGCAGCACTGCGCACCCGCGCACGGAACATGGTTGAGCCTCCTGTGGGGCAGCACTGACATCTCGCTGACTCTTGCAGGTATGTCTTATATGACTCTCACCACACATGCGACAGACTTGTTTGACTCTCACCACCCATACGACAGACAGGCGCATCGCCACGCACACGATAGAAAGGCGCTACGGCGGCGCCACAGCCTGCACTTCTGCAAACGAACCGCAGATGCACGCCTTTAGCCTTCACAGGAAATCAACAGCTGCGACACAACTGCCATGCAGCTGCAGTCGTGCTGCGTGCCATGCAACCAGCCATGCTCTGTACGGACGCAGGGCACAGGGCACAGGGCGCTTGCAAGTTGAGAATGGTCTGTGAGTGCAACGCTACATGCGGTGTTGTTACGCTGGTGCATAGTGACCTGCCTGAGCGCTGCACAGGAAGTGCACGGACGAAGCCCATGCCGAGCTGCCCCTGGCGGGAGCCGTGCGCACCATACAGCAGCAGGAACAGCGGAAAGTACGAATTACAGTGCACGTCAAAGGCGTACATCCTGCAGCCGCACAGCGGCTGTCAGCCCCCGGGGGCCTGATGTGTCATGCGGCTGAGCCCGGGCACGCATGCGCTGCGGGCCACGCATGCGCCACAGGAGGAGTCGAGGGGCAGCCGCACCACTCCCACGTGCTGCTTAACAGCGTGGCCACGCATGCGCTACAAGGCACGCATGCGCCACAGGAGGAGGCGAGCGGCGGCCGCACCACTCCACGTGCTGCTCGATGGCGTGGCTGTGCAGCGTCCGCTTCCGCAGGAACTTGTTGGCCAGGAACCTGCGCCCAGCGGCGGGTCGACCCTCACGCTTGCTCGCGCAGTGCACACACAGATCATCTATGACACTCCTGGCATAGCTTGGCCCCGCGCACGAGCCCGCAGTGGCATTTGCCAAGCCAGCAGTACGCACAAGTGTGCCACTGTTTTCCTTTACATAGCTTGGCCGCGCGCACCAGCAGTGGCAATCGCCATGCCGGCAGTACGCACAAGTGTACCACAGCGTTCCTTGCGGAGCTTGGCAGCGCGCACCAGCCCGCAGTGGCGATTGCCATGCCGATGAGGAGGAAGTCGACCAGGACAGCCGACAGCACAGTCAGCACCGAGTGCCACACGCCGTCGCTGAACCTGCCGCGCGGCAGGCAGGACCGCATTGCTGCTTCGCGGCTATGCCGCCGGGCCTGCTACGCTGCAGGCAAAGTGCCAGGGCAGCGCTGAGTCTGCAGACTGGGCAGGCGACACTGCAAACAAAGACCAGAGTCCCACGCTTGCTGCACGGTGCAGGTGGCCCTGCCTGCGCTCTACGGCTGACAAAGAGCCCGTGACAGAGGCACGCTCCCGCTGCAGCGGGAGGGCGCCGCACGTGGCGCAGTAGGCCGCGGCCGCCACGGCAAGTAGAAGGCTGCAGATGACGACAAACGCTGGGTCATCCCGCGCCCACTGGTTTTTGGTCTGCTTCTGATAGGAGGTGTGCCGATACCTGCGCGCGCAGGGAGGGAGGTAAGATTGTCACGCGTTTGCCAGCACGCAACGCGACAGTGCTGTGCTCCAAGATGGGCTCGCGGGTCCGCACGCTGTCTTTGGCGAGACGCACAGCTGCTGCATCAGCCAGAACGTGTACCTACGGCACAGGCTGGCTGTCAGCGCACACGCAAGCAGGCTCTTGAGCCTCAGCTTGCAGGCTGGGCCGCACTCAAAGTCCATCTGCTTGGGCCTGATGATCCTGCGCAGGTACAGAGGCAGCGCGCTGCGCTGCGAGGCGCTGCGCTTGCCCCCATTTGCAGTGACTGTGGTCGTGGGCAACATCCCCGGCCGCAAGTCATCCGCACTGGGCTCTGCCCGCTGCCATCAGCGCGGCCTCCTGTCACCAGCACTTGGAGCGCAAGCTGGCTCACACCAGGGCAACGCCACGTTGTAGTCCGCGACCAGACGCTCTGTTGGGCTCAGCTGAACAGTGCTTGCTGAAAATGGTCAGGACGTCCCTTTTGCAAGGAAAAACAACTGTCCAGCAGGAGGGTAGGGTCCTGAGCTCAACTCGCTGCCCTCTGATGAGCGCAGCCTCGAACTTCTCCTGCCCACTCCAGCCCGCCGCTGCCTAGTAAGCTCACGAGCAGGTGTCCGAGCCAGCCCAGGCGCTCACGCCAGTCGCGCTGCGCAGGCGAGCACAGGGGAGAGCGCCCTGTTATGCATTTTCCCTTTCCAGAGCCTGCAACGTCGTCGCATCACGCCAGCACGTCGCAGAGCAGCGCCCTGCCGCAGCCGCACAGCGCGCAGCAGCAGCGCTTGCACGCCGTATGCACGAACAGTAGTGGGGACGAGCACGCCTTGCAGCAGCTCGCAGCGCACGCGGCAACATGGCGGCTGTCAACATCGGCGCGGACAATGCCAGCGACCAATTCTACCGGTGCGGGGCGTGCAGCCACCTGCGCGCCTTGGGCCCTGGTTCTCGGCGGGCGGCCGCCTGCTCCGCTGTGTCCTAGGGACACCAACCAGGGCTGAGGGGTGCTTGCTGCCGCCGCAGGTATAAGATGCCGAAGCTGCAGGCCCGGGTGCGGGCACGCGGCGGTGCTGTCGCGCGCACCCTTGCCAGCTGCGGCGGGGGCAGCGTGGCGGTGGCACCTCCTGCACGTACCGCCTGCCGTGGCGCCGCCTGGCGTCAGTGTGCACTGGCGGCGCTCCGCTCCTTATCCATCTGGCGCGCGCGCCGCAGATTGAGGGCCGCGGCAATGGCATCAAGACGAATGTCGTGAACAACGTGGAGGTGGCCAAGGCGCTGGAGCGCCCTGCAGACTGTGCGGCACGCTGCTTTTTACTGTGGGACTGCCTCGCGCCAGCAGCCTGCACATACTGTCCAAGCAGATGCTGGTGGGGAGCGGGGGCCTGACGGCACGGCTGTGCCTGCGGCAGACATCGTCAAGTTCTACGGCTGCGAGCTGGGGGCGCAGACCAAGTTCGACAAGAAAACGGGCACGTCGATCGTGAACGGGGCTCACGACACCGGCAAGCTGGTCGAGCTGCTCGAGGTGGGGGCCGCTCGGCCTCGGCCGTGCCTGTATCTTGGCTGTGGGGTGCTGAGCAGCGACAGAGTGCCGTGCTGTGCCACATTCTGGCCTGCAGCAGCGCCGCCTGCGCGTTGCAGCAGATGCTGCAGCGCTGGCGTGCGCCGGCGCGCAGGGCTTCATCAAGAAGTATGTGCAGTGCTACTCGTGCGGCAACCCGGAGACCGTGGTCAAGGTGCGCAAGGAGAACATCTCGCTCAAGTGCAAGGCGTGCGGCGCGGTGTCCGACGTGGACGCGCGCCACAAGCTCAACACGTACATCCTGAAGAACCCGCCCGAGGAGAAGGTCAGCAAGGCTGAGAAGAAGTGCGCCGCGCTGCTCGCCTGCCTCCGGCAGCGCCGCGCTCTTTGCCTGCCTTCGGCAGCTGCAGAGCAGGCCGTCGAGTGTGTGAGCACCGGCGCGAGCCTCGCGCGGCCTCCGTATGAAGGCCGTGCCGTGTGGTGCCGTTGCAAGCTGCAAGCAGCGTGAGCTTGAGATATAGATGCATTCTAGGCGCGAAACGCTTTGCGGCACGCGCCTGCCGTTCCACGCCACTTGCAGGGGCCAGGTCTGGTTTGGGGGCAGTGCATCGGAGGGTGGCTGGCAGCAGCCACCCTCCGATGCTCTGTGTGGCTGGCAGCAGCCACACAGAGCCAGCAGACACGCTCCGTGGTGTGGAGCATGGCCGAGCGTCAGGGCGCCGGCGTGGCGACGAGCGAGCGCGCGCGCGCGCAGGCTGAAGAAGATGGAGAAGGAGCGCATGCAGGATGCGGCCGGCGAGAACCTGGACAAGGAGGACAAGAAGAAGAAGAAGTGCGCGCCCGCCGTGCGCTTACCGTGCAGCAGTTGCACCTCATAGCAGCATAGCTCATGAGAGCGTCATAGCGTGTGAGAGCATGACTGCATGTATGCAAATAGCGTGCCATGCTGGCTTAATTATGCCATGCGTGATCGTGTGCAGCGGCCTGCACCTGACGGTGTGCATGCGGGCCTGAACGTGCATGCTCTGCAGGGACAAGAAGAAGAAGAAGGGCGAGGACGGCGAGGATGGCTCAGGCGGCGGCGACGACGACGACGACGAGAACGGCGAGGCCAACGGCAAAGACGACGAGGACGAGGTGGTCTGGATGACGGACACGTCCGAGGCGGCCGCGCAGGTCTGCCAACTGGCGGCGCCTTGAATCACAGTCCTGTACGTGTGTGTCCTCTTGCTTACCAGAGACATGCATGAAGCCTGTTCAGCACGAGCTCGTCCGTCTGTTACACTCGGGTCTATCCAGGAACAGGCCTCAAGTGCCGGTTGATGGAGAGTGTGCGCGCGTGCGCGCGCGTGCGCACATGTGCCACCTGTCGATCAGGGGCACGCGCACGGGTGCGCTGACGCGGGCGCGCGTCGCGGCGCAGGCGCGCGCGCAGGAGCAGCTGAGCACGGCGATGGCGCAGATGGTGACCCAGGGGAACATCGAGGCCGAGGAGGCCGCCAAGCGCAAGGCGGAGGAGAAGCGCGCGGCGGACGAGGCGCGCGCGGCGGAGGAGGCGGCCGCCGAGGCGGCCGCCGCCGCCGCGCGCAAGGCCGAGCAGCAGGCCGAAGCCGCGCGCAAGGCGGAGGTGGGCGGCGCACGCGGCTTGCTCGCTTAGCGGGGACCGCGGTGCATGCGCCTCCTAGCGGCGGTCACTTGTGTGGCAGTTGGTTGGTTGATGTTGAAGACGTGCAAGCCCGCTGCCCGCTGCCCTGGGTCTTTTAAAACGTACAAAGGGAAGAAAGCACAGATTGCGCGGCGCAAGCCAGACGTACGTTGCGCGTCCTGACGGTCGTGACAGGCGCATGCGCTTACAGCCTGCCCACTTGCAGGAGGCTGCGGCGGCGGAGGAGGCCGCCGCGCGCGACCCGGTGCTGCGCATGCGCAAGGCGCTGGCCGGGAAGGCCGGCGGCGCGGCGGCCGATGCAGCGCGCGCCCAGGATGTGGAGGGCGGCCTGGGCGGCCGCATGCGCGTGGTGTACCAGGTGCGTGCCGTAGGGTAGGGCCAGGGTAGCGCGGAGCCCGTGCCGCTGACTGCCCTGGTCGCGTACCGTGCAGCGTCTGCGACACAGCAAAAGGCGGCATGAGCGTCAGCACAGGGCCGTGGAGTGGCCAGGCGCGCCGTCCTGTGTCCGCGGCTGCGCGCCTGACATCGATGCAGCTCCCGTTGGGAAAAGGCTGCGGGGTGAGGATCGGACGTGGCGAGTGGTGTGAGCGATGCCGGCGCGGCGCAGGCGCTGTTTGGCGACGTGGACGAGAGCGCCAAGCTGGCGGACTGCGTGCACAGCCACAAGGCGCTGCTGGCGGCGCTTGCGCCCGACCAGGCCTCGCAGCTGGCGCAGCTGCTGGGCCTGGAGGCGCTGCTGGGCCAGGCGCTGCCCGCGCGCGCCAAGGAGGTGCCCCGCCCGCCGGCGTTGTAACCCTACCTTACTTATACCGATGTGATAGCGCGGCCTGATCGTGTTCAGACGAGAAAAGGGGCGCTGTGCTGCTGCACGACCGCCAAGATCGTGGGTACCGCCACGGAGCCTGCCTACCTGCGCGCGCTTGCGGGTCCTGGCGGCTTTGCTTGCGTCGAGGGGCGCGTGCTGGACCTGCAGCTGGTTCAGGGGCACGCGACGAGGTCAGGGCGTCTGACCCTTCAGGTTGCCTGTTCTCTGGCGTCTGGTCTTCCCCAGAGCCTTGCACGCCGCTAGAGCCTGACCAGGGGCCGCGCGCAGGCCGCGCTGGTGCTCAAGGCGCTGTACGACGACGACGTGGTGGAGGAGGACATCATCCTGGCCTGGCACGCCAAGGCGGGCGCGGGCGCGGTGGTGGGCGTGGCGCCGGCGGCCGGCGCGGCCGTGCGCGAGGCCGCGCGCCCCTTCGTCGAGTGGCTCCGCGAGGCCGAGTCGGACGAGTCCGACGACGAGTGAGGCGGCTGCGGTTGCTCGCGAAGGCCGAAACATCTGCGTGTCGCTCTGGGCTGGCTGCAAAGGCGACGCCTGTATGAGGGCTTGGCTGTGCAGTGCTGTCTGTGTTGGGCGAGTCGGATGACGTTTGCAGGGGCGCGCAGCGATGCGCTGTCCAGGCACAAGTGCGGGGCATTTGTGCTTGGACGCTGTGGCTGCTGCGCGTGAGGTTGCCAGTCTGCCTAAACACATGGACTGCACAAGGTTGCTCCTGTCAGGAGCTGACGTGGTCGCATGCGTTGGCGCGGCTGCAGCTTGTGGGGCCTGCATGCGGTTTGGATGTTTCTGCGCTCGTGGTTGTGTTTGGCAGGATGACTGATGGCAAGTAGTGTGCCTTTTGCGCCGGCTGTGCTCTGCGCTTTGAGCAGCTAACCTAGTGGATCACTGCGCTGTGCAGCTGTGGAATGCTGGCAGACGTCAGTGCAAGGCTTGGCAAATAGATCGTGTGTCTATTGCATGAAGCAGTATGACAGGTGATGTGTGACGACGTAGCATAGTATGTGTGCCTGAGCATCTCTGTAATGCACGACGCGCGGCAGGTGTCTGCACCCACCCACCGATTTAGCTAGTCCCCTTCGAGTGCGTGCGAGCCAGCAACATGTCCCCATGTGCTGAGTCATCATGCATGCCGAACATGCAAGTCAATTGCACATGCATGTGCATGCATGACATACGGTCTATGCGCAAGCGGCGCACTTCAGTCCTGCATGCAAGTCAAGCCAGGTCTCACTCTCGCCAAGTATACATTCTCGAAGCAGGCACAGCATCACAGGCGTCCAGCTCCTCGGCCATCACAGACTTACGCACGCCCACGCGGCCGTGCCTTGGTGCTGAGGGCGAGCTGCGCGCTGCTTAGCAAGTGCGCAAGCTACATGCGTGCGCCGCACACGACTCCAGTCTCTGCTATCTGCACGCTTTGCTTACACCCAACCTCTGCACAGGCGCCTTGCAGGCGCCTTGGCACAGACCGGCGGAGGCATGGCGGCGCTCGTCTTCGCCCTGCCAGCCCTGGCGCTGGCAGCGGCGGCGTTGATCCTGGTGCCGTGGGACAAGGAGGTGATTTACGACCCGCTCGTGCGGATCCGGAGCCCCACGCAGAACAGCGGCCCCATCGACGCCCCGGGGTACACCCGCAGTACCATCCACTTTCCGGCCAAGGACGGCACGCGCCTGGAGGCCTGGTTCTACAGGCCCAAGGTGCGCGCTTGAATGCGTGCGCTACGAGGTCCCCGCCACGCCCTCTATTAGACCGCGCCGCAGCCTGCAGCAGCACCAGCGCTCAAAGCATGCAACTGCACGGCCAGGCAGTGGCCAGAGCGCCGGTGGTGGTGATGGGCCACGGCATCGGCGGCCAGAAGGACATGGCGCTGCACGGCTTCGCCGACCGCTTCGCCTCGGCGGGCATCGCAGCGGTCATCTTTGACTACCGCACCTTTGGCGGCTCGGACGGCGAGCCGCGGCACTGGGTGTCGCCCAAGCGGCACTTGCAGGACTGGGACGCTGCCATCAAGCATGTGCAGGCGCGCCCCCTCAGGGGCAGCTGCGGCACTGATGCCGGCTGCCTGTGCTGCACACAGGTAATGCCACTATGTCTGGCTCAGCGGCTGGTCTGCGGGGCAGCTGGTGCAGCAGCTGCTGCTGTACCCCGTTTCGCCCCTGACGTTCCCTTCTGCTTCACTCAGCACGGCTTTGCGTATGATGTGTCTGGACTGACAGCATGCGCCGATGTAAATCCTCTGCTCGCTGGTGCCATGAGCACAAAAGCCGCAAGCCGGAGCAGCGTCCTGACTCGGGGCCTCCATGATGCGGCTGCTGCGTGGCCGGGGCCGCCAGGCGGCGCTGGAGGTGGACTCGTCGCGCGTCGCGCTGTGGGGCAGCTCGTTCGCGGGCGGCCACGTGCTGGTCAAGGGCGCCGAGCTGGCCGACGACTGGCGCATCCGCGCCGTCGTCTCGCAGGCGCGCGCGCCCCCGTGCGCGGCGAGGCGCTGGGCAGGTGCCAGGTGCGCTGGTCAGTTGCCAGGCGCGCTGGTGGGCTCGTGCATGGTCCGCGTGCACCGGGCCAGACTGCAAAGAGAGACAGGCGAATCTGGGGGCACGCAACAGCACGCGACACGCTCTATTGTGTCTCGTCTCTGCATGTGATATTTTGACCCTTCTCATATACACTGGCGGGGCAACATGCGCAGGTGCCCTACCTGAGTGGCGTGGAGAGCAGCCGCGCAAACATCCGCGCAAAGGGGCTGCCCTACTCGCTGCGCTTCTTCTTCAACGGGCTGCAGGCGCGTCACGCGCCAGCTGAGGCCATGCAAAGCATGCGTAGCCAGCACGCCTGAAGCGGCGGGTATAGAGTGTTGGATCAAGGCGGGAACGGTGCCCCAGGAGGTGTGAAATATGCGTGACAGACATTCCCAAGTCACATGCACGCCCCATAAAACCATGCCCGCTTCCTCACCTAGCAGACGCCAGTTGCCGGCCGGAGCGCTCGCTTCTCCCGGCTGAGTCTGCAGGGTCGCAACGTGCACGACCACTGTGAAGCCCCCGCAGGAGTGGGCGCGCGCCCTGTGCATGTATGGCTGTGCTGGTGTCTGAGAGGAGCAGGCGTGTACGTAGGAGGCTGATCTTGCAGGGCTGCTCCAGCGACAGCAGCGCGCAAGCCGGTGGGGCGCCAGTCGGCGGCCCGACGCCTCCGGCGCGCCAGAGGCTGAGCATGCGGGCGCGCAACAGGCAAAGGCGCGCATGCTGGCGGGCGCCCGGAGCGGCTACATCCCGCTGGCGGCGCTGCCGGGCCGCCTGGCGTTCATGACGCTGGGCGCGGACGAGCTGGAGCTCTACTTCGCCAAACACCCCAGCAAGTATGAGGTGCGCGGCGCAGCAGTGCGCGACGCGTCCAATCCGTTGGCTTGCGCTGGTGATATGCTCGGTCGACACGCCGGCCGCCCTGGCCCCCGTCACACTGGGCGACGAAGAGGGCACGGGCAATCCCGGCGCTGCAAAGTGTGCTGCTGCTTATCGTCTTGACTGAGTTGGGCTGGAAGGCGCATCGACTGACCCGCGTACGCCGTGCATTGGCGAAGGGGCACGCATGCAAGCGAGCTTGCTGCCTGCCATGCATTCTGTTTCGGGTGACTTGGCGGAGTGCTGCCGTGCAGGCGCATACTCAGAAAGCTTGCCGCATTAGCAGGCGCTGTGCCTTTTATGCACGTTCTGACTCCTGTCAATGACCAGCAAATGTCGGCCAGCAGCACGGCCGATCAGCGCCGCGCAGTTGCAGTTCGTATAGGCACTGCTGATTGAGCGTGCGCCGGCAGGCACATGGTGTGCACAAGCTCACGGCCGTTCCCAAGCTGACGGCACCGAGCCGCTCACGCGCGGCCGGGGCGCGGCGCAGGGCGGCTGGCAGAACCGCGCGCTGGTGCGCATGGCGGCCGAGTTCACCACGTACAACCCGATCCGGTCGGTGCCGCGCATCGCCGCGCCGGTGCTGCTCGTCGCCGCCACCAACGACACGCTCTGCAATTTCGCGCTGGCCGAGCGCGCCGCGCGGCTCAACCCCAAGGTGCCCCCCCGCTCCCCCGCTCGAGCAGCGTCTTTTCCGAAACCCGCGACGCGCCGCGCCTTGGTGCCGCCACGGCGCCGCGCGGCGGCCCCTGTGCGTGGGGCTGGCCGCCAGGGCAGCCCCGGACAGCTCATGGAGGCTGCAACCCATTACCACCACTCTCATCATGCTGAGGCGCGGTCAGGCGCACTGCAGCCTGCCAGGAGGGGCGGTCGCGGTCTCAGGGGGCGCCGCGGCAGCGTCAGTCCGGCAGTGCTGGGCCCCCTGCCTGTCCAGACCGGCGGCCGGCAGGGCGCGGCCTGCACGCTGCTGGACACACGCGCGCGCCCCGTTGCGCAGGTGCAGGTAAGCGCCCTGGACGTCGGGCACTTTGACGTGTACATGGGCCCCGCCTTCGACCGCACCGTCGCGGACCAGCTGGCGTTCCTGCAGGCGCGCGCGGGTAGGGTAGGGCATACCCTATGCGCGCGGGCGGCGCTGCCCCTGCGCACAGCCGGCCTGACATGGCGTGCAGCCTCGGACAGCCTGCCTGTGACGGGGGCCGCGCTGTGCGCTGCAGCGCCATGCTGCTGGGTGCACGCTCGGCTGGCAAGCGCGCGGCGTTGTCGGCGAGGCTGCACTGTCGCGCGGGGCAACCCCTCCTGCACTCCCTGGCGCTGTCTGCCTGCGAGCAGTTTCACCTGTGTGTTAGGGTTGGGAATTTCCTACCCCCACCCGCATGCACATGCACCCCTAACAGTCACCCCGCTTGCCGCAGCGCGAGCTGGGCGCGGCCGCGCCGCCGCCGTCCTCGGGCGGCGCGCCGTCCGGCCCGGCGGTCGACCCGGCCACCGGCGGCGCCGCCGGCGACGTCCCCGACGCGGCGGTGCCGGACGCGCGCGCGGCCGATGCGGAGCTCGGCCGCCCCGCGCCGCCCCTGCTGCCCGGCCTCGACGCCAGCGAGTGCACCGCCGCGGAGCCCTGCGACGGCCAGGACCCGCATAGCCGCATTCCAGCGTAGTAGGCTGAAGAAAGAAACTAACATTAATTTATCTTTGCTTATATTGTCAACGTGGCATTGGTGGCGTTGCGCACAAAGTAGTCTGTTGGACCTGGTGTGACGTGGTCGCGGATTGCAGGCGGCCCTGCGCCGCCACTGCTCCCCCTTCTCATTGCCGCAGGTGCCCTGCGGCAGCTGGTGCGAGCGCCGTAGCGCGCTCAACAGCGAGGCCCCGCGCGTCCGGCCTGAAGCATGGACGTGAGCTAAATGCAGCGTCATGTGCACCGGGCTTGAACGTGTCCACAGCAACCTGCAGGAATAGGACATACCTTGAGGCTGAATTTTTGCCGCGCTCCGGCAGGCAAACGAGCTGTGCCATATTAGCGGGCATGTCACAGAGCCTTGTAATGAGAGGGGGGCTCATCGTTATTTGGCATGGTCTTCTGACCTTTAGTTTGAAAAGAGCCTAACGGTTGAGTAATGCTTGCATGCGTCATAAACACGAACGTGATGGCAGGCACATTTTACATGTGCAGACACTGAATGCCATGGAGGGGCTTCACAAAGCAGGTAGCACTGGCCACTGCCAGCCGAGTTGTCACCTGCTAACCTTTGCTGCCTGCAGCTTTTTGCAGTGCCTGGCAAGCTTCAGCTGCGCAGAAGCAGGCTTGCATGCATTGGCCTTGGCCCGCACCCAGGCTGCTATCTAGCAGCATTCTGTGTAGACCCAGCATTACTTTTGCAATTCATGCTTGTTCTCACATCTTTGCTTGGGCAATGCACTTGCTAGGGGGTCTCTGATGAATTAGTTTAGACATCAAGCATGTCCTGACAAGGCGCCAGCGTAGCAACCAGGCAGCACTGGCAAGCAATGCTGAATCATCAGCTGTGTCCCTGCACGTCACTGAAGTCAGCCATATGCAGTGGTGCGCTGGGCAGCCCTTTCACAGGTGCCCTGGACGTATGGTGACCAACTAATGTAACAATGTGTATAAGCACGGCAGAGCTCTGCAATTCTTGTGTCATCCAACCATACGCCTTGCACATACCTGTGCAGAGCGTCCTTACAGTGCAAATACTTGTAGGCCCCCGACGCCTGTGAGTGTAAACCCACACTGAACAGCTCGCTCTGCAACACTGCGTCTGTCAAGCACTGCGCCGGCGGGCGCCGACACGATCCCGAGGTATCAAGCGCAGCTCTGTCCCGTGCTTCATGAACACGTTACCCGCGGTCTGCTGCGGGTTGATGCCCACGCCGTCTGTATCAAGCACATACCTGCTCAGGAGATAGACAACACATAGCTGTTCGCAGCACGCCAAACGGTCCAAGCGGGCAGCACACCGTTGGTGATGATAGCGCTAGTCTGGGCTGGGACCTTGAACTGCCCCAGCGCACACACCTCTCAGCCATCCCATATCCTCCGCAACGGTGTTGCACCTATGCTATGAGGCAGGTGCAGCGCGCGCCTCCTCTGCCGCATACTTTAGCACGGCTGTGAAGGGCGCCTGCTCCGGCACGCTGAACCTACGGCGCCACCCAACGTGTTGATTGAAAGGCGGCGGCCAAGCGTGCCAGGTGGCTAGCTCAGTAGGGAACGCACACTCTGTACGGCAGCTTGGGATCAGACGTGAGCGTGACTTTGAAGGTAACTTTGGACCTGCGTGCTGCACAGCAGTCAGTGCCAGAGCCAGTGGAGCGGGAGTCCAAGGCGACACAATGCGGTGAGCGCACATGTCTTGCCAAGCTAGCAGGTGCTTGCAGCCACGTCAGGCCTGATGATGTCCAGAATTTATAGCAGGCGCTTTATTTAATAGCTGAGCGACAGGGCGTCCTGGCACGATGCTCAAGGATTGCTTAACAATCGCAATGCTCTGCAGAGTCTCCCTCAGAGGGTCTACGGCAGAGGGCTTGAAAGGCCTTGTACTCCGTTGCACAGGAAAAGATATCCCGTTGTTTGAGGTGTCCGTTGTTTGAGGTGTCTGGTGCATCACAGACGGTGCACTGCAGCGGCCTTTGTAAACGGCTTGCATCTGACATGCTCCTGCAGGGCGTCGCTGCCAGGGCCCTTCAGAGCTCGACGTTGTGCAGAGCTGCGGCCATGCAAGCCGGGCAGAAACGCAAGGCCTCTGTGCTCGCGGCAGCGGCGCCGCCGGACGGCACACAGGCTGCTGTGCAGCCCGCGCCGCGCAGGCTGCGCAGCAACGCGCAGGCGGCTCTTCAGAGCGAGCCAGAGCCGCCACCTGCTGGCGCGCCTGCGGCAGTGTCCACACCGGCGAGGGCCAGGCGGAGAGCCAGCAAAGCGGCGAGCGCCTGCAAGGTAGAGGAGCCGAGCGAGGCGCCTGCGGCAGTGACGACGCCCTCGGCCAAGCACAGGGCCAGGCGACAGGCCAGGGCCGCGCTGGCCGGGCCAGTTCTGGCGCCGCTGCCGGTGGCGCCCTGCAAGTTGGAGGAGCAGCCTGCGTGGACGCGGGAGAGCATAGCCGCTGCAGCGGCGCACCTGCAGCGCATTGACAGCAGTGCGCCGCGCCCCTGGCGCTGCGCCGCTCTGCTGCGCTGCAGTATGCAGAGCGCAGCCCCCTATGCACAACACTTGCACCTCGCCGCAACCTGAAGCTGTTTTCCTGCCAAGCTGTTTTCCTGCCAAGCTACGGAGGCTGGTTCGCTGACGTGCGCCGGCGCGGCACGGCGCAGGGCTCGCGCCCCTGGTGGCGGAGCACGGCTGGCCGGAGCGCCTGCTCCCCGGGCCGGTCGCGGGCCACAGCGCGTTCACCGGGCTGTCGCGCACGATCGTGGGGCAGCAGCTGTCGTGGCAGGTCGCACGCGTCATCTTCGCGCGCGTGCAGGACGCCGCTTGTGCGGTGAGCCCCGTCGCTTTGCTTGTGCAGCAAAGATGCAAACAGGAGCAGCGAAGCAGCCACATGTACAGGTGTGGTTTGACAAGAGCACCGAGGTTGCATGATCGACTGCTACCTCGGTCAGGTAGGTGCGGAGGGCCTGCCCTGGTCCCGGCCTGCAGCACTTAATCACTTTAGCAGTTTCCTGCTGTGAGGATGGCGGGTTTATTACATGGCAGGTTCGCTGTGGCCAGTAAGGCCGTAGGTGCGGTGTGACAGCAGTCTGCAACCATCCGTTTAACAGGCCGCTTGCCGGTCGGGGAGCGATGGGGGCTGCTTTGCTGAGCGGGCGGCCCTCTGCGATCAACTGGGCGAGCCTTAACTGCGTGATGTATACGAGCAACTCCAGCTGCCCCTTGCAGCTACACCCTGCATGCAGCCGGCACAGCACGCTCGTCTCCCCTGTCCGTTATTGTCTGACGAAGCGGGTGGACGCTGCGCGGCAGGGCGCGACCGAGGACGAGCTGCTGGACCCAGAGGCCGTGCTGGGCGTCAGCCCGGCGGGCCTGCGCGCGTGCGGCCTGTCCGAGCGCAAGGCCAGCTACATCCTGGACCTCGCCGGCCGCTTCGCGTCGGGCGCGCTGTCCACCGAGCGCATCACTCGCATGGATGACGCCGCGCTGTTCGCCGAGCTGTCCGCCATCAAGGGTATTGGTGCGCCGGCGGGGCCGCGCAGCTTCGGCGGGGCCGCGCAGCTTCGGCGGGGCCGCGCAGCCTCGGCGGGCCGCGCTGCGCATGCGCGCGGCGTGCAGGCGGCTGGCATGTGCTCTGGCATGCCATTCAGAGTGCGTGGTATGGCATAGTGAAATTAGCGTGAATTGACGGGCTTACCTGCCGCATTGGGACATTGCGGTCAGCATGGCACCTGTGCAGGCGCGCAGCGAGGGCGGTCGGCAAGCTGCTGACTTAGTACGCCGCCGGCGAGCAAGTATGCGGGGTCATGGGGTGCGCGCGCGGGGTGTCGACGGCGCGGCGCGCGCGCAGGGCGCTGGAGCGTGGACATGTTTGCGATGTTCCACTGCGGGCGGCCGGACATCCTGCCGGTCGGCGACCTGGCCGTGCGCAAGGGCTTCCAGACCCTGTATGCGCTGCCGGCGCCGCCGAGCGTCGAGGAGATGGAGGCGCTTGCGGAGCCCTGGCGGCCCTTCCGCTCGCTGGGCAGGCGCGTCCCCGCCCGCAGCAGGCGCCGCGGCTGCCTGTCGCCCGCGACGGCGCGCCTTCGGGGAGTCGGAGCGCCGCTGCGGCCGCGGGCGGCATGCAGCACACGCCCCCAATATGCGCTGGCCTGCTGCAGTGCATCTCCGCTCAGCCGGCCTCTCTACCTACTTGCGGGGCATTGCGCCACTACTGCATTATGTTGTCCCGAGTCATCGTGTCTGCGCTGTGCCCCCAGTAAACGCGTCTGCACGCCCCGCAGCTACTTCATGTGGAAGGTGCCGGCCGGCCCCAAGGCGCCGCGAACGCCCAAGAAGGCGCCCAAGGCCAGGCGGGCGGGCGTGGCAGTGAAGGCCGAGGCGGCGGCGGCGGCTGAGGTCGGCGGCGTGACCGCCGTCGCGGTGGCTGCCGCCGCCGCTGCGGTGCCGACCTGATCGCATACCTGCTGAGCAAGGGCTCTTGTAAGGTGTTCCGTTCATTCATTTTCCGTTCATTTTTGCTCCACCATATTTCCAACCTATGTGTTTATTTTCTGGTGTAGAGCAGCGTCACATGAGGTTTCCGGCGTATTCAGTTGAGATTGCAGAGGCAGAGTAGGCAGTCCAGGCAGGTATTCGTGCCAGGCTGCTATACGTGAACATTTCAGAACATGCGTGGCAAGTAGTCTGGGGGCATGTGCCATGTGACTGTAGTCCGCCTTGGTGCATGGAACCAAAACGCCACTGAGCTGGACCCAACACGCAAAAGCATGGCAGCCCTTGCACCTCTGCTTCAACATTGCTTCAACATGAACGCCGCAAACTCAAGAGAGCCAAGGCTGATGCAGTTTTTGCAGCGTGCTATTCAATACAGAGATGGCAGAGAGCGGCCCGCCCGTCCAACGCCAGCAAACCGTGTGTAGCCTGCCGCACAGTTGGCTGCAGTGCCCATGCGGATGCGCCAAAGTGCTGCATTGCGCCTCACGCATGCAGGGCGACAGCCCGCGAAGCTGCCAGATCAGCCCGCGAGCAGCTCAGCCAGCTGCTCATGCACCAGCGCAGCGACACTAAACACTCCGGCACCCGCTGCCTCCGGCACGACCGACCGCAGGCCCTGCAGCTGGCGGGCGACCGCAGCTGCCGCGCCCGTTCGTACCGCGCGGCCGCCTGCGCAGCAGCAGTCTGGTGCGCTCACTGTGTTCCCCAGGCCTCAGAGCGCAGCCGTAACAAGTGCATGATAAATTCCACATCGACATAGCCGCTATATTGGTCCCGCTGCAAGTGCGACATGTATTGACAGCATGTGCAATCAGCGACACTGTGTTGGCCTCATGCGCAAAATATTACAATTAGCATGCACACGCGCTGTGCTGTCCATCGCAGGCCAGCACCCCAAAAGTGATGCATGGATCTGCCAAGGCAGGCAGGATGGGGCCTGCGTGACAGCGTAAGGCCTGGCAGGCAATATATGGGTCTGACGGCAAGCTGGGGGCAGCACCCTGCTGGCGAGCCGCTCCGGCAAGCTGCAGCGCGCCCAGGCAGCGTAGCGGCTCGCCGGCGGCCCAGGCCGCGGCCGCTGCGGCCGCCGCGGTCGCGCCGAGCAGCGCGGGCGCGCCGCCGCTCCGCGCCGCGGCCGAGCGGGCGTGCTCCTGGCCACGGTCGCCACGATCCGGGGCACCCGCCGCCGCCGCCGCCAGTAGCGCGCGCCCAAACGGCTGCTCGCGCACGGCGGCCAGCGCGGCGGGCGCGGCGGCCGCCGGCTTAGCCGCCGCGCGCGCGCCGGGGCAGGCCGCCGTCTCAGTGCCGCCGGCCCCAGCTGCGCCGCGCCCGGCGTTGCCGT
>JAABUR0100003350.1_pt1 | contig 22594 bp, 25 predicted proteins | sample 5560091 | NCBI WGS metagenome assembly JAABUR01 (sample SAMN10711879, study PRJNA513375) | rock metagenome | isolation source: Antarctica rocks | place: Antarctica: Victoria Land, University Valley sud
TGCAAGAGGTGTGACCCGTTTGCGGTAGTCGTTGGCACGATAAGTGAGAGGTGCAGGGATCCGGCGCGACGGTGGACTCGACCCGGTTCGGCCGCCTGCCCCAGCCGCTGTCTGACTGGGGTACACCCCATTCGTTCGCCGTCGAGGGATAGGTAACCGTTCACAGGTTCAACTGTGCGAGCGTGCTTATCCGGTCGTCCCAGAGCCTGGGGTCTGTTCCGTTACGGTCGAGCCAGACGCCCCGCGTTGAACAAGTGCGCTGCATGAGCAAATAGTCTTGGATCGAGCTTAGCCATTCCGACAGCACGTGAGCAAACCACCACCTCGAACGCGCCAGCAATACCCACGGCGGACAGCTTTTCCTTCTGTTGGTCTTCATCGCCGTTGGTGATGACTCCGAGCGGCCGATGCGTCAGCGAAACGGAGCGCCTCTGGAACATCGTCATAGGCCGTCCCTCCGTTCTGCGGTAGCCCTCCGGTGGGCGCACGCGTCCCGGGCCGGCCGCCCGGGACAGGCCGGAACCGGCCCGGGGGACGTCGGGCGGGGATACGTCCGGCCGTGCATCTCTCAGGGACCGCCCTCGGTCTCGCTGTCGAGCCGGGTTCTCATCTTGTCGGTCGCCCTGCAGAGGGCGTCCAGGTCTCTCGGTCCGAGGACGTCTATGAACAGCTCCCGCACCCGCCTGACGTGCCCTGGCGCCGCGTCGGCCTGGTGGGCGAACCCGGCGTCTGTGAGGATCGCGAAGGTGTAGCGCCCGTCGTCCGGGTCGGGTTCCTTCTCCAGGAGGCCACGCTTGACGAGGCGGCTGACGAGGTGCGAGACGCGTGACAGCTCGGCGTTGGCCTGGGCCGCGAGTTCGCTCATCCGCAGGCGGCGACCCGGCTGGTCCGCCAGCAGTGCCAGGACGTAGTACTCGAGGAAGCTTAGTTGCGAGTCCGCCTGTAGCTGACATTCCAGCGCGGCGGGGAGTCTCTGGATGAGGTTCATCAACCCGCGCCACGTGGCCAACTGCCCGTCGGTCAGCCAGAGGGTCTCAGTGTCGGACGCGGGGCGAGCGGGCACGGGCATGACCTTCCTTCTGCGGGTCCGGCAAGGCACTTGATCGTTCATCTAAAGTACCCCACCAGCCGGACGGGCACGGTATGACGGAGAGAAGCACTTGAACTTTCATGTCATCGGGGATACTATCGACATGAAAGTTCAACTCATGGGTGATCGTGGCTGTGCTTCCCGGCAAAGAAGGTCCGGCCCCACACGAGGAAGGGATCGTCATGGGTGATCTCCGGACCACGGTCGTCGTGGGCGACACCAGGCCCGGCCGCGGCGGCAGGGCGGGCGTCGTCGGGGTCCGGGAGCGAGCCCCCGCCGGCACCGACGACGACCTCGCGAACCTCCACGACTACCCGCTGCCGCCGCCGGACGAGGCCGTGCCCCCGCCAGGTGTGACAACGCCGAATCCTCAACCGGCCCGGAAAGCGAAGATCCGATGGCTGTCCTGAACTACCAACCGCACCCCGACGCGCTCGCGGCCTTCCTCCGCGACGTCGCCCCGCGGGAAGCCTCCCGTGCCGCGTGGACCGAGACGGACGGGCCGTTGCCGACCATGTTCCTCAGCCACGGAGCGCCGCCGTTGCTCGACGACACGGGTTGGATGACCGACCTCTTCGGCTGGGCCCACACGCTCCCGCAGCCCCGGGCCATCCTCATCGTGTCGGCGCACTGGGAGGACGCCCCGCTGAGTCTCTCCGACACGGCGGCCGGCGTGACACCGGTCTACGACTTCGGCGGCTTCGCCTCCCGCTACTACGCCCTGCGCTACGACACCCCGGACGCGTCGGAACTCGCCGCCCAGGTGCGCGCCGTCCTCCCGCGACGCCAGGAACTGCACGAGCACCGCAGCCGGGGACTGGACCACGGCGCCTGGGTGCCGCTGAAGGTCATGTACCCGAACGCGCGGGTACCCGTGCTGCAGATGAGCCTTCCCAGCTCCGACCCACACCAGCTCCTGGCGTTGGGCAGCCGTCTGCGTCCGCTACGGGAACAGGGAGTCCTGGTCGTCGGCTCTGGTTTCATGACGCACGGACGCCAGTACCTCACCCCGCAGAACCGCTCCGGGGAGACCGTCGCGGGCTGGTCCAGCGAGTTCGACGCCTGGGCCCGCGGCGCGTTGGCGCGTGGCGCCGTCGAGGAGCTCGCCGACTACCGGGCCTCTGCACCCGGGATGCCCTACGCCCATCCGACGGTCGAACACTTCACCCCCCTGTTCGTCACTCTGGGTGCGGCCAGCGACCCGGAGTCGGTGGTCACACCGACCATCTCCGGCTATTGGTTCGGTCTGTCCAAGCTGTCGTTCCAGGCAGCCTGACCGCACGTGGCCACCGCATCCCCCACCTTCGTTGCCCCACGGCCGTCAACACCCGGAACCAGGAGTCCACCGTGCCGATCCAACGCCTTAACCACGCCGTCCTTTACGTCCGCAACGTCGAACGCAGCACCGCCTTCTACACCGACGTGCTCGGGTTCCGGCCCGTCGTCCGCTTCCCCGGCGCCGCCTTCCTCCAGGCCGAGGACTCCACCAACGACCACGACCTCGGACTGTTCGAGATGGGCGACCGAGCCGCCGCGTCGCCGGCGGGCCGAGCGTCGGTGGGCCTCTACCACCTCGCCTGGGAGGTCGACACCCTCGCCGAGCTCAAACGTATCGAAGCCCGCCTGCGACAGGCCCACGCCCTCGTCGGCGCCTCCAACCACCAGACGACGAAAGCCCTCTACGCGCAAGACCCGGACGGCCTCGAGTTCGAGGTCGCCTGGCTCGTGCCCATCCAGTACCTGACACCGGAGCTCAAGGCCGCCGATCCGCGCGCACAAAATCTCGACATCGACGGCGAGATCGCCCGCTACGGCGCCACCACAGTCGGGGGCATCGGCGTCTCCGTGAAGGCCTGACCCGGCGGCGTCGAAGCGACCCGCGGCCGGCCCGGGACAAGCCCGAAGACCGCAATACCCCGGCACGCACGAACGGCACACCCATCCGCACCATCACACGACACAAGGAGCACAGCCATGCGAGCACTGCACGTCCCCACCGCCGGCGACCGGCCCGTCCTCGGAGACATCCCCGTCCCCGACGTGAAGGACGGCACGGTCCTGATCCGCGTCAAGGCGGCCGGGCTCAACCCCATCGACAACCTTCTCGCCGCCGGAGCCATGTCGGGAATGATCCCGCACGAGTACCCGCTCGTCCTGGGTCGCGACGCGGCCGGCGTCGTCGAGGCCGTCGGCGCCGGAGTCGATCACGTGCAGGTCGGCGACCATGTCTTCGGCCACATGCTGCTTGCCCCGCCGGTCCAGGCCGGCACCGTCGCCGAGTTCGCCGTACTGCCCGCGGCCAGCGTGAACGTCATGCCCGAGGGTCTGGACTTCACCACGGCAGCCGCCATCCCGCTCGCCGCCGCCGCCGCCTCGACCGCGGTCGGCTTCCTGGGCGACGCCGCTGCCGCGGGGAACGTGGTCCTCGTCAACGGCGCCTCCGGAGGCGTCGGTTCCTACGTGGTGCAGCTCCTGGCAGCCAGGCACGTCGACGTCGTGGCCACCGGCCAGGCGGCGGACGCCGAGAGGCTGCGCGAGCTAGGCGTCAAGACGACGATCGACTACACCGTCGGGTCGGTGGTCGAACAGGTCCGCGGCATGTACCCCGACGGTGTCGACGCCCTCGTCAACCTCGCCGGCAACACCCCGGACCAGATCCCTCTCGGCGCGGTCAAGGCCGGTGGCGTGATCTCCTTCACCACGATGGGCCCGGACGAGGCGACCCTCGCCGCCGCCGGCCTCAAGGGGTTCAAGGTGATGGCGAGGGCGACGCGCGAGGTCACCGCCCCCGTCGCGCAGATGATCGCCGCCGGGTCCATGCGGGTCAGCGTCGCCGAGGTCCTCGATCTCGACCACGCCGCCGACGGCCTCGCCACCCTCGCCGCGGGCACGGCGCGCGGCAAGATCGTCGTCACCTTCGAGTAGCACCTACCCGTGGCGCGGGGGTGGGATCGTCTGCACGGACGGTGTCGCGCGGGTCGGTCGGTCGTCCGGAGCCCCGAAGGCCGTCCGGCCCGGCCGGCCCCCGCCCCGGTCCTTCTGCGCTACCACCGGCAAAGGCGCACGGTCGGGCCGGTCTCTCTCCACGGGTCCGTCGTCGTCGGGGACGGCCGGCCCCGACGCACCACGCGTTTAGTACAGCGTCACGCCGGCGACCGGCTCGAACCCGAACGATCCGCACGTAACGAGAGAAGAGGTGCGTCACACGCATGACGATCTACGGACTCGAAGAGCACATGGCAACCACTGAGGTGGTGGAGGCGTGGAAACGAGCCGATCCGGGTCTCACCGAGCCCATGATGAGATGGGCCGTGGAGGGTGACGTCACACAGGCGCTGCTCGACCTCGACGACGGGCGCCTCGCGCTATGGACGACGCCGGGATCGACGTGGCGGTTCTCTCGGTGACCACCCCGGGTCTGCAGAGCCTGTCCGCCGCGGACGCCGTCGCACTACAGGGCAGCACGAACGACGCCATCGCCGCCGCCGTGGGACGACACCCCGAACGCCTGCAGGGCTTCGCGACGCTGGCGACGCCCGCTCCGCGCCTGGCCGCCGCCGAACTGCAGCGCGCGGTGGTCGAGCTCGGACTCAACGGGGCGATGGTCAACGCCAGATCCGGTGACTGCAACGTGGACGCCATCGAGTTCTGGGACATCTACGAGGCGGCGGCAGACCTGCGCGCCCCCATCTACCTGCACCCCCGCGCGCCGCGCCCAGTCGTCAACGAGGCCTACTACGGGGGTTTCGGGGACCCGGTCGACGGACTGCTGGCCACCGGGGCGATCGGCTGGCACTTCGACGCCGGGCTCACCCTCCTCCGCATGATCACCGGAGGCCTGTTCGACCGTTTCCCCGATCTTCAGGTAATCCTGGGTCACTGGGGCGAGGTCGTGCTGTTCTACCTGGACCGCATCGCGGTCCTCGACCGTGTCGCCAAACTCCAGCGACCCGTCGCCGAGTACTTCGGCTCGAACGTCTTCGTCACACCCGGCGGGATCGCCAGCCAGAAGTACTTTCGCTGGGCCGTCGAGACCGTCGGCGTGGAACGTGTCATGTATGCCTCGGACTATCCGTTCAACCGGGAACGTGACGGTTCCGTGCCCGCGTTCCTTGCGGAGTCGGGCTTGAGCGTCAGCGAACGAGAACTCGTCGCCCACGGCAACTGGGAGAAATTGGTCGCTGGTATCCGGCGTTGAGCCGACCCGCCGGGCGCGCGGTTCTTCTCGTCGCTGAGGCGACCGTCGCGTGGCACCTTCTCCGCGGCGGCGGTGCGCGCGTCACCGCCGCCTCGCAGCTCGTCGCGTGCCGCCGGTCCACGCGGGAGTCCGGAGACGCGACACTCCGGGGACGGTAGTCGTCCGACCGTGCCCGGAGCCACCACGATCCGGTCGGGAGACCGAACGCGCGACCCCTACCCCTGTCCGGTGGAAACCTCGCCGGCAGCCTCGCCACCGGCACCGTCCGAGCCTCCGACCTCTTACGCGTCCTGCAAGGCGGTGGCCGGCCCACGCCGCTCGGGGCCGCGCTCGCCGAACTCGGCCGGATCACCAAGACCCTCTACCTGCTGGCCTATCTCGACGACGAGACCTACCGGCGGATCCTCACCCAGCTCAACCGCACCGAAAGCCGTCATGCCCGTGCCCGGGCCGTCTTCCACGGCCAACGGGGACAACTCCGGCAGCGCTACCGGGAAGGGCAAGAAGACCAGCTCGGCGCGCTCGGCCTGGTCGTCAACGCCATCGTGCTCTGGAACACGCGCTACCAAGACGCCGCCCTCAACCACCTGCGCTACAACGGTTTTGCTGTTAACGACGTTGACATCAAACGCCTCTCACCGCTCGGACACGAGCACATCAACCTGCTCGGGCGATACCAGTTCGGCACGCCAGCCTTCACCGACGCGCTCAGGCCGCTTAGAGACCCCAACTCACCCGACGCATGAACAGCCTCACCCCTTAGCGCACGATCCTGCGGCATTACTACTCAGACCCCTCCTACGCCACGGGGGAGAAGCATGACGACGATCCTGACGAGGTCGAGCAAGACCCCAGCCTTTTCAACCCGTCCCCCCTCGTCCCGTCACCACCCGACGCGAGCAGGGGCATGGGGTGACCGGCAACGCGTGAACCGCTCGTCTCGTCTCCACCTTCGCTTGCCCACGACTCTGCCCGGAATCCCCACCGAAGGTGCGCTTCTCAGCACCCAGCGGGGCTGACCAACAAGCTGATGTGTGTCAGAACCTTGGCGTAGCAACAACAAACTTGGTTTTGGAACACGCCGCCACCGGGACACGCCGCCTCTCGCCTCCGGTGCCGGCTGGGAGCCGGGCCCGGGCGGGGTGTGGGGGCAGAGTCACCGCGAGGTCGACGATCATCTGGGCACGAGGAACTTCCTTCCAGTACTTCTCGGCACCACAGATCAGATGTCACCTATCCCTGCAGCAGTTCTACATCGCCGGCGGTCGCAAGCATTTTTGTGGTCAGGACGAGCGTGCCCCGTCGAGTAGCGTTTCGGAGATTTCCCAGAGCCGCTCGGCGGAGGCCGGGTCGAGGGCGTAGTTGCGGACGCCGTGCAGACCGTCGACGATCTCCGGCACGACCGCGGCCTGCTGGCAGTCCTCGAAGTAGCGTCCGCCGACACCGGCGAGCCCGGGCCAGGTGGCGAGCAGGACCGAGGTGGCGGCGCCCTGCTCGGCGGTTTTGGCGGCCGTGCCGGCTGCGGCCTTGGTCCGGGCGAGCACCACCCCGATGCCCGAGGCGGCCCCGGTGACGAGCGCGGTGCGCCCGCGCAGGTCAAGGCCCTCGACGACCTCAGCGGCCGTGCTGGTAGCCCCAAAAGGGGTGGTGAGCAGGGCCGTCGGAGCTGCTGGAGGGTGCTTTGAACTGCTCACGAGAGGCGAGTCGCGGAGATGCCGCCGTCAACGGCCAGGGTGGCCCCGTGGATCATCGATGCCTCCTCGGAGACCAGGAACGCAACCGCATGCGCGATGTCCTGCGGCTGCACGACGACACCGGCGGGGGTGGTCGCGGTCATGGCGTCGAGCACCGCACGGCTGCCCTCGTTGCCGGGGGTGAGGGTGGCCCCGGGCGCGACGGTGTTCACCCGCACGCCGCGCGGGCCGTACTCGGCGGCCCAGGCGCGGGTGAGCTGCTCGTCGGCGGCCTTCGTCGCGGTGTACATCGCGGCAAACGGGGTGCCGGTGCGGGCCATCCACGAGCCGATGGTGACGATCGCACCCGCGCCGCGCTCGGCCATCGCCGGGGCGAGGGCGGCGACCAGGACGTGCGGGGCGCGGACGTTGACCGCGAGCATGGCGTCGAGGTCGGCGTCGGTGAGGTCGGGGGTGAGGGTGGCGGGGTAGATGCCGGCGTTGTTGACCAGGATGTCGACCCGGCCGCCCAGTGTCGTGGTCGCGTCGGTGGCGAAGGCGCGGATCTCGGCGTAGCTGCCGCCGAGGTCGACCGTCCGGAGATCGGCGCGTCCGCCGGCAGCACGGATCTCCTCGACGACGGCGGTGCCCCGGGTGGTGTCGCGGCCGCTGACCAGGACGTGGGCGCCCTCGGTGGCGAGGGTGCGGGCGATGGCGGCGCCGATGCCGCTGGTGGAGCCGGTGACGATCGCGGTGCGGCCGGTCAGGCGGTGGGGGTGGGTGCTGGTGGTCATGGATCCAGTCCTACGGGCGGCACCGGGGTGGGACCAGGGCCCGTCAAGCCTGGTCACGGCATGACCAGGCTGCGGTGCCCGTGGGCTCCTACGGTGGTGTGGTGCCTGCCGACCGCGCCGCCCTCGGGGCTTTTCTGCGTGCCCGCCGTGACCGGCTGACACCGGCGCAGGCGGGGATCCGGGCCTTCCCCGGTCCGCGCCGGGTGCCCGGGCTGCGTCGGGAGGAGCTGGCCGTGCTGGCCGGCCTGAGTCCGGACTACTACAGCCGGGTGGAGCAGGGGCGTCAGGAAACGGTGTCCCGCGAGGTGCTCGACGCGCTGGCCCGGGCGCTGCGCCTGGACGAGGTGGAGCACGCGCACCTGCACGACCTCGCCGAACCGGCCCGCGCCCACCGCTTGAGGTCCGCGGTCCCGCGGCGCGCCGACCCCGGCCTGCTGCGGGTGATGACCGCGCTGGACCACGTGCCGGTGCTGCTGCTGGGCCACCAGGGTGATGTGCTGGCCCGCAACGGGTTGCTGTGCGCGGTGCTCGGGCGGGCGTTCGAGCCGGGTGCGTCCTTCGTGCGGTACCTGTTCCTGGACCCGCTGGCGCGCGAGCGCATCGTGAACTGGTCGGTGTTCGCCGAGGGGGCGGTGGCCGGGCTGCGCCGCGACGCGGCCCGCACCCCGCACGACCGTCGGCTGCTCGACCTCATCGCCGAGCTGCGGGCCGCCGACCCCGACGTCGCCCGGTGGTGGGAGGACCACGCGGTGCGCGACGCCACCTCGGTCACCAAGCTCATCCGCCACCCGGACGCCGGCGACCTCGCCTTCGGCATCGAGGTCCTGGCCGCACCGTGGGAGCCGCTGCAGCAGCTGGTCGTCTACACCGTGCAGCCCGACTCCCCGACGGCCCGGGTGCTCCCGATGCTCGCCAGCTGGAACCTGCTCGACGACCGCACCACAGAGGACCGCCCCTACCGGACGTGAGAGACGCACGCCGACGCCTCCTCGACGGCCCGCGTCACGGCCACTGCGCCGACCTTGGTTGTTGGGCCAGAGACTGCCCGCCGTCGTCAACGTGACCTGACGCGCCACATTCGGCCTTCGGTATTGACACCGCGCAAGAGGGAACCGTGGGCGCAGCCGGTCGACCAGTGAACCCTTCGGCTACTGGATGACGGCGTCAGCCTCAATCTCCACGAGAAGTGCGGGATCGATGAGCTTGCTGACCTCGACCATGGAGGTCGCCGGCCGGATCGTGGCGAAGTACTCGCCGTGGACACGACCGACCTCCTCCCAGCGGCTGATGTCGGTCACGAACATGCGGGTCCGTACGACGTCCTCGAGCCGGGCACCCACCTGCTCGAGGGCGAGCTGGATACGGCGCAGCGCCTCCCGCGCCTGCTCGCCGATGTCGTCTCCCCCGACCGCGCCACCGCCCTCCGCCGCCGCTGTCGTGCCAGCGACCGACACCCCCGGGCCCACTCGCACCGCCCGCGAGTAGCCGACCAGTGCTTCCCAGTGCGCCCCCGAGGACACCGTCTGCCGCGTCATCACGGCCCCATCATGCGCAAGCGATGCCAACCTTCCGCGACGACCCGGGCGCGGACCATGCCTCGGCCTGGGTCTGAGAACAACCCTCGAGACTTTGAGGTTGTCCGACTCGACAAGACCACACCGCGGGTCGATTCCGGTTTCCGACATGCCTCGAGGGAGGAGGCGTCGAAGGTCGAGGACACTGGCCAGGGTGGTCATCGCGCCGTACCGCCGCCCGCCGCAGCACCGCTGCTCAGCCGTCACAGCACCGAGGGGGCCGTACGACCGCCGTCCGCGACTGGGCCCGCAGCAACGGCTACGAGGTCTCCGACCGCGGCCGTATCCCCACCGCGGCCCAGGAAGCCTTCGACGCCGCCCACTGACACGAACCCGCCCCTGCCAGCACTTGACGGGCCTTGCCCGCAACCGCCGCACTGTAAGCAGCTCTACACAGCCAAGCGCGGTAACGGGCTCGGCTGCTCGAGCCCGCTACTGTCTGCCTATGACGGGGTTCTCCGGGGGCCAGCCGGTAATGCGGGTGTGGGTCGACGAACGGGGCCTGGTCCACCTGAGCTGGGCGCCCGGGTTGTCGGTCACCGGTGATCGTGCGGTGGAGGCGATGCGGCGGGTCGACGAAGTCAACGCCGGAACCGCACGTCCATTACTGGTGGACATGACCGGGACCGCTACCCTGACCCGCGACGCCCGGACCACATTCACCCGTCGGTGCTCGGCGTCGGCGATCGCGCTGCTGGGTCGGTCCTCGGTCGACCGAGTCATCGCGAACTTCGCCCTCGGGGTCAGCGCCGTGCCGGTGCCCACCCGCTTCTTCACCTCACAGCCCGCCGCTGAACAGTGGTTGCTTCGTGGAACCACCGACTGAGCGCGACGAGCGGTTGGACCGTCTCGTCGACCTCGTGGTCGCTCTGGCCTCAGGGCGCCTCGACACCCGCCTGACGCCATCGCCGGCCTCGGACGCCGTCGACGCGGTCATCGTGGGTCTGAACATGCTCGGCGAGGAGCTCAGCGCGCTCTACACCGACCTCGAAGCCCGGATCACCGAACGCACAGCACAGCTCGAGGACACCCGTCGCCAGCTCGAGCACCTCGCCCTGCACGACCCACTGACCGGCCTGGCCAACCGCACCGTGCTCGCCGACCGCATCGGCCAGGCCCTGGCGCAGGTGGATCGGGGCGCCGCGGTACCCGCGGTACTTGTGCTCGACCTCGACGGCTTCAAGGCCGTCAACGACAGCTTCGGTCACGCGGTGGGCGACGCGCTGCTCGTCGAGGTGGCCCAGCGGCTGCGCCGCGTGGTCCGCCGGGCCGACACCGTGGCCCGCCTGGGGGGCGACGAGTTCGCGATCGTCGTCGAGGCGGACCCGCAACGAGTCCTCTTGGTCGCCGAGCGAGTGCTCGACGCACTGCGCGACCCGGTGGAGGTGGCGGGACACTCCTGCTGGGCCACCGCCTCGATCGGGGTCCGTTTCGCGGTCCGCGGCCAGGACGCGGACCTGCTGCTCCGCGACGCAGACACCGCCATGTACGCGGCCAAGGCGCAGGGCAAAGGCCGCTACGCGGTCTACGAACCCGCAATGCACACCACAGCCCTGTCCCGGGTGCGGGTCGGTGAGCAGCTGCGCCGCGGCCTCACCGCGGCCGGTGAACTCGTCGTGCACTACCAACTCATCATGGACCTGAGCACCGGCCGGCCCGCAGGAGTCGAAGCGCTGGTGCGCTGGAACCATCCCGAGCGGGGCCCGGTTGCCCCTGGGGAGTTCGTCGAGATCGCCGAGCACACCGGACTCATCGCCGCCCTCGGGGAGCTGGTGCGCGAGACCGCGATCGCCCAGCTCACGGCGTGGCGCGCCACGGTGCTCGGCCCTACCCCGTTCGCCATGCACATCAACACCGCCCCCCTCGAGCTGCGTTCACCCCACTTCGCCGCCGACGTGCTGTCCTGCCTGCACCGCCACACCGCCGCGGCCACCGACGTGGTCCTGGAGATCACCGAAACCCAGATGCTCACCCAGGACGCGCAAACCCTGCTCACCCTCGACACCCTGCGCAGCGCCGGTGTCGGCATCGCCATCGACGACTTCGGCACCGGGTACTCCTCGCTGGGCTCCCTGCGGCACCCCGCCACCACCGTCGTCAAGATCGACCGCAGCCTGGTGTCCCACCTCGACACCGACCCCGCCCAGCACCGGGTCACCGCAGCAATCCTCGCCCTCGCCCACGCCTTCGACCTGCTCGCGGTCGCTGAGGGCGTCGAGACCCAGGGTGAAGCAGCGCAGCTGCGCTCCCTCGGGTGCCGCCAGGGACAAGGCTGGCTGTGGGGCCGCGCCACCGCCGCCGCCACCATCACCCCCCACCTGCGTACCCACTGCCAGCTGGATACCGAGACATGAGGTGGCAGCGAATGCTGCTCGTGCCCGCGGTCGCCCGTCTCGCAGTGCGAGCACCCCGGGACCGGGCCACCCGCTGGGACCGCTACTGGTCTCAGGTGCGGGCCACCGGCGACGACGGCGACGTGCTCTGGGACCCCGCCGGAGACGACGAACCCGCCCGCTACCGCGCCCTGCTCGACACCTTCACCGACCCCACCCTGCCCCTGATCGACCTGGGCTGCGGCAGCGGGACGCTGACCCGAGCCCTGGCCCCCGGCCGGCCCCATGTCATCGGGGTCGACCACTCCCCCCACGCCATCACCCTCGCCCGCGCCCAGTCCGCTACCACCCCCCACGTCACCCACCACGTCCTCGACGCCCGCGACACCACCGCCGCCGCCGCTCTGCACACCCACCTCGGTGACGCCACCGTGTTCATCCGCGGCGTGCTCCACATCCTCACCCCCCACGACCGGCGCCGAGTCGCGGCCACCGTGCAGATACTCACCGGGGCCCGCGGCGCCGTCCTGCTCGCCGAAACCAACTACCCCGGCCCTCTGCTGGGCTACCTCGAAAGCCAAGGTGCCCGCCCCACCGGGCTACCCGGACCCCTCGGACGCGCCATCTCCGCCGGACTTCCCCGACCGTCCCGATTCGGGACCGCCGAGCTCGCCGACTGCTTCCCCCCCGCCCACTGGGAGCGACTGTTCGTCGACGAGGACGCCACCATCAACACCGTGCCCGTCGCCACCGGCCAACCCCGCGGCACCGTCTGCGCTCACGTCGCCGTCCTGCGCCACCACCCCTGACACCACGGGCAACACGACACCACCCCGCCGGCTCGCTGAAGTTCGGCCGCGCCACCGCATCCCTACTCATCGCCAAGCTGCAAGCCGGCGAGCGACAGAACACCCTGACCCGGTCGCTGATGGAATACTGCCGGCTCGTACGCACGACCTTCGTCCTGCGCTACCTCGCCGACGAGGCGCTACAACGACGCGTGCACCAGCAGCTGAACAAAGGCAAGAGCCTGCACGCGCTGCGCCGACGGCTATTCTTCGCCCACGAAGGACACGTCCGCCGTCGCCATCACAGCGAACAGACCGACCAAGCCCTACGCCTGACCGTGGTCACCAACGCCGTCGTGCTGTTCAACACCGTCTACCTGCAACACGCGCTCGACGCCCTCCGCCAGCGTGGACACAACGTCGACGGCCACGCCGCCGCGCACCTCTCACCCGCCCTCCACGAGCACATCAACCCCTACGGCAGCTACAGCTTCGACATTGAACGAGAACTTGGCCGCACCGATCTCCGACCTCTCCGCGACCCGACCTAACAACGAAAAGCGCGCCGCTACTCAGGCAACCCCGAGTGGACCCGGGCTGCACAAAGCCCGGTGTCGACGCACCCGCCGTCGTGCGCACGATCAGCGCCATCACACCCGCCTCCTCGACGCTTACGCCCAGGGCCCCGCCGGAGGGCAGCATCCGGCAGTGGACAACCTGCAACAGCTCCACATCCCCGGTGCCAGCGCCCCGATACCCGCTGCGCTGCCCCACGCTCTCGGACCCAACTGAATCCGAAGCGCACGCTCATCCCCTACCGGTGTTCCCGGCTGCCACTGTGTTCTTCCCGCGCCTTGTTCAGTGTGGCGTACATCGCTGAGCGGGACAGGCCGCTGATGTCCATCAGCTGCGCGGCGCTGTACTCCCCCGATTCGTAGTCCGCGAGGAGTCGCCTCCGTTGCAGTACCGACAGTTTTGAGGGCTTGCCCAGGAGTCGTCCCGCCCTCGACAACGACCAGGCGCAAAAGCGACAGCAGCGCGTACGTCCTCTTCCGCCCAGCGCGAAGGGCCGCTTAACGATCACGCAAGAACCCGTCGAGAAACCCTCGACCAGCTCCGTCGACGTCGCTCACGTGCAGGAGTCCGCCGAGACGTCTCATGTGGTCACCCAGGACGAGCCGCACAAGGCTCAACGAACGCGGAGTGCCAACGATGACGACTCACTGGATGAGCGGCCTGACGACAGCCCGCTGCGGGCGGCTCAGGTGTATCTCGATGCAACAACGGACGACCACCTGCGGCGCATCAGAGCCGCAGCGCTAGTCGGAGGCGGAGACGTGACCAATAGCGCTGTAGTGCGTCGTTCCGTCGCCGAGTTCGTCGAGCGGCACGGCTACGACGGCATCGTAGAGCTGCTCAGCGAAGACCCCCGAATCAAGCGGGGGAGAGGTAGACCTCGCAGATAACAACCGCCCGTCGAGGATGCATGATGCAATGCGCGCTAATCGATACGTCATAGGACACGTAGCGGTTTTCCGGCCTACCGCGCTGAGCTGGGGCTTGGTTGGAAAGGTGCCGTAATGACCGCGACACTGAACGACGACGTGATGACGAAGATGGAGGCTGCCAGCCCGGAGTCGGCTGAGTAGGGGGCTCGCCCGTCGACGTGGTCCAGGCCATCGTCGGGCATACCGTCCCGGCCCGGCGGTACCGTTTGAGCTCCAATTGAGGGTCTGTGCAGTGCAGGGTGGTGGCACTACTGTGTGCGCCTGTTACGGCGTCGAGCACGCTGCGGGTTGCGGTGAGGGGACCTCGGGGCCGATGCCGTCGCCGGGCAGGACGGCGATGCGGTGCGTCCGCGGCGTATTCGTAGGTGGTCGAGCGTGGTCTTCGCTCAGGGCATCACGTCGCCGCTGTTTGGGCCGAGGGTCTGTCCGACGTAGAGGTTGCCGCCGGGGTCGCTCGCGAGCAGGACGGCGGTAGGTGCCACCTCTTCAGGGCGGCCGAATCTGCCGAGTGGCAACTCAGCCTGTTTGGCGCGTTTCCACTCCGGGGAGATTCCCTCGACCAAGGGGGTGTCAATCGGTCCCGGCGCGATGGCGTTGACCAGCACTCCGTGGGGGGCGACCTCAAGCGCGAGGGCTTTGGTGAATCCGATCACCCCAGCTTTTGCCGCGGAGTAGTGGGTGAGGCCGACCCCGCCTTTGATGCCGAGCTGGCTGGCGATGTTGATGACCCGCCCCGTGCCGCGCTCGAGCATGTGCGGAACGATGAAGCGGCAGGTGAGGAACACACTGCGTAGGTCGACGGCGATCATTTCGTCCCAGGTTGCGACGTCCATCTCCACCAGTGGGACCTCGGTGAGGATGCCGGCGCAGTTGACGAGTACGTCGATGGCTCCGAGCGACTCGATCGCGGCGGCGACGCTGTCGCGTACACCGTCGGCGTCGGTTACGTCGACGGTGGCGGTACCGACCTTCGCCCCCGCGGCGCAGCAGGCGGTGGCCGTGTCCTCGAGCAGGCGAGGGTCCCGGTCGAGAAGAAACAGTGACGCACCTTCACGTGCGTACGCCGAGGCGATCGCGCGTCCGATGCCGCTAGCCGCGCCGGTGACGAGGGCGTGGCGTCCTTCCAGTTGTCCCATGGGGGCTTCCTTCTACAGGGGGTGAACCTGATGGACTTGTGCGGTCAGCTGGGCCAGCGGACGGTGAGCCCGCCGTCAACGATGAGCTGCTGGCCGGTGACGTAGCTTGCATCCTGGCTGGTGAGGAACCGGATCGCGCGGGCTACCTCGTCGACGTGCCCGACTCGGCCGGCCGGGATGGCCTTGCCGGCTTCGGCCAGCCCGGCCGGGCCGAGCGAGTTGACCTCGTCCAGGCTTTGCGGGCTTTCGATCAGCCCGGGTATCACCGAGTTCACCCGGATGCCGCGCGGGGCGAGTTCGACGGCCAGCGAGCGCACCATACCCAGTACGCCGGCCTTTGCCGTGGCGTAGTGGGCGTGGTCGTCCCACCCGTAGACGCCCCCGGCGATGGAGGAGATCGCGACCATTGCGCCGGGGCCACCCATTCGGGTGGCCGCCGACCGTAAGGTGCGCAGCACACCGGTAAGATCAACAGAGAGCATGTCATTCCAGGCGTCGTCGTCGAGCTCGGCCAGCGGCGCCCGGCGCAGCACACCAGCCGCGGCGACGGCAATATCCAGGCGGCTGTGCCGGTCCAGCGCCGTCTGGGCCAGGGCGTCGACTTGGGAACTGTCGCGAACATCGACCGCGACCGGCGTCGCGGTGCCCCCCGCAGCTTCCACGGCTTTGACGGTTTCGTTGACGTCGTGCGGGTCACCGGGAAAGTAGCCGAGGATGCTGGTGGCCCCGGCACGGGCGTAAGCAACCGCGAGGGCCTGACCGATGCCGGAGGCCGCGCCGGTGATGACGGCGACCTGCCCGGCCAGCCCGTCGTCGCGGAGAAGCTCGGGCGACGCTGCAGTGGCGGTGGACATGGACCTCCTCGAGAGAAGTGAACGGAAGGAGAGGGGCTAGACGACGGCGGCCGCACCGTCGTCGGCCGGTGCGGACTGGTCCACCTTGCGGGTACCGAGCATGACCAGAGCGGACAGGAACATGCCGAGCGCACCGGCGACGAACGCGGCGGTCGTCGCCGATGCGCCCAGTCCCAGGATGCCGGTCAGCAGAGCGGAACCCGCGATGGCGCCGATTGGTCCCATGACATGGGCAGTGTTGGGGCCGACGCCACGAGCGCGGATGGGGAAGGACTCTGCCATGTAGAACAGCATCGCCGCGTAGGGACCGGTGAGGAAGAACAAGCCGAGTGCGTACAGCGGGATGACGAAGCCGCTGGTGTTCGGGCCGAAGAGCATCAACGTGAAGATGACGCCGCCGATGGTCCACCCGATGATGATCGTGTTCCGCCGGCCGAGACGGTCGCCGATGTAACCGTGGAACAGATATCCCAGAAATCCGGCCGCGTTGGCGATGATGAGGATGATCAGGGCGTTGGATAAGCTGATGCCCTTGCCGTCGGTGAGGATCGTGGTCCCGAGCACGGCGAAGACTTGAATCGCCATCCAGTTGAACAGCCATGCTGCCGAAAGGCAGATGGTGTGGCGGCGCAGATCAGGGGCGAAGATCTGACGCAACCCTGACTTTTTGTCTGTGCCGGTGTCGAGTCCGTAGAGGTCCGCCAATCGGGTGGCCTCGTCGTCGCGGGCTTCCTTGCGCAACTGCCGTGAGCGCTTGAGCGCGACGAACGAGGGTGACTCGCGCAGCCTGAAGGCGAGCAGGGCGATGACCACCGCGGGGAATGTTGCGACGAAGAAGACTCCCCGCCATCCGACGTGCGGAAGGAGGATTGAGGCGAACAGCGCGGCGAGCAGCGACCCTACCGGCCAGCCGCTCTGCACGAAGCTGTACATGAAGCCGCGCTTACGGCTTTTCCCGTACATTTCGTTGAGGTAGACGGTGTTCACGACTTCTTCGGAGTAACCGAGGCCGGACACCGCCCGGACCCCGATCAGCATCGCTGCGCCATTGACGAAGCCTGTGACCCCGGAGGTCAGGGCGGCACCGACAGTGGTAATAATTAGCGACGGCTTACGCCCAGCGTGGTCAAGTAGCGGGCCCACTACCAGTGAGACGATGAACGTGCCGAGGGTGACCAGGGTGGCGATACCCGTGGCCGTGGCGGTGGACCATCCGAATGTCTCGGCGATCGGCGGCAGGAGCGTGCCGAAGAGCACGAAGTCGTACGCGGAGAAAACCCACGCCAGGAAACAGACGATGGAAGTCGTGAGCAAGACCCGCTGACTCAGCTGCGGCGGTCCCTGGAACAACACCTCGTCGGAAGGGGTCCCTGGTGACGCCCAGGCGGCGTCTTGTGCGCTGTTCTGCTGTTCCGTTGTGCTCATCGTGAGCCTCCCTGCCGGGGTGATCGGGTCTTGAAGTCAGCGGCGATCTCATCGAATGTCGCCCAGCGGATGCCTTCATGGGTGTTGATGTATTCGATCAGCCGCTCGTGCATCAGCAACACCTGCGGGCGACCGGAGACGTCCGGATGCACAGTCATGGTGAACACGCCGTAGTCGTGCTCGCGGTACATCCAGTCGAACTGGTCGCGCCACAGTTGCTCGATGTCGCGCGGATTGACGAAGCCGTGACTGTTGGGGCTGGACTTGATGAACATCATCGGCGGCAGGTCGTCGAGGTACCAGTTCGCTGGGATCTCGACGAGGTCGGTTTCCTCGCCGCGTACCAGCGGCTTCATCCACTCCGCGGCTGGTTTCTCGTAGTCGATCTTGGTCCAGCTGTCACCCACCCGCACGTAGTAGGGCTCGAAGTCGCGGTGCATCAGCGAGTGGTCGTAGGTGATGCCGCGGTCGAGCAGGATCTCGTTGGTGATGGCGCTGAACTCCCACCAGGGTGCGACGTAGCCGGTGGGTGAGGTGCCTGCACGACGCTTGATGAGCGCGATGCAATGGTCGAGGACGTCGGTTTCCTGCTCCCGGCTCATCGCGATCGGGTTCTCGTGGCTGTAGCCGTGCGCGCCGACTTCGTGGCCGGCTTCGACGCAGGCGTCGAATACGTCGGGGAAGGTGTCAATGGAGTGCCCCGGCCAGAAGAATGTCTGTCTCAGATCGTAGCGGCGGAACAGCTCGAGGATGCGTGGGGTCCCCCGCTCTCCGGCAAACATGCCGCGCGAGATGTCGTCGGGGGAGTCCTCACCTCCATAGGACCCGAGCCACCCGCCGACGGCGTCGATGTCGACTCCATAGGCCACCAGGATTTCCTTGGTCATCGGACCTCCTTCGCCGCATCTCTGCGGCTTCTATGTACGGCTCGGGGCCGCGGACGTCAGTTGCTGAGGTATTTCTCCACGAACCCCAGCGGGTTCTCCGGCGAACAAGCCAGCGCGGCGGACAACAGCAGCCGGGCCTGCCACGGACTGAGATCGGCGGCGAATCCCGCGCCGGCCCGCGCGGCATCGACACCGCCACCGCCGCCGTAAAGGGGCACCACTGGACCGCAGGGCACCCGCGAGCTCAATAAGACGGGAACACCGCGACCGGTGAGTTCACGTATGGCCTCCACAACGGCGGTGTTGGCGTTGGCCGCGCCGAACGCGGCGAGCACGACTCCGCGCGCTCCGGCTGCTACCGCCGCATGGATCAACGCGGCGTCCACCCCGACGTACAGGCTCACCACGTCGACCCGTGGCAGCTCGAGCATGGGAGCGGGCAGCACCGGTGGTCGTCCCGGCGCAGCGAGCGGTAGGACCCGTCCGTCGGCGACCCGCAGGACGGGGCCGCGCCCGGGCGCGTCGAAGGCGTGCGCACCGAGCGTGTCCACCTTGCGCACACCGCGTGCGGCGTATATAAACCCGTCGAAGCACAGCAGTGGCCCGCGGCCCCGCGCGTACGGGCTGGTGGCCACGCTCAGCGCGTCGGACAGGTTCGCAGGACCGTCCGGGGCGGCGTCGTCGTAAGGCCGTTGCGCGCCGGTCAGCACCACGGGACGATCGTCGTCGATGAGCAGGGACGCCAAAAAGACGGTCTCCTCCATGGTGTCCGTGCCGTGCGTGACGACGACGCCGGCGACGTCGTCGGTCAGGGCGGAGCTGGCCTGCTGGACAATCGAACGCAGGTCGGCGAGCGACCACGTGAAGCTGCCGCGCGCCGGGAAGTCCTGAACACTCACGGTGATCGTCGGCGGCACCGCGACCCGACCGAGCAAGTCTGCCCCGGAAACATTCGCTACCCGCCCACCGCTGCTGGCCCGGCTCGCGATCGTGCCACCGGTCGCCACCAGCCGGGTACTGGGCACGTCGACCTCCGTCTCATGCAAACGATTGCAACGGAGACTATCCACCCGATTTCGGCGTCGTCAAGAGGTAGGCGCGGGTTCCCACCGTCGCTACCCCGTATCGCGGCTGTGCGGTACAACAGGAGCGTGGCATCCAGGGGAAGGACCGTGCGGCGAACGCCCGCTACGCTCACCACCATCGCCGAGCGCGCCGGTGTCCACGCCTCGACGGTGTCGCGCGCACTGAGCACGACACCGAGCGGCATCGCGCCTGCCACGGCGCAACGGGTGCGTGCGATCGCGGACGAACTGGGCTATCTGCCCGATCCCACGGCTGCCGCGCTGCGAACCCGGCGGTCGCATGTCATCGGCGTGCTCGTTCCGCGCCTGACCGACATCGTCCTGGCGGTGATCTGTGAGGGCATCGACGACGTCGCGCTGCAATCGGGCTATCAGACGGTCGTGGCCAACACCCGCGACGACCTTGCACTGCAGCGCACGCGACTGGAGACGCTGCTGGCTCGCCGCGTCGACGGTCTCATCCTCGGCGACGCCCGAAGCGACACCTCCTTGATCGACGACCTGGCCGAGCGGGGTATCCCTTATGTGTTGACCTCCCGCCGTCTCCGTGGGCATCTGTCAGTGACCACCGACGATCTGTGCGGAGGCAGGCTCGCCGCGGAACACCTCCTCTCCCTGGGACATGTCCGGCTCGGCGTTATCGCCGGTGAGCCCTACGCGAGCACCGGGGTGGACCGGACCCGGGGGTTTCTCGATGCGTGTCTGGCCGCGGGCGTAGACATCGAGGCGAGCAGGGTGGTGCACACGACCTTCGATGCCGTCGGCGGCCGCGACGGCGCCGAGCAGCTCCTGCGGCTGCGTCCACGACCGACCGCGCTGTTCGCGGTGAACGACTTCGCCGCCATCGGCGCGATGGGCGCGGTGCGTGCCGCCGGGCTCGAAGTCGGCCGCGACATCGCGATCGTCGGTTACAACGATGTCTCGATCGCCACCGACCTGCCGGTGCCCCTCACCACTATCCGGTCGCCGATGTTCCAGATGGGACAGGAAGCTGCCCGCATGCTGCTGGAACGGGTCGCCGGCAGGCCTGTCAACTCTCAGCTCTTGACCCCGGAACTGGTCGCCCGCGCGTCTACGCTGCTGGGCCCCTAACGGTCCTCAGCGCCGCAGTGCCCGTCCCGAACGTGTTCGTTCCCGCGGCGCAGCAGTACCAGGCGGGAAGTGCCGACCATTCAAGGCACCGAAAAGTTGGTGGTGAGAGGAGCGGAGAAATTCGCGAATCATCCGCATCCGGCCAGATCCTCGCAATTTGCGCCTGCCGTCGGGGTGCAGCCAGCGTGTCGGTGACCCGCCGGGTGTGTCCATTTAGACGGGTGCCAGCCGCCCGACCGAGTCGGAGGCCATCTCGTACGCGTGTCCGACCCTGAGCACGGTCGCTTCGTCGAATGGACGCCCCAGGACCTGCATACCGAGCGGGAGCCCGGCGGGATCGAAGCCGACAGGTAGGGCCAGGGTCGGCAAACCGATCAGATTGCCCGGAGAGGGCAGGCGCACCAGGGCGGAGGTGATGTCCTCCGTCGTGCCGTCGGCCCAGACGATATCGCGCGCGCCGACCTCCGGGGCCACGGATGGCACGCAGGGGGCGGCGAGTACGTCAATGTCGTCGAACATCGCTGCCCACGCCTGCTGCATCAGCGTGCGGACTCGTAAGGCTTTGATGTAGTCGGTGGCCAGGATCAGCTCGCCGGTCTCCAAGAACAAGCGCACATCCGCGCCGTAGAGGTCGCCCTTGTGCCGCAGCGACTCCTGGTGGTAGGCGCTTGCCTCCGGCAGAAGAATGGCCCACTCCGAAGGCATGATGGCGTCGGCGTAGGGAATGGTCACCTCCCGCAGATCTGCGCCGAGGCCCTCGAGAACGTTGATCGCCGCGCGCACGGCTGCAGCGACATCATCGTGGACATGCTCAAAGTAATAGTTGGACGGGACACCGACGCGTAGGCCGGCGATGCCATCGTTGAGCCCGGCGGTGTAGTCGGGCACCGGCACGTCGACGCTGGCAGGGTCGAGCCGGTCATGGCCGGCGATGGTGTTTAGAACGAGCGCAGCATCGCGGACGTTCCGGGTGAGCGGGCCGACGTGGTCCAAGGACCAGGACAGGGATGCGACGCCGCGTCGGGAGACCCGACCATACGTTGGCTTCAGCCCAACGGTGCCGCACAGGCTCGCTGGGATCCGGATCGAACCTGCGGTGTCGCTACCCAGCCCCACCATGCACGCGCCGGCCGCGACTGCCGCACCGGAACCGCCGCTGGAACCTCCGGGGATGCGGCCAGTGTCCCAAGGATTACGAGTTGTCGGCGTGATCGGCCCATAGGCGAACTCGTGTGTATGAGTTTTGCCCACCATCACCATTCCTGCCGCCAGGAGCCGCTCAACAACCAGCGCGTCGGTGTCAGGCACGTAGTCGGCGCGGACTTGCGAACTGGAGGTCGTGGGTACTCCGGCAGTGTTGTACAGGTCTTTGATGCCGAGCGGAATGCCGTGCAAGGCCCCGAGATAGTGTCCTGCCGCGATGTACTGTTCGGCCGCTTTCGCCGCTGTCTGGGCGAGGTCGGCTGTCACGCACGCGAAAGCATGAAGCGCACCATCTACGGCATCGATCCGGCTGAGCACCGAGTCGGTGAGTTCGACCGGCGACAGCCGCCTGGCTTCGATTTCCTTGGCCGCTGCGCTCAGGGTCAGCTCATACGGTTTCATCGTTGAGTCCCTCCCAGCGGGCGTTAAAGGCTGTGGCGGGCGGCGTCTCGCCCAGAGACACGGCGTCCAGGTGGTCGATGAGCGCATAGATGCCGTCGAGCACTGGACCAACGAGCTCCCTGCGGGCCGGTGTCAAGTCGAGGCGGGCGCCACGGGCAGCGTGCTCTAAAGCCTCACCCGCGAACGATCTTGGGTTGCTGCTCATGACGACAGACACTCCTTTGCTGTGATCGGCTAAGACTGCGACGACGCGGGCTCAGTGCGCTTAAGGATGCCCCGGTCACTGGTGCGCAGCAACGCCGCTACGCATTCCGACCTGCCTCAGGGCTCCTGAGCGGCGTCTCCTTGCCCGTACCTGCCTATCTCCGCTACGTCATCCATCGCGCGCTGAGCACATCCAGGAGCAGGCGCGGCAGCCACGCTAGCCTCGCGCTTTCACCGCGGTCGGGTTTCTTAGCCGTGTCGTGAACGAAGAATGGTGCTCTGACCTGGGATAATTCGACTTGCTGAGGGAAGAATTACGACCAGAATCAGGAGCACCATTCAGGTGAG
>JAABUR0100003351.1_pt1 | contig 22589 bp, 19 predicted proteins | sample 5560091 | NCBI WGS metagenome assembly JAABUR01 (sample SAMN10711879, study PRJNA513375) | rock metagenome | isolation source: Antarctica rocks | place: Antarctica: Victoria Land, University Valley sud
CCGCGTGGGCCAACAAGTAGCGTTCCAGGTAGACCCGTGGCGATGAGGTCGAGACGGCGACCAAGGCCATCGTCAGCAGGGCGAGCGCGCAACCGAGGGCAACGTCTCGGCTGAGTTTCGGCCGAAGAAACTTGTCGGGGAAGCGGAAGACACCGGCGGCGTTGATTTCGTGGCGGTTGTAGCAGACAAACGTTCGAAGCGATTTCCACGCAATCCGCCCCGCAAGAACCGGGTCCGTCGGTGGGGAGAGGCCAAGCTCGTTCATCCCGGCCCAAAGAAGCGGCAAAGCAAACAGAAAGCCGATGACGCCAAAAGTCGCCGCATGGGGAGCCCTTTCGGTCCGGGACGTGAAATCCAAAACGGCGTAGCCGAAGGCAAACGCCGCTCCGAGGGCGAGAAAGCTCAGCCGGTAGGCGGCCACTTGTGGGCATCGGCGTGGCGTTTTCCAGGTCGGAAGCCAGTGCCAATAGCGTTGCCAGCGTCTGACCTTGCGGAGCCGAATTCGCTCGTTAACGCTCATCCAAAAGCAAATTTGTCTGGTGATGAGGTGAGCAAGTGTGGCTGTGCAGATAACCGCAAATCCGAAGAGGATGAGGTAGGCGTCTTTCGGTGTTGATGTGTAGTTGGCAATTCCCAACATGATGCATGAGCCGAGAAATCCGAGGCACCACGCGATTGCGCTCCAAGGCGGTCGCACCTGAAGAAACTTGGCGTAGGCCAGGCCGAGCATGCCGCCTGCGAAAAGCCCGAGCACGGTCATTCCCCATCCGAGGGGAAGAATCGTGAACAGCCGGATAATGAAGGCGATGGCGATGAACAGGAGCGTGAGAATCGAGACGAGCCGAAGTGTCGTCGCCGTGTCCCGGCGGCCGGTGGTCACTCGGGTCCGGTAATTGAGTTCGGTGTTTTCGGCTGATGACGGCAGATATTCCGGCTGGAGGCTGACGCGGGTCCTGGCTAAGCGTCTACGCATCCGGTGCCCCCTCTTCGGCGTGCGCACGTTCGGGGGTCTCTAACGGCGTCGGCTTTGTCCTGAGCCTTCCGCGGTGAACGAGAAGCTCTCCAAGTTCAGGTGCGGCCTCGATGCGGTAGAGGGCGTTTCCGGGGGCCTCGTCCGAGAGAGCGGCTTTGACCTGTTCCGACTTCGCCTCGCCGGGGGCGATAATCGCGATGACAAAATTCCCACGCTGAAGGAGCCGGGCAAACGCCGGCACGGTGTAGCCACGGGCCTTGATTTTCTGGACCTTCTTCACGATGGTCTCGGGGCTCGTGCCGTAGTCCACGAGCATGAACCCGAGTCGCGAGCTTCGCCCGTTGTCTGTCTGCTCAACGTCGATGTAGTAGTTCCCAGACCGAACGCCGGGGATGACCAGCTCGGGGAATTTCTCAGCGAATTCTTTCGGGGTGAATTTCTGCACGCCGTTTTCGGCACAAAAGCACAGAACACCGTAGGCATTCACGAGCCCCTGATACTCGAATTTCCGGGCAATGGCTCGATGCTCGCCGAGTCGGACCGCTTGGCGCGGCGTGAGGACGAAATAGCTTCGCTGCCCGAAGAGCCGAAGCGGTCGGCTGATTTTCCCCTCGCGGGTGAGCCTGCTTGTGACCTTGGTCACGGCGTTGAGATGGGTCCCCTCGAAAAAGAGCCGATGGAGCACCTCCGGCGTTGTCAGGTGGTAACGCCTCAAGTGCTCGAAGATGGCATCGTCGCGTTCCGGCGGCGTCATTTGCGCCCCGTGAAAGGGGGTTCCGCCCCTGGGATGGGTTCCACCCCTGGGAAGGTTCCGGGTCACCAAATCTCGTAGGGAAGCTCTCTTGCCGCACAGTCCTCGTGAAAGGCTTTCACTCGCTCGGTCGGGTAACTGCCGCCGAATTCCATCACGAGCCGGGGCCTGCCCTCGCGGTCATGCAAAATCGCATCGGGCAATTTCTGGTGCTCCCGAGTCGGGGCCAAAATGTCTTCGCCGATCCAGCCGGCGGCAAGCGTCGGGGCCTCGCGGGTGAGCTTCAGGTAGAGGGCTCCGAGATGGATGTCGTGAGTCGCCTGCGCGGGGTTTTTGATTTTGCCATCGGCACGGCCTCCGAAAATCGAGGCGGCTCTTCGCGTCGCGAGGTAGACCATGACCTCACGAGGCGGCTCGGTCCAACGCTTCTGAAGCCTCCAGGAGAGTTCCCCGAACGCGGGAGCCTCCTCGCCGGGCTTCCATCGAAAGACGGGCTCAGCGAGGACGAGAAGCGGTCTGGCCAGCGCCCGCTCTCGGACAAGCAATTTCGCCTCAACCAGTTCGGAGAGGCGCCGGCGGGCGTTTGTCGGAGCGGACTTCGACTCGGGCCACCAGCCCCCGACGATTTGCTCGAAGGCGAGCATCGGAATTTTCGACGCAAGCGCCGTGACGATTTCTCGCTCGCGGCCGGTCATCAGCGGCTCTCGTCCTTCCGCGGGCGGCCTCGCCTCCTGGTGGGCTGGCTCGGCGGGCGGGATGTCGGAGCCGTCTGCCGTTCGTCCTGCGGCCCGTGCGACGGGTTCGGGCCTGCCGCGTCAAGCCGCTTCTGAAGCTCGTCGTCGAACGCGGCGGGCTCCGCGGGCCGTAGGACGGCTTCGGGCCGTGCGACGGCTGCGGCCCGTGCGACAGGCGCAAGCCGGTTGGGGGCCTCTGTGATTACGCTCTGCGGCTGGGTGGTTGGTGCCTCGCCGGTTGCGTTTCGACCATTCACGGATGCACTCGGAAGCGGCTGAGCCTCCGGCATACCGAGCCGCGATGTGAGCTGCCTCGCCGCGTCGTGCTGGCTGCCGTTCGTGTCTCCCTGCTCGGCGATGTCCAGTGCGTCCTGAAACCCGGCAAGAACGGCGTCCCTGGTCCGCTCCCGGAGATATTCCCAAATTGATAACGGCATCGGCGAATCTCCTGTCTCGAAGCCTCCTCCCGGCGAAAAGTCAGCCTTCCATCGAACCGAAAATCACGGCCGCGTACTAGCGGCCGTGGGAATTTTCATCAGAGGGCCGCGAATCCGTCGCGATGTCGCACCGTGTTCAAACCACGGTGAGTAGTTCCGCGTGCGGTTCGTTCTGTTGGAAGTTGTTTCCCTGAGATTGGTTCCGCTGCGGTCCGTCCTCGGCGGCATGGCACATGGGGAGGTAGCGCTTCGTGCCGCGGTCGGTTCCCCTGCGATGAGAACCGAGGGCAGCGAATTTCCCCGCTCCAGGGAATTCGCCCCTCGGTGCGTGATGGCTCGTGTCGAGTCTCCGGACGAAAAAGCGTTTTTCGTCGGGAACTCGATGCGAGCTGGGGAGGGCTCCGATGCCCGACCCCCGACAACGGGTCTTGCTCGGTCGCGCCAGCGGGCGAGCAAGGCGCTATTGGGGGCGGCGAAGCCGTGGTCTTTGTGTCCGTGCTGTCCGGGGGCGGGGGCAGGGGGATGCGGGATGCCGCGGCCCGTGCCGCGGTGCCGTTGGTCGAGCGGTTGGTTCCCGGCGCGATCGGTTCTCCGGCAGTTGGTCCCTCGGGCGGTTGGTGCTCGGCGAAGCGAGGGAGGCCGCTCCTCGGAGCGGCCGACCGAGCGTGATGTCGGGGAGAGGCGGGGGGCGGTGGGGCCGGGGTCAGAGGGCTCTTCTGATTTTTCTTCGTCTTCAAGGAGAAAGAGAAAAATGAAAAAGCTCCAAGGCGACCGAGGGACCATCGCTCGGAGTGACGTTCGCTCGAAGCAACGGGCTCGTTCGAGCGATGGTCCCGAGTGTCGCAACCGGCGGATGGAACGCCGGGACGCTCGCAGCGAAAACCTAGCCACGGATGGCGGTCGAGCGACCTGTCGGCCTGGTGGGCGGGATTAGCTCTGTGCGGGGGTCGTTGCTGGCCGATGCCGTTGGGTCTCGGCGGCTCTCGGAAAAACCGTCCAGGGGCGTTTGCGGGAATCAGAGGGCGCATTCCGCTCGGAGTCACGCGGGCCGATTACCGGCCCGACAGCTTTCACCGATGGGCTGTCTCCTCACGGAATTTAGGCAAAGAAGGTTCCGCTAGTCTACGTCGCAAAGTCCCGGCGGCCGTGGTAAAGTAAGTCCATGAGCCAAGCACAAACAACCTCTGTTCTCGACCGGATGCTAGACCCCCTTAGCCGCTGCCTCGATGCCGTGTCGGCGAAGCGGGTCGCTGAGTTGAGCATCGACCCTGTTGTTCAAGCTCGGGTCGATATCCTCGCTGAGCGAGCAAACGAGGGGCTGCTCACACCGGAAGAGCGGGCTGAATACGAAGCATATATCAACGTCGATGACTTCATTTCGATTCTCAAGATGAAGACGAAGCGTTACTTTGGGTTGAACGGCTCCTCCTGATGGATGCGGCTACGCGAGAGCTTGTCCGCCAGCGTGCCGGAGACCGTTGTGAATATTGCTTGCTCCGGCAAGAACAGACTGGCCTCTCGCATCACGTTGAACATATCGTAGCTAAGCAACATGGCGGGTCTGACGACCCGGCCAATCTCGCCTTAGCCTGCAACCGTTGCAACGCATCCAAGGGACCGAATCTCACCGGGATTGACGCGGCGAGTGGTGATGTCGTTCCGCTCTTTCATCCTCGGCGGGACGTTTGGACGGACCATTTCGAGTTTGCGGGGCCTCGCATCGTCGGCTTGACCTCGGCGGGACGGGTTACCGTCTATGTCCTCGCGATGAACGATGAGCGGCGCGTTGAACGCCGTGCGGAGCTTCTCGCTTGTGGGGAACTTCCCTGAGTTCGGCTTTTCGCCCCAGCGTTATAGCGATAACGCGTTAACGCTGTAACGAAGTGCCTCCAAGTTCGTTTTTCTAGGTTCGTGGGACGCTTATCCACTGGCTGGCCTATCCCCTACTTCAAAATCTTCGAGTTTCTCACGGACGTATCGATGAGCTGAGAGAGGTAGTGCTCAAAGGCGGCAATGGCTGCCGTGTCTCCGTTCGGGGGTCGCTTGATGGGGCCGACTCTGCGGCTCTGCTTGATGAGTTCGTCGCTCGCATGACAGAGGAGCGTCACCATCGCCCGAATCATGTGGCTCGGCTTGATGGCCGTCCCCAAGTGCTCGGCGATGTCGGCAACAAGCCGTTCAAGCTGCTTGTCCTCTGACGGCGTGAGGAGAAATCTCTTCTCGCGGGTAAACCGCTCGGGCTCCGGTCTCGGCTCTCGCTCGTCCTCGGGGTCGCTCTTCCTCCGTGGAAGCATGAGCACCTTCGGCGTGCTGCTCGCCGGGCTCTCAGTTGAATCCGATTCCTGGGCCTCCTCTGAAGGCACGGGCTGGGGGTTTAGAACGGAGCGAACAAGGGCGTCATCGACCGGACGGTATGGCTTCTCGTCCGGGGGCACTCGCTTAGCCATTTGCAACCGCCTCCTCAACTCCCTCGCTCATCTGGTGTTTCGTGGGCTCCACTGCGGGGAGCACTTCTGGGATGCCTCGGCCGAGTCTCCCCTCAATTTCCCGTGCGAGGGCTCGATACTGCTCGGCAAGCTTATGGTTGGGCGTGGTCTGAAAGATGGTCTTGCCGTCCTTCTGGGCCTCGGGGATGACAGTCGAGCGGCTTATCGTGTTCTCGAACTTGGCGGACTTCCCCTCGCCCGTCGCAAACTGCTTTTCGACGTATTCGATGAGCGTGTTTGCAAGCCGGGTCCTTCGACCGTCGATGCCTGAGAGTACGACTCCGAGTAATCGAAGGCCCGGATTCCCGTTCTGCTGGGCTCCTTGGATGTCGGTCAGAGCGTCGTTCAGTCCGGCCACGGCGAACGGGTCCGGCATCGCGGCAAGGATGAAGTATTGGGCTGCCTTGTAGGCGGCGATGGTCGGCGTGGTCGCGTTCGGAGCGGTATCGAGGAAGATGTAATCGTATTTCCCCTCAAGGCTCTGGAGGGGCTTCATGAGAACGTCTTGAGTGATGATGAACTTGTTGATGTTGAGAAGCGCCTTATCGACTTTCTCCAAGTTCCTCCGAGCGGCGATGAGGTGGACGTTCTTCGGAAGGTCCACCTCGTCATCCTCCTCTGAGATGATGACGTCCTCGGGCTGCTCCTCCCCGGTGAGCACCTCGTAGGCTCCGAGGAAGCTCTCACTTGGAATCCCAAGGTGCCGGGTCGCTCCCTGGTTCATGTCCAGGTCGATGATAAGCACCCTGCGCCCCATCTCGCCCAGAGCTGCTGCGATGTGAACGGTGGTCGTGGTCTTCCCGACTCCGCCCTTCTGGTTCCCGACCGCGATTACGCACGTCGTCGGCGTCGTTGGTCTCCCTCCGCTTCCCTGGCTCATGGGCTCCTCCGTCAGATTTTTTCCCTCGGTCGTTCTCGCAACCCAGCGATATCGCGATAACGCGTTGACGCTGGAACGGCCGTCTCTGCCGGGACTATCCCAACCCTAATCGGTTGATGCAATGGGAAAAATTCAGTTGAATCCCGTTCCGCCGTTCACGCTACCTAGCGATAAGGCGTTAACGCTATATCGCGATATCGCTAGGTCGCGTTAACGCCTTATCGCTGTAACGCCTTACGCTTTATAGATTTTTGTCTTGCGGGTTGTTTAAGGAGCTTATAGCTTGGGTGTGCCCTGCGTTGCGGTTTTCGTGAGGAATCCGCGGATGGGCTCGAATTGGAGGACGGCTATCGAGGAAGGGAAAGCAACGTAGTCCAGAAATGAAAAAAGCGACCCGGCAAGGTCGCTTTCTCATCAGCCGCGGGTTTGGTCGAAGCCTGCGGGGCTCTCCGGCAAGAGAGCGTGGCTCACTTAGAAAGGGATTCAAGCTCCCCCAAGTCTAAGTGAGTCCCCCCGCAACGTCAACCGAAATCGCGAGCACGTGGAAGGTACGTCCTGAATCTGGCCGCGAAGGTCGGAATTCTCGGGGTGTGACTCTTTGCGCGTGGATGCGTGCTGTCCCTCCGGGACACGCGGACACCCGGTTATTGTCCGCGCCGTGAGGCGACGATGGGGAAAGAACGTTCAGGAAAGGGAGCCGAGAAGGCCCCTAAGAAGCCGAGTGGGGGCTACGTCCTCATCTCCGTGATGAAACTCGGGATGGTCTGGTGGGGTTTCAGGACGAAGCTCCTGAGGGCCTCTGACCTTCGGGTTTACTTCGCGTGTCATCTCGCTGTTGCGGCTCGCTGCCGAACGGGGCCGGGACGTGAGTTCCGCTATTCGCTTGGTGAGCTGGCTCGACTGACCGGGGCGGGGGAGAAGAGCGTTCGCACTTCCATCCGTCGGCTCGAAGCCTCGGGCGTTCTCGTTTGGTCGGAGTCCGGAATCTCTTTCGCATCATCGCCCGATGCTCTACCGGTTTCTGACCTCTCGGGCTTCTGGGCGATGTTTGAAAAGCTTCCGAACCGCAAGCGCCTCGTTCCCGTTCCTCGGCGCATCCTGCGTCTGGTCGCGGCCGGTGCCTCGTCGAACCTCATCGCCACCATCCTCGGGCATCTCATCCGATGCCTCTACTACTGGCCTGACGAGGGATGTCGATCACAAGGCTCATGCAAATCTTCGTGGATTGCCTCGGTCTTCGGCATCTCGCTTCGCGGGGCGAAGTCAGCTCGTAGTGAGCTGGTGCAACTCGGCTGGCTCGTCCGCCAGGACGTTCCGCAGTGGCGGCTCAACCGAAACGGGCTTCAAGTTGAGATTAATCTCAACTGGAAAAACCCCGAGCAAAAGCCTTACGACGCATCGCCATCGGCGGTCGACTCGGCGGAGGAACCGGCCGAAGCAATGACCATCGGGACGAGCGGTCACGAAGTTGCACCCCCTTCGGCCGGAAACTGCCCCGCTTTTGCACCCCCTGAATCAGACAAGGAACTCTCCTACGGAGAACCTAAAAACCAGAAACCCGCTTTCAGCGGTCCGTCTGGTGATTGCATTTCGAACAACAAAACAGAAAAGGGGGCAGGGGAACAAGCTCCGCCGACCCTCCGAAACGTCCTGACTGCCGACCTTCGCGACACGGAAAGACTTCTTGAGCTTCAGCGCCAGGCGGTCGAAGCGAAGCTCATCTCGGCTAGTGAGCGTGACCGGCTCCTGTTCGTCGGTGCGGCCGAACACGCTCGAAGCATCGGAAAAGTTAACCCCTGCGGGCTGTTCATCCATCTCGTTCGGGGAAAGCTCTGGCACTTCCTCACGGCTGCCGATGAGGACCGGGGGAACGCTCGACTCAAGGCTCATCTTTTCGGTAAGTCTCGCGAGAGAGAGCTTCCTCGGGGCTCCTCGGGGGCAGGGTTCTCGGCTCCCTCCTCGGCGGTTCCTTCGCTCTCTGCCGATGCTCGGCTCGTCCAGGCCGTTCGCTCGGCTGCGGTGCGAGCTGGTTACCGGGGTGACCCGTTCTATCTGCTCCGTCGCGAGCGTCCGGAATGGACGCGACAGAGATGGGATGTGGCTCTTGCTGAGATTTCCCGGCCTGACCGAGGGCCTGGAAGCAGGGCTTCGACGCAGAAGCCACTTGCGACATCGTGTTTGCAATCTTTCGTATGTTGATTAAGTCGTTGCAATTTGAGGAAGACTTCCTGGTTTGATTCTCCAGAGAGCACACTGGTCATAATAGACTTTGCGATACTCCGTATCGTGGTTGTCATAAACGCGGAGCGTTTCTGGCGTCCTTCGAGATGGGCAGCATCACCCGGTAAACCGTGCCTCACCAGCACGGCTAAGGGCGGCGAAATTACCTCTCGCCAAGTTGCTGACCCGTAGAGCCGGATGCATAGAGATGTGCTTGTCCGGTTCGACGGAGGCTTCGTCGAGTAATCCTGCTCTCCTCACGCTCCCTTTGTCCCCTTGTATGAAGAGGATGGGAGAAGAGGCACACAGAGTAATCCGGCGATTCTATCCGATAGAAGTTGTCTCGATTGAGTCGGGGCGACAGGGAAACGTTTCTCTATGTCTTTGACATAGTGAGGCTGCGATAGGTCAAAGCGGGTGAGCGGACTTGTCCGCAAATCCTGTCCGAGGGGTCCGGGCTGCGATGCTCGTTCAACTCGGCTCACGTGGGGAGTGCTCGGCCTGGTGACAGGCGAGCCCGACTCCTGACCGGAGTCGGCGTCGGGGCGATAAAACCCCGCGACGAAAAGCTCAACCATGAAAGGCCCGAACAACAGAAGGGCTTGTGAGTGACTTCAACTGGAGACGGTGCCGAACTGCGAAAACCTCTCACCGATGGATAACCGGGTGCTTCTAGATTCGACCCGGAGAAATCGGGGGCTCGGCTTCGGCCGGGTTCTGCGGAGACTATGCTCGGGCGGGAGCCTGAGACATACGGTGAGAGGCCCGAAGAGTAACATCTTCTAGCGACGTGACCAGTTGAGGGGAGATTATCGCTAACCTGGGAAGGTCTGCGGCTGCCGGCTGGTAACCGGTGCAGGGCATTGGTCTGCCTTGTGTTTCAAAGGCCGTAGACTGGGAGTGTCTCGCAAGTAGGAGCGGGCTCGCTGTTCGCGGGAGCGAACAGTGGGTTCGGCGAGAGGGCTGCAAGGTAGTGGCTTGCTCGTTCGTGGCTTACGGGTGGTGCCGGGCCAGACCGACGACGAAAGCGAGGACGGGTTTTCTCATCTCGAAGGCGTGTCGGCATACGGGACGGAAACGCCCCGTATGCCGGTCCTTGGACAGGAAGTAACTGCGGCCAAACGAGGTCCTCTTCGGGAGAGGAGGACGTCCCTTGGCGGCGAAATGACGACGGACACCCGAGTTGTGCCTTGCACACGAGGGACCGTTGTCAGGTTCTTCGGACCGCAACCGCTATGGATTGGGGACGTGCAACTAGGAATCTAGTTGTATGACTCCGCAAGCGGGTCATGATGCACGCGGTCCGCCAAGGATTTCAGGCTTTGGCAGTTGAGCCTATCAACTGCCTTCATACCAACGCACTTCCTGATGTTTAGGTGGCCGTGAAAGAGAATCAAAGCGAAGACAGTAGAGCGGAAGGGAGTCGGTTCGTCGCGACGACAATCGAGGGCTTCATTCAACAACTTGCGGTTTCATACATCGGTAACGGCTACTTCTTCTATGTGACCGGGCGAATCCCCGACCGGAAGGACCCTCGGCCGGTAGACCGGAAGTTCATCGAGCAATACGACCTTATGGCCTCGAAGTGGGCGAGAGCCCGGCGAAAGCGGGCAGGGCTCGCAAACGTCCAATACATCCGGCACGAGCGGTTCTTCGTCCTGCTCGCGACTCACGGGAAGCATCCCATCTTCGAGGGGGAAGCGAACCTCATCCGGGATGCTCGGCGGGTCTCCATCAAGTTCGCTGGCTATTCGGTGAGCTTCCGAGGCGGGCATACCCACGTGAGAATCGAGCAAGAGCAATACAAGCTTGTGAAGAGCTACCTGCTCGACCTGGCTGTGAAGCGGTCGGCGGAGAGCCTTGAGAGCGTCTTCCGTGACCTTCCCTTTGAGCCCTATGCTCCGGTCCGGAGACAGCTCCTCAACATCCTCCGGGGGGTGAACCGGGTTCGGAAGGTCGCGGGTTTCAATCTGGTCCGTGGGGAGTGCCTCCGGCTCCGGCGGAGAATCGTGAAGCCGTTTGACGGGGAAGCGGGAAGCAATTCGAAGTCGTCGTCAGTTGGGACTTCAACCGACTAGACTCATCCGGTAGGATGGCTGCAACCATAATTGATGTCAGCGGTTGCGTCGGATAAGGTCTTGAGCCATGTCGCACGAACCGGAATGGCTGACCCGAAAAACCCGTATTGATGGGCGGCTTCGTGCTTGGGGCTGGGATATCGTCCCTCATACCCCCTTTTTCCGCCCCGAAAAAGCTCACCTCAAGGCGGTCGAAGAATATCCGACGGAGAACGGCCCTGCTGACTACGCTCTGTTCGTGAACGGCCGAATCCTCGGCATCATCGAAGCGAAAAAGCTCTCCCTCGGGCCTCAGAACGTGCTCGTTCAAGCCCAGCGTTATTCTGAGGGGGCAACGGAGAACCCGCTTCGTTTCGGGTCCTACCGGGTTCCATTCCTGTTCTCAACGAACGGGGAGGTCATCTGGTTCCACGATGTGCGAAGCCGTCTCGAACGCTCTCGCCGAGTGGCGGATTACCCGACGCCTTCGGCGCTTGAAGAGCGACTCGCTCGGGACTTTGACGGTGATGTCGAGAAGCTGCTCTCGCTTCCGAACAACCATCCGCGGCTTCGGCCTTATCAAATTGAGGCGAACGCGGCGGTTGAGAAGGCGATAGCGGACCGGAAGCGGCAGATGCTTCTCGCGATGGCGACCGGCTGCGGGAAGACGTTCACGACGGTCAACCAAGCCTACCGGCTCATCAAGTCGGGCGTCGCTCGGCGGGTTCTCTTCCTGGTAGACCGGCGGGCCCTCGCTGCCCAAGCCGTGCGGGCGTTCGCATCGTTCGAGCCCGAACCGGGTCTCAAGTTCAACAAAATTTACGAGGTCTTCAGTCAACGATTTCAGAAGGAAGATTTCGAGGAAGACGGGAAGGAAGAGAAGTTCGACCCGACGGTTCTCCCATCGTCGTATCTGTTGAGCCCGACGGCGGGACACGCCTTCGTCTACGTCTGCACGATTCAGCGGATGGCGATTAACCTCCTCGGCCGGGCGGCGGCCTTTGAGGAAGGGGATGAAGAGCGGGATGACGATGCCGACAAGCTCGACATCCCGACTCACGCTTTTGATTGTATAATCGCTGACGAATGCCACCGTGGCTACACGTCGGCAGAGCTTTCAACCTGGCGGACGGTACTCGACTATTTCGACGCGGTGAAGGTCGGCCTCACGGCGACGCCCGCGGCGCATACGACGGCCTACTTCACCGAGGTCGTTTACCGCTACGAATACAAGCGGGCGGTCGAAGAGGGCTACCTCGTCGATTACGACGCGGTTGCCATCCGGTCGAACATCCGGATGACCGGGCTGTTCCTCAAGGAAGGGGAGCAGGTAGGCCTCGTCGATACGGTCACGGGCGGGGAGCAGCTCGACCTACTCGAAGACGAGCGGTCCTTCGACACGACCGATATCGAGCGGAAGGTCACGGCCCCGGACTCGAACCGGAAGGTCATCGAAGAGTTGAAGAAATACGCGACGGAGCATGAGGCGAAATACGGCCGGTTCCCGAAGACGCTCATCTTCGCGACGAACGACCTGCCGCACACGTCGCACGCGGACCAGCTCGTGAACCTCTGCCGCGAAACTTTCGGGCGGGGAGAATCGTTCGTCCAGAAAATCACGGGGAGCCCGACAGTAGACCGGCCGCTGAAACGCATACGTGAGTTCCGCAACCGCCCGGCTCCTGCCATCGTGGTGACGGTCGATATGCTCTCGACCGGCGTTGACATCCCCGACCTTGAATTCATCGTGTTCCTGAGGCCTGTCAAGTCCCGCATTCTCTTTGAGCAGATGCTCGGTCGGGGGACGCGAAAGGGGGAGCATCATCCCGACAAGTCACACTTCACGGTTTTCGACGGTTTCGACGGCACGTTGCTCGAATACTTCCGTCAAGCCTCGGCGTTTACAAGAGAGCCGCCGGACAAGCCATCCCGAACCATCAAAGAACTGGTTGATGACGTTTGGAATAACAAGGACCGGGCCTATAACGTCGGCTGTCTGGTCAAGCGGCTCCAGCGAATCGACAAGGAGATGTCGGGCCAAGCCCGAGCGGAGTTCGCGGCGTTTGTTCCTGATGGTGACCTCGCCGGATTCGCAAGCCAGCTCAGAGAAGTGGTCGCGAAGGACTTCACGGGGACGATGAAGCTTCTCCGGAGCGAGTCGTTCCAAGACCTGCTCATGAACTACCCCCGGCCGAAGCGAGGCTTCGTCGTCGCTCACGAGGCGATAGACGACGTTTCCTCGAAGTGGCTCATCCGGGATGGGACCGGGAAGGAACATCAGCCGGATGACTACCTCAAGCTCTTCGCCAAGTATGTGCGGGATAATCCCGACCAGGTGGACGCTATCCGGATTCTGTTCGACCGACCGCGGGAGTGGGGGACGGAACCGCTCGGCGAGCTTCGGCGGAAACTCGCGACGACAAAACACCGATTCACCGAAGAGAACTTGCGGAAAGCTCACGCCGCACAGTATCACAAGCCTCTCGTGGACATCATCTCGATGGTGAAACACGCGGCCAATGAGGCGGCTCCGCTGCTGACGGCCGATGAACGCGTCGATAAAGCTCTCGCGAAGCTAACTTCGGGGAAGACGCTCTCGGCCGACGAACAGCGGTGGCTCGGTCGCATCCGTGAGCACTTGGCGGCGAATCTCTCCATCGACAAAGACGATTTTAACGACGTGCCGGTTCTCTCTCGCGAAGGCGGTTGGGCACAAGCGAACAGGGCTTTCGGCGGGAGGCTCGAAGGGCTCCTTCTCGAACTGAATGAGGCGATGGCGGCATGAGCGACATAGTTGGGAAACTCTGGGGCTTTTGCCACACTCTCCGGCATGATGGCGTCGATTACGGCGATTACATCGAGCAAATCACTTATCTTCTATTCTTGAAGATGGCCTCAGAGCGAGAGGTTGTCGTCCCTGCTGGGTGTGAGTGGGCGAAGCTCCGAGACACGTCCGGAACGGACCTGACGGACCACTATATCGAAGTTCTCCGAACGCTCGGGAAGCAGCCTGGCATCTTGGGCGACATCTATTCCGGTGCTCAGTCGCGGTTCGCTAACCCGGTGAACTTGAAGCGTCTCGTGAACCTCATCGACGAAACCGAATGGACGGCACTCGGCGTGGACGTGAAGGCTCACGCTTACGAGGGGCTACTCGAAAAGGCGGCGAGCGAGGGAAAGAAAGGGGCAGGACAATATTTTACACCACGCGTGCTCATTCAATCCATTGTCAGGTGTATGAAGCCTGACCCTCGGGGAAACCCTTCTTTCACCATCGCGGACCCAGCTTGCGGGACTGGCGGGTTTCTCGTCGCGGCTTACGAGTGGTTGATGGAACAGACGAAAGACGGGGCACTCGACCGAGAAACATCGAAGCGGGTTAAGCGGAAGACCTACTTTGGAACCGAGCTGGTCGCACGGCCTCGGCGTCTCGCTCTGATGAACATGTTTCTTCACGGGGTCGAGCCGCACATTGAGCTTCAGGACGCGATTTATAACACCCCCGGTAGCACGAAATATGATGTGATTCTCGCGAATCCGCCATTCGGCACGAGGGGAGCGAATCAAGCTCCCGACCGGGATGATTTCACCGTCGAGACGAGCAACAAGCAACTGAACTTCGTTCAGCACTTTTTGACTGTCCTCAAGCCCGGCGGTCGGGCGGCGGTTGTGCTGCCTGATAATTGCCTATTCGCGGACCAGGCCGGTGAAGTGTTCAAAATGCTGACGGAGGATTGCTGCCTCCATACGGTCCTTCGACTGCCGCGAGGAACATTCACCCCCTACAGCCAGGGCGTGAAGGCAAACGTTGTGTTCTTCACGAAGGGAAAACCAACGAGCACAGTTTGGATTTACGACGCGAGGACGAATGTTCCTGGCATTACAAAGAAAGACCGGCCGCTTTCATCTGCACATTTTGCCGAGTTCGAGAAGTGCTTTGGGGACGACCCGAATGGGCGAGCGAAGCGAAAGCCTTCCGCAGCAAAGGAAGACCGCTGGCGGGACTTCTCGATTCAGGAAGTGCGGGGTCGGGACTTCAAGCTCGATGGATTCAAGTGGCTCAAAGAAGAGTCGGCGGATGACCTTGACGAGCTATTCGAGCCGGAAGAATTAGCGGCTGATGCGATGACAGACATGAAGGCCGCGTTCGCTGACATCGAACAAGTGCTCATGCTCCTGGAACGGGAGGCGGACGCATGAGCGGGGAGAAAGCGGAAGGCTTGCCAGTTGGTTGGGCGATCATATCTTTAGCTGATATTGTTATCGACCTACAGTCCGGGTTTGCTTGTGGAGCCCACAATCGTGGCGGGACCGGTGTCCCCCACCTTCGGCCGATGAACGTCAACGAACATGGCAGGATACAGCTAGAAGACCTGAAGTTTGTTGCGAAGGAAGAGGCCGACCGTGATGAACGCTGGCTTCGCAAAGGCGATGTGCTCTTCAATAACACCAATAGCCCCGAGCTTGTCGGAAAAACTGCTTTCTACGACTTAGATGAACCTAGGGCGTTCTCAAATCACATGACTCGAATTCGATTTCGTGAGGGAGTGTCGGCTCAGTTTTACGCGCTGTTCCTTCACCAGCAATGGCGAGAGCAGTATTTCGAGGGCATTTGCAACAATCACGTATCCCAGGCGAGCGTTAGCCGTTCGACGGTTTCTGCGTTGCAAGTCCCTCTTCCGCCGACGCCCGAACAATTTCGTATCGTGGCAGCGGTTGAGCGGGTCCTTGAAAAGCTCTCTGCGGCCCGTGAGCGACTGGAAAGAGTTCCGACTACGCTCAAGCGGTTCCGGCAGGCGGTCCTCGCGTCGGCTTGCTCGGGTCGATTGACGGCCGATTGGCGAGCAAGGAATCCGAGTGTGAACGACGTTGGAGTGATACTTCGCTCGCTCGGTCTTAAGCCCCTCTATGATGGAGCACCTGATGAGGAAATTCCCGAGGGTTGGCGATGGGTGCGGTTCGGGGACGTTCTTGGCGAATTGAGAAACGGCCTATCGACGAAGCCGAATCAAATCCCACCGGGAACGCCTATTCTTCGCATTAACGCAGTTCGACCGTGCGAGGTGTCATTCAACGACCTCCGATATCTTGAGTGCTCTGACGCTCAGCGGAGGGAATACGCCCTTCGGGATGGTGACCTACTTTTCACAAGATACAATGGCAGTCTTGAGCTTCTTGGCGTGTGCGGGATGGTGCGTGGCGTTAACGGCCGTGCATTCGTTTATCCTGACAAGCTGATGAGAGTTCGATTCTCTTTGTCGATGGTTCTTGCCGGATACTGCGAGCAGTTCTTCAGTAGTCCGGCCGCACGCGACCGGATGATAGCAAAAGCGAAGTCATCAGCGGGTCAGAACGGAGTATCCGGGTCTGACGTGAAGGCTCAGCCATTCGCACTCCCAGCGATAGAAGAGCAACGTGAAATCGTGGGTCGTGTCTCGGCGTTGTTAGCCCTTGCGGACGCCATCGAGCAGCGGGCCAAGTCGGCTCTTCGGCGGGTCGAGATGCTCACGGAAGCGGTCCACGCCAAGGCATTCCGCGGTGAGCTGGTGCCGACCGAAGCGGAACTCGCCCGGCGAGAGAGCCGAAGCTACGAACCCGCGAGCGAACTCCTCACTCGGCTCAAAAGCTCGATGAATGGCGGGACGAAGCGGGCACGGGGAAGGAAGTCGAGCAAACAGGGTCCGGCGTCGAAAGGCAGTATGCTCGAATTTATGGAAGGCTAAATCGCAATTCGCTCAATCTCGTCGAGCGAGATTTGGTCTTCCGTCCGGTCGTAGAGCTTCGTCGTCTTTGGCGACTCGTGGGCGGCAATCTGCTGGGCCTTCTCGATGGTGCCCCCGGCCTCAAGGTAGGCTGTGATGCCGGTTGCTCGGAAGGTGTGGTTACAGACTCGCTTTGAGAGCCCCGCCGCGGCTGCTCGCCGCTTCACCATATCCAGAGCGTTGTTACGTCTCAAGGGACGGTCGGTAAGCGTCCCGGTTTTGCCGATTGCGGACCGGAAGAGGGGACCTTTCTCGTCGGCGGCGATGCTGGCGGCCTCGATATAGGCATCAAGATACGCTTCTGCGTTGTGATGGGCCGGAACCTCGTGGAACTTCCCGCCCTTCTCGTGAAGCCTCAGCCACCAACGCTTTCCGTTCTGGTAGTAGTCTTCGACCTTCATCGACACGACTGCACCCACGCGAGCGAACGAGAAGACCATCACGCCGATGAGGGCCCTGTCTCTGAGCCCGACGACCATAGGGGTCTTTGTCCCGTCTTTGTTCTCGCGTTCAATCTCGATGCTGTCCAAGAGCGTCCTCGCGTCCTCGGCGGAGAGCACGAGCGTCTTTCCCTTCCGGACGACGTATTTCGGGCCTCGCACTGAGGCGGCGGGGTTGAAAGGGACGACCTGGCCCGTCACGAGCCAATCGAAGAGCATTCGAATGCCTGCAAGGTGCTGCTTCTTCGTCGGGGCTGAGCCGGGATGGCTCTCAATATAGGCGGCGACGGCCATTGGCTCGATGGTCGCGAGCGAGAGCCGGCGGTCCTCGCACCAGCGAAGGAACTGAGCAACGGCCTGGGCGTAGGCCGCTCGGGTGTTGCGGTTCCGAATGTTGGCGGTGAAGAATTCGAGGAAGCGGCGGGCGGCCTGGTCGCCGGCGTCGGCGATGAGAGCCGGGACGGTCGTGATTCCCTTGCGTGGATGGATGACGATTTCGGTGCTCACCGGTCCCTCTTCGAGTCTCTGACCCGGCGAACGTCTTCGTAGGTCATAATCCCCTTTATGACCTACTAAAAGGAGATGGTCAATCTCGAATGTTTTGAGCAAGATGGGCGAAATGGAAATAAGGGAGAGTTGAGGCAATAATGGGACGCCGAGACTGAGAAATGTCGAGTTCCAGGGTCGGCTTTCGCCAGTCCGGTGAATCGGAGAAGCCCGATTACCAAGCCAACCGCCAAAACCGACATAATCAGCGGAATCCTGTGACGGTTCCGAACCAAACGATCTGCTCGACGCAAGCACTCAGGTAGCGTTCCACCAACTCGGTCAGCAAATGCCCAAATCGCGAAAACAAAATCGCCGAATCGCCGCCATTGACCTGTTTTGCGGGGTCGGGGGATTGACGCATGGTATGGTCAAGGCGGGTATTCCTGTCGTAGCGGGAATCGACCTTGATCCAGCCTGCAAGTTTCCGTTTGAAGCAAACAACAAAGCGAAATTCATTCATGCAGATGTTGCGAACGTGACAAGCGATGACTTGCTTAGAGCTTACCCCAAGAACGCCGCTCGCGTTTTGGTAGGTTGTGCTCCATGCCAGCCGTTCTCGCGATATTCACGAGGTCAAGAGCGTAGGGAGGAGAAGTGGGGGCTGCTGGGACATTTTTCGCGTTTGGTCGATGACGTCCGGCCCGCCGTGGTTAGTATGGAGAACGTCCCGGAGTTGGCAAGGCACAGCGTCTTCCTTGAGTTTGTTCGCATGCTGAAGTCATTTGATTATAAAGTCAGTCATACGAACGTATTTTGCCCTGATTATGGGATACCTCAGCAACGCACTCGCTTGGTTCTCTTTGCTTCGTTGAACGGGACATTGTCACTGCTACCATCCACACACCGCCCCAATAAATATCGAACCGTTAAGCAGGCAATTTCCAAATTGCCAGCACTGTCGTGCGGAGACATCAACCCCAAAGATCCGTTACATCGAGCGAGTCAGCTATCATCTCTCAATCTAAAACGAATGCGTGCCTCCCGGCCAGGCGGATGCTGGAGGGATTGGCCAAAGCACCTGATTGCCGAATGCCACCAAGCGGAGACGGGTAAGACCTACCCGAGTGTTTATGGACGGATGGAGTGGGATAGTCCCGCACCAACGATCACGACCCAATTTTTTGGCTTTGGAAACGGTCGTTTCGGCCATCCCGAACAAGATCGAGCGATTTCATTGAGGGAGGGCTCAATCTTGCAGTCATTCCCAAGGTCATACCGCTTTTGCTCGAAAGCAGAGGACGTGTCGTTCTCTGTCCTGGGACGACTCATCGGGAATGCGGTTCCCGTGCGGCTGGGCGAGATCATTGGCAAGACCATCCTCAAGCACATCGCGGAAACACATGGCTAAGAAAACTAAATCCGTGAGCAAAGAGCCTCTGGAGCAAGAGAGCGATCAACCGGGGATCACGGATGAGCAAAGAGTAGCGGCGGAAGAGCAAATCGTCTCACATCACAGGACGATCGACTACGACACTCGGGAATACCCCGTTGAAGTTCTAGTTCAGAAGTATCTCACTCGCCTTGAAGAGGATGAGAACGAGCTATTCGTTCCTGACTACCAGCGAGAGCACACATGGCCACCGGAGCATCAATCGAAATTCATCGAGTCCGTGCTCATTGGTCTACCAATCCAGTATTTGTTCGTTGCGGACGACCCGGCTAAGGAAGGACGTCTCGAAATCGTCGACGGTTCACAGCGGATTCGCACACTGGCAGAGTTCAGCGAGAATAGACTTCGCCTTTCCGGGCTCAAAAAACTCTCGAAGCTCAACGGCTTTAAGTTTGAAGACCTTCCTATCAGCCGACAACGGCGATTCAACCGTCACACTTTGCGAATGATCGAACTCACTGAGAAAGCGGACGAGGAAGTTCGACGCGACATATTCGAGCGGATCAACACAGGAAGCCAAAGACTCACTGACATGGAAGTCCGTTGGGGAGTTCATGACAGTCCGTTGCTGCGTTTCATACGTGAGTGTTCAAAGGAACCACGATTCGAGAAACTTGCTCCACTCAATGAGGCGGCGGTGAAACGTCGCGAACGCCAAGAGTTCGTGCTTCGATTTTTCGCCTATCTTCAGAATTACAAGAAATTTGATCGCAAAGTCGTGGACTTCTTGAACGAGTATCTTGAAGTGGCCCAGGAAGGGTTCGGTCAACCTTTACAGGGGACGATGAAGCAGGAATGGGATCGCATGCTTGCCTTCGTGGAACGAACGTTCCCCAATGGGTTCTCGAAAGCCAAAGGGCACGTCCGGACGCCCCGGATTCGCTACGAGGCGATTGCGGTGGGTTCGGCACTTGCACTACGGGAGAAACCAAAGTTGAAGGCCGGACCCGTCGATTGGCTTGAGTCTGAAGAGTTCAAAGAACTCACGACATCAGATGCGAGCAACTCACGCCCTAAAGTCGTCAAACGGATCGAATTCGTTAGAGACAAATTACTCGGGAAGTAAACGCATGATCGCTGTGCAAGAAGACTTCAAGGCTCGGGCTGAGGAAGTCACTCGATATTTTCGGTTCGTGCGTGAATTCGGCGAAGCACGCGTGACATTCCGTGCTCCCCCCTCCGGCCCGCCTGTGATGTCATCCGAGGACCAAGTGGCCCTGTTTAAGACGCTCAAAGCGAATGCCTTCTTGCTGCTCTACAATCTTGTTGAGTCCACAGTGAAGAATGCCATTGAGGCCATATTCGATGAGTTCAAGGCGCGTGGCGTCTCTTTTGACAGTTGTCGTCAAGAGGTTCGCAAGATCATTCTGACGAACCTTCGTCGGCACAACGTTGATAAGATTCTTCCGAGCCTTTCGGCAATTTCCGTTGACGTCGTCGTGGCAACGTTTAGCAAGGCTAAGCTTTTTGAGGGTAATGTCGATGCTCGCCGTATTCGGGAAGTTGCAGGCACTTATGGGTTCCGTAGTCCGAGTAAAAAATCCGACGAACTGTTGACGGTGAAGACCAATCGCAACGATCTTGCTCATGGCAACAAATCGTTCGCCGATGTTGGGCGAGATTACGATATCGATCGCTTGGAAAAGATCATGGGTGAGGTGATTTCCTTCCTTGAAGAGCTTCTTGTAAACGTGGCTGACTACATCACGAGTCGTTCCTACCTGGCTCCTGTGTGATCCGGCTGATCGCTTTACCGGCACATCCTTGGGTGCTCTGGTTGGAGTTGTAAGCCACCCCCCTGCCCTCCGCTCACAGACACACGCTCACTGCTTCTCATCTCGCGAGCCGGTTCCACGGCTTCACCGGCTACTATGACCGGAGTTCAATCCGCTCTGACGGCTCGTCGGCTCGGCCATCTCCCTGCCTCGCCTTGAAGACGCTAAAGCGTCTCGGCTGAAGAGCCGCCTTTCAATCTGCCGATGAGACCTTCATCCTCGGGCCATCCCGAGGGCTTCTCGCGAGGTAGCGGCCTCGCGATGAGGCGATATCGCTGTTACACGCTCTGGGAGAGAAGACGAATGACGCCTCCCCTTCAGGAACCAATCACCGCCAAGGCTCGAAAACGCTCTGCCGGCAAAGCTGCAAAGACGCAATCCGCAGACAAGGTTAAGGCGACTATCCATCTCTCCCTTGAAGCCTCTCGACGTCTCAGCGTTCATGCGGCAATGCTCGGGCTCGACCGTTCTACCCTCGTTGAGCAACTCATCTGCGACAACCTCAAGCGTTTTGTCGTCTCAGACCGTGGCGGTCAGACGGATTCCCCCGTTGCTCACCCGGCCGAGAGCTGATTGGTCCGTGAGCGGACCTGCTTCAGCTTCACCCTTTCCCTTGGCTTTCCGGGTTAAATTTCAAAGAGCCGTTAACGCGATATAGCGTTAACGCGTTATCGCGAGGTAGCGTTATCGCGATAACGCTAGGATGCTGGGAATCGTTAAGGCGATATCGCGACAAGGCGTTATCGCTAGAACGCGTTAACGGCGTTTCGCCGTGGGCGAACTTCCGCCCTTCTGTTATGTAATGCGGGCTCGATGTGGAGAGGGCTCTGTTTGATCGCGGGCGTTTGTCGAAAGGCGACGAGTTCGCTCCGGACGGTTTCACGAGTGATGGTCAATGAAGCCTGAGCCGTTTGGTGAGGGAGGAGAGAAGGGGGCTTCGGGGGCGTGATGGTATCGAGAGCCCCGAGTAGGAGCAACGCGAGTCGGGGCAGGGGAGGGCGGCACTGCGTCCGGTGCTTCAGTCATGCGGCGCTTTCAGAATATCCCTCTCTTGCCCCTTCCGCCTTCACCTTCGCCTCGCCCCTCGTAAGAGGTTGGGGGCGAGGCGAAGGTGAAGGCGGAAGGGGCAGCGCCCTTCTGTCGAGCCTGAGCGGAGTCCGGTTTTGCGTTAGGGGGCGCAAGGGGGCCGAAGGCCGTCCCGAAGGGACCGAAGCGAAGCGGAGCCCGAGAGCACCCGACCGGCGAAGCCGGGAACGCCCACAATCCCGAAAATCTCCACGTTTGCTCATTGCGGAGGTGGCCGGAATCCGACCACCTACCGCCTCAATACTCCTCCGGCAAGAGCACGCATGTCGAAGAGCGGTCTGCCTCAGTGATGACCCAAAATTTCGTGCCGCTCGTCCCGTGGTAGACCGAGAAGAGCCGGAAACCTTCACGAAGGGCCGTCTCGTTCTCTTGCCAGTCGTGGCGGCCGACCTCTCCCCAATCGCCGCGGTGATGCCGGTTGAGGGCCTCCCCGATGTCCTCACGACTGAGAGCGTCCACCGCTCCCGGCGTGCTCACGACCTGGCCCAACTCGAAGAGCGGCCCTATCGGGCTTGCGACTCGTTCCCGCTTTACCCTCTCGAACTCCTCGGCTGAATATGCTTGCTCGTCGTCTTCGTCGGCCTGGTCGGTCTTCTCGTCATCGTCTTCTGGGTCGGGCTCAAGCTCCTCAAGAAACGCTCCCGCCACTTCGTCCCAATCAACTTCGGACAGGGCCGCGGTCAAAAGGTCTGAGAACATCGAAGCCGCGTCGAGCGGTGATGCCTCCTCTAGCTCGCTCCTCAACTGGTCGGCAAGGTTGAACCTCGTCGCTTGCTCCACGCTCCAAATCCCTTCCATCACGTTTGAACATCCCGGGGCCTCTCGCCGAAGCTGCCTCGCTGCGTCCCGCCAATACCGATAGGTCGCCTCTTCGTTTGTCAGCCACAAGTGAACACACCACGTCTCGTAGTTCTTCCATCCGTTGTATTTCTTCGCTTCGTCGTTCATTGGTTTTCTCCTAGTTTTTGAGTTCGCAGCCGCTGCTGCTGCTGCGAACTGACTAGGCCCTCGCCAATGAGAGCGGGGGGTGGCCGTCAAGGCAGGCGAGA
>JAABUR0100003352.1_pt1 | contig 22587 bp, 27 predicted proteins | sample 5560091 | NCBI WGS metagenome assembly JAABUR01 (sample SAMN10711879, study PRJNA513375) | rock metagenome | isolation source: Antarctica rocks | place: Antarctica: Victoria Land, University Valley sud
CTTCCTCCAGGGCCAGCTCAGCCAGGACCTGGCCGCCATCGGGGCGGGCGGCTCGGCACGGTCGTTCGTCCTGCGCCCGGACGGCAAGGTGGACGCCTGGGTGCGGGTGCACCGCCCGGGTGAGGACGAGGTGGTCCTCGACGTCGATGCCGGGTGGGGTGCCCACCTCGTCGCCCGGCTGGAGCGGTTCAAGCTCCGCACCCGATGCGAGGTGAGCCTCGACGAGGCGGTGCCGACGCTGGCGCTCCGGGGGGCCACCCTCCCCGACGGCCTGCCCTGCGGGTGGCCGGGCGTCGACGGTTCCGACCTCCTCGGCGAAGCGCCCACCGCTCCGCCGCCCGGCGACCTCCCCTCCGGGACGGTCATGCTCGACGCCGAGGGCTACGACGCGCTCCGGATCGTGTGGGGCGTCCCGGCCATGGGGGCCGAGATCACCGAGGCGACCATCCCGGCCGAGCTCGGCCGGTGGCTCATCGACACCTCGGTCAGCTTCACCAAGGGGTGCTTCACCGGCCAGGAGCTGGTGGCCCGCATCGACAGCCGGGGCGGGAACGTGCCCCGCCGCCTGCGGGGCTTCACCACAGAGGCGGCGCCGCCGCTCCCCGGGGCCGAGCTCGTGATCGAAGGGGAGGTGGTGGGCCGGGTCACGAGCGCGGCGACCGGGCCCGGCGGCCCGGTCGTGGGCCTGGCACTCGTGAAGCGGGTGGTGAGCCCACCCGCCACCGCCACCGTCGGGGCCCTCGACGGCACCGGTGCGGACCTGCTGCTCCACGAACTGCCCGGGAGTTAGGCGGAGGCGACCGGTTCGACCACCCGCGGGAAGCGGGCGGTGAAGCGGGTGCCTCCGGCAACCCCGGTCGGTGACTCGACGGTGACGGTGCCCCCCATGGCCGCGACCAGCTCCCGGACGATGGCCAGGCCGAGACCCGACCCGGACTCCTTGCGCACGGGGCGGTGCCCGGCGACGTACAGCCGCTCGAAGACGTGGGGGAGGTCCTCGGCGGGGATGCCCGCGCCGTCGTCGCTCACCACGACGGCCACGCCGTGGTCGTCGGCCGTGGTGGCCACCCGCACCACGGTGGCGGCGTACTTCAACGCGTTCTCGGTGAGGTTGGCGACGACCTGGGCCAGGCGGTCGGCGTCGATGGCGGCCAGGTCTCGCCCGGCACCAGGGCTCTCCACCTCCAGGCGCACGCCGGCGCCGTCGGACTCGGGCCGGAACCCCTCGGCCGCAGCCGATACCACCGCCGCCACCGGCTGGGGGCGCAGGTCGAGGGCGAACCGGCGGGCGTCGATGCGGGCCAGGTCGAGCAGGTCGCCGACGAGGCGCTCGAGCCGGGCCGCCTCGGTGCGGATCACCCCGGCCGCGGCCTTCGCATCGGGGGCGGCGCCGTCGGTGATGGCCTCGGCCCAGCCCCGGATCGAGGTGAGAGGGGTACGGAGGTCATGGGAGACCGAGAGCAGGAACTGGCGCTCGAGTCCCCGCGATCGTTCCAAGGCGGCGGCCATGGCGTTCACCGACCGGGCGAGGTCACCCAGCTCGCCCCCCCGTGACCCGGCCGGCTCGGGGACGCGCGCGCCGAGGTCGCCGGCGGCGATGCGCCGGGTGGCGGTCCCGGCCCGCAGCAGCGGCTCGGTGAGGGCCCGGCTGAGGGCGATGGCGACGAGGAGGGTGGCGAGGACGGTGATCGCAGCCGAGAGCGCGAACCAGCGCACGGCCGGGTCGGGGGTGGCGTCCACCTGTCGGGTGAGGACCGCCACCAAGGTGCCGCGCCGGCCGGCGAGCCCCGCCATGGCGAACACCAGCCCGCCGTGGTGGCCCGATACGGTCCCGCCCCCGGCCACCTGGTCGAGCTCGGCCTCCGTCGGTGCGACGCTCTCCGGCAGGGGCCCCACCACGCGGCCTTCGGGCGAGATGAACACGAAGTCGATGCCCTCGAGGTCGAGGCCGACGATCAGCCGGCGCAGCCGGTCCCGGGGCGGGATGGGTCCGGGCTGGCCCGGCGACGTGCGCACCAGGGCCACCAGGCCCTCGGCCTGTGATCGCAGCTCCTGCTCGGTGTCGGCTCGGGAGCCGATGCTGCTCAGCACGAGCGTGCCGATCCCGGCGACAACGAGGGCGGCGGTGACCGTCCCGAGGAGGGCGAGGGTGAGGCGTCGGCGCATCAGCCCAGCCGGTACCCGACACCCCAGACGGTGTCGAGCAGGAGTGCGTCGCCGAGCTTGCGTCGCAGCTGGCGGACGTGCACGTCGACGGTTCGCTCGTCGCCCACCCAGTCGGGTCCCCACACGCCGTCGAGGAGCTGGCGGCGGCTGAGCGCCAGGCCCCGGTGCCGGGCCAGGTGCTCCAACAGGTCGAACTCCCGGGTGGCGAGGGCCACCGGACGGCCCGCCACCCGGGCCTCGCGGCGGCCGGCGTCGACCTCGACCTCACCCACCGACACCACCGTCGAGGTCCGCCCCGCGCCCTCGGCACGGCGGAGGACGGCCTTGACCCTCGCCACCAGCTCCCGGGGCGAGAACGGCTTGGTCACGTAGTCGTCGGCCCCCAGCTCCAAGCCGAGCACGCGGTCGATCTCGGCGTCGCGGGCGGTGAGCAGGATCACCGGGATGTCGGTGGTCGCCCGCAGCTCGCGGCACACCTCCAGGCCGTCGAGCCGGCCGGGCAGGCCCACGTCGAGGATCACCAGGTTCGGTCGACGGCTCCGGACCGCCTCGAGCCCGGCTTCACCGGTGTCCGCCGGATGCACCCGGAACCCGGCATCGCGCAGGTACAGGGCCACCAGGTCGGCGATGTTCGGGTCGTCCTCGACCACGACCACCGCGGCGGCGGGCTCGGGACTCACCGCCAGAAGCTACGCCCGAACCGGTTCTCACCGTTCGGCCCGGGGGCGCCGACGCTCAGGAGCCGAGCCGATAGGCGAGCGACCCATGAGCACGGCGCTTGTTCCGGCGAAGCCGGACAACGGCGAGCCGGACGCGGCCCTACCTATCCGCGCAGGTCCTCAGCGAAGGGTGGGGGCGGACGGGGGCCGGCCGTCGTCGGTACGGTGACCGCCATGACGGTGGCCGGGTACGGCAGCGACCTCAGCCGGATCACCACCTCGGTCGTCCATGGCCTTCCCCTCAAGGACCGCGAGCGGGTGGGGCCGGCCGACCTCGCCTTCCTCGAGACGGGCGATCCGTCGCTGCCGACGGCGTTGTTCGTGCACGGCTTCCCCACCTCCGGCTACCTCTGGCGCTCGGTGCTCCGCCTGCTCGACGGGGTGGTGCACGGCCTGGCCCCCGACCTGCTCGGCCTCGGCGACACCGTCGTCTCGCCGTACCAGGACTTCAGCCCACCCATGCAGGCCGAGGTGCTGCTCCAGTGGCTCGACCGGCGGGGGATCGACCGGGTGGTGCTCGTCGGCCACGAGCAGGGCGGTGCGGTGGTGCAGCAGATCGTGGCCAACCACCCCGAGCGGGTCAGCCACCTCGTGCTGGTGGACTCGGTGACCCACGACAACTGGCCCATCCCCCTGGCCGCCCAGGTCATGCGCCTCGCCCGCGCCCCTGGGCTCGACGTGGTCGCGTACGCGCTCGACCTCCCCCGCCGCGTGGCCCACAACGCTCGGATCGGGTTCGCCCGAGCGGTGCACGACCGCGCCGTGATGACCGACGACGTCATCGACGAGTACCTGCGCCCGGTGTCGACGGTGGAGGGCCGGGAGAGGGCCCGGCGCTTCCTGCTCGCCGGCGACCAGCGCTACACCCTCGAGTGCCTGCCGGGGCTCCGCGCCTACCCCGGACCGGCGGCGGTGGTGTGGGGGGCCGACGACGCCTTCTTCTCGCCGTCGTGGGGAATGCGCCTGGCCGACGAGCTGCCGGGTGCGGGCCCGGCGGAGCTCATCGGGTTCTGCGGCCACCTCGTGCCCGAGGAGCGTCCCGACGTGATCGCCCGGGTGGTGCGGGAGCTCCTGGGTCACCCCGGGTGAACCACTACGACGTCCTGGGCGTGCCCATGGGCGCCGACCCGGCCGAGATCCGCCGGGCCTACGTCCGCCTGGCCCGCCGCCACCACCCCGATGCCCGCTCCTCCGACGGTCCTGCGGCGGTGGCCGCCGCTTCACGGCAGATGCAGGACATCAACGCGGCGTGGGAGGTGCTCGGCCATCCGGCCCGCCGCCGGCGCTACGACGACGCTGTCCGCGCCGGGACGGCGGACCGTCCGCCGGGGCCGTCGACCTCCGGCCGCCCCACCCCACCGGGCCCGGGGTGGCGGCCGTTGGCCGACGACACCGATTGGATGGACGACTTCGGGTCCTGGCGCGAGGAGAGCGACGACCTCGTCCCGCCCGACCGGCCGCGGAGCCCCGGACGCCGGGCCTTCACCGTGCTCCCGGTGGCGGTGTTCGCCGTGTCCGTGGCCGTGGGGTGCGTGGCCATGGTCCTCCAGGCCCGGCCGCTCCTGGCGGCGGCGTTCGTCGGTGTGGTCCTCTCCGCCGGCCTGTTCGTGATGGTGCCCATGCTGGAGATGACCCGTGGGAGCGGTCGGGGCGAGCGCTCGGACCGGCCCCGGCGGCGATGGCCCGGACGGCCGGGGCGGCGGCGTCGGTAGGGTCGCCGGCGGTGGCCACCTACCTCGACCGCATCCTCGCCGCCCACCGCGCCGCAGCGGCGGAGGACCGCCGACCACTGGTCGACCTTTTGCACGCGGCCCGGTCCCTCCCGCCGGCCCGGGGGTTCGGCGCCGCCCTGGTCGCCACCCCGGGGCTGGCCGTCATCGCCGAGGTGAAGCGCCGCTCCCCGTCCCGAGGCCCGCTGGCCCCCGACCTGGACCCGGCGGCGCTGGCCCGCCACTACGCCGCCGGGGGCGCCGCCTGCCTGTCGGTGCTCACCGACACCGAGTTCTTCGGCGGTTCGGCCGCCGATCTCGCCGCCGCCCGTGCTGCCTGCGCGCTGCCGGTCCTCCGGAAGGACTTCACCGTCGGCCCCCGCGACGTCTGCGACGCCCGCATCATGGGCGCCGACTGCGTGCTGCTCATCGCCAACGCCCTCGGCGGGGGCGAGCTCGCCGAGCTGTGCGCGGTGGCCGCCGAGGTGGGCATCGACGCCCTGGTGGAGGTCCACGACGAGGACGACCTCGCCCGGGCGGTGGCGGCCGGCGCCACGCTGGTCGGGGTGAACCAGCGCGACCTCGTCACCTTCGAGGTCGACCCGGCCAGGGCCGAGAGGCTCGCGCCCCTGCTGCCGGCGGGCACGGTGGCCGTCGCCGAGTCCGGCGTGCGCGATGGTGCCGACGCCGCCCGGCTGGCGGCGGCCGGCTACCGGGCCGTCCTGGTGGGCGAGGCCCTGGTGACCGCGGCCGACCCCACCGCCCTGGTGACCGATCTGCGCGGCGCCGGTGGGGCCGAACCGGCTGGTCCCGCTCCCGCCGACCGGTGACACTGGCATCCATGGATGCTGCTCCCGACCCCGCCGGCGCGCCCCGGCACCCCGTGTTCGATCTCAGTGACCGCTTCGTCGATGACCTCGCCGCCCTCTCGCCCATGCTGGCCACCGATCTCGGCATCCCCGGCCACGACGACCGGTGGGACGACACGTCGGTGGCCGGCCGCGAGGAGCGCGCCGCGTTCCTGCGCCGGACCCGGGATGCCCTCGCCGCGCTGCCGCCGGCCGACGACCGCTGGGCCGCCCTAGCGGTACGCATCCTGGGCGAGGAGATCGAGCTCGGCCTGGAGCCGGTGGAGCAAGGAGACCACCTCCGCGACCTCGGGCACCTCCAGAGCCTGTTCCCCCAGCTGCGGGAGACCTTCGACCTGATGGACAAGGGATCGGTCGAGGGGTGGAGGGCCGTCATCGCGCGCTTGTCCACCCTCGGCGAGCCGCTGGCCGGCTGGCGCGAGAGCCTGACCGAGGGCATGGCCCGCGACCTGTGGGCCAGCCGGCGCCAAGCCGAGAGCATCGTGGCGCAGCTGCGGGCAGCGGTGGCGCCGGACGGCGCCTTCACCGGCGTCGTGGCCGGGTTCGCCGATGCCGGCGTCACCGACGATGGCCTGGGGGAGGGTCTGCGCGACGCCCTCGACGCCGCCGGCGGAGCCACCGAGGAGATGGCCGTCTGGTTGGAGGAGGACTACCTGCCCGGTGCGCCCACCCGCGACGCCGTGGGCGAGGAGCGCTACGCCCGCCACGCGCGGTCCTTCCTCGGCACCGACCTCGACCTCGCCGACACCTACCGATGGGGCTGGGAGCACCTCGCCGAGATCCGTTCGGAGATGGAGGACCTGGCCGCCCAGATCGACCCGGGGGCCGGCCTCAGCGCCGTCGTAGACACCCTGAACGCGGATCCGGCCCGGTCGGCGTCATCGCCAGAGGAGTTCCGGGCGGCCATGCTCGACCGCCAACGCCGGGCCATGCAGGAGCTCAGCGGGTCGCACTTCGACATCCCTGACCAGATCCGGCCCATCGACGTCCGTCTGGCACCGAAGGGCGCCGCCCTGGGCGCGTACTTCGTGCCGCCCACGGAGGACTTCAGCCGGCCGGGCACGACGTGGTGGTCCCTCGGCGAGCGGGAGGTGATCCCCCTGTGGGACGAGGTGACGACCGCCTACCACGAGGGCTTCCCCGGCCACCACCTCCAGTGCGGCATCCAGGTGTGCCTCGGCGACCGCCTCAGCCGGGTCCATCGCATGCTGTTCTGGCTGTCCGGCTACGGCGAGGGTTGGGCGCTCTACGCCGAGCGGCTGATGCGCGAGCTGGGGTACTTCGACCGACCGGAGTACGAGCTGGGGTTGCTGGCCAGCAACGCCCTCCGCGCCGTGCGGGTCGTGGTCGACATCGGCAGCCACCTCGAGCTGCCGATCCCCGGCGACGTCGCCTTCCACCCCGGCGAGCGGTGGACCTTCGACCTCGGCGTCGAGGCGCTCGAGCACTTCGCCTTCCAGCCCCACGCCGTGGCCGTCTCCGAGGTCACCCGCTACCTGGGCTGGCCCGGTCAGGCCATCTCCTACAAGGTCGGGGAGCGGGCCATCCTCGGCCTGCGGGAGGAGCTCCGCGCCCGCGACGGTGACCGGTTCGACCTCAAGGCGTTCCACCAGCGGGTCCTGGGATCGGGCCCCGTCGGCCTCGACCACCTCCGGGACCTCGTCCTCGCGCCGTAGCATCGGCGCGGTGTTCGTGAAGATCTGTGGCATCACCAGTGAGGAGGACGCGCTCCTCGCCGTCGCCATGGGAGCCGACGCCGTGGGCTTCATCTTCGCCCCGTCGAAGCGCCAGGTGGCGCCGTCGTTGGTACGGGAGATCGTCCGCCGCCTCCCTCCCGAGATCCTCACCGTCGGCGTGTTCCGCGACGAGGCGCCCCAGCGGGTGGTCGACATCGTCCACGGTGCCGGTCTGCGGGCGGCCCAGCTCAACGGCCACGAGACCCCTGACGTCTCCCGTTGGGTCCGGGCGCGGGTGCCCTTCGTGGTCCAGGGCTTCACCGCCGGCGACCGCAGCCTCGACCGCGCCGACGACTACGGCGCCGACGCCATCCTCATCGACTCGGGCAACCCGGGCACCGGCGAGCTGTTCGACTGGTCGTTGGCCGAAGGGGCGCCGGCCGGCCGCCGGGTGGTGATGACCGGCGGCCTCACCCCCGACAACGTGGCCGACGCCATCGAGCAGATCGGCCCGTGGGGGGTCGACGTGGCCACCGGCGTGGAGGTGGAAGGCGGCGAGCCCGGCCGCAAGGACGCCAGCAAGGTCCGCACCTTCGTCGCCAACGCCAAGGCGGCCGCCCCCCTCGACTACGAATCCGCCTTCGAGGCCCCCTACGACTGGATGGAGGACGACGAGTGAGCGCCGGAGGCGGAGCCGATGGCATGGCTGCGGAGTCCGCCAGGCGGAGCAGCGGGGAGGATGGGGCCCGGATCGGCGAAGCCGGCTCCGCCGGAGGCGGAGCAGATGTGATGGGCGACCCGACGGCGAACGGGAGGTTCGGGCGCTTCGGGGGACGGTTCATCCCCGAGACGCTCATGCCGGCGTGCGTCGAGCTCGAGGCCGCCTTCCGGGACGCGTGGTCCGACCCCGGGTTCCGGGGAGAGCTCGACGGCCTGCTACGGGACTACGCCGGCCGGCCGACCCCGGTGACCGAGTGCGCCCGGCTGTCGGAGCTGCTCGGCGTGCGGGTCCTGTTGAAGCGGGAGGACCTCAACCACACGGGAAGTCACAAGATCAACAGCGTGCTCGGCCAGGCCCTCCTGGCCCGGCGAATGGGCAAGCACCGGGTGATCGCCGAGACCGGCGCCGGCCAGCACGGCGTGGCCACCGCCACCGCTGCCGCCCTGCTGGGCCAGGACTGCCTGGTGTACATGGGCGAGGTCGACATGGAGCGCCAGGCGCTAAACGTGTTCCGGATGCGCCTGCTGGGGGCCGAGGTCCGCCCCGCCACCACCGGAAGCCGCACCCTGAAGGACGCCGTCAACGAGGCCATGCGCGACTGGGTGGCATCGGTGGAGACGACGCACTACTGCATCGGGTCGGTCATGGGCCCGCACCCGTACCCGTGGATGGTCCGCGAGCTCCAGCGGGTCATCGGGGACGAGGCCCGGGAGCAGTGCCGGGCCCTCGGGGCCGATCCCGACGTGGTGGTCGCGTGCGTGGGCGGAGGCTCCAACGCCGCCGGCCTGTTCAGCGGGTTCAGCGAGCAACCGGGCGTCGAGCTGTGGGGCGCCGAGCCGGCTGGGGGAGCGGCCGTGGGCCGGGGCGTGCCCGGCATCGTGCACGGCATGAAGTCCTACCTCATGCAGGACGAGTGGGGGCAGGTTCTCGAAGCGGAGTCGATCTCAGCCGGGCTCGACTACCCGGGCATCGGACCGGAGCACGCCCACCTGGCCGACACCGGCCGCGCCCGGTACGAGCCGGTCGACGACGAGGAGGTGCTCGACGCCTTCGCCACCCTCTCGCGCACCGAGGGGATCATCCCGGCGCTGGAGTCGGCCCACGCCCTGGCCCTCGTGATCCGTTGCCGGGAGGAGCTGGCCGGCCGGACCGTCCTCGTGAACCTCAGTGGCCGGGGCGACAAGGACGTGGCCCAGGTGGCCGCCCGGTTCGGGCCCGACGCCGGCGCCTCCCGCGGCCTGCGGTGACGAGCCCGCCGGGCCCACTGGAGGCGCACCTGCGCCGACGTCGCGATGCCGGGCGGAAGCTGCTGGTGCCCTATGTGACCGGTGGGCTCGAGGGGTGGACCGAGGTGCTGCGGGCCATGGCCGCGGCCGGCGCCGACGCCGTCGAGGTCGGCATCCCGTTCTCGGACCCGGTGATGGACGGGCCCACCATCCAGGAGGCGTCCCTGCGGGCGCTGGCCCGGGGGGCCACACCGGCGTCGATCCTCACCGACCTGCGGCGGGTGGCCGACGACGTCGACGTGCCCCTCGTGGCCATGACCTACTTCAACCTCGTCTTCCGGGCCGGGCCAGAGCGCTTCGCGTCCGAAGCCGTCGCTGCCGGGGTGAGCGCGGTGATCCTCCCCGACGTGCCGATGGAGGAGCTGGACGAGTGGGAGCCGGCGGCCCGGGCCGCCGGCCTCGAGACGGTGCTGCTGGCCAGCCCGCTCAGCTCGGAGGACCGGCTGATCACCCTGTGCCGGCGCTCGCAGGGCTTCGTCTACGGGGTGAACGTCCTCGGCGTCACCGGGGAGCGGGCCTCGGTGGGCGAGCCGTCGACCATGCTGGCCAAGCGGTTGAAGGCGATCACCGACATGCCGGTGATCATGGGCTTCGGGGTATCCACCGCCGAGCACGCCCGGGCCATCTGCGCCCACGCCGACGGGGTGGTCGTGGCCTCGGCCATCATGCGCCGTGTGCTCGACGGGGCGTCCCCCGAGGAGGCCGGCGGGTTCGTGGCCGAGCTCCGCCGGGCTCTCGACGCCGGCTCCCCCGACCGCTGAGCCTGGGTCAGCCGTCGGTGGAGACGAACACCGAGATCACCACCCAACCGCCCGGGCCCTGCTTTGCGGTGACCTGGGCGTAGCCGCCGGTGGACCGGTTCCGGAAGTTGCACGTGCTGGTCGAGAACTCCCCCGAGTCGCAGCCGTAGAGGTCGTAGCCGTCGGACGGCTGGGCGAACAGGGCGTCGACCGCCGGAAGCTCGGCGCCGGCCAGGGCGGCGGCCCGGTCGCCGGCCCGCCAGGCGTCGACCAGGTGGTCGATGGCCTCCCGGGGAGCGGGGAAGGCGAGCGCCGGCCCCGGCGGGGCGGTGGTGGTGGAGGCGGTCGTCGACGGCACCGTGGTCGTGCTGGCCGTCGTGGCGCCGGTGGTGGTCGTGGAGCGAGGCGCCGACGAGGGACCGTCACCACCGCAACCGGCCATCCCCGCTGGAAGCGCCAGCGCCAGCGCGAGCGCCGTTCCGGCGCCGATCCTGGCCCGCATCGGCGAGCACCCTATCGGCGCCGTTCCGACCGGCCGGCGCGTCCGACGGTCCGGTCAGGCTCCGAGGTGGTCCTGGAGGAAGTGCAGGGTGCGGTCCCACGCCAGGTCGGCGGCGGTGGGGGAGTACGCGGCCGGGCGGTCGTCCTCGACGAACCAGTGGCCGGTGCCCGGGTACCGGTGGAACTGCACGTCCTTGCCGAGCAAGCGCAGGTGCGCCTCCATTTCGGCCCGCTGGTCGTCGGACACGAACTCGTCGTGCTCGGCGAAGTGGCCGAGGAAGGAGGAGCGGGTGCCCTCGAAGTCGATGTCCTGGCTGCCGTAGAAGATGGCGGTGGCGGCCACCGACTCCGGGGACCGGGTGGCCAACCACATCGCCCACGACGCTCCCATCGAGAAGCCGACCACCCCGATCGGTCCATCGGGCGTGATTTCGACGGCCCGCAAGGTGGCTGCGCTCGACAGCACGAGGTCCGCCGTGCGGTTGGGGTCCGTGGACGCGAGCAGTGCCTCCGCCTCGTCGGGCGTGTCGGCGGTCCGCCCGTCGCCGTGGAGATCGGGGGCCATGGCGACGAAGCCGGCGTCGGCCAGGCGGTCACAGGTGCGCCGGAAGAACGGGGTCAACCCCCACCACGCGTGCAGGACGAGGACGCCCGGGCCCCCCGTGCCCCCGGGTGGCCCCACCACGTAGGCGCTCCCCGCGTTCCATGTGCTCGGCTCGGTCACCCGCTGCACCGTACCTAGCCTGTGGCGATGGACGATCCCGCCGCCGCCCCCTCCGAGGCCCGGCCTCGCGCCGCCGGTTGCGACCTGTGCGACGCCGCCCGCATCACGCCCTGGTTCCACGAGGACGACCTGTGCTGGGTGGCCGAGTGCGAGATCTGCGCCACCCCGATGGTGGTCCTGCGCTGGCACGAGCGGGAGCCGACGGAGGAGGTGCGCGCCGAGCTGCACTCCCGCCTCGCCGCCGTGGTGGCCGACCACTTCGACTTCGAGCACTACGTCGACGACCACATGCGCAACATCCCGGACCACTACCACGCCCACGCCCGCCCGAAGGGCGGCTTCTTCGGCCCGGGCGGCCGCCGCACGGAACCTTGACCGACCAGGGCGAGGTGCCGACAGGAGGACCGATGGGGAAACGGAACGGGCGACCGCTCGCTCACGTCGAGGGCCGCGAGCTGCCGTCGGAGGACATCAAGGTCCCCGAGACCCGCCGCGTGTCACCACCGCTTCGCGTCTTCTACCTCGTGCTGGGGCTCGCCCTCTTCGTGACCGCCCTGGGCCTGATGAAGGAGGGCGCCAAGGAGCTGATCCCGTCCCTGGCCGGCTCGGTGTTCACCGACAACCCGTGGAGCACCCTGGGCCTCGGATGGCTGGGCGCCTGCCTCGTCCTGTCGGGCTCGCCGGTGGCCGCCTCGTCCCTCACGCTGCTCGAGGGTGGGGCCATCGACCGCACGCAGTCCTTCACCATGCTCACCGGCTCCCGCCTCGGTGCCGCCTTCGTCGTGCTCGTGGTCGGCTTCGTGTACGCCGTGCGCCACCGGCACCAGACCGGGCGGCGCGGCCCGGTGTCGATCGGGATCCTGTCGCTGCTCACCACGGCCACGGTGTACGTGCCCGGCGCCGTCGTCGGTTACGTGCTCCTGCGCCGCGGCGTGCTCGACGGCTTCGACATCGGCACCTCGCCCCGGCTCACCTCGCTCACCGACACCGCGTTCGGCTGGGCCGTCGACCTGGTCAAGGCGGTCGCGCCGGACTGGGCCCTCTTCCCCGTCGGGTTGGGGGTGCTGCTCGCCGGGTTCAGCGTGTTCGACCGCGTCCTCCCCACCGTGGGCAGCGATCAGCTCGCGTCGCACGAGAACAGCTGGTACACCCGCAAGTGGCCGATGTTCCTGGCCGGGTGCGGGGTGACGCTCCTCACCCTCTCGGTGGCCGTGTCCCTCACCGTGCTCGTCCCCCTGGTGGCCAAGGGGGTGCTGCGCCGAGCCAACACCATCCCCTACATCATGGGCGCCAACATCACCACGCTGGCCGACACCCTCGTGGCCGCCATCGTGCTGGGGAACCAGGACGCGGTGCGGGTGGTGGTGGCCATCACCATCGCCGTCTCCGCCTGGACCCTCCTCCTCCTGGCCGCCGCCTACCCGCTGGTACGGCGGGTCATCCTCGGCGCGGCCCGTCGCATCCTGGCGTCCCAGCTCCGCCTGGCCGCCTTCTCGGCGTGTCTGCTGCTCGTGCCGCTGATCCTCGTGGCTGTCTGAGCCCTCGACCTCGCGGGGTTGGTCCAGAGGGCGGATCACCCCGCGGGGGCCCCGGGCGTCGTAGCGTCTGGCGGACCGCGAGAACCAACGAGGAGGACTCGGGCAATGAACAAGAGTGAACTGGTGGACGCCATCGCCGATCGGACCGGGGTGAGCAAGGGAGACGTCGACTCCACCCTGCGGGGGCTCTACGAGGTGGTGGCCACCACGGTGGCCAAGGGGGACGAGAAGATCACGATCCCCGGCTTCGTCTCCTTCGAACAGGGCCACCGTGGCGCACGCACCGGCCGCAACCCGCAGACCGGTGAGAGCATCCAGGTGGCCGCCACCAACACCGTCAAGGTGTCGGTCGGCTCCAAGCTGAAGGCCATCGCCGCCGGCAAGGAGGCTCCGCCGAGCTGAGCCGCGCCCTTGCTGTACCGACCGCCCCCGCCACCCGTGGCGGGGGCGGTCCTCGTTGCGACCCGGCTCAGGTCGACCCGGTGGTGACGACGATCCCGCTCTCGAAGGCGAACGCCGTGGCACCGCTGCGGCTGGTGGCCCCCGTCTTCACGAAGATGTTCGACAGGTGGCGGGCCACGGTCTTGTCGCTCAGGGAGAGGCTCCGGGCGATCTCCTTGTTGGTGCAACCCTTGGCGACCAGCCGGATCACTCGACCTCGCGTTGGCTGAGCCCGCCCGGCCGCGTCCGGGCGGGCGGATCGGCGTGGCGAACTGGGCACCGGCCGGCTTCGTCGGCCAGATGCTCAAGCTCGTGGGCGGTTACGTCCCGCCGCCGGCCGGGGTGCGATCACCCCTGGAGTGGGGCACCGAGGCGAGGCTCGCCGAGCTGTTCGGCGGCCAGGGAACCGTCGACGCCCAGCCCCGCCACTTCGTCTTCCGCTACCGCAGCGCGGCGGACTGGCTCGACACGTTCCGCCGGTACTACGGCCCGATGCACAAGGCGTTCGCCGCCGCCGACGGCACCGATGGGGCGGCGGCCGCCCTGGAGGCCGAGCTGCTCGAGCTGGCGGAGAGCCACAACACCGCCGACGGCACCCTCCGCGTCCCCAGCGAGTACCTCGAGGTGGTGGTCACCAAGGCCGGCTGACCCCGCATCCCCGCGCCGAGGTCCCGGTCAGGTCTCCGGGGCGAGCAGCTCGACGGTCGGGAAGTAGGTGCGGTACCGACGGGCGTCGCGTGTCAGGAGGGCCAGGTCGTCGACCGCGGCGTGTGCGCCGATGAAGAAGTCGGGCAGGGGCACGGCCGCAGCACCTCGGTTGCGCCGATAGGCCATGAACGCCTTGCCGGCGAGGAACGCCGCGGGCCACGGCAGGGCGGCTCGGCGGAACTCGCTCGGTGGCAGGGCCTGTTCGAGATCCTCGACGCGTGAGAACCTGACCGACACCTCGCCGTACACGATGGGGTTGACGTACAGCGGACCCGACTCTGCGGCGGCGGCGAGCGCGTCGATCGACCAGTCGAGCCACATCGGGTCCTCGGTGAAGACATCGAGAAGGACGTTCGAGTCGACGAGCGTGCCGGCCGGCACCGGTCAGTCGGACCGGGTCAGAGCCATGATCGCGTCCGTCGTCATCTCGACGTCCCCGCGTCCACGCATCCGGTCGACGAGCCGGGCTCCGCGTGTGGGGCCGGCTGTGGCCTTGCGAACGACGATGACGTCCTTGTGCCGCTCGAACTCGACCTCGGTGCCGGCACCGATGCCGAGCGCATCGCGCAGCGCCGTCGGGATCGTGACCTGGCCCTTCTCGGTGACTCGCATGTAAGAATCCTACCAGTCGTACTCTTACAGCTCCGCCGAGCGCAGGGCATCTATACGGCCGTCAGCCTGGTATATACTCCCGGCCATGGCGAAGCATCTGATCGACATCGACGAAGAGGCACTGGGCGCCGCTCGTGCCGAACTCGGGACGCAGACGATCCGCGACACCGTCAACGAGGCGCTATGCCGAGCGGCAGGGAAGCGGTCGGTCGAGGTCAAGCGGTCGCTCGATCGTCTCGCTCGTCTCGAGCTCGACGACCGGAACGACGCGTGGCGCTGACGCACCTTCTCGACACGAGTGTCCTTACCCGGCTTCGTCATGAAGCCGTGCGGGGAGTTGTCGAGCCCCTTGCGGCGTCGGGATCGCTCGCGCGGGCGGGGATCACCGATCTCGAGATCGGCTACTCGGCCAGAAGCGCGAAGGAGTGGGACCAGGCGGTTGATGCACTCGACGCCTTCGAGCTGATCGAGACGTCGGCCGATCACGTTCGTCGTGCACGGCAAGTGCAACGGCTCCTCGCTGCGAAGCATCAGCGCGGCCGGAAGGTGCCCGACCTGCTGATCGCCGCCGCGGCCGAGGCGAACGATCTTGCGGTCCTGCACTACGACGCGGACTTCGATCACATCGCCAGGGTCACCGGTCAGCGCGTCGAGTGGGTCGTGCCGGCGGGCTCGGTGGACTGACCTCAGTCTGCCCCGTCTCGGACGGCGGTGAAGCTCGAGTCGTCGCCCAGGTGGAAGTAGATGCGACCGTTCAAGGAGCCGTCGCTCGAAAGCGTTGCCCAGCGCCCCTCGATCTTCACGAGCGGCAATCTCGTCGATCGCGCGGCCTATCGTCGAGACCATGCCACTCGAGCCCGGTGACAAAGCCCCCGACTTCGCCCTGCTCGACCAGCACGGCGAGCGTTTCACGCTCTCGGCGTCGATCAACGACAAGAAGGCCCCGCACCTCGTCTTCTTCTACCCGAAGGCCGACACGCCGGGCTGCACCACCCAGGCGTGCGGGCTGCGCGACATCGCCGCCGAGGTGGGAGGCGCGGTCATCCTCGGGATCAGCCCGGACCAGCCGGCCAAGCTGGCCCGCTTCGACGAGAAGTACGGGCTCGGGTTCACGCTGCTGTCCGATCCGGACCACGCCGCCGCCGAGTCCTACGGGGCCTGGGGGATCAAGCGCATGTACGGCAAGGAGTACGAGGGGCTCATCCGTTCGGCCTTCCTGGCCGGGAAGGACGGCCGCATCTCCCACGCCTGGCCCAAGATCAGCCCGAAGGACACGCCCACCAACCTGCTGAAGGCCCTGGAAGGCGACTGATCTCACGCCCGGGGGGCGGGCGGCGTTCCACCTCCGTGCACGCGCTGCCGCCCTTCTCAGCCCTGCTCGATGAGCACGGCCCGGCGGTGTGGCGCTTCGTGCGGGCGTCGGTCGGCCCCTCCGACGCGGCCGACTGCTACCAGGAGGCGATGGTCTCCGCGCTGCGCGCCTACCCCTCGCTGACCCGGGCCGACAACCTCAAGAGCTGGCTCTTCACCGTGGCCCACCACAAGGCGATCGATCACCACCGCAAGGTGGCTCGCCGCCGGGAGACCGCCTCGGTGCCGCCGGAGCAGTGGGCCGAGCCGAGCGCCGAGCCCGCCGACGAGCGGTTGTGGGCGGCCGTGCACCGCCTGCCGACCAAGCAGCGGGCGGCCGTGCTGCACCGCTACGTCTCCGACCTGGCCTATGCCGACATCGGTCCGCTGATCGACTGCTCGGAGGCGGCGGCCCGCCAGAACGTCCGGGCCGGCCTGGCCACGATCCGCAAGGAGTTGACCCCATGACCGACGACCTGACCTCGCGCCTCCGGGCCACCGGCCCCGTGCCCCCCGCCGTCGTCGACCGGGTGCGCGCCGCAGCCGACGAGGAGGGGGTGGTGGACGTGGCGTGGGCGACCACCGACACCCCGGTGGGCCGCCTGCTCGTGGCCGCCACCGCCATGGGCCTCGTCCGCCTCTCCTACACCGTCGACGACGAGGTGCTGGCCGAGCTCGCCGCCCGGGTGTCGCCCCGGGTGCTAGAGGTGCCCGCCCGCCTCGACGAGGTGCGCCGCCAGCTCGACGAGTACTTCGCCGGCCGGCGCCGTGACTTCGACCTCCCGATCGATCCCGCCCTGTCGGGAGGTTTCCGGCGCCAGGTGCTGGGGGAGCTGGGGCGGGTGGGCTACGGCACCACGGTGAGCTACGGCGACCTGGCCCGCCGGGTGGGCAACCCCGGAGCCACCCGGGCCGTCGGCACCGCCATGCGCACCAACCCGATCGCCATCGTGCAGCCCTGCCACCGGGTGCTGCCCGCCGGGGGAGCCGTGGGCCACTACGCCGGCGGCGTCGAGCGCAAGCGGGCCCTGCTCACCCTCGAGGGCGTCCTGCTCGTGTAGCCGGCGGGCGATTGGCAGGGTCCGGGTCGAGGCCGAGCTTTTCGGCGTTCGCCTCCTCGTGGGCGTCCAGAGCCCGCTTGCGGTAGGCGGCGACGCCGGCCACAGCACCGCCGACGGTGAGAGCGCGGCGGAGCCGCTTGCGACGCCGGGCGCTGCGGGAGGCGGGCATGGCCCGAGGGTACGCTGACCGGCCGGCCCCCGTAGCCCAACTGGCAGAGGCGGCGGATTCAAGACCCGTACAGTGTGGGTTCGACTCCCACCGGGGGCACGAGTTGGCTTTGCTCCTCCTCCGCTTCGCTCCCCGGAGCGGGCTTCGCCCTTTCGGGCGTCACCGTGGAGGCTGCTCCGCCTGGCGGCTGCGCAGCGCAACCGTCGCTTCTTGGCGCCAAATACCTCGTCTGGCGGGGAAAAGGCTTCCGAGAAGTGTTCGCCGAGGGGTGGCCGCCGGGAAACCGGCGGGGTCAGCCCTCGAGGAGGGCGTCGGGGCGGTCCTGGCGCAGCAGGCCGAGCTGGTTGCCGCTCGGGTCGGTGAGCACGAGGCAGGGGCCGTCGGGCACCTCCACCCGCACGGCGCTGCGCGACCAGCCGGTGGCGGCCAACCACTCCACGGTGACGTCAAGGTCCTCCACCGCCCAGATGGGCAGGCAGCTCGGTGCCGGGCGGTGGTCGGCCAGGATCACCACCGGCCCGGCCAACCCGGGCGTGGCGGCAGCGGCAGCCTCGCCCCCGAGGCGCACCCCGGCCACATCGGCGCCGAAGGCGGCGTAGCGCCAGAGCAGCTCGGCTCCGAGCACCTCGTTCCACCACGCCAGGTCGGCGGACACGTCGACCGAGCCCAGGTAGAGGTACACGAGACGGCCCGGCACCCCGGGCTCGCTCACCAGATCAGTTCCCGTGGTCGTCGGTGGCGGGGTCGTCCGGTCCCTGATCGCGGTGCTCGCGCACGAAGGCCCGCAACCGTCCCGGGTCGACGGCACGGCAGATCATCTTCGTGCGCCAGGCGGTGGCCACCACCGCGGCACCGGCGGGGAGGCTGGCGTTCGGCGCCACCACCACCCCCGCCCCGGCCACGGCCACGGCCTCGAGCGCCCGCTGCTGGGCGGGAGGGAGGTCGCCGTGCTGGAGGAGGACCGTCCCGCTCTCGAGCAGGCCGACCTGGAGCGGCCGGGGCAATGGCGCGGCGGTGACCCCCGGGAGCGGGACGGAAGGCTGGTGGGGGCCCGACGTCGGGGGGTCGGTGAGGTAGCGGGGCTCGGAGGCGCCGGGCAGCACGTGCACGAGGTAGCGCTCGTCGAGGGGCTCCCGCCGGTCCGAACCGCAGGCCGGCGGCCCCGGCGCCGGCGCCGTGGACCGGTCACCCTGGCCATTGCTCTCGCCGCCCACGCAGCCGGCGAGCAGCGCGAGGACGAGGGTGGCGGCGACGGCCACCGAGGGCCGGCGCGCGCTGCGGTGCCGGTTGACCAGCACGATGCCGGTGATGATCAGAGCCCCCCCGGCGAGGATCCGTAGCTGGAACCGCTCGTCGAGCACCACCACGCCCACCGCCACCGCCACCACCGGGATGAGGTAGGTGACGAGCGACGCCCGGGTGGCGCCGAGGTCGGCGATGACCCGGTAGCTGAGGACGTAGGCGATGCCGGAGCCGACCACGCCCAGCAGCACGATGGCGAGGATCCGGGTGGGGGTGAGCTCCACCCCGTGGGCGACGCTGGTGACCACCGCGAACGGGGCCAGCAGGACGGCGGCGGTGAGCAGCTGACCGGTGGCGCCCACGAGCGGCGACACGCCCATCAGGTGGCGCTTGGCCCAGGTGAAGCTGAAGCCGTAGCAGAGCCCGGCCGCCACCGCCGCCAGGGACCCGCCGAGGGAGGAGCCGGCCACGTCGCCCCGCCCCAGCCCGGCGGCCACGCCCACCCCGGAGAGCCCCACCAGCAGCCCGCCGACCTGCACCGGTCGCAGCCGGTCGCGCAGCATCACCGCGGCGAGCACGGCGGTGAACAGCGGCGTGGACGCGTTGAGCACCGAGGTCAGGGCGGTCGTGATGCGCTCTTCACCCCAGGCCAGCATCGTGAACGGCAGGGCCGAGCCCACCAGCCCCACGAGGGCGAAGTGGCCCCACAGGCGGCGGTCCCGGGGCAGGGTGATCCCCTTGGCTCGGAGCAGGCCCAGCAGGACGGCGGCACCGAGGCTCACCCGGGCGCAGGCCACCGTCACCGGGGTCATGCCGGCCACCGCCACCTTGATGAAGAGGAACGACCAGCCCCAGATGAAGCTCAGCAGGAGCAGTCGACGCACCCCGCCATTCTGGCTTGCAGGCAGGTCCGTACGACCAACCTGGGAGCCGAGCCGGTGGCGGGCGACCCAGAGCACGGCGTTCGTTCCGGCGAAGCGTGACCACGGCGATGTGATGGCTTAGGGACTTGAGCGGATAGGTCACGTCTTGTCGCTGGAAGTCGTGCGGCTTCGCCGCAACAAGCGGCCGTGCTTGCCTGGTCGCCTCGCCTATCGGCTCGGCTCCTTACCTGCCCGCGCAGGTCCCTAGACTGGCGGCCCATGTCACGGTCCCTGCTCGAACGTCGTCTCACCGAGGCGGCCGAGGGCGTGAAGCGCCTGCGGGAGGAGCTGGTGGTCGCCGACGAGCAGCTGGCCCACTTCGACGACGAGGCCGCCGACGCCCGCATCCGGGCCCTGGTGTCGGAGACGCCACGGGCCGAACAAGAGCACCGCGAGGCCCGCAAGCATGCCGACGCGATGCTCCGCCACCGGGCCGAGGTGGTGGCCGAGATCACCCGCCTCGAGCGGGAGCAGGATGTGCTGCTCGACCGGATGACGGCCGGGCGGGCCTGATCGCAACCGACCGTTGCACCGCCCACCGCCCGCATCGAACGAGGGGAGCCGACGTTGCCGACCCGCGTGGTGATCGCCGAGGACGAGGCCATCATCCGCCTCGACCTCAAGGAGACGCTGGAGGAAGAGGGTTACGAGGTGGTGGCCGAGACCGGCCGCGGTGACGAGGCCGTCCGCCTGGTCAAGGAGCACCAGCCCGACATCGCCATCCTCGACATCAAGATGCCCGGCCTCGACGGGCTGTCGGCCGCCCGGGAGATCGCCGGCGAGCGACGGGCCGCCGTCCTCATCCTCACCGCCTTCAGCCAGCGCGACCTGATCGAACGGGCCCGCGACGCGGGGGCGCTCGCCTACCTGGTCAAGCCGTTCCAGAAGGCCGACCTCCTCCCGGCCCTGGAGGTGGCGCTGGGTCGCTTCAAGGAGATGAAGGCCCTCCACGACCAGGCCACCAGCCTCGAGGAGCAGCTCGAGACCCGCAAGACCGTCGATCGGGCCAAGGGCAAGCTCATGGACGACGACGGCCTCTCCGAGGGAGCCGCCTTCTCCTTCATCCAGAAGACGGCCATGCGCGAGCGACGCACCATGCGCTCGGTGGCCGAGGCGGTCATCGACGGTTCGCTGGCCCCGGGCGGCACGGCGGGGTGAGCGAGCCCGAAGGGCGGGCGGACGAGCAGGCACCCGTGCTCATGCTCATCGACGGGAACTCTCTGACCTACCGCGCCTTCTTCGCCCTGCCCACCGACATGGCCACGGCGTCGGGCCAGGTCACCAACGCCGTGTTCGGGTTCACGTCGATGCTCATCAACCTGTTGCGCGACCACCACCCCGACGGCATCGCGGTGGCGTGGGACCGGCCCGAGCCCACTTTCCGCCACGAGCAGGTCACCACCTACAAGGCCAACCGCCAGGAGGCGCCCGACATCCTGCGCCAGCAGATCGGCCTCGTCCGCCAGGTCGTCGACACCCTGCGGATCCCGAGCCTTGAACAGGCCGGGATCGAGGCCGACGACATCATCGCCACGCTGGCCACCCGCGCCCGGGAGGAGGGGACCGAGGTGATCGTGGTGACCGGTGACCGGGACAGCTACCAGCTCGTCGAGGACCCGCTCGTGAAGGTGCTGTACAACCGGCGGGGGGTGTCGGACTACGCCTTCTACGACGAGGCCGGCATCACCGAGCGGACCGGCGTCCACCCCACCAGCTACGTCGAGTACGCCGCCCTCCGGGGCGACCCCTCCGACAACCTCCCGGGCGTGCCCGGGGTGGGCGAGAAGACGGCGGCGAAGCTGATCAACACCTACGGCGACCTCGACGGGATCTTCGCCCACGTGGGGGACCAGACCCCGAAGCTGCGCCAGAACCTCGCCGACCACGAGGACCGGGTCCGCCAGAACGCGGACCTGATGGTCCTGCGCCGGGACGTGGACCTCGAGGTGGAGCTCGATGACCTCCACATGGGCGCGTACGACGTGGACGAGCTTCGCCGGCTGTTCGACTTCCTCGAGTTCCGCACCCTCGCCGACCGTCTGGCCGAGGCCCTCGACGCCGACCTGGGGTCGGCACCCTCCAGCTCGACCGAGGTGCTGGAGGCCGAGGTCACGGTGCTCGAGGCCCCCGGGGCCGCCGTGGCTGCCTTCGAGTCGGCCGCCACCGGGAAGGGCCCGATCGCGGTGGAGGTGGCGTACGACGGCGTGCCGAGCTGGTCGGCGAACGTGCTCGGCCTGGCCATGGTGGTCGATCCCGCCGCCGCCGAGGTGGTCTGGCTCGGGGCCGACCTGCTCGGCGAGGCGTCGGTGGCCGATGCCTTCGCCAGGCTCGTGGGCCCGGGCGGGCGGCCGATCGCCGCCCACGAGGCCAAACCGATGCTGACGTGGCTCCTGCGCACCGGAGGACCCGAGGCCGCGCTGGCCATCGACACCGCGCTGGCCGCCTACCTGCTCGACCCGGCCGACACCCGCTACCAGGTCCAGAGCCTGCTGCTGCGCTACGCCAACCTCGAGCTGCCGGCGGCGGCCGCCGCCCCCGACGGCCAGCTCGACTTCGCCGACGAGGGCCTGGCCGACCTGCCCCTCGAGGCCGGCCGGCGGGCGCTGGCCGTGGCCCGCCTCGCCCCTCCGCTGCTCGACGCCCTCGATGCCCAGGGCCTCCGCCGCCTGCACGACGACATCGAGGTGCCCCTCGTGAGCGTGCTCGCCCGCATGGAGGTGGTGGGCGTCGGCGTCGACGCCGGCCGCCTGCGGGAGATCAACGACTCGCTCACCACCCAGTGCGCTGAGCTCCAGCAGCGCATCTGGGAGGACGCCGGCGAGGAGTTCAACGTGAACTCGACGCCGCAGCTGCGCACCGTGCTGTTCGACCAGCTCGGCCTCGCGCCCCAGAAGAAGACGAAGACCGGCTACTCCACCGACGCCCAGTCCCTCGAGAAGCTGGCCGGCCAGCACCCGATCGTCGACCACCTGCTGAGCTACCGGGAGGTCGAGAAGCTGCGCTCGACCTACGGCGACGGGCTCCTCCAGGAGGTCGGCCCCGACGGGCGCATCCACGCCACGTTCAACCAGACCGTGGCCCGCACCGGGCGGCTGAGCTCCGACGCTCCGAACCTGCACAACATCCCGGTGCGGAGCGAGCTGGGGCGGTCGTTCCGGACCGCGTTCGTCCCGGCCGAGGGCTGTGAGCTGCTCGTGGCCGACTACAACCAGATCGAGCTGCGCTGCATCGCCCACCTGGCCGAGGACCCCGGACTGGTGGCGGCGTTCACCGCCGGCGACGACATCCACACCACCACCGCCGCCCGGGTGTTCTCGGTGGACCCCGGCGAGGTCACCTCGGCCCAGCGGGCCAAGGCGAAGATGGTGAGCTACGGCCTTGCCTACGGCATGGAGTCCTTCGGCCTGGCGCAGAGGCTGAACATCGAGGTGG
>JAABUR0100003354.1_pt1 | contig 22576 bp, 16 predicted proteins | sample 5560091 | NCBI WGS metagenome assembly JAABUR01 (sample SAMN10711879, study PRJNA513375) | rock metagenome | isolation source: Antarctica rocks | place: Antarctica: Victoria Land, University Valley sud
GGCCGCCGGGCTTGGGGGCCGGGATGAATCGGGAGACCTGGGCCCATTCCGGGGCGGTCAGGTCCGACGGATAGCGTGTGCGTGTGTCCATACCACAACGGTAGGTCACCTATTCTAGACACCCTCTCAGACGCCCCACCCCCGCCTTGGACGCGATCCGCTTCGATGGGACGAACCTCTCCGCCGTCCGCGACTGGCTCCTGGGGATCATCCCCGAGGGCCGCGTGGTCGAGGTGGCCGCCCCGGGCGACTGGATCGTGCGCGACGAGCAGGGCGGCATCCGCCCCATGAAAGTCGTCTCTTTCCAGGCCGCCTACCAGCCGGCCCCGCCCGAGGCCGGACCCGAGTGAGTGGCGAGTGGCGAGTGGCGAGTGGCGAGTGGGGACAGAGGGAGCTGCCCCCGGGTCCTCGGTTACTCTTTTCCCCTCTCCTGCTCCCACTCGCCACTCGCCACTCATCAGGAAATGGGGTAACGCATGCCACTCTACGGATACGACAGTTTCGACGGCTCGAGCAACATCGACCTGGTGGACCGGCTCGGGCAGCTCGGCGCGACGTGGACGCCCCATCCGGCGTACCCCTATTCCTACGGGACCACCAATGTTTTCTGGCTCTCGGGCAACGGCCGGGCCTTCTGCCGGTTCCAGAGCTACAGCACCGCGCTCATCCTGGCCTCGGGCGTGCCCGCGGGGACCGAGTATGACCTCCGGCTCCCCTGGACCTCACTGACGCACGCCGACGACAACGTGGTGGGGGCCGCCTTCAAGGCGTCCGCCACCGCGGCGGACCACTGGGGGCTCCGCTACTGGACGGGAAATCGCAGCTGGGCGCTGGGCCTGGTGACGGCGGGGTCCTTCGCGGTGGTCCAGTCCTACGCCGACATCCTGGCCGACGGGGCGACGCGGCTGGTCGAGGTCCGGGTCCGCGACACCTCGCCCCGCATCTCGATCTGGATCGACGGCGTGCAGCGGATGAGCTCCGACGACGCGACGGCGCCGGGCAACCGGGTCGGCCTGTTCGGGGCGGGGGTCGTCGTCAACGAGGCGACGACGGGCCTGCACCTCGACGGCTTCGCCCTGGGATCGGCCGGATTTGTGTCCCCCGCTTATGACCTGCTCGGCCCCGGGGCGGGGACGCCCATGACGATCTCGACGTCGTTCACGGTGCGTCTGGCCGCCGGCGTCAACCCGGGCCCGGTGACGATCACCCCCGCGGCGGCCGGCCTCTCCGGGCCGTTCAGCCCCGGGGCGATCCCCCTCTCCAACACCACGCGGTCGGCGACGTTCTCCTTTACCCCGGGCGGGACGGTCGGCTCGGGGACCATCGGCGCGACCAATTCGGCCGGGCTCGAAAACCCCCCCTCGCTGGCCTTCGCGTCGGCCTTCAGACCCCCGAGCCGCCTCGCCTACTGGCTGTCGAAGCTGGGCGACCGCCACGGCACCAGCCCCAACGTCGCCAATCGGTACACGGCCGGTACCGGCTACTTCCTGAACGGCCCGGAGCATTACGACGTGGTCTGGGCCATGCGCTCGGTCGAGCGGCTGATGGTCAAGTACAACGTCGCGCCGACGGACTGGACGGCCGAGAAGGCCGCGGCGATCGTCCGCTACCGGGACCGCGCGATCCTGGAGGCACCGGGCACCTTCGCGGCCTACTACATCTACCCCACCGGGATCGCGGACCACCATGCGGAGACGAACGACCCGGCCGACATCTCGGCCCTGGACGAACTCCTGTACCGGGCCGGCAGCTCCGACGGCGCCGGCGGGTATATCCCCTGGAACGTCCCGGTCCAGCGTCGCGCCTACGAGCATATGGGAGTGTGCCGCGAGGTCGCGTACATGCTCAAGACGTGCATCGAGCAGCGCCGCAGGGGGATGGGCGACCATCCGCTCCTGGTCGCATTCGCCGAATGCGCGATCGAGCACATCAACCAATGGATCGCGCCGGCGGGGACCTATCGCGCGGTCTGGTGCAAGCCGTTCATGTCGGCCCTGACGATGCGGACCCTGATCGCCTGGTGGAAAGATTTCAAGGACTCCCCCATACCGGCCCGGGCCGCGCTGGCGGCCACAATCCCCGCCAAGATCAAGGCCCTGGTCGACTACATCTATGCCGATCTCTGGTATCCCCCCGGGACGCCCGTGCCGATCGACGGCGGGACCTGGGACAAGGGCGCGTTGAAGTATTCGAACGTGATCATCACCGATCCCAGTTTCGCCCCGATCACGGGGCAGGTCGTGGGCGCGGTCGCCACCAACCGGGTCTTCCGCGGGCCGGCCTCGCTCTCGACGGTGGACGACTATTACAAATACTCGGCCATCGATCTTTCCACGGACCCGGGCAACCTTTTCTTGTGCGTCGGGTACGCGGGGGCGACGCGCGAGTTCACCCTCAATCCCGACTACGGGCCGAACGCGATCACCCCGGGCTCGACCTTCGCGATCAAATCCGCCGACATCGCCGACGGGGGGACGGGTGCCGCCCCCGACCTGGCCCACCTGATGGCGCCGGCGGCGGCCTGGCTCTACTGGTATTTCAAGGTCGTCCTGGGCGACACGCCCGGTGCGACCGCCTACCGCACGATCCACGACGAGTTCTTCGACGGATGCCAGCAGTCGTGGCAGCCGGCCGGCAGCCAGAAGGTCTTCAACCAGTCGGCCTACTGGACCGAGGACGGGCTGGCATGGCGCGACCTGGCCGACGCCGCGGGGGCCGTCACGCCGCCCGCCCCGGCCGGCACCAACGTCCTCATGATCCATTCCCCCGCGGGCGGGGTGCTGATGATCTTCCGCCCCGGGGAGGTGACGGTCCCCACCCGTGCCCAGGTCGAGGCCGCCGCGGTCTCCGAGGCCGAGGCGTACATCGCGGCGGAGGGGGGGGAGACCGTCCACGGGGCCGACCCGGTCAAGGCCGAGGAACACCACGCCGTGATGGACCTCGTGCCGTTCGCCGGCCGCACGGCCACAGCGATCCTCACCGGAGACTGGTCCGATCCCGACACATGGCTGGGCCGGGTCGTCCCGGTCGCGTTGGATCGCGCATGGATCATGCCCGGCCGGATCGTCACGGTCGACAACCTGGACGCGAAATGCCTCACCCTTCGCGATTCGGGCATGCTGCGTTACGCACCCGACCGGGACGGTTCGTTGGAGGTGGAAACCGTCGTGGTGGACCACGATGGCACGCTCGAGATGGGCACGATTGCCGACCCGATCCAGGCCGCCCACACCGCGACCATGGTCTTCAAGGGTTCCGGGAGCTTCGGCGCCGACGCCGGGTTGTACGGCCGGGGGCTGATCTCTCACGGGGCGGTGTCGATCCACGGGGCGATCGTGACTCCCTGGCTCGCCCTGGGCGCTTCGGCCCTGGCAGGGGCCACCTCGCTCACCCTGGCCACGCCCCCGACCGGATGGGCGGCGGGCGACAAGCTCGTGCTTGCCCCCACCGATGTCAATTGGCAGGACGAGGTCCTGGAGATCGTCTCGATTGTCGGGACCACGGTCACCATCGCGGGCCCGCTCCAGTACAACCACGCCGCGCCGACGCACGTCCAACTCGCCACGCTCCATGGCCAGGCACCTCCGGGAAACCCCCTAAAGGTGCATGTCGGCCACATGACGCGCAATGTCCGCTTCCGCTCGCTGGCATCGGCCCCGATCACCTCGCGCGGCCACGTGATGTTCATGCACAGCCCGAATGTCGACGTCCGGTATGCCAGTTTCGACGGGCTCGGCCGCACCGACAAGGCCATCGTGCCGTCCGCGACGAATCCGCAGGGCCGCTACCCCGTCCACTTCCACCGCACGGGCGCCTCGGGTGCTCCCATCGTGGCCATGGGCCTCACCGTCGACGGCTCACCCGGCTGGGGAGTCGTCAACCACACCGCCAATGTGGCCGTGTCGAATGGCGTCGTCCACGACTGCACGGGGTCCTGTTATGCGGCCGAGGCCGGGAACGAGATCGGGTCGTTCGCCGGCAACCTGGGGATCCGTTCCATGGGAGCCCCCGGCCTGAACCCCGACCTCTACCGCGACCGCCTGAACGTCGACTACGGCTTCAACGGGCACGGCTTCTGGCTCCAGTCGCCGGGCGTCGCGATGGTCGAGAACGTCGTGGCGGGCGTCGCCAGCATGGCGATCATGTACTACCCGATCGACTATACCGGCATCGTCCCCGGGATCGAACTCCTGACGATCGCCGAGCATCGCGACAACACGATGTATGCAGCACGTCGCGGCCTGCGGATGTACGGGACCGAGGCCCCCGTCGGCGCGCCCCACGTGCTGGCAGGCCTCACGTGCTGGGGCCTGACCTATGACGCCTTCGGGGTCGACTATTCCCGCAACATGGTCATATCGGGGGCCCGGTTCGTCGGCGGTGGCACTGCCAACGGCGTCGGGGCGGTCTACCTGGACGGCTCGCCGCGGTATCGCTTCGCGGATTGCTACGTCGTTGGCTACACGCAGGGCCTGGAGGCGGGCTACGGCGGCATCAGCCCGGTCGTCGGCGGCTACTTCAAGAACGGGGTCGACCTGCGCATCTTCAAGAACGTCTCGCAGGCGAACCTGATGATCGGCGTGCGGGACGTCGAGGTCACCGGCGCCACGTTCGCCGGCGGCGGCATCCTCATGGAGGAGAGCTTCCAGGAGAATACCAGCGTGCAGCCCTTCTGGGCGTGGTTCTCGCCCGAGCGGATCACCTGGAATGGCCAGCAGTTCTACTATGACGAGCAGGCGCCCGAATTCGTCCTGACGACCCCCTTGGCCGAGTTCAACGGCCTGACGAACGCCCAGCTCTGGGCGAACTACGGCCTGGCCTACGCCGGCAACGTCCGACCTCCGGGGACCGTCGCGGTCGCCGGACTGACGGGGGGCACGGCCGGCGCCACCACGCCTTCGTCCCCCGGCCCCCTGGTTCATATCACTACATACTCCAAGCCCGACGGGATGGTGGAGGAAGTCCTGTTCGACACTGGGCCGGGTCAATACCTATCGGTGCTTCGGCCCCTCTCGTCCGTGCACCCGGGCTGGAACTTGATCACGGCGGTCGACAGTCTCGGCGCGACCCGATATGGATTCCGTTACGTGAATCCCTGACCACGACCACGACCCTGACCACGCAGGACTCGCGACATGCCCTTCGACCCCGCCGGCATCCCGAACCTCGCCTTCTGGTTTGAGCCCTCGAAAGGGGGGAACTACCAGGACTCGGCCGGCACCGCCACGCCCGCCGTCGCCAATAATGACCCGGTCGGCTACCTCCCCGACCTCTCGGGCAACGGCTACCATGCCACCCAGGCGACGGCCGGCGCGAGGACGTCGCTGCTGACGGCCGGCATCAACGGCATCGCGGCGCTGTCCTTCGCCGGCGCCAATTTCATGACGCTGGGGAACCCGACCGGGCTGCTGGGCCTCCACTCGACCGGCGTGACGCGGATCTATGCGATCGAGCCCGCCGCGGCGCCGCTCTATAACGTGCTGCTCAACAAGGGCGGGTCGGACGACCGCAAATTCTCCGACATGATCTTCGGCGGCTACTTCCAACGCTTCCAAAGCTGCTCGGGCGCGGGCGCGGGCGGGGCGATCGCGGTGGGGACGAAATACGTCATCACCTACCGATACACGCAGTATGTCGGCACATTTGGCTACGAGGAGGTGTTCGTCAACGGCCTGCGAGTGGCCGCACGCGGCGCGAACATGTCGGCCGACAGCTCCGGCGACTGGACGTTGGGCTCGTTTTCGGGCGGGGGGCTGTACGGCACATTCCGCCTCGGCCTGCTCGCCTGCTACGGCCGGGCGATCGCCGAGGCCGAGCGTGCCCAGTTGGAAGCATACGCCGGGCTCCGCTACGGGATCGCCGTCGGCGGGCGTCCCCCGCTGCCGCCGTCGACCCTGAACGTCGTCCTCGTGGGAAACTCGATCTTCCGCGGTGCGGCCACCCACGGGGGTAGGGATACCGCGAATATCGTCGGGACGACGATCAAGGCCCCGGCCAACCACTACAATTTCTCCGTCGACGGGACGACCACGCCCGAGATCGCGGCGAACTCCGCGGTGCGCGAGGACCAGGCCCTGTCGCCGGCCCTCCCGGCGATCGTCTGTTTCTTCGAAGGGACGAACCAGATCGCGGCCAACGTCACGGCGGCCGACGCCTTGACGGCGACATTCGGCTATGCGACGGCGCAACGGGCCCTCGGCCGACGCACGATCGTCTGTACGATCCCCTCGCGCGGGACGCTCCTGTCGGGAGGCCAGACGATCGCCGGGTTCGAGGCGTCCCGCGCGGCCTACAATCAGTCGATCCGCGACAACGCGGTCACGTACGATTATCGACTCGTGGATATCGGGTACAACGGCTCGGTCACGGTCAACGGCGTCACGGCCGACTGCTCGGTCCTGGGGGCGCCGACCGCTTACTCCAATACGGTGTATTTTTCCGACGGGACCCACATCACCTATCAGGGACATGCGGTGATGGGACGACTGATCGCCGCGGCGATCGACGCCGAGATCAGCGGGTTGTCGACCGCCACGGCATCGCTGGGCGCCACCGCGCCGGCGGGATGGATCGACGCCGCCTCGCTGGCGGCCGACGCGGGCACGGAGGTCGCCTCCGCCGTCTGGGCCGCCGCGCCGCCGGGGACGCCCCTGGCCGACATCGCCGCCGCGGTCCGGGACGTCGCCAATGCCGCACCGGCGGCCGGCTCGCTGGGCGCGGCGGTCAACGCCGCGGGCGGGACGGGTGCCGGCGGACTCACGGCGGACGACGTCTGGACCCATGCCGGCCGGAGCCTCGCCGTGGCCCCCCCCACGGTCGCACAGATATGGGCCGCCGCGCCGGCGGGCACGCCCCTGGCCGACATCGTGGCGGCCTTCGAGGCGGTCGACGACATCGGCATCGCCTCCGCCGTGGCCGACACCACACCGGCCGTTGCCGCCTTCGACGGGGCGACCGCGCTCTCGGCCGTGGACGGCTTCTACGTCGGGTGCATCCTGGCGCCGACGGGGGGGGTCCTGAAGGGCCTGGCCCGCAAGGTGACCTCCTATACCGGGGCGACCCGGACCTTCGGCTTCGCCGAGCCGTGGCCCGTCGCCCCGGCCAATGCCGACCCCTTACTCCTATTCGGCCGCATCAATTGAGGACGAGTGGCGAGCCGCTCGATGGGCGGTCGAGTGGCGAGTGGCGAGTGAAGAGGGGTAAAGCCCCGATCCCTTCTCCCTCTCTCTCTTCCCTCCTGCTCGCCACTCGCCACTCGCCACTCACGACGCCACTCCCTGAAAGGACGCCCTCCCATGGCCAATGACTTCGTGGTCTCGACCGACGCCCGGAACGCCATGCTCGACGCTTTCACCGCCCTGCTCAACGTGGGCGGCCCCGGCACGATCGAAATCTACAGCGGCGCCAAGCCGGCCGGCCCCGCCACGGCGGTCGGGGCCCAGGTCAAGCTCGTCACCCTGACGTTCGGCGCCGACGCCTTCGGCAACGCCGCGACGGGCGTGGCGACGGCCGGCCCCATCGCCACGGGCACCGCCATCGCCGCGGGCACCGCCACATGGTTCCGGGCCAAGGACGGCGCCGGTGCCGCCAAGGGGGATGGCACGGTGGGCACGAGCGCCAGCGACATCAACCTGCCCACGGTGACCATCTCCGTCGGCCTGGAGGTATCCATCACCTCGCTCACGGTCACGCACCCCGCCTGATCGGATCGACCTGCCCCGGTGGACGGAATGAGCGACCATGCGAAAGCTCCACATCTACGCCGCGACGATGGGATCGGCCCCGGCCACGGGGGAGGTCTCGGGGTCCGGCTCGTGTTACCTGGGCCGCGTCGGCATCGCCGGGGACGGGACGGTCACCGCCCCGGGTGCCGGTGCGTGGTCGGTGCGCCCGGTCGTCGTCGCGGGCGACGGGTCGACCCGGGCGAATGGGTCCGGCTCGTGGGGCCTGGCGGGCGTCCTCGTCGCGGGGGCCGGGCCGGTCGTCGCCCCGGGCACGGGGTCGGGAGCGTGGACGCTTCGGGCCATCACGCTCGCCGGAGAAGCGTCGGTTGCCGGCAGGGGGGACGGTGCATGGGCCCTGGGACGGATCGCAACGGCGGGCTCCGGTTCGGTCGCCGACGTCGGGACGGGCGTGTGGGCGACTCGCGAAGTCCTCGTCGCCGGGTCCGGGACGGTCATCAATCCGGGGGCCGGTTCGGTTGTCTTGAGGCCGGTCCTCGTCGCGGGGGCTGGGTCGGTCGCGGCCGTCGGAGGGGCGACCGGGGGATGGACGCTCAAGCAGCTCGGCCTCCAGGGCTCCGGCTCCGTCCGCATCCCTGGCATTGGGGCCTGGACGATACGTCGCGTCGGTGTCGTCGGCTCCGGCTCCGTCCGGGCGGCCGGCTCCGGTGCGTGGGCCCTGAAGCCAGTCGTCATCGTGGGCGTGTTCGTCGAGCCGGTCGCCGACGACTTCCTGACGGCCCTGCGCAAGCGGCTCCTGGCGGTGCCCGCCCTGGACTCCCTGGTCGAAATCTACCTGGCGACGTCGCCCCCGGGGGCCGACTTCCCGTACCTCGTGGTCAACCTGCTGGATGAGATGCCGTTCATCAACACCTCGGACGCCTTTTACGAGGAAGTGACGCTGCAATTCGACGTCCTCAGCCAGGACGCCGGTGAGGCACTTGCGCTGGGCAAGGCCGCCCGCGCCGCCCTCCTGCCCAGGGCCGAGAACCCGCCCATCCTCTTCGCCGAGGGGTACGAGATGACCCGGCTGCCGGGGCGGGCCCGGGGCCCGTCGGCCGAGACCTGGGGCATGCCCGGGGGCGACCCAGTCTGGCGGTACCGCTTCGGTTACACGTTCTTGCTCGGGAGGGGGTGATCCGTGTTCCGGCTCTCGAGCGCGTCCTGGCGGGATAGATGGCCGAGCAGTCGCGGTTCTACTGCTCCGCCAACACCGGCGAGCTCCGCGCCTCCATCCGGGTCATCAGCGAGGCGGACGGGACGAGGCACCACGTCGTCGCCACCGCCCGGCACGCCGAACCTACGGAATTCGGAATCATCATGTGCAACTCTACTTTCCGCAATTTCATGCCCCTGAGCCGCTGACCAGCGGCGCGTAGATGAGGGCCGGTCCGACCGGGACGATGGCGGTTACCACACTGCCGATATCCCCGACCGGAGCCGACCCTCAATGACATCCTCGCATCCGCTCGTCGTCCCGTGCCATTGGTTCTCGCGACTCGCCGGCCCCATCGATCGCCGCTCCGCACCCCGGCTCGCCCTCCTGTTCCTCGGCGCCGTCCTGGCGCGCGGCCGGCGGACCTTCACCGGCTGAATCCGAGCGGTGAAGCTGAGCGACCAGTTCCGCCCCTGCTACACCACCGTGGCGGCGGCCGGCAAGCGGGCCGACCGCATCGCCGCACGCCTGGCCCTCGCGGCGGTCGAGCCGCTGACGGCCGGGGCCGAGCGGCTGACCCTGACCCTGGCCCTGGACGACACGCCGACGCCTAGCCCGGATTTCTCACCAAGGGGGTCACTCTCCACCGACGGCAGGGATCGAAGGCTCGTGGCCGTCTCTCCCATAGGAGCGACCGCCGGGATGCCTCGGATCAGCCCCGACGGACGGCCCCGACGCCGCCCGTCCCCGGCTCGCCGTCCGCTCGCGGTCCATCCCCTCGGCCGAGGTCCGGACGGCGAGCCTCGGCCCGAGCGCTCGGGCCTCCTCATGACCCTCGACGGGTGATCCTCGGACCTACCTCAGCACTGTCGCACCCAGGGGGGCCGGCGGTCCAGGTTCGCGTGCACGCGCCGGGACACCTCGGCATTCGGACAGCCGCTCGACAACGTCACCCACACCTCCCGCACCGCCACGCGCACCAACGCCCCGATCTTCAACAGCTTCAGCCGGATCGTCTGGCACTGCGCCTCGGCCGGTTCCGTCCCCGACAGGCCCAGCCGGCGCAATGCCTCCGGCAGCACATGGGCGATCGACGAGAAGAAGAGCCGGACCTGGTCGGCGCGCATCGTGTGGGCGCCGGTCCGGTCGGCGAACAGGGGCAACTGCGGCTCCTTGATCCGGCCCTCCATCTCGCCGCGACCGCAGTCGTCCCGCTCGTCCAGTGGCCGCGCCGCGCGATCCTCGGCGGGCCGCGACGTGACCACGAACCGCGGGCTCGGTCCCTTAGCCAGGTGCTCGGCCTTGGCCACCACCCGCCGCTCGCGGCTCCAGGTCTCCCGCGCCTGATACCGCAGCTCGACGAACGCGCGCGCCGGCCGGCTCGTCGCCTCGTACCTCTGCCGGACCTGCTCCAGCTCGGCGGCGATCGCGGCGGTCCGCCGCGTGTCCTCGGCCGGCCCGATGATGGAATCGACGCCGTTGCCCTCGCACCAGCGGAGGAGGTCATCGCGGCAGAAGCCGCCGTCGGCGCGGCCGACGATCTGCACCCGCGGCCGGGCCTCCCGCAGCCGCGTTACGATCCGCTCCGGGTGCTTCGCCGACCCGGCGCAGGCGTCGATGTCCGAGGGACGCCGCCGGGCGCAGGGGAGGTGATCGCCGCAGGAGAGGTACAGCGGCAAGTCGCGGTCGTCCTTGTAATGATCAGCGACAATTAGAATTCCCGGTCGTGTTGCCTCATTCAAAAATCTTACCAGCGGATCGACAGCCCAAGCCCCGTTCTGTGCCGCCGTTTTGGCGCTTTGCCGCCCTGAGGAGCGGTTTGGTTCCATCACCCCGAATCCTGACGGGTTCCTGCCTTTTTGACATTCACTACCACCCGGCTGAGGTCCCGCTGGCCGGCCTGTCCGTGACCCCGAGTTCTGACTTCCAACGACGCGAGCGGTCCCCCAACGTTGTTGATACTGGAAATTAGCACAAGTGAACACCGTTCGTGGGTTTCTCGTTGAGAAGAGTCCGTCCAGGGGCTCACGATCGAACCCATATCTATCCCCCCTCCGGCGTCGTGAACGGCTTCTCCGAGGCCGTTTCACTGGACAAAGCCATAATTGAACACGGGTCTGATTCGTCCCTTGATGACGGCTTTGCCTGGCTCCCTTCAGGTCGCCGACGAATCGGGTTCGCTTGTTCCCGGCTGGGCGGCCTTGGTCACAGCCTTTGGAGCCGAATCCGTACTCACCCCAACGACGACCGGCACCTCATCCGCTCCGTCCCGATCACGGATGCCATGAACAAGCGACCTGGCCATCACATGGCGCCATTCCCGAATCCGCCGCTGCAGCGTCCGTAGTTGCACGTCCGGGAACCGACCCGGGTAGTCGCGTTGCAACCGTTCCATCAGGGACTTGGCCGTCGAATCGGGATCGTGTTGGAGCCACACGAGGATCTCCGGCCAGACTTCCTCGAAGGGGTCCTGGCGGGTTCGCCAGCTACGAGGTGGAGATGTCCGCTGGCGGTGAGTCGGACGGACTTCCCCCTCCCTCCAGAGCTCGGGGAGTTTGGAGAGGAACTCTTCAAGGCTCTCCCGATCCGGGCCGTGACTCAGGTCGCCCGAACTGAGCGCGGCGAGGGCGGCTTGTCCCTCGCGGATCTGATGCAGGAGCTCCGCCGGATCGAGCGGGGCGAGTTCCGCCCGGAGGGCTTCCTTGGCGGCGTCGGAGACCGAGCCGTGAGCCATGAGACGTTCGCAAGGGGTCGCCGGCTTGTGATACTTCTTCTTGATCTTGGCTCCGTCCCGAGTCTTGGACAGGAGCTTGAAGGACGGTTGGAAGTAATTCACATACAATCGAATCATCCGATAAATGCGCGCGAGACACTGGCCGGCGATCAGGCCGGAGAACCGGCGATAGCCCATGAACCGCCGGATCACCGAGCCGTTCTTCTGCTCGATCCAGGCCTGGTCGTTCCTCTTGTACGGGCGCGACCGCGTGAACTCGACCTGCCGCTCCTCGCAATAGGCCTGGAGGGTCTCGTTGATAAAGGCGCTGTCGTTGTCCGAGTCGATCCCGAGGATCGGCACCGGCAACTGGCGGCGAATGACCTCAAGTCCTTCGACGACCAGGGACTGCTCCCGGGCCACCAGGGCGACCGCTTCGGTCCACCCCGAACACACGTCGGTCGCGACCAGGCTCCAGAGGAACGTCCCCTGCATCGAGTCGCCGCCGTGCGCGACGAAGTCGATCTCCAGGAACCCGGGCACCGGTTCGTTCCAATCCGCGAACGTCCGCACGGGGATCTCCCGGCTGGACTTCGTCGTCGACGGCCGCTTCCTGCGACGCCCCGCGGTGCCTCGGACCGAGGCCAGCAGGCGGTCGATGGTCGCCGGACTGACCTCGAGGAGGAGTTGACGGACTTTCGGGTCGAGGGCCAAATGATCGTGCCGTTCCATGGCTGAGATCAGACCAGGAAGAACCGCTTTGAGACGTTTCCCACAGATGCGATCCGCAGCTTCCCAGAGAACGACGAGGGCTTGGCGGACCGCCTTCGGGTAGATCCTCCGGCCGATCCTTGGTGCGGCAGGTGTGAGGGGATCAAGTCCCGCGAGAAGGTAAATCGCATACTTGCGATGGTAGCCCGCGATGTCGACGAACTCATGGAGGAGCTTGGTTTTCTCGATCTTTGATGCGTTCTTGTAGCGTTCACGCAGCGCTTCGAGGATTTCATGCCTTGTCTGATTGCTGATCTTTGTACCCATGCTGCTCCTCCAGAGATTGGTAAGATTCTGGTGAGGCAACAGGGTATTTTCGGTAAGAGAAACGGTGAGTCAATGCGCCCGCTCCATCTGGGCCCGCATGGGGTAGGCGTGGAGCAGCCGGTGCCTCTACGGTCCGCGCATCCGACGGGCCGTCTCGTTCGCGTAGAAGTCCGGCAGCCAGCTGGCGAGCAGGTCGGGGAACGCCTGCGCGGAGAGTCGGCCGCGCGTGCCGAACAGGACTGCCACGCCTCGACCGTGTTCGACGTGCCGCAGGAGGCTCGGGTTCGTCGCGTCCTCGCGCGTCCCGGCCCCGTCGATCCGATAGAGGAGATCACCCGGCGACATGGATTCCCGGAAGGACTCCGTTGCCTCGTGCAGCGGCGCCGGCGAGCGGGAGGGACGTTCGTCGGGCCGGGCGATCGAGTAGGAGAGCCCCGCCAGGAACGACGGGACGCCGTCACTGCGGGGGAGGAACCGGGAGAGGAGACGCTTCCGTCGTACGGCCCTCGGCCTCCAGTCCGCGAGCATCGGATGCGGGATCGCCAGCAGACGGCCCCCCGAGGCGACGAACCGCCCGAGCGCGGCGAACTCGGCCGTCGAGAGCGGATGGGCCGGCGCGCCGAGGAGCAGGGCCGAGACGAGGCCGAGCTTCGCGTCGTCGAGGGCGTCGGGGACCTCCAGGACCTCCAGCCTCTCGTCGCGGAGGATCGCCTCGATGTCCTCCTGGGCCTTGCGCCGGAGGTCGATCGCCTCGCCATGGCCCGTGGTGAAACCGACCGTTGCAAGACTCATGGTCGTCCGGCGCTCCTCATCGTATGGCCGGGATCGCTCGGACGAGGACAAGGCACCCCCGACGCCGGATGTGGTCGGCGATGATGCGGTAGCGACCGGAGAACCTCAGCTTCGATCCCGACGTCACCGGGGCCACGATGGATCGCAAGGCACCGGGCGGCTGCCCCGGGTGGACCGGCCGGCCCACCGCAGGCATCAGAGGCCTTTGGGCCAACCCGGGAACTCCCGGTACCTCACCGCCCTGATCGTGATTCTCGGCCTCGACCCCGCCGAGTGCAAGGGCCTCGCCCGCGGAGACGACCCGCCCGTCCCCGGGGATCGCCTCCGGTCGATCGAGCTCGACCGGGCCGACCCGGTCCATCGAGTTCGGCGTGGGGCGCGTCCTTGGTGCGGGGTCCGAGGCCCCGTGGCGCGCCGGGGGCGCCCCAGCTTGAAGGAGTCGGGCACGCCGCCCCCTGTGGGGAGCGGATCGGGCAGGAGAACGGCGACCCGTTGGAGCGCCACGACACGGTTGTCCTCATTACGGACAATCCTCGCGGACCGGCCGGTCGCACGTCGGCCGCGGGGGGCGACGCCATCCCGGACACGATGTCCCCCGGCACGTCCACCAAGCGTGGTTCCCGAGTTGGTGTAGCAGGACACTCGCAATGGCTGAATGAGCTCCGGCAATCCGTGGGCGTGGACTCATTCATCGGCCGCCCGATCCCTCCCATCTCCCGTCCGCTCGCCCGCCTTCCGCGGCAGCGCCTTCAGCTTCGAGGACGCCGGCTCGATGGGGTTGAAATCCGGTAAGTACGGCGGCAGGTACGCCGCTGGCGCCCCCACCGCCACGATCGCCTCGACCACGCCCTCATTCCGGCGGCGGCCCGCTCGCGGATCACCACCTCGCCGGCCCCGCGGAGCGTCGGCACCGACTGCTACTTGACCCAAGCCCGCAACGGCTCCCCCATGATCGCTCCGTCGATCACCGTCGGGGCCGTCGCGCCGCCCGGCCGCAACGCCACGTCCGGTGTCGTGGCCGTGATCACCGGCCGCTTGACCCTCGGGCTCCTTGCCAGGGGCCTGGCATGGGAGCCGGCGACCGGAGGAAGATCAGATGATCTCCTTGATGACGTTGCCTTCGACGAACGTCAGGCGCTCGTCGCGCCCGAGGTGCGGGAAGGTCAAGCGATGCTGGTCGAGTCCGAGCTGGTGGAGGATCGTCGCGTGGATGTCGCGGAAGTGGTAAGGGGTCTCGAGGGCCCGGAGGCCGATGGCGTCGGTGGCACCCACCACCCGGCCCCCCTTGACGCCGCCGCCCGCCATCCACATCGAGAAGCCGAGGTTGTGGTGGTCTCGCCCCTTGCCCGATTGGGCCTCGGGTGACCGGCCGAACTCGCCTCCCCACAGGACGAGCGTGCTGTCGAGCAGCCCCCGGCGCTTCAGGTCCTTGAGCAGGCCGGCGACCGGCTTGTCGGTCTCCGAAGCCTTGCGCAGATGATTCTCCTCGATGTCGCCGTGGGCGTCCCACTGCATGTCGCCCGGGCCTCCGCCCGAGACCACGCAGACGAACCGAACCCCGCCCTCGATGAGCTTCCGTGTCAGCAGGCAACGCCGGCCATAGTCGTTCGTCGGCTCCTTGCCGATGCCATAGAGGTCCAGCGTCTCCCGCGGCTCGTGGGAGAGGTCGAGGACGTCGGGGGCCTCGGTCTGCATCTTGAACGCCAGGTCGTAGGCGTTGATCCGGGCCGAGAACTCCTCGTCGGCCGGGTCGAGCGTCGCCTCGTTCAGCTCGCGGATGAGCCGCAAGGTCTCCTTCCGGCGGCCCAAGGCGATATCCCCCGGCAGGTCGAGGTTCCGCACCGGCCGGTCGCCGGGGCGGAACATGGTCGGCTGGTAGACCGCCGGCAGGAAGCCGTGCGCGTACATCGGCTGGCCCGCCTCGAGCGCCCCCTTCGGGTCCGGCATCACGACGTAGGCCGGCAGCGAATCGCTCTCCGAGCCGAGGCCGTAGAGGACCCAGGAGCCCATGCTGGGAAAGCCCGGGACCAGCCGCCCGGTGAACAGCTCATACTGGGCCGCCGAGTGGACGACCATGTCGCCGTGGCACGACCGGATCACGGCGATGTCGTCGATGCAGCCGGCGATGTGCGGGAAGAGGTCGGAGACCTCGATGCCACTCCGGCCGTACTTCTTGAACGTGCGACGGGTGCCCAGCAGCTTGGCGTCGCCCTCGATCTGCTGATACTTCACGTCGCCGAACTCTTTCGGGCGAGGTTGTCCATCGAGCCTGTTCAGCAGCGGCTTGGGGTCGAAGGTCTCGAGATGGCTGGGCCCTCCGGCCATGAACAGGAAGATCACCGAGGTCGCCTTGGCCGGGATGTGGACCGGCCTGGGGCCCAGGGGATCACCCACGCCGGCGCGGAGCTGCTCCCGGTGCAGGATCGAGGCGAGGGCGAGGCCGCCGATGCCGCCGAAGGCGTCGCGGACGAACTCCCGACGCGTGCGGGTCGGGCGGGAATGGGGGCGGGCGTCACCGGACATACATAAACCCATTCAGGTTGAAGATCGCCAAGGCGAACTCCTCCAGAGGTTGGTCGCGGAGGAAGACGAGCGAGGCCTCTCGCTCGGCCGGCGTCGGCGATCGGCCGAGGCCCAGCCGGAAGGCAAGGTCGACGGCCCGGGGGAGGTCGCCCGCGGATACCTCCCGGAGTCGGCGGGCGAACGACCGGGAGAGATCATTGGAGAGCGGGCCGTTGAGCAACTCCAGCGCCTGCGGCGCGTGGGTGCTCGACTCCCTCCGGGCACAGCTGGTCAGCAGCCCGGGGGCGTCGAACGTCTCCAGGAATGGCAGGCGAAGGTTGCGCTTGGCGATGAGATAGATGGTGCGGCGGTCGTGCTCGGTCGCCGAGCGGGCGGCCTGCCACTGCGAGGGCTTGTACAGGAGGGCGACCAGCGCCGGGTCCACGGGCACCATCACGCTCGGCCCGCCGGCCTTGAGATTCAGGCGCCCGGAGACCGCGAGCATGGCGTCGCGGATTTCTTCCGCCGTCAGTCGCCTCCGGGCGTAGTGCCAGAGCAGGCGGTTCTCCGGGTCCGCGCGACCGGCCTCGGGTTCCAAGGGGGACCGGCCGGACTGGCGGTAGGTACTGCTGAGGACCATCAGTCGATGGATGGGCTTCAGCCGCCAGCCCCCCTCGACCAGCGAGCTTGCCAGCCAGTCGAGCAGCTCGGGATGGCTGGGGCGGTCCCCCCTGGTCCCGAAGTCGTTGACCGTCTTGACCAGCCCGACGTCGAAATGGTGGTGCCAGAGCCGGTTGACTAGGGCCCTGGCGGTCAGCGGGTGCCCGGGCGACACCAGCCAGCGGGCGAGCCGGGTGCGCGGGTCGGTCAGGTCGGCGGGGAGTTCGGGCTCTCCCTCGGGGACCAGGATGCTCGGCGGGCGCGGGCCGACGGGCGCCCCCTTGTTTTCCCAGATGCCACGCCTCAGGACGTGGATCGAGGTCCGCCTGGGGAAGTCATTGCGGGTCGCGGGGATCGTCGGGGGCCTGGGCGGCATCGCGTCGCCCAGCGCCTCGATCTCATCCGTCAGCAGCCTCTTCTCCTCGCCGTCCGCCTTCCGGGCCTTCTTCTGCAGCCCGGCGATCTTATCCTTGAGCTCCTGCGTCTTCTTTTCCCAGCTCTTGTATTGGGCCTCGGGGGCGAGGTTGATGTTGCCCTCTTCCGTCGCGGCCAGGTAGGCCTGCAGCCGGTAGTAATCCTTCTGGGTGATCGGCTCGAGCTTGTGATCGTGACACCGGGCGCAACCCAGCGTCAGCCCGAGGAATGCGTTGCCCAGGATGTCCGTTCGCTCGGTCAGGACCTCGTTCCGGCTCAGCGCGATCTCGGGATTGCCGGCGTTGCGTCGGACCGGCCCGAGCCGGTGGAAGATCGACGCAGTCTGGCAGACGGGGTCCCCCGGCGCGATCTCGTCGCCGGCGACCTGCTCGGTCAGGAAGCGGTCGAACGGCTTGTCGCGGTTGAGCGATTCGATCACGTAGTCGCGGAATCGCCAGGAGTCGGGCACCGTGTTGTCGTACTCGTAGCCCTCGGTCTCGGCATACCGCACCACGTCGAGCCAGTGTTGCGCCCAGCGCTCGCCGTACCGCGGGCTGCCCAGGAGACGGTCGACCAGCCGCTCATCGGCTTCCGGCGATGTGTCTTTCTCGAACGCCTCGACCTCCTCGGGCGTCGGGGGGAGACCGGTCAGGTCGAACGTGACCCTGCGGATCCATTCGGCCCGGCCTGCGGGGGGGGCGGGCTCCCATCCGCGCCCTTCCAGCTTCGCCAGGACGAAGGCGTCCACGGGGCTCTTCACCCAGGACGCATCCTCGACCTTCGGCGGTGCGACTCTTGCCACCGGCCGGAACGCCCAGTGCCGGCGCGCCGCCTCCCAATCCGGGCTTGCCGAGGCCGATGCTTCCTCACCGGCCGGCGCCGGGGCCCCCATCTCTACCCAGGTCGCGAAGTCGGCGATCGCCGCGTCGGTCAACTTCGGCTTCTTGGGGGGCATCTCCAGGCCTTCCTCGTGCCGGATCGCCAGGACGAGCAGGCTCTCGTCGACCTCTCCCGGGACGACCGCGGGGCCGGTGTCTCCCCCCCGGAGCATCGCGGCGCGCGAGTCGAGCCGCAGTCCCCCTTTCACTTTCTCCGCGCGCGACGAGTGGCACTGGTAGCACTCCGAAAGCAGGACCGGCTCGATCTTCTCGCGGAAGTACCGCAAGCCCTCGTCCCCGGCGGGCTCGGCCGCATGGGCAGGCAGCCCGTTCAGGACCGGAACGAGCAAGGCGATCAGCGAGGCCCGGGCCGCTCGCAGGGGCGCATCGGTGCGTTTCCTCGTCCTCATGGTACTCGCACCTCCGGGTGAAATGGCTGCGCCTCCTGTACGGGCCGCCGGCGAACCGGGTCTTCGCCCGCACCTCCGCGGAATCGGTCCGCATCGCGCAATAACTATTGAACCCCCATCTCGCGGCCAGGTCCAAGGATTAATATCTCATAGGAGTTACGCAGTAGCCGTCATTTTGTACAGAGGGTGTGAGCGAGAGGCCCGAACCGATTCGCGGACGATCGCCATCTTCGCCTCGTCCCAACGGACCCCGGTGGTGTAGAAATGCCAGGACAGGCGCACCAACGCCCGGGTCGCCATCCCGATGGGGTTGCGTGGCGCCCGAGACGACCGCGCCTGGCACCGCTCGACGTTGCAGCACGGCTTCAACGCCCGGTGAGACTCCTGCACCGCCCAGCATCGCTCGGCCGACTCCAGCCGCCTCACCTCGTCCATCGCCAGGTCGTCCGTCGCCCGGTACTCAATGTCCCCGTCTCGGGAGACCACCTCGAACACCCGGATCGACCCGAACCCCTCCAGGTGGACGACCGCCCCTTCGGCGGGGATCGGGATCGTGGACTTCCCCACGAATGGAGAGCGCGGAGTTAAGGGTTATCCGGCTCGTTCGTACTCGACCGGGGACCGGTAACCCAGCGACGAGTGACGCCGGACCCGGTTATAGGACACCTCGATGTACTCAAACGGGCTCGCCCTCGTGGCGTAGTGCTCGTCGTGGACCAGCTCCTTCTCTGAAGCTCGCGTAGAATGACCGTATGGGCGCGTTGTTCCAGCAGTTTGCCCTGCTCTCGGGGAGACCCCGTCGGGAGCCTTGGGTCGACTCCGACGGGGGTGGGACCCGGTGGAAACCTCTCGGGTCGTCAACGACGAGAGGAAGATGGGCGGAATTGGAGGGTGAATGACCCGGTCGACACGTCCGCCGAGACCGTCTGTAACCGGATATTGGCCGTCCCGTTTCCGGTCGATTCCGCGTAGGCTCCGGTGCCGCCGAGAATCTGGTAGCGGGCCTGGGCGGAAGCTTGGGTCGAGCGTGGGAGCGGCGCGGAGAGGGATAGCTCGACTTTGTCGCCCGCCGCGTTGGAGAGGGTCAGTCCGCCCCGCACGTTGCCCCCGGGCACCAGACTCCCCGTGAGCGAGCCTGTTGCCGTCACGAATCCGAGCGGGCGGACGGTACCGCTGCCGTTCGCGGTCGTCGAGACCTGGGTCGTCGTGGTGGCGTCGACCTGGAAGGTGCCGTCGATTCGACCGGAGAGGGATAACCTCCTCGCGGCATTGATGCGGGGAGTTTGCACCGCGACCGGCGAGAGCGCCGAGGCGGTGGACAACATCTGCCGAGATTCCAACCATTCCAACTGATAAGCAGTTCGGCGCTTCGCTTGCATGGGGAAACTCCCTCGAACAGAGGACAGGGGGTGAGGACGCGGCCACGGCGATCGGGCCGCACGGTCTGACAGACGTCACGACTTCGAATCCGTCCTCCTACGCTGACCGACCGACACATTCCATGTACGGGCAAGAATCGGCTCTTATGTCATGCTCTCGAAACGTTGAAGCATCACGACCTCGAGGGGTCGGAGTCCGGGGCGTCGTCGCTCGCCTGGGCGAATGGCGTGCCTGCGTACGCGACGAAATCGTCTTCGAGCTCCACGGCCACCAGGCCGCCCCCTCGGCGGGGCTGAGCTTCGCCTCTCGCCGCCGGCCATTGCCACGGCGGTCGTGTGGCGTCGGCCTTCCCGGGCCGATCCCGTGTCGCCAGTTCCCGACGCCGCGTGGAGCGGACGCTGGCCAGCCCTTGCCACGAAAGCCGATGACACCGAAGGCATTACGGGCATCGATCCTGGTTCCGCGGGAGGCAGCGGACGGGGCGCCTCGATGATGTCGAGGACGACGGACGACGGGACGTGGTCGGAACCGCCGACTCGCCATGAGATCGGGCCCGGCGAGATCCACATCTGGCGGATCGAGCTCGATCGGAATGTCGAGGTGGTCGGCCGGCTCGTGGGGCTCCTCTCGACCGACGAGGTGGTACGGGCCGATCGCCTCGGCCGCGGGTCGGTGCGGGACCGCTTCGTCGTCGGCCGGGCGACGCTTCGCCGGGTCCTCGGCCTCTATCTGGGGATCGGACCCGAGTCGGTGGTCTTCCGCTACGGCCCCCGCGGCAAGCCGGCCGTCGAGGGCACCGGCGAGGGGCCTCCCCCGCAGTTCAACCTCGCGCACTCGGGGGGGCTCGCCCTGCTGGCGGTGACGCGCGGCCGGCGTGTCGGAATCGACGTCGAAGAAGTCCGCCCGATGCCCGAACTCGAGCGGATCGTGGAACGTTTCTTCTCGCCGCGAGAGCGAGGGGCGTTCCTCTCGATACCCGTGCCCTTGAGGCTTGCCGCGTTCTTCCGCGGCTGGACCCGCAAGGAGGCTTTCCTGAAGGCGATCGGCGAAGGGCTGGCGATGCCCCTGGATCATTTCGACGTCTCCCTCTCCCCCGGGGAGCCTCCGGGACTCCTGGCCGTCGCCGGGTCGCCCGGCGAGGCGGCGAGGTGGACCCTGCGCGACCTGGACGCCGCCCCGGGCTTCTTCGCCGCCCTGGCGGTCGAGGGGCCCGTGTCGGCTCCCCGATACTTCCGGGCGGACATCTGAGAGGGGACCGGGCGCGTCATGGCGATGGGACATCATTCGAACCTCAGGGCCTCGATGGGGCTGAGTCGCGAGGCCCTCCAGGCCGGGTAGTAACCGAAGATGATCCCCACGGTGACGGAGACGGACACCGACGCGACGACCGCCAGGGGGGACGGATCCGTCGGCCACCCGGCCAGCGTCCGGACCAGGAGCGAGGCCCCCTGACCCACCACGATGCCCGCGGCGCCGCCGAGCAGGCAGAGGACGACGGCCTCGACCAGGAACTGCCGGAGGATGTCGGCGGGAGTGGCGCCGACCGCCCGGCGGAGGCCGATCTCGCGATAGCGCTCCGTCACCGAGACGAGCATGATATTCATGATCCCCACGCCGCCGACGAGCAGCGAGATGAGGGCGACGCAGATCAGGAGCCCCGTGACCAGCCCGATCGTCGCCTGCACGGCCCGGACGATCTCGGTGAAATCTCGGACGGCGAAGTCGTCCTGGTCGCCGGGGCGGATCCGGTGGCGTTCGCGCAGGAGCTCGGCGATCTGCCTCATGGCGACCGGGATCTCCTCGGTGGACCGGGAACGGACGACGATCGTGTCGATGCTGGAGGACCGCTCCAATCGGGGCATGTCCACCTCCTGGCTCAACGAGGCGACGGGATAGAGGGAGGCCGTGCCGCGGGGATGGCGCCTGGAGAGGAACTCGCCCGGGGAGGTGGGGGTCGCGGGGCTCGACTCCGATCGGCCGGAGGTTTGACTCGCCTCTCCGCTGACCCGATACCGGACGGTCGTCCACGGGGCGAGCACGATATCGTCCTGGTCCTCGCCGATGATGTTGGCCCCCTTCGCGGCCAGGACGCCGAGGACCCTCAGGGGGACACCGTTGACGTCGACCTCGCGGCCGACCGGCGACTCGTCGCCGAAGAGCTCTCGGGCGACGGTCCGGCCCAGCAGGCAGACCATCGCGACGTCGCGGATGTCCCGCTCGGTGAACGGCTCGCCCTCGGCCAGGTCCTCCCAGTCGCGGACGGCCAGGAACCCGGGCGTCGTGCCGTAGAGGGACCTGGGATTCCAGTTGCGGTTGCCCCGGACGACCTGGCCGCGGCCGTAGACGATGGGGGCCAGGCCGGCGACGGTCGAGCACTCGCGGAGGATCGCCTCGGAATCCTCGGGGGTCAGCGTCTTGATGCTGCCGCGGCCCAGGCTGACGCCGTTCTGCGACGCGGCGCCGGACTGGACCAGGATGTTGTCCACGCCCGTCTCGGTGAGCATGGCGCGGATCGCCCGGGCCGACCCCTGGCCGATCTCGGCGATGGCGATCAGGGCCGCCACGCCGATGACGATGCCGAGCGTCGTCAGGGCCGACCGCATCGCGTTGCGGCGCAGGCAGCGCAGCGCCGTCGCGACCGTATAAGCGAGCGACCTGAAGCCGGGCCTCCTCCGGCGGACGCGTCGGGGCCGCGGCTCCCCCGAGGGACGACCCCCCTCGATCGCGCGCAAGGGCCGCGGGGCCGGCTCGAGGGCCTCGGTGCCCGCGGGCCCGGCGTCCTCGCAGATGAGGCCGTCGCGGATGCGGATGGTGCGTTCGGCGTGCGAGGCGACCGAGGGGTCGTGCGTCACGAGGAGGATGGTCAGCCCGTCCTCTTCGTGGAGTCGGCGGAACAACTCGAGAATCTCCTC
>JAABUR0100003355.1_pt1 | contig 22571 bp, 29 predicted proteins | sample 5560091 | NCBI WGS metagenome assembly JAABUR01 (sample SAMN10711879, study PRJNA513375) | rock metagenome | isolation source: Antarctica rocks | place: Antarctica: Victoria Land, University Valley sud
TCTATACGCACGATCGTCTCCTCGGTGGGGTCACCATTGAGGACGTGATGACCTCCTTGTTTGCCAAGCACCAGGGCATCGTGCCAACGTGATCAACCAATGCCTTTCAAATCACAACAGTCGAGTACACTACCAGCCCCTCAGTACTATGTCGGCGGGCCGCGCGCATCCGTCAGCCGTCCGGGCGTGACGCGGACGAGATAGAGAGAGGAGACGCAACGATGACACCCAGGGGACACATACTCGTCGTGGACGACAACCCGGACATCGTGGACCTGTTGACCGACGTGCTCGCCCTGGAGGGCTACCACGTCCATGCCGCCGTCGGCGACCTTGTCCTGCCCCTCGCCCGCGCTGTCTGCCCCGACCTCATCCTGCTCGACGCCCACATGCCCGGCCTCGACGGCGCCACCGTCAGCCGCCGTCTGCGGGCCGACCCCGCTACCGCCGCGATTCCCCGTGTCGCCGTCACCGCCGACCCTGATCTACGCGCACGGGCCGCCGAGATGGGCGCCGTCGCCGCCGTCGGCAAGCCCTTCGAGTTCCCCGCCCTGCTGCGCTGTGTCGCCCGCTGGGCCGAACCAGGGGCCACCAGTACCGCGTCTCTGCCGCACACCCCCACCCTCTGAGCGACGGGGCCAAAGCCACGCGCGCAGGGGCGGGTCGTCAGTCACCGCGCCAAGAGCGCGTCTCGTCGCCTCATGTCCTCGCACAGCGGGCCGGTGAGGGCCTCAGGGTCCGCATAGGCGGCGCGGAAGCGCTCCTTAGCACGGTAGAGGGTCATCTTGACCGCGCCCGTGGACAGGCGTAGGGCGTGGGCGATCTCGTCGATGGAGAGGCCGTCGCGCGCGCGTAACAACAGGCAGGTGCGTTGCGAGGGGGGTCAACCGCGCGAGCGCGTGACGCACGGCCTCCCGCGTGGCCAAACACGTCGCCAGGTCACCTACGGGCGCGGGCAGACGCGCGTCATCACCAGGACCGAACGGCAGCCAGGTCAGGCAGCGACGGTGGCGCAGCGCGTCGCGCACCGTGTTCGTGGCAATGCGGTACAGCCAGGCCACCACAGCCCCCGCGCGCGCCTCAGGCAGCGCTTTGTACGCCTTGAGGAAGGTGTCCTGCGTCAGATCCTCAGCCTGCGCGGGGTCGCCGACCAAGCCGAGGATGTGGCCGTAGATCGGCCCGTGATACCGGGCGAAGAGGTGGTCGAAGCACGGCCGTGGCGTCGTCCCCTGCGTCCGGCTATCGACAACGGCCTCGGTCGCCGCGACGCCCTGCATGTGCACTCTCCTTCTCTTTCCCCCGATGACGCCGATGACGCGCACGCCGTGTGCAGGGCCGAAGCGACAGCGCCACGCCGCGGCCGCGCCTGACGAGGGGCAGGGCGTCTGCGTGAGGTAGGATAGGCTTCCTGATGGGCTAGGGGCTATAGCCCATTTGGGCTATCCCGCCCCGAATTGACCCGTTTACGGCTGTTCAGTGGCCGCGCCAGGGCACCGGTGCAGGCCGCCGCAGCGCCACAGGGCACGTCCGTCAGGCAACTCGACGCCACAGCGCGCCACCGCTTCCCGTGACAGGGGCGAGGCGCATAGCGAGGTGGGCGTGCGTGGGCCAGTGGATGAGGGCGATATCCCACAGGGCCGGCCCGGCGATCAGCTGCACACGCCAGTCCGGATCGGTGCGCAACCTCCGCAGGTGAGCGACGAGGGCGCGGCCGTTGATGTGGCCATCGCCGTCACCGTCGACCCAGGCGCGTACGTCGGCCGGGGTGGGGTGGAGAGAGACGGTCATGGATATTCTGCCTTTTATGGATGATGGATGAGGGCCATGGACCAACGTCGCGCCGGCCCTTCCCTACGATAGGCGAGGGAGACAGCGTCTCCTATAGGACGTCTATCCCCGGCCGGGCGGTACGATCCGGTGCGGACAACCGGCATCGACAAGGGCGGCGCTGTGCCATGTCGTCGTTGTGTGTACAGAGCGCACGACAAGGCTGCTGTAGGATTCCAGGTGAGGTACGCCGTTGTCCACTACAGGTGCGCGGATTGGCCCTGTAACCCTGCGCCAATCCTCCACTTCTGTGCCTCACCTCGCCCTCTCACGCCTGCTATCCCCTGTGACAAGACTGCCCACCCCCCCTGTGCGGGCTACGTACCTCATCCGAACCTCGGATGAGGTACGTAGCCCGCACAGCATCTGGCAAGCCATGGCGGTGGCCGTCCCCTCACGGTTGTGGCTGGGGGGGAACCTCAGTCCGGCGCGCGATGGTGCCCTGGTCACGGCGACGCTGCGACGGGTGGCGGCGTGCGCGGCGCACACGGCCCTGTTGCTGTGCGTCGATGGGTTCGCCGCCTATGTGGGGGCGGTGCGCGCGGTGTTCCGGGTGGTGGTGCGCAACGGACGGCCCGGCCGCCCGCGTCTGGTGCTGCCGGAGACCGTACTGCTGGCCCACGTGGTTAAGAGCCACCAGGGGCGGCGCTTGGTGGACGTCACGCAGCGGGTCGTCTTCGGCACGGCGGAGGCGGTCGCGGACGCCATCACGGCCACGCGGGGCGGCACCCAGATCAACACCTCCTATATCGAGCGCCTCAACGCCACGTTCCGCGCCGCGCTGGCGCCCCTGACCCGGCGGGGGCGGCGCTTGGCCCACAGCGCCGCGCTGCTGACCAGCGGGATGTGGCTCGTCGGCACGGCCTACAACTTTTGCTGGCCCCACGCGAGCCTCCACCTCCCTGCCCTGGGGGGACGCACGTGGCAGGAGCGCACCCCGGCCATGGCCGCCGGTCTGACCGACCATGTCTGGACGATGGAAGAGATGCTCCGCTACCGTGTCCTCCCTGTGGAGGATGCACTGCCGCGTCAGACGGACGACACCGCCCAGGCGCGCACAGCGCGACGGGGGCGCGCCAAAGCTCCCCCCACGGAGGTCGCCGCATGACCACGCTTTCATGGGGTGCTACCCGCTCAATTAGCGTGACGTTTTTTGCCTGTTCCAGGTGCGGCTCCGGCTCAATTAACGCGACGCCTTACAGCTGACCCCGACAACCCCGCTGACTACCATGATATCCAGTTCGAGGACGATCAAGTCACCTGGGTGCCCGTCGGCGACGAGGGCCACGTTGACAACCGCCTGACCAACATCGGGGACAAGCCCCACCGCAATGACGTGATCGAACTCAAGCACGGCTAGCGCTGACACCACCTCGCCCCCTGGGCCAAGCCTCGACGTGGCGCCGGTGGCACCGCATGGTGCGTGCGGCACTCAGCCACCAGCAGTCGGCGACGCGATACATCGGCACCGCCACGCCGGGTAGCCCCTGGCTCGCCCCACGCTCGACCCGCCTGCAGCCGCTTGCGCCCGCCCGATCTCTCCCCCTCGCCCCGTCGCGTTAACCCCGGAGCGCCGGCGACGTGCCCGGTCAGTTCGCCCTGCGGCTGCGGCCCGCAACTCCCCGTAGCCCGCCTGAGCCGCAGCGCGTGAAATGGGGTCATACGTCGCCGGTAGCCCCTCGCGCCCCCCGACGTGCCACCATGGCCGCACCGCGCGGCGGGCCGCACACGGCCGTACGTACCAGTCTGTGGCATAGCGTTTGCCTTATGTACAGTAGGCGTCCGGCAACGAGGCCGGCACCGCATCACGTGGACGCTTGGCCGTCCGCCATAGCTCAAAGGAGCGCACATCATGTCCAACAACGACAGCACGCAGGACCGCGCGGAGGGTCTCGGCAATGAGGCCAAGGGCCGCGTCGAGCAAGGTGTCGGTGGCCTCACCGGGGACCGCAACCAGCAGACCCAGGGTGCCGTGGACGAGGGCAAGGGCACCATCCAGCAGGGCGTGGGCGACCTGAAGGACAAACTCACCGGTCAGGATAAGTAGCGTGTCGTCCTTGTCCCGCAACGGACAATGACGTACGCACCCTCAGTCACCGTCCCTTCACCTCCGCCTTTAACGACGAGATGAAGGGACGGTACCATAGCACGTTCATCGAGAGCGGACACACGAACAAGGGCACCCCTCGCTCCGTCACGATACCCCCTATCACCTACGAATCCTGGCACGCTGTAGCCCTCATCGCGCCTGGCCGTACCTCCTGTATAAAGAGCCGGCATCCAGCCGATAGAGATCGTAGAGACCAGCATATGGGTTCTGGATGGGCTTTCCCCGATCATCACCGCCACGCCCCTTCGACCAGGGACGCCTTGACATCTATACTGGTCACAACACATCACGTCCCGTACTCCAGGAGATGCCCCTCATGCCCCCGCGTCCCGCCGTCCCCCTCACCTGCGTCGCCTGCGCCGCCCCCTTCACCCTCACCCCCCACGCCTACCAGCGCCGCTGCGTCCGCTATGGGACGCACCTCCTCTGCCCCCGCTGCCTCGCCGACTCCTGGCTCCGCTCTCAGCATGGCCGCGCCGCCCAAGAGAACATCCTTCGCGACGATAGCACCTCCCCTGATCCCGCTGACCATGTGCATGCGCCTATTCCGTAGTGCATCCGACCTCCAGAGCCTGAACGGCGCTTCCAGCACCACGGCCACGCGTCGGCCGCGCCCAGGACCACGGCTCGCCCCACCCCTCTCCCCAGCGTCACGCCTCGTGGGCGCCCCACCGCCGCATCCCTCCACGGACCCCCACGGACACCACCGCATCCCTCCACGGACCCCCACGGACACCGCTGCATCCCACGCTCACGCGCATCCTCCTCCACGACTGGTACACTCCTGTGGCAGCTGCGGGCGCACGTCTGGAGCGCCCCGTCGTCGTCTGCCCCTCACACCCTCAACGTCGCCACCGTGGCCCATGCGTCTGACGGCCCCCGTCCCGCCTGGCGACGTGCACCCGGAGAGGATCACCATGCACGACACCCCAGACCACCGCCGCGTCCTCCTCCTGTGGTACTGGCCCTGCGCCCTTGGCGCCCATATCCATTGCGGGTACGGTCTCTCCCGTCCCCGTGTGCTGGCCTTTCTCGGCGCGGTCCTCGCTACCACCACCCTCGTCGAGATCCTGCTCCTTGCCGGCGCTCAGCACAGCGCCACCCTCGTCGCGGTCCTCCTCGCCCCCCTCCTCGCAGTCCTCTCGTACGGCCGCCGCGCCCGTGGCTGGTACCTCCTCGACGCCTATGGCTCCCCCACCCGCTATCTCTCCGCCACCAAGCCGCGCGCCCTCGCCGGCCAGCGCGCCCACACCCGCCACGGCTTCCATGCCCGCCTAGCTCACCGGTAAACATCCATCCCCCCCCGCTGCCGGCGCACGTCCTCGCTGATCCTTGGCTCGACGCCCGGCAGGGCCACGCCATGGCAGGTGTACGTGACACTTTTTGACTCTGGCACTCACAACCAAGCGCCTGTGGTGGGCCATAGTCCCCTGTCCCTGCCGTCCGCGCCCCACGTCGTCCGCGCTCTCGCCGCGCGGTTCACCCACCCTATCGTCCCGCGCTGACCAGGATCAGCGCGGCCACCGCGCGGCGGCGGGCGTGTGGTATACGCTGTGCATACCTCAATCCGCGACCTGCCAGCCCGGCGCGCCCCTCGCAGGGCCGCCGGCGCGATGTGCATCCCAGGGAGTGGGGGAAGGGACGAGCCGCACGGAATCATTCTCGTGCGGGGGTGTGGGCCGGGCTACCCGGCGCGCTGCGGACGACAACGACGTGGCCCATCCCGTACATCCCTATCAGGCGCATGGGCCGCTCGCACACGCGACGTCATGGGGTGGGCCGCGTAGAGACGCGCCGCGGGCTTGTCGCGCTACCGCTTAGAAGACGATCCTTACGTTTCGGATGGACCACGAAGGAGGGAGGCTGTGAAGACCCCGCCGCCGCGGCCGTACGCCTTCGGTGTGACCCTCACCCTACCGTATCAGCACGCGCTTGAGGCCATCCACGCCGCCCTGCGCCGCCACGGATTCAGCGTCATCACCGTGATCGACGTCACGGTGACGCTCAACGACGGGCTGGGCGTGGACGTCCCCCCCTACGCTATCCTGCATGCGTGTAATCCCACCCTGACCCATCGTGCGTTGCGGGCTGATCCGGGCGTCGGCCTGCTCCTCCCGTGCGCCCTGATCGTCTACGCCACCGGTGACAGCGCCAGCCGCGTCGCGGTCCTCGACCCCGAGATCGCGCTGGCCGCCGCCGGCGACAACACGGTCCTCGCGATCGTCGCCCGTGAGGCCAAAGCCCGCCTCTGCCGCGTCCTGGACAGCCTCAGCGCGTCGTCGCAGGAACTGTAACGTCCCAGCGGCACACCAGTCACCACGCCGTTCATCAGCGTGCGCGCCACCACCTCAACCTCAGCGGCTACCCTCACGGAGGCTGCGGCGCTAGTACCCCCTCGCCCGCGCAGCTTGCGCAGCTTGCGCAGCTTGCGCAGCTTGCGCAGCTTGCGCAGCTTGCGCAACGAAGACGGTGACGTTTCTCATCCGTATCGCTCGCGTGCGCGCTGCGTCGCCCTGTTCATCGTCTTCATCGTGCGCGTGCATCACACACGCACCACTCGGTGACGCCGGTGATCTTATGAGCACGGAGAGGGGAAGAAGGCGTGTCCGGCGCTGCCCTAGGCCGCCAGGAGGTCATGTAGCAGGGACAGGAGCGCAGTGTCATCGCCTCCATGCGCCTGTGCCCGTGGATCGTCCGCCAGCTGCGCCTGCTCCGCGCGAGGCACGCTCCCTAGCACGATCACATGCACCCCGCGCAACGCCTCCACGGCGCGCAACGCCTGGAGCAGGGCGATAGCCCGCCCATCCCCCACGTCGGCGTCGGCGAGTACCACGGAGGGACGGACCTTCCCCACCAGCATGAGCGCGTGGCGCAGCCCAGCGACAGGGAGGACGTGATAGCCAGCCCGCCGCAGGGCCTGGCGGCGCGCCTGACGGAGACCGGGGTCCGCGCTAACGATGAGGATGAGATGCACCACGCGTCCGCTCATGCCCCCTCTTTGCCCCATCGCATGGAACCACAGCCCTCTCCGCGCGCCGTACGGGGAGCGCGTCACACGGGGAGCACGCGCAGAAAGCGTGCCAGCTATCGTATCATGCAGAGGACAGCGCTCGTCCCGCTCGCCCGTGGCGCACCCGCGTGCGCCAGACAGGAGGCCCGCCCCTATGTCCCCGCGCATCGCCGTGATCGACGATGCGCCCATCATCCTCGACCTGCTGTATGAGCTGCTCTCCGAGGAAGGCTACGCGCCCTACGTCTTCGCCGACGGCGACCGCGCCTGGCCCCACCTGTAAGCGCCGGTTTTGATCTGGTTCTTGGGCGCTCTTGATGATGCCGATTCGGTGCCGATGTGCGGTGGCAATGACGAGAATTTATACGAGTGGTGGGTGGCTGACGTCGTATCGACAGGGCACATGAACAACAGGAATGGGAGCGGTTCAGTTCTCGCAGTTCGCAACCACTCATTTTGTTGGTGGGCTCCTCCGTTGGAGGCCATGGCCGGGATAGTGCAAGGCCGCTCGATCATTTCGGCTGTCTACCGGGTGGTCATCGTCAGAGGTGGAGACAAACGTTCTGGTTTTCACCCCTATGGTGCAAACGTCCCTCTCGGACAGCATCATCAAAAGGGCCCAAGAACCACTTTGACTCCGGCACTCACACGGGCCACGGGGCGGAGATGGCCAGGACGTGCTGGCCCGCCTCCGTCACGATCCCGTCTTGCACGCGACCCCCGTCATCCTCTGCTCTGCCGACCTCCCGGCCCGGCCCGCGCACGGCAACGCCGTCCTGGCGCCGGGCTGCGCCCTCCTGCCCAAGCCCTTCGACCTCAACGACCTCCTCACCGTGGTACGCGCCCTGACCGGTGGCCCCTCCTAACAGGCCCAGCGTAGCCACACGTCCGCCTGTTCCCTCCTGCCCCCGCCGGTGCGCCGGTGCGAGACCCGCGTCGCCCGCCTCCTCCGCCGCCCCCTCCTTGTCGGGCACAAGGCGGCGCGGCGATACGGGCCCTGCCGCCGTTCACTCCCCTGATCACACACGCTGGTATGTAACCTGCGTTAGACACCCCGCGCTGCCCACCTTGGGCGGTCAGGCGGCCCGCCCTCCGGCCCCTAGAAGATGAGATGAAGGGATAGCGTGATGGACGACCTACGCAAGCGCCAGACGTGGCAAGCGGGCTTGGCCGAACTGGTGGGCACCCTCTTCCTGGCCCTTGCCGCCCTGCTCACGCCCGCCCCCTCCACCGCTCTCGCCGTCGGCCTGACCCTCGCCGCCTTCGTCTACGCTCTCGGTGACATCTCTGGTTGCAACGTCAATCCCGCCGTCACCCTCGGCCTCGTCGTCACCCGCCGCCTGCCCCCCGCCGTCGGCGTCCTCTACCTCGCCGCCCAGCTCGCCGGAGCCGCCCTCGCCCGCCTGCTCGCCCCCCTCATCGCCCCGCTCCCGCCCTATGCCGCCGCCACTCCCGTCGGTGAGATCGTCGGCGTCGGCTTCCTGGTGCTCACCGTGCTCGCCGTCTCCACCACGTTCGTGCCTAAGAGCGGCAGCGGCGTCGCCATCGGCGCGGCCTTGCTCGCCGGCCTGCTCACCACGCGCGGCGTGCTCAACCCCGCGATCGCCCTGGCGATGGGCTTGGGCGGCACGCCCGCGCTCTGGGCGCCCCTCGTCGGCGCGCTCGTCTTCGGTCCCCTCGCCCTGCTCTACCTCCCCTCCGGCGACAAGAAGCCTGCGCCGGCGGATGACACCAAGAAGCCCGTGCCGCCTCCTCACACCACGTCCGTGGACGCGCGCGGCTCCGGCGTGGCGCGGCCGTGGCGTCCGACCGCCAAGCCCGTGGCAACGGGCCGCCCCCGCACGGGTGACCCCATCACGTTCACGGCACGCCGCAAGTAGGCGTGCGGGCCGGCCCTGCCCACACGCCCGATTCCACGCCGCCACCGTTCATCTCCCCCGCGTACCGGCGACGACGCAGCCCCCCTGTCACACCCGCTGCGCCGACAGCGTCACTGGCGCACCATCACGGCGCGCATGGAGCCGGCGTAAGACACGCATAGAGCGCCCTCGAAGGCCCCGATAGCATCACGACGACGCGCCCGCCAGGAGCCCCTGCTCGCGCCGCGACGGCCACAAGAATCGTGTCAGACGCGCAGGGCCACAGGGCCACCATAAGGCAGCCCTGGACCCGCGGCACACGCCGGCGTGACGCGCGCATGGGTCGCTGCGGCGGTCCGATCACGACGCGCCCCTCCCTCAGCCACCCCAGCGATCCACATCCTGCACGTAAAGACGGGGGGTGGACTGGGCCACATGACGCTTGACGCTGGTGGGAAGCTGTCCTTCAGCATCCAGACGTGTAAAAATGCGGGTATGGTTTCACAAAGATGAGGGCGCGGCGCACTGTCTGGATGTTTCGTGCGGCAACGGGTCGCACTTTGTACCGTTGACCTTCTTTGTCTGAGGAAGGTGTCCTTCCCACCAGCGTCAAGTGTCATGGGTCTTGCGCATATAACGTGAAAATGGCCAGGCGCGAGAGGGACCACAATGGCGACTCGTGATCCGCGACGGTGAAACTGACCGACTCAGATCGGATATCAAGGTGGCCGCCGCATGCAATTCACGTTTTATGCGCAAGACCCAGTGTCATGTGGCCCAGTCCAACGGGGGGGGCGCATCGCGATCGTACGGCTGCAGCGAGCTGTCGTGACACCGCCGCGTCCGACGCAGGCGCACCCCGCTCAGGTCCCCGCGTCGTCGTGGAGTGGCATGTGACGTGCATAGGTTGCGGCGACGGTTGACGTGGACGACGTGGACCGTTACCGTCGCCTCCACAGTGTCACGTTGACAATCAGGATCACGCTAAGGAGACCAGTATGGCACGCGCAGTCGCCGGATTATTCGCGGATCGCCCCACGGCCGAACGGGCCGTTGAGGACCTCAAAGGCGCCGGCTTCGACCCCGCCGGCATCGGTGTGGTGATGCAGGATAAGACCGACACCAAAGAAATCGCTCAGGAGCACGGCACGCACGCGACCGAGGGCGCCGCCGCCGGCGGCATCATTGGCGGCACCGCGGGGGCGCTCCTCGCCGCCACGGGTACGCTCATCATCCCCGGCATTGGCCCCTTCCTCTCGGCCGGCATCCTGGCCACCGCCCTCGTCGGCGGAACCGCTGGCTGGCTCGTGGGTGGCCTGACCGGCCTGGGTATCCCCCATGACGAGGCCGCGCACTATGAGGATCAGGTGCATCAGGGCAAGGCGCTCGTCACGGTCAACGCCGCGGGGCGCGACGCCGAGGCGCGGCAGATCTTGCTGCGCGATGGCGCCGAGGACCTGCAGGAGCGCGGCTTCGGCGGCGGCTACGACACCGCCGCGGCCCCCGCCCCCGTGGCCGCACAGCCCGTCCAGCGGGCACCGGCAACGGCCCAGACCACAACCGACGATACCATCGCCGTCCCCGTGTTTGAGGAGGAATTGGTCGTCGGCACGCAGCAGGAGGAGACCGGTCGTGTCCACCTGCATAAAGACGTGGTGCAGGAGCAGGTCAATGTCCCCGTGACGCTGCGGCGTGAAGAGGTCACGGTCGAGCGCGTTCCCGTCACGGCGCAAACGAGCCAGGCCGACCTCCACAACGCCTTCCAGGACCAGGTTATCGAGGTCCCAGTCGTGGGCGAGGTGGCCATCGTGGGCAAGCGCTTGCACGAGATCGAGGAGGTCCGCCTGCACAAGGACACGACAGAGGTGCAGGAGCAGGTCACCGACACCGTGCGCAAAGAACACGTCACGGTCGACGAGCTTGACACCACGACGTCCGCCCAGCCACGCCCGCCACGTCGGGGCTAAATCTGGCGCATAGCTAATTAGTCGTGTCGCCCGACCAAGGGGTGCGACACGGGACGAGACAGACAAGGAGAGAACCGTGTATCCGTTCGATCAGAACAACCAGCAACAGTATCAGCAGTACGCCCAGGCCAGCGACTCCGGCGACTACAGCCAGATCGACCAGGACCAGGTCGCCGGCCACGTCCAGCAGTTCGCCCAGAACGCGCCCCCCGAGATGCAGCAGCAGGTTTACGGCCAGGCGTTCCAGCAGATGCCCCCGGACCAGCGCCAGCAGTTCGTGCAGCAACTCCTCCCCGAGATACAGGGGCAGATGGACCCGAACGATCCCCAGGGCATGGCCCAGGGCATGCAGCAGGCGGCCCAACAGAACCCCAACATCCTGCAGCAGGTCTGGAACAATCCCCTGGGCAAGGTCGCCGCCGTCGGCATCGCCGGCTTCGCGGCCAAGGAGATCCTGAGCCATCGCTAAGGGACGGACCTCTGATGGGCGGGCAACGGACGCGGGCGCGCCTCGTCGCGCGGGGCCAGGACACCGTCCGACGACACCTGTCGATACGACGGTACGCGAGGCCGCCGGTGGGAGCACGACCGCCCCGGCTCTCGACGGCATCGCGGCGGTGCTCTTCGACCTGGACGACACGCTTATCGGAAGCCAGGTCGCGTGGCTCGGCCGCGTCCTGGCGCTCCTGCACGACCGTGGTCCTGATCAGGAGGACCACCGGGAGGGTGAGTCCCGCTCCACGCCGCGCCCAGCCCCCAGCGGCCTGTCGACCTGGACGCGGCGCGTGGTCGCCTGGTGCGATGACCGCCTGCGGCGCGGTGTGACGCTGACGCCCGAGGTCCAGGGCGTGCTCCACGCCCTGGACCAGGCCAGCTTGCCGTATGGGATCGTCACGAACGGGCAGGCCCGGAAGCGCCATACACTCCGCCTCCTGGGACTGCAGGACCGCGCCGCCGCGATCGTCATCTCCGGCGACCGAGGCCGGCGCAAACCCGACACAACCGTGTTCACACGCGCGGCCGCCGACGTGGGCGTCCGGCCGGACACCGTGCTTTTCGTCGGGGATAAACTACAGCAGGACATCCGGGGCGCACGGTCTGCCGGCATGAAGACGGCGTGGCTGCGGCGCGGGCGCACGCGGCGTTCCGACCGCCGCGCGGCACCGGATCTTATCCTCGCGTCGATCGCTGATCTCCCCGCCGCCTTGGGCCTCCCACCGGATTGAGTGTGAGTGTTGCCCGCGTCCATGGGAGCGGTCGAGGTAGCATCTCACGCCGCAGCCCTCGCTGATACCGATGCCCTGCCTGTTGGCTATGAGCTGCGTGAACAGTCCCCCCTAGGGAGGACGTACGACGGCGGTGCGGACGCCTGGAGGGCGCTGCACCGCGTCAGCCGCCGTCATCGCAGAGCGCCGCATCAGCCGCCGTCCTTCCGTACCATGTCCGTCGCCAGCGTCACTCAGAGCTGGTTACACAGGATGCGCACCTTAGAGGCCGCGGCGTCGGTGAGAGATCGCCTCTACATCTCCTGTTATCTATGGGGCTGCTGCCGAGGAGGCTGCTACCGGCTCGCCCGGACGCTCACCTGTTTTTGAGTACCACAACGGCGACTTGACCATCGGTGTAGAAGCGGTCGCCGCCGCCGTTCTCGGCGTTGGTCGTGCGGCCTATCCCCGGCTCCATCACCACGGCGGTCACCAGCCCGGCCTTACGTAGGAGAGTGACAATGGTGGTCCGTTCCTGATCGAGATTGCCGTCGATCCGGTGTGTTGTACCCTTGGGGAGACCCCGCGCCGTGCGCAGCACTTTGATGGCGATGTCGCGCGAGGCGTCGCCAATAAACAGGTCCAGGCCCGTCTTCGCGTCACGCCGCGTCGTGTCCCAGAACCGGGCGTGATCGCGGCTATAGACGGAGCGCAGTTCGTGCTCGACGGCAAAGTCCTCGCGGCGGCCGAATAAGTAGAGGTTGCTCACCGGCGCCGTGGGATAGCTACCGTGCTTGATCGTGGCCTCGGCCAGGCGCACGTCGTCGCGCACCGACAGCGGATCGGCCCGCACCCAGCCAATCTGGGCGAATGCCGCGACGATGCTGCTTTGTGTCCCCTCGAACGCGATATTGACCGGATCACCCAAGACCTTTTTCTTGAGATTGGCGTAGGTGCGCACGGGCAGTCCTGCCCAGGGCGGCGCGGCGCCGCCGCTTGACGCTTGAGAACCGGAGGTGGGGACAACGGCCGGAGTCCCGGTCGCCGCCGGGGTCGCGGTCGCCGACGTGGGAACAGCGGTCCCCGTGGGTGTGGCGCTCCCGGTGGCCATGGCGGGCGACCGTGCCGCGAGCGGCGCCACCAGGAGGGGCAGGGTCAGCAGTGACAGGATGACACGAGAGCGCATGAATCCTCCCGATCTATAGCGCCGATCTATAACGCACAGAAATGCACAGACGCGCCGAGGGGCGCAGGACAGACGTGCCTACGTCGCACGACTGTGGATAGGTCCGAACCGTGTCGCGCGTTCCTGGCCACCATCTCTCACAGAACAAAGACGTGGGGGCCAGATGGTGATCCGGTCCCCATTGTGCGCAGGTACGTGCGTGCGCTGGACGCGCGTTATGAGCCAGCCGGGAGCGGCGTGGTCACGTCCTTGATCGTGCCGAGGCCGTTGCTGCTGGCCGTGCTGTTAATCGACGTGGTCGCGTTATTCAGGCTCTGGAAGTCGGACGCGCTGCCCTGGCCCTTGGCGAACTTACCACGTATGGTGTCCATGGTCGTGGAGAGGGATGCAAAGGGCGCGGCGAGCAGGTGCAAGGTCTTGCTATTGCTCGTCTTGGCGATGCCGTACGCGACTTTAGCCTCGTGGATGGCGAGGACGAGGGCGACGGCGGCCACGGCGAGGTGGCGGATACGCCCCGACGACCCGGCGGCGAAGTAGCCCTGCTTGTAGCGGGTGTACTCATGGTGGATGACGAAGAACGCGACCCCAGCGTGGACCAGGAAGCGCGTCTTGTCGAAGAGCGCGGGATGGGTGTTGACGGCGCTGGCGATATGGACAGCGGTAACGGGGGCGGCGGCCTGGGCGCGGCCCGCGAACGAGGGCATCACGACGCTCGTCAAGAGTACGGCCACCAGGCCAAGGACAATGAGCTTGCTTTTCATAGATGCGATTCTTTCTCCAACTACATGATAAGGACGCTGGACGCGCTGTCCCCTAAGCACGTTCGGCGCCACGCACGTCGGCCACACCTTACCAAGCGCGTGTGTTATCTGGCGACCGCCCCACAGGTCACGACGCGGGGATAACACAACGGCCCGACACGGAGCAGCGCGACCTTGATGTCCTCTCCGGCGCGCGGTCGTGGGCGTGGTGAGCGGCCGTGCCCTCATCAGTGACATGGTGGGGCTCCTCAGACGAGGCACGGTCATGCCGGTGCGCTCAGGGAGCGCTCGCAGCCGGATGGTTAGGGCTCATCCTCGCGTGCGAGGATGTGTGCATAACGCCTGGGCTGCAGGCGCAGCCACCCGTCGGTCAAGCACCGCTCGCAGAGTAGGGTACGCCCATACCGCGCGACGCGACGCGCATAAGCGCGCGGAGACAGGGTGAAGGGTCGCGCGCACCGCGTACAGATGACAGGGATTGGATCGGGTGTCTTAGGCATAGGACGGCTATCGCTGGTCGTGGCTGTTGAACTCTCGAAGAGTATAACGCGGAGCGAGAGCGAAAAGGTACGGTGCATTTCCCCGAAGGGGCGGTTGTACGGCACACATGGCATGAAGAGGATCGCCTGTCATACGGGTACAGGTCCTCCTTATCCGTCGCCAACGCGGTGGCAGACACGCGCGGCGACCCGCCCCGCCTGGCCCTCAGCGACCGGCCGGCGCCAGGGCGTAACAAAGGCGCGCCCCGTGTATCCCGCGCAACCGCGCCGTGCCCGCGAAGTGGTAGGTCGGGACCAGGTAGAGGCGATGATCGATCCCCGTGCTCAGGACGGCGGTGATCGTAATGCGCCGCATTGTGCCCCATCCAGAGGCCGCGGTGTGCGGTGGGACGCCCACGATGGCCAGCGGGACCAGACCGCCGCGCACCGCCGTCCAGGCCGCGGTCAGGCTCCGCGCGGGGATCGACCGTGCGCTCTCCACCGGCGGCCACACGTCCGCCTCGACGACCCGCCCATGCGGCGTGACCCACAGCGTCGCCGCGTCCATGGCGGCCGCGCCGACGCCCACCCAGCGGAACGCGATCGCACGCAGGCCGGCGGGGAGGCCGCTATGCGCGATCGCCGCCAGCGGCATCCGCGCGGCCGGCCAACCCAACCGCGCCAGCCAGGCGCGCGCCGCGGCGACGGCGGTCGGATTGTTGACCCAGGGCTCCCGCCGCGGCGCGGGGGCGTCGTGATACACGACCTCGCCCGTCATCGTGGCGACGGCGAGGCTGTGCAGGGGTTGGTGTGACGCGCCGCCGCCGTCCACTCCCACCAGCCACGCGGCCCGACCCCGCGACGCGTGCCGAAGCGGGGCGTGGATGCCCAGGGACCGCGCCAGGCGCGCGACGTGCGCCGGGGCCGCGCTGGTCACGGGGGCCGCCAGCCGGAAGGCCCGGAGTCGGGCGGGCTGCGGCGGCAGGGGGACGGTGGACAGGACGACGTGCCCGGCATAGGGGACGCCGTGCGGCAGAGCGGCCAGGCTCACCGTGGGGGACACCGCCCCAACCATGTGGGCGACGGCCGGGGCCGGGAAGGTGCGCGTGAGGTCCGCCCGGCTGGGCACAGGCGGACGCCAGGCGACGACGGGCAAATGTACTGGGGGGCGCGGACGCACGACCACGAGCAGTGCGAGCAACACGGCCGCGCCGAGGGCGGCCGCCGTTAGCCCTACCCCGACGCCGCGCACGCCCCGCCATCGGGGACGCGCATGCGGCGCGGAGGCCGCTGCTGCGGCGGGCACCGCGTCGGGCGCGAGGTGCGCGCGCAGGCGCGCGACGAAGGCGGGGTCGGGCGCGTCCACCTCCGCGCGCCGCCGCAGCAGCGGCCCCACACGCGTCAGCGTCCCCTCCAGCGCCGCCTCGGCCGGCGGGCCATCACCCCCGTCACGCTCCCACTCAGGCATACCTCAGGATACCCCTTCTACGTCTCCAGACGGCCGGCGGCCGGCGCGTATGTGCGCTCACGGGTGTCGATGCCTGCTGACCACGGCGAGAAGCAGGACGGCGACGAGCGCGACCACCACGAGGTCCAGCCACACCAGGGCGACGGCGGCGACCGCCACCAGCGCGAGGACGGCGGCGGCGAGCGCCATCCCCGTGATCAGTCGTCGCCGGCGGCGACCCGCGCGCGCCGCGTCGCCGTCCACCGCCCCCCTGAGACGGACACGCAGGGCGCGTACGAACGCCGGGTCCGGCGTCGTCCCCGTGACCAGCAGGCGCGCGCGCAGCGTCCCGACGAACGCCGGGTCGGGCGAGGCCACCCGTGCGCGCCGGCGCAGCAGCGGTCCTACCACCGTCAGCGTCCGCTCCAGCGCCGCCTCGGTGGGAAAGCCGTCGTCCTCACGCGGACCCATCACGCCGGCCCTCCTCCTCTATCCGCCCGCGCAATGTCGTGAGCGTCCGTCGCAACAACTGCTTGACGGCCCCTTCGCTCCGCCCCATCGCGGCCGCCACAGCGTCGAAGCTGAGGTCGTCGTAGAAGCGTAGCTGCACCACCCGCCGTCCGTCGGGTGGCAACGCCGCCAGGTGGTCCTCGATCCAGTCGGCGCGCAGCCACTCCTCGACCCACTCCTCCTCCGTCTCGCCCATCACCGCCTCGTCCTTGCGGGACCGTGTCGCCCCAGCGGCGCGCTCCGCGTGGAGGGAAACGGCGACGGGGCGGCGCGCACGGTTGGCCGCGGCATTGGCGGCGATGCGCAGCAACCACGCCGAGAAGGGCGCGCCGCGCTCCTCGTAGCGGCCGATGGCGTCGAGCGCGCGCGCGAACGTCTGCGCCGTTAGGTCCTCGGCCTCCTCGCGCCCTGCGCTGTGGATGGCGCAGAACGCGTAGACCCGCGCCACGTAGAGATCGTAGAGCGTGGCGAAGGCGGCGCGGTCGTGGCGCGCCCGTGCGATCAAAGCGGGCTCGGCTTCCGGGCGCGTCGGTCCTCCTCTCCACCCCACAGCGTGCGCGGCGTGCCCCCAGTATAGAAAACCCGCGCCCCGCGTGAAAAGGTATGGTCGGCCGCCGCGTCACTTTTCAGGGGCGAGGTGTGTTTACCGCTACAGAAGTGCTGCAGACGGTCAGGTGTGCGGCCGCCGTCGCCTGGGGCCTGCGCGCCGGCAGAACACGCGCGCTCGACGGTCGTTTTGTCCGTTGTCTAGCCTCGGGCGCCGCGGTGGGCGGGACCGTCGGCAGGCGCCACACGGCGCGCGGGACGCGAGCGGCCGCCGCCGACGCGGACCGGCGCCACCCATTAGGTGAGCGCAGGGCTCCGCGCGGAACCCGCGCTAGACAGGGACGATCAACAGGAGAATGACACAGATGACGGGACAACAATGCGACCAGGATGCGACGGTCTATGACGCGACGGGCGAGACGATCGGCACGTTACCGGCGCACGACGCGCAGGACGGCTACCTCATGGTGCGGAAAGGGACCGTCTTCCCCAAGGACCTCTACATTCCTGTCACCACCGTCCAGAGCACCGACGCCGCGGGCAACGTCTACCTGAGCCTCCACAACGACGATCTGGCGGAGGCGCGCGACGACAGCCCGCTTGTCGGCACCGCGGCGAGCGAGGAGAGCGACGCCCAGACCGCGACGGTGGCTGAAACCACGACGACGCGCGCGCCGACGACGCCCGCGCGGGCTCCGACAGGCCGCCGCCCGGCAAAGCGTGCGGCCCGGACCGACGACACCATGGCCAGCCCCGTCTACGAGGAGGACCTGGTCGTCGGCACACGCCAGGAGGAGACAGGCCGCGTCCACCTGCGCAAGGAGGTCATGCAGGAGCAGGAGACCGTCCCGGTGACGCTACGGCGCGAGGAGGTCACGGTCGAACGCGTCCCCGTGATGGGGCAGGCGCGCCAGACTGACCGCACGGACGCGTTCCGGAGCCAGGACATCGAGGCGCCGGTCATGGGCGAAGAAGCCGTGGTCGGCACGCAGGTCCGCGAGACCGAGGAGGTGCGGCTGCACAAGGACGTGACCCAGGAGCAGGAGCAGGTCACCGACACGGTGCAAGGAGCGCGTCGTCATCGAGGGGGTGGACAGCACCGGCACAACGGGGGCCATCTCACGACACGCACGACGAGACCGAAAAAAACGAAGGGACGGTAGCCGTGCGACACCGTCCGGGCCAAACGGTTGGACAAGAGCGCGGCGGTGGGTCGGTGGGGTAGGCGCCTACGGCGCCTGCACGCCGCCCCTCCGTCGGCTGAAGGGGGATGACGATGAGTGACTACCTCACCGCTGACACGGTCAGGGTGCGCACGTCGCAGCCGGCGGAGGACGTGAGCCGGGCCGACGTGATGGTAGAACGGGCCGGGCGGCTTCAGGCCGAGGCCCGTGCCGCTGCCGCCGAGGAACGGGCGCGGGCCGCCGAGGCCCGTGCCGCTGCCGCCGAGGAACGGGCACGGGCCGCCGAGGAACGGGCGGCGGTGGCCGACTGGCTGGTCGCCGTGCTGCGCAGCGAACTGATCGGTCCGGAGCAGCAGCGTCACCGCTGGTGGTGTCCCTGGAGTCGACGCGCCCAGCTATGGTATAGGCGGGAGGGCGGCTATCGGGAGGGCACCTATGAAGGACGATAAGGAGCGAGAGGCCCAATGGAAAGACGAATGACGGCCGTGCCGGTCGTGTGCGCCCTGTGCGCGACCCCTTTCACGCTGACCCCGCACGCGCACACCCGTCGGATCGCGCGCTACGGCGACCGGCTCCTGTGCGTCCGTTGCCTGACCGATAGCTGGCTGCGCACGCGCGCCGGTCAGTACCAACAGGAGCAGGTGTTGCACGACGCGCGTGGCCACCCGGACGAGGCCAACCACCCGGCAGAGTAGGGCGGTTCACGCGCGTCGCCCGCGACGGGCTAGGCGGGGCGTGGGAGCGTGGCCAGCAGCGTGTACAGCGCCGCGTCGTCGTCGAGGGGAAGGCCACCCCGCGCGCCCAGGTCGTCGGCGATGCGGTGCTGCTCGTCCAGGGTCACGGGACCGCGCACGACGACGGGCACGTGCGCCGCGACGGGCACGCGACGGAGGGCCTGTAGGAGGGCGACGGCGCGCCCGTCAGCAAGCGCCGCGTCGATCAGGAGCAGCGCGGGGCGCACCTCACCCAGAAGGACGAGCGCGCGCCGTCCAGTGTCCGCCGCGAGGGGCCGGTGGCTGGCCGCGCGCACGACCGCGGCGGTCGCGGCTCGGCGGTCAGGGTCGGAACTCACAACGAGGACGAGGTGATGGGCCACACGGCATTCCCTTCTCGGTGTCTCCCGGTCGGCTGGATGGCACGCCGGGATCGCCGACACGCGACGCAGGAACCGTGCCGCCGTGGGGGATAGGCCGTGTGCCCTCCCTCTGCTATGCTCTAGGCGAGACAGGACCACCACAAACCCCGCGACGCCCTGCGTGTCCGGGGCCGATCCAAGGAGGGGTGATGGCGCGGCGCATCGCGGTGATCGACGACGACGAGGCAATCCGGGACTTGCTGGCCGAACTGCTCACCGACGAGGGCTACGAACCGCTGGTGTTCGCCGATGGCACGGCGGCGCTGCCGGCGTTGAGCGGCCATCCCCCGGACGCCCTGATCCTGGACCTCCGGCTGCCGTCCCCGCGGGATGGCTGGGCGCTCCTGGCGCTCCTACGGGCGGACCCGGTGCTGCGCACCGTGCCGGTGCTGATCTGTTCGGGCGATCAGTCGGCCATACGGGAACAGGGCGCTTGCCTCGATCGGCCGGACTGCGCGGTGCTCGCCAAGCCGTTCGACCTCGACGACCTGCTCGCCCTCCTCCAGCAGCTCATCGACGGCCCGGCGTAGGGGTGGGACCGCGGCCGGGTGGAATACGTCTGTCGTAGGCAGCGCACCGAGTGGACGGACAGTGACCGTATCAAGTGTAAGAAGGCACATAAAGTGATATTGTTGGTGACGTCGCTTGTGGACTCGGCCACATGACACTGAGGCCTCGTCCAACACGATGTTTGTTGACATCAGCGGTCATTCTACGCGGACGCTCGTCGCCCCAAAACGTCAAGTGCTATGAAACTCAGTCCACTCGCCCGGTCATGATCACCAGGTGCGGCTACGCCGGGACGGTGGACGCCCCCGCCGGAGGATCGCCCTGGGCGACCGCCCGGAACAGCGCGGCATATCGCGTGCCCACGCGCGCCCACGTCATCGCGCGCCCGTAGGCGACGGCGCGCTCCTCCGTTTTGTGGCGGAACACGGGATCGTCGAGGTACAGGTTGACGCAGCGCGCGATGCTCTCCGGGCTGTCGAACTCGGCCAGCAGGCCGCGCCCCTCGGCCAGCGCCTCGGTCGCGTAGACGTAGGGCGTGCTCACGCTGGCGCAGGCGCAACCCAGGGCGTACGAGAGCGTCCCGCTCGTGATCTGGCTGCGGTCGCGGTACGGCGTGACGTAGACATCCGTCGCCTGGAGATACGCGACGAGGGTCTGTTGCTCCAGGTACCGATTGACGAAGCGCACATGGTGGCCCACCCCCAACCCTTGGGCCAGGGCGCTCAACTCTGCCCGATAGGACTCGCCCTCCTGCTTGCGCACCTGCGGATGCGTCTCGCCCATGATCAGGTAGAGGACAGCGGGATGGCGCGCGACCACCTCCGGCAGCGCGCGCAGGACGGTCTCGATGCCCTTGGCGCGGTGGAGCAAGCCGAACGTGCAGACGACGGTCCGCCCCGCGAGGCGCAACCGGCGCTTGGTGCGCTCCTTGTCGCCGGGTCGCACCTCGGGGACGCCATGGGGGATGACGACGAGGCGTGTGGGATCCACCCCGTAGTCCTCGGCCAGGATCTTGGCCCCCACCCCGATCATCACCACGGTGGCGGCGCTGCGTTCACAGAGCAGGCGGACAGCGGCACGGATGTCCGGGCGCGGCTGCGGCAGCACCGAGTGCACCGTGGTGACGACCGGCCGGTCGAGCGCGTCGAGGAACGCGGGCGCGCAGTCGTAGGCATCGAACGGCGCGGCCAGATAGCCGGGGGCGCCCCAGAGGCCGAACTCATGTTGCAGCGAGACGACGGCGACCTTGGCCCGCGCGAGGGCGCGGGCGGCCGCGGCGTAGCTGTCCTTGTCGTCCTGTTCGATCTCCCAGCGGACCTGACGCGGATAGGCGTAGTACGAGCCGGGGTCGGTGATAGCGGCGATGCGGGCGCTGATGCCCAGCCGTGTCCCGCATACTCCGGCGAGCAGATCCCGCGTGAAGGTCGCGATGCCGTCTTCGCGCGGCGGGAAAGTGCTGGCGATGCCAACGGTGAAACGCGACCGGGACATAGACCCTCCCTCCCTGCCCCGCCGCCGCTCGTGGCCCGCCAGACGCGCCCGTCACGGCGAGAGGCCGTGAATGGGCAGGGCGCGCCTCCTGCGGCTCTGCGGTGGGACAGTGTGCCCTCCCCCTGCGGCAAGAAGCATGCCCGCGCGCCGATGCGTCACCCCTGACGGCCGTCACGCGCTCCGACGGGGCGGCGCGGGCGGGCACGCCAGGCAGGTGTCGCACGACGGGCGCCGGCCTCCGACGGGACCCTGCCCCCTGGCACAGGACATGCGGCCTGAGGAGAGGGGGAATGCTGAGCGCGGCGGACCCGCCGCCGACGAGGAGGGAAGACCATGCAACTCAAGGAGGTCATGACGCGCGGCGTCGAGGTCATTGCGGCCGACGCGTCCCTGAGCGAGGCGGCGGCGCGGATGCAGGCGCTCGACGTCGGGCTGCTGCCCGTTAGCGCCGGCGACGAACTGGTGGGCATGCTCACCGACCGCGACATCACCGTGCGTGCCACCGCGGCCGGTGATAACCCCTTGACGACGCGGGTCCGGGACGTGATGACGACGGAGATCATCGCCTGCTATGAGGATGAGGACCTGACCGCGGGCGCCCAGGTGATGGCGAAGCGGCAGGTGCGCCGGCTGCTGATCCTTGACCGGGACGAGCAGCTCGTCGGGGTGGTCTCGCTAGGCGACGTGGCGACGATCACCGGCGACGCCCGGCTCACGGGAGGGGTTTTGGAGGGCGTGTCCGAGCCGTCGGGGCCGCCGCCGTAGCGCCGCAGGGACGGGTCACGCGTGCGCGTTCCCGCTTCTTCCTGTTGCAGCGAGAGCGCGTAGGGGGGCTATGCGAGGATACCACGCGCCACGCGTGCGTCGATAGGAGCCCGCCCCTCTCTCCCTCTCTGCCATGCTCATCGGGCCTGTGGCCCGTGACGCATCCGGCCGATACTCATCGTAGCGATGGCGTCCTGCATCGCACACATGAACGACGGAAGAACGGAAGAGAGGACAGCGATGAGCCAGATCAACAGTGATCCGCACCGCAACGACCCTACCAGCAACGCACGCGGCGCGGCGACGAACAATCTAACGTGGGCGATTGCTATGATCCTGATCATCGCCGCACTTGCGGTGGCCGTCGTGTTCCTGGGCCATGCTACCCACCTGTTCTAACCGTATCGCCACGAAAAGGGGAGCGGCGATTATGTGGCATCACCCCCCATAGGTGTTTAACGTCAACTAGAATTGCCGGCGCATTGCATCACGGTAGATCTTACTTTCAGGGAGATGTTGCCTCACGAATAATGTAACCCGAAGCGATCGTGCCACCGGCACAGTGGAGGGGCGAAAAAG
>JAABUR0100003357.1_pt1 | contig 22565 bp, 20 predicted proteins | sample 5560091 | NCBI WGS metagenome assembly JAABUR01 (sample SAMN10711879, study PRJNA513375) | rock metagenome | isolation source: Antarctica rocks | place: Antarctica: Victoria Land, University Valley sud
TCTTGTGGTTCTCGACGAACCTGGCACTCTGGACGAACATTCCACCAGATCCACAAGCCGGGTCGAATATTCGACCGTGGTAAGGTTCGATGACCTCCACTATCAATCTGACTATTGAGGTAGGGGTAAAAAACTCTCCACCCCTCTGTCCCTCGGACATGGCGAACTTGCCGAGGAAATATTCATAGATCTTCCCGAACACGTCCCCCTCTATATCCATCGGGATCTCGGAGAAGCTCTTCAAAAGGGCTATGAGGGCGTCGTTCTCAAGCCGGTTGTAGGTCTTCGGGAGAACCTCTTTCAGTTCCTCGTTCTCCAATTCCACGGCCCTCATAGCGTCGTTCACGGCCATCCCGATGTTCGTTCCCTCTGGAAGCTTCAGGAGGTTGGAGAACCGGGCTTCATCGGGAAGGTACATGACCCCCCTGGCTTGATAATCTGCCTTCCCTACGCCTCTACGTCTCCTGCCCTGAGCCTGACCTTCAAGCTCTTCTTGGGCAGCGGTGAACTTGTGGTCTGCGTAGCGGAGGAAGATCAACCCCAGGACAGGATTGGAATACTCATTGGCACTAAGGTTGGAGTTGGCTCTAAGTTGGTCTGCGGACTCCCAGAGCCTCTTCTCGATCTGGTTCGCTCCGTTGAAACTCGGAAGTCTTCCCTGCGATTCCGACAAAATATCCCCTTCTCAAATCCCCTGCGGTCTCGATGGATTGTACCGATTCGGACGTATGGGTGTCGAACAGAGGAAATGCCGCCGATCAGTCGGTCTCAAGAGTCAAGGAGACGTTGCGGCTTGTCCTATACTTGTGGAACAACATCCGGATCACGGGAGGGTTTGGTGGTGAAGACTTCGGAATCGCTTACCGTAGGAGAGATCTACACTCGCAACCGTCTCAGGGAGATGTTCGGTATTCGGGACGCAACCATTAACACTGGTACGTTTCGACTGAAGGGGCACGACTCGGTGTGGCTGTTCGTAACGGAGAACAAGACAGCCGATAGAACACAGTACTACGATCATCTCGACAACGACGTTCTGCACTGGGATGGGCAGATGCAGGGAAGGACAGATCCCTGGATCATCGGGCACAAGGAGCAGGAGTTAGAGCTACTTCTCTTCTACCGGAAGAGCAAATCCGAATATCCAGGAGCGGGCTTCCGATACGAAGGCCCCTTCGAGTATGTGAGCTATAAAGGGAAGCACCCCACGAGGTTCACCCTGCGGAGGGCTTCGACGATGGATGCCATGGTCGCTTCGGATCTCGATTCACTGCAAGCGGAAGAGGAATACTTCGAGGGGCATAGAAAACACCGTTTCACAAAATACTATGAGCGTAATAAGAAGCTCCGTGCAGCAGCAATTGAACATCACGGAGTAACATGCGAAGTTTGCGGCTTTAACTTCGAAGAGGTCTACGGGGAACGCGGCAAAGACTATATCGAGGTTCACCACCTGGTGCCGGTCAGTACTCTCGGGGAAGAAACCAAAGTAGATCCCGAGAGCGACATGACTGTCTTGTGCTCCAACTGTCACCGTATGATCCATCGTAGGAAGGACCAAATTCTCACGCCGGAAGAGCTAAAGAGACTCGTGCGCAAGTGAGAGATAGAGGCGATTTGTTTCAGATGGTGGCTCCATTACAATGAGTAACCTATCGTGGCTACTCTAGGTACGAAAGGAGGACACGTCAGTGAACAGGAGGATAACCAGAGATATTCTCGCGTATGGAGCGAGGTACCGTAAAGAATTACTAATGCCCAGCTCTTTGACGAAAAAGCAGATCCAAGAGGATTGGCGAGCGGCTCTAAAGTTCTTCTTTAGCAAGGCTTTCTACCAGGGAAGGACGGATACTCTCTCTGAGAGAGTTGAGAAAGCCGCTTTAGAGGTGCTCGAATCAGAATTCAGCCGTGAAGACTTGCAACTAAGAGATTGGGATCTGGATCTCATCCAGCGCAAGCTCGAAGAGAAGGTGGGTAAGGGAAAGGTAGGGAAAGCAAGGGACATAGAAATGGTCATTAGCTCCCTACGTTACGTAAACCGGCTTCCAGACTCCAACATCGTAGCTCACTCTATCCGGCGTATAGAGGCATATGAAATAAGGCAGCATTACGCTGAGATCCAACGATCTAGAAGTGAAGCCGGTATCGTCCAAGTGGGTCCGAAAATCGCCGCCTTTTACCTTCGAGACGTTGTTTCGATATTTGATCTAGAGGACAAGGTGCCCGCCGAGTTTCAGTTTACCGTGCAGCCCATAGACGTGTGGGTACGTAGGGTGGCTTTTCACACCGGCATGGTTCCAAGAGGGTCGAGCGACCAACAAGTAGGACAGGCGATTATAGATCTGTGCAAGGGAGTCGATTGCTCTCCTTTGCGGTTTAATCAAGGTGCTTGGTACGTCGGAGCCTACGCCTTTCGTCTCCTGATGGAGAAGCTAGAGGAAGATTGACTAGAGCATGAGAGATCTCGGTAGGCATGTCCCTCAACTTAAGTGGAGACTACCGAGGTCGCGCGATCAGTCCTAAAATCAAAGCCGTTGTGGGCATCGTGAACGATCATCCCAGTACGTAGCCGGCAAGGACGCTCTGAACCTTGTAGATGTTCAGGTTCTTGTTGAACTGTTTCTGAATAGGTACGGGGTTGCCCGAGATCCAGATCTTCAACTCCGCATCGAGATCGAAGTGTCCTGCGGTCTCAACGCTGAAGTGGGTGATGTTCTTGTAAGGAAGAGAGTGGTATTCGACCTTGTTGCCGGTGATGCCTTGCTTGTCGACGAGAAGCAACCGCTTATTCGTGAAGACGAACAGGTCCCTTATCAGCTGGTAGGAGTGTTCGATACGCTCTCCCGGTGCCATGACCCGTGCGAAATCGGCTTCTATCTTCGATGGATCTATTTCCGAGGCGTTGCCGAGCAACCCGTCTAGTAGTCCCACTTACCCTCCCATGAGCGGATACGTATGCCGTATATCCTGTTTCACTTTATAGCATTCTACGCCGTCGTGGATCGTTCTCTTATTCTTGCGGAACAGCACCGGGTTCCTGTCGGAGATATTGGCTTATGAGATCCCAATTGTCCTCAAACTCTTCGATATCTTTAGCCTCGTATCGAAGGTCGAAGGAATCGAACCTTCGTGGTCGTATATAGCCGTGCTGTTCCATCCAGGTCTTATAGTGCCGTACGCAGCAGTCCTGTAAGTTGGCCATGGTCAGTATGAAGAAGCGATCAAGGTTTGTACTGTTCAGTGGTGCTAGTGCGACGCAGACGTAGACAAGAGTTGGAGTCGATAGAGACTTGCGGCCAAGGTATTTTTGTACTCCGGTCTGTAAGTCCACCTCAATATCCATCCAGTCCAGCGCGTTACTCGGCCACTTGGTGCTTCGCGAGGCCTTTACCTGGATCGGTAAGGCATGACCGGAAGCGTCAGCGACCAACACATCGAAGATGGGCACGTTCCCAGAGAAAGGAGTCGCAACGAAGTCGCGACGACCCAACTCTGCGCAAACCAGATGTTCGGCAATCTGCTTCGCCAAATTATTCCGATAACCTGAACCCATGGAAGCCTCCGCGTTCCCGAACTCCTAGCGCCTAACCGATCGTGTGTTTGGGTTTGGCCCGTTTCCACGTACTGTTTGCCGTTAAGCTATAGCATCTTCTCCGAGTCTAACCCCTTTGCACTTGGCTGGGGTACCCGCCTGAGGCACCCGTCTGGGCCGCTATCTTGCATCCGGGTGACCACTTCAATGGCCTATACTGAAAGCACCCTCTTACTCGAAGACCACTTCCTTGTAACCTAAGGTAGTCAGAAAAGCTCTGATGCCGTCCTCGGCGTTCTTCTGCGCTTGCTCGATGGTGCCGTTTTTCTGTGCGGCCGCCTGAAGCTCGTCCACGGCGTCCTTGTGGGCCTCCTGGATCAAGGCGTCATCTCCCCGGAGCCTCAGCAACCCCCTCTGGCGATCGTAGATTCTCGTCTTATCTTCATCAAGGCTCGTTGAGAGTATCTCGGCCTTCGGTAGATTTATGGTGACCTTATCTCCCTCGACCCGGACGTCGTCTTTGCGAAGATCGTTCAGGTTCACACCGGCTTGAACGTCACCCACGGCGATCAGAAGGATCTTTTCTCCTGTTAGAAAGTTCGGTAAGACCCGGCTGTAGATCTTCCCGCTGCCGTCTTCCTCGACAACCACCTGCTCGGTCACCTTCACCGTGGCAAGCTGGTTGAGCCTCTGGATGTCCTGGACGGCGACATCGCTGGTAGTCTGGGTCGGTTTACCAAGCAGTGGCGCCAACCAGGAGACTTGGTCTCCGTACCGGGCGATTCCCACTCCCAAAACCATTGCCACGATGACCACGATCAACGCGAAAACAAGCGTCGTCCCGAAACCACCCTTCTTGTCCCTAGCCACAGTCCCTCCCGCAGGACGCCTCCGAGATCACTGTATCACTCCATACGTATGGCGCCACTCGCTCCCGATCGATCGCTGGTTCTCTACTTACACTCCTGAACCTGCCGCCCCGGATCGAGGGTTCGATCGGATAAGCGTGTCTCCTTTGTGAAGCGCTAACCCGAGAGTGAGACGAGCACAGCAACGTTATCTTCCTCCCGCATCCTCATGAGGTCGGCATCGAGATCCCTCTCCCATAACCCATCTATTCCCGAAGCCTTCTTACCGGAACAGAAAGTCATCCCGAGTCTTCCCCTATCTCCCAGAGCTTCCCTTGGCACGAAATCCACCCTTATGGGATGCGACTCCGAAGTCTTGGCTTTCTCCCGTTCCGTCATAAGCTCCCCCTTTGCTCTTGGTTTATCTCTTCTGGTTTATCTCTTCTATCTGTGAGAAGTAATGCGGCTTCGGCATTATCTCCGAGAAAGTAGGTCTTTCTCTCCCCAGGATTCCCGCCGATCTCGGCCCTACCAAAGTCCTCGTTCAAGTTCCATCATCGTCTCCGAAGGTCCGGTACCCTATTGTTGGTTGCTCAAGTGGGCGACGGGCAGGAAGAATATGTTACAATAAACCTTATCGATATTTCATATTCGGCTTCTAAGCCTTCGCACCTCGTCGTCTGGTACTCTACCATTAAAATCTTCACGAAGGCTCTTAGAGAGCCATACAGAGGTCTTAGAGAGCAAGTACGTGTATAGATTGGGTCTGCATGATTGTATGTTGTTCAATTCGACTAATCCATACCGCTTGATTTTACCTTATCGACTGTCCCGTATCATCATCAAGTCGAAGAATAAACTCGTCCTTTTCTGAGCCTTTTATCTCTAACCCTCCTTATGCCGCCGCTGACAGCATCCTACGATGTAGCTCTTCACCACATCCTGGACAGTGGGTAACACTCTGCGTATAGGTCTGGCTCGCTTCATCATCATCGAAGTACACCCAGCCGTGCTTGTCCTCAGCAGCCTTCCACCAGAACTCGGCCCGGATCATGCTTCTCTTCTTGCACAGACAATGGAGAGCAGCCATCTGCTTCCCTTCCTGAATCTTTTTGCCAGAACACAGTCCGAAATACCAACTATTTATAGTATGACACATTTGCGACATAGATCCATGCGTCAAAGTATGTAGTTTGTCATCGGAGGATAGAATGCTCCCAGATGGCTGAGGACAGATTAGAGCCAACCACGTTCAACAGCGTGGTTGATACCTTTCACTCCTACCTACACCATAGATTCTGGCTAGGTTATTCTGTCATCCAATGGCATATAACTGGCAAGGCGGAACTATGAGGAGGGGTGGTAGATCGATGAAAGCACTTATCGGCGCAATTTTCGTGCTGGCACTTGTAAGTATTGGACTATTCGGCTACGTACTCTACCGCCAGTACACTACTCCCAGTGTCACGGAGATGGCCCAGCAATGCGTAGGTGGGAGCCAAGATTGCATCAAGGATTTGGTGACCCAGATAGACCCGAAGGCTCAACTTGTACGAAGCGAACGTTATGAGGGAGTTGCTCCAGGCACCACTTTTGAGTTCGTGAGTCCTACTATGGAAGATGCGAAAGTACCAGGGTGCCATGGGATCACCATCAGCAACTTCGATGCTCGTTACCAGATATTCATAGGGGACAAGGATTACAGAACCTGTATGGAACGAGTGTAGGGAATTGCCACCTCCCATATTGACTTCTGATGTCGTTCCTAATGAATGAGTCCCTTGAGGTAGGATATGTCTTTGTCGGTGAGGTGACGATGATAGTCGCTAACGTCGTTTACCGTAGGTGCCGATACCAGGCCCATCTTCGTCGTTTCAGACGTTCCGTCTTCGTAGGTGAGCTTGACGTTCATGGAGAAGGGATACTGGGTCTCCGAACCGTAAGGTCCCTCTGCCGTTGCTGATACTATGGGTGAGGAGTTGGATGCTGCACGGACACCCTGGATTTTTATCCACTCATCCTCAGTGAATTTTTGCTTGGAAACGTCGTCAAGCATGGAGTAGGTAGCGGTCCAGTCCTTTCTTGAAACAGCGTCATAGTAGTTCGATACGAATTGCTGCAGAAAATCGCCTGTCGTTGGTCCTTCTGACGAAGTAGTAGATTCAGGTGTGGTAGGTTCTACTGAGGTTGCTTCTACCGTATCAGGGACCGACACCATGGTGGAGAGAACCTGCTTGATCAGATCTCCTTGTGAAGAGTCTCGATCTATCTCTACCGTATACAGGTAGTTTCGTCCAGCGGAAGGGTCCTGGTACACAAAACTTCCTGCGGTGAACGGCACGTTTGTTTCTGGATCGTAATAGTTGAGAGTAGCTTCAGTGCCATCGGGGAGCGTAACCTTCCCCAACGATGTTTGCTTCACCCCTGGTCCATAGTCGGGAAATTGAGGTCCCGGTCCCGAAGGTTCCGCACTGATGTCCCCCCTCACAGCCGCACCCACAAACTCTTGGGTCACTTCTCCGGTCTTGTTCGCTACGTTCAAAAAGAAGACCGAATACTTGTCTCCGCTCGTGCCAGAGTCCACGGCAACGTATTTGAGTTCCTCCGGTAAATTTGCCGGGAGCATGATGGGGGCATCGGTCATCTTCTTGAGGGTAGGCAGAAGCAAATCGAAGGCAGGATCAGGTGAAGCATCCGGCGAAACAGAGGGCGGTTTAGGAGTAGTCATTGAAGAGGTTTTCTCCTGGGTGGAAGGTTGGGTGGCCTGAGTGGTGGTTGCCGACTTCGGAGTTGGCTTCGCCTGACCTTGAGTGTTGGATTTGCCTTTCGGCAGGTTTACGGTAAGGATGGCACCGATTGCCAGCAGTACGATTACTAATGCCCCGATACCGGCCACTACAGCCAGCGTCCTGTTTCTCCTAGGGGAGGGTGCACTTAGCGGAGGAGGTTGAACTATAGTTGGTACCTCTTGTGTAGGAGCAGCATCCGGAGCATCTGGAGATACACTGGCCCCGCACACCCCGCAGAACCTGTCTCCCGAGCTGACGATGCTACCGCAGCTCGTGCAGTAGACCGGGTGATTACCCTCTGTCATCTTTCGTCCGATTCCTCAGATGTTGGGTATTGGTCCCGCCGCTGCAAAGATGCCAGACCAAACTGTAGTGAACGACTCCGATTACGATTAGTAACCATCGTATCCGGTGTCGAAGGCTGGCCCAGACGTATACAAAGGATCGTAATTCGGGTATACCTCTTCTACTGCCCAGATGTTTCCAAAATCTATGTAGCTGGCGTTCTCCCAGTGAAGGTCTCGTGCTTCTGTCCCCAGTAAGGTAGTACTGAAGATGATGTAATCGCTTGTCGAGCCGTCCGACTTGCTGACCATCTCATGATAAGCTGTCAACGATGCTTCGGATATACCAGGTGCCGGGTCGGAAGTATACAGAGCCCGATATCCGTTCCTCATATCTTTCTCGATAGTTCGAACAAACTGGGCGTCGCTGCAGTTACCACACCGGGCGTCGAAGTCGGCATCGACAGTGAATCCAACAGAGGGGCTCCCCTGCACCTTAACATCCCTGAGCTGCCAGTCGAACTCAGACCTGAGGGCGGACTCTATTTTCTCTTTAGGGGTAGGAGGCTCGGTGCGCTCGGTGCCAGGACTTCCCGCAAACCCGGAACCATATAGAGACTCCGAGATTCCCCCGAAAGCTAACATCATCACGAGCGAAGCCACGGCGGCAATCCCCCATCCCGTGAGAGATCCACGCTGAGTCACTCGGATAATCAAGGCGATAATGCTCACACCGAGTGCAAGTGCCGCAAGACCGACAGCGACCGGGCTCAGAGTCACTAAGAGTATCAATAACACTACTCCCGCTATCACTAGCTTGGGAATGCTGGGGAGATCCTTGAACCAGCCTACCATCCTGCTGGGCATATCTCGAAGAATGTTGCCTCGCTCTATCGAGAAGATCTTCCCGATTTGCTGGATTAATGCTTGGATCTTCGCCTGTATGGTACCAATCAATGAAACAAACGCTCCCGGTGATGAAGGTTCCGCAGAATCCTTCTCCGGACCTTCTGCCATCAAACTTGCTCCACAAGACACGCAGAAAGTTGTGTCTGGCCTAATCTCGGTTCCACAATTTCTACAGAAACGCTGCTGTTCTGACATCCCTTAACCCTTTATAAGTTGTATTGCTTCCCCATTATTCGCACAAGCTGGACAGAACTTGACTCAATAGACCCCCTCTCCCAACACTGTGAGCTGGAGTATAGATTACCCAATCATAGCTTGCTACCAAGTGCGAACAAGTGCGATGAGATTTTCTAGCTTTTAACTCCAGACGCACGCTCTTCAAATACCACAGATTGTGCTCTAACCCCGTAGCCTACCCCCCTGGGTTCGACGTGAGATATTTGAAAGAAGGTACCCCCCTATGGAGGGTACCTTACCATTGAGCCAAACACCGGAGCAGTCCCCTAAAAATTATTCTGGGATATTTTTTATGGGTTTGACCCGCTTGCACGGAGCGATCAGAGTTGAGCGATCAGGTTCCGTGAAAGGGGTCGAAGATGGGCAAAACAGGCAGGCTCTACTCGCCTGAGTTCAAGTAGGAGGCCGTCCGGTTGGTCCACTCCTCCGAGGACCGGTATCCGGTGGCGAAGATCGCCGCCTATACCTACTCTTTCTACATCAACCGGCTGCTGGGTAGACCACAAGGCTGGGTAAAGGGTCTGTGGGCATGAGATCCTCGCAACACTCATCTAGCGTTAACGATACCTTTCGTCCTTAACGGAGTAGCTGTAGAAGAGAGGCATTACTTTACTTGCCAGCTTTCAGATACCTTTGTCGGAGCACATCCACTTCTTCCAATTTCCCAGTTGCTGCATCACGATACTTCCAGAAAATCCATCCGTTGGTATGAGGATATTTGCGTCCCGCAGGTGCACCGATGATAGATTTCCGGGCAAAAGCTGCAGCCAAGGATAGAGATTTGTAGGTTTCACCATCGAAGACTATTGTTCCATCCTGCTGTACTTCTGCTTCGAGGTGGCTCCCTTTGAACTCTTTTTCTAGTTTCAAGGGTGGCTCGATAAACTTAGCCTGGATTAGATCAATGACTTGCACACCTGGAATGTTAGGTGTCTTCGGTACGCCCTCTTTTTCAACCAGCTTGACGGGAGAATCTACTTTATCGTTCGCAAGCGACGTAGAGGGTTGAGAGGAAATGGAAACTAGCGGGAAATCGATGGTGATATCTGCACGCTTTAGAGAATCCCGAATCTCTGAAGGAGTAAGCTCTGGCGTTTTCTTTCGTATCAACCGGATAAGCCCCGCATCATCGTTCTGAAGTAGATCTCTCAGGGTTGTGCTGACATGACGGTCGATAAAGTGAGCTTTCCATAAGACGTTGAGAAGATTGTCGCCCATCTTTTCTTTAGAAAGAAGCTCTAAGGTATCAAGTGCGTACGCTTCCTGATCAGAGTCGGAGATGCGAACCATCCGAAATAGCTTCTGTTCCACATCAACTGGGGCGTGGGCGTTGTAGAGTCTGTATTCGTCTCCGTTGGTTAGTATGCACCATTCAACCCCCACTACGGTTGCATAGCCTAAAATCTGGGAGATCCATCTCCTGTCGCTCAAGTCCTTCTCAAGCCCCTTCGCTTCCACGAATAGCTGGGGAGACCTCAACATGAACAGCGCATAATCAACAGGATTATCTTGAGACTTACGTCTATACTCCCTAGATACTTCCTCAATATCTTCAATGTCCCATCCTAGGGCTGACAGCAAAGGATCAATGAGAGCAGCCTTCGTGTTTTGTTCCCCGATGGTTTCTTTGCGGCTTCGTATCTTTTGAATGCGCTTTCTGAGCTTTGGCAATGCAGTGGCTAAGATTTGCCTTGTTGAATCAGTCATATCAGCTACTCCCCCCTAACAAATCTTGAATGGTTTCCTCAGACTTCTCCCGTTGCTGAACAAACATATCTTAACCTGATGAAGTGATATATACGGGCTGCTGACTCATCCTTCGACGATCTGGATCTCCTCTTCCGTTAGTCCGTAAAGCTCATGCACCAATCTGTTTATTTGCTGGTCAGTGGTAATGCTTTTTCCACAATTAGTTTCGCCTTGCTACTTCTTGGTCTTCTTCCCTTTGTTCCTGTTGATCACGAACTCAAAAGTCTCTTCGGGGGCCTCCGTCCACCTTCCCTGTGCGCCAGCCTTCAAGTAGTAGGTCTCCGTCTTCTCTACTGTGTCTGTGATACGGATGAAGGTAGCGTCTTTCTCCTTGGCCCAATTTTTGACGGAAAGCAGGGAACCGAAGAACGACTCCTCTAGTTTGTTTCCCTCACTATCGAACAATTCAGTAAAGAGATTTACCGCCATGTCTCTCCTTCGCTCTAGTTGATGACCAAGATATCATTTAACAGTAAGTGATGCTATATGAACCTATTTTGCACTTGGGATCATTGCTCTGCAATAAAGATCGTATAAATGTGCATCATAGTATACACAATATTAATATCGCATCTATAGATAACTAAACAGTTGCGACGATATCGGTTATCTAAGGCATTCGAATCACTATAGTAATCTATTTTGTAGTCTATTGTGTCTCAGTAAAATACTAGTGTCGAAAATGTATTGAGATGTTCATGTAAAGATCTCTGAGCCTCTGGATTCAAGTAGCTAAATAGGACTTCAACTGCGAATTTCGATATCCGTCTAAAGATTCAGATTACATGATCGATAACCTTGACATTTTTTATATGTCATGCTATAGTAATATACATTATGTTTATTCCCCACCTCAACACTATTATCGTTTCCGGTTCTTGCTCTTACCGAACCAGCGATAGGCGCTGGCTTCGTATAAGAGGAGGCCAAATTGGCGACAAATGTAATAAAGGTATTAAAACATAGCTTTGAGCTGACCGAATCAGATTCAGAGTCAGAGCATCCTGGATACTATATCTGTATATTCTCTGGATATAGGCCACCAAGCACTGGGCATAAGCATGGTGAACTAGGTTCTATTAGACAAGAGTTTTTTCTTTATCCTAGTGAGCTAGATCAGGCCCTATCTCACATAGAAGAGGAAGCTGGTAAGGGGAGGGAGGTTTATTTCTGTGCCCATCTTCTAACTCAACCCAAGAGGCAGAAGCAGTATGCAGCGCCCATAATTTGTCTGTACGTGGATGGGGATAAAGCCACGGTGACGGAGGACATGCCGAAGCCCACTCTTACCCTAGAAACTTCTCCCGGTAGGTATCAGTACTTCTACAAATTGAATAAGGCTATCGATCCTTACGAGGCAGAGCGCCTCAATAAGAAACTGGCCAATGCGATAGACGCAGATCTGTCTGGATGGGACCTCACGCAGGTTATGAGGCTTCCTGACACCCAGAATCATAAGTATGAGGGTACTCCTACTGTTAAACTGAAAGAACTTAGGGAAGAATCCTACGACCCTGACCAATTAAAGGCGAATCTTCTTCCGCTTCCCATCTCTGAGAACACTCACAAGGAATACACGTACGATAATAGTGAACCGCCCGTAGTTTTGGAGGCAGGGGATCTCAAGGTCTGGAATGGTGAGAAACCCAAGTACGCTGACAATGGAGAGGTGGACAGGTCTGCTTCCCTGCTGAAGATAGGCAGGGTTCTCTTCGACGCTGGGGCTACTAGAAACACCATCTTGAATGCTCTTAGGGAGAGGGACAAATCTCTAGGATGGTCCAAGTACACGGATAGGCCAGATTCCGAAAAGCAATATCACAAAATAGTTGATGAGTTGGAGAGCAAGGGGAGGAACACGCAATCTCAGGACTCAGATTATGGTGAGACCAGATACGATTACGTGGACACCCTTCCTCTCATCGAATTTATGAAATTGGGTGAGATCGCCAAGAATGGCATTGAGCCTCCCGAAGAATTGGTTCCTGGCATCATCCAGGTCGGTAAGACTCATAGGATTGTCTCCGGGGCTGGAAACGGCAAGACATGGTTGGCTCTCTACCTTGCTAAAGAAGTGATTACTCAGGGCAAGACCGTACTCTACCTGGACAAAGAGAACGGGTCGAAAACTATTGTCGAAAGGTTGTTCGATGGTTTCAACGCTGATTCCAAGGAAGTTGATGAGTTACTCTATTACGCTCCATTTCCTTCTCTCTCCACACAAGAGGGCCTGACGGAGTACGTCTCCGTCCTAGATAAGATCAAGCCCTCCCTGATAATTTTTGACTCTTGGATAGGGTTTCTTTCAGATTTGGGCTACGATGAAAACAGTAACTCAGACGTTGCTGAATGGTGCGTGAAATTCCTGGACGTTCCTAAGAAGCAGGGCATCGCTGTAGTCATCCTGGATCACGTTAATAAGGATGGTAAGGAGAAGGGGGCCAGCAAGAAGAGGGACGATGTGGCCGTTCAGTGGGATTTAAAGAAGATGAAACCCTTCGACAGGGGAAGGGTGGGAGAGATAGAGCTTAAGCTTGTCAAGGATAGGGACGGTTGGTTTACCAAGCCCGTGAGGTTTTCGGTGGGAGGGACTAAGGAAGGATTCGTTTTCCTTAGGTCCGATGAAGCCGCTCTAGGCTCAGGCACTGCTAGTTTGGGAATGAAGGAATTAACGGATAAGGAAAGCGAAGCATATAGGGTTTTGAAAGAGAAGTTCGGTAGTAAAGGTGCCGCCGATACCAAGTGGAAGAATGCCTGCATGGAGCCAGGAGAGAACGGGATGGGCAAGGGAACGTACTATAGAGCTAAGAATGGTCTTCTGAGAAATGGTCACGTTATCAAAAAAGAGAAGCTCTTTTATCCAGCGGCACTGAGTTTGGAGGTGGATAACGTAGCCTAAATAAGTAGGGGTCCCACAAGTCCCAGACTGGTACTTAGAAGTGGAACCTAGACGCCTGGTCAAGGTCTCACTGGTCTCAGGTACGTCATTTGGCATGGGACTACGAAAAAGCCCATAGTTATGGGAAAAACCACAAGAGGTCCCACAGGTTCCAGAATGGTCCCAGAGCAAAAAACAGCTCTGGGCGGAAGCTACTCTCCCGGTCTCACCCCCTTAACGTAGTAGGGTGAGACCGGAGAGGCTTCCGTGAGACCACAAGAAGAGGAACTATAGACTCTCTCCTTTGTGGTTCTGTGGATATTTTGGAGAAAATTGCACGAAGCCTTATCTACATAGAGATGAAATATTGTGAATTGAATTATACAATTATTAGTAAAATTAGTTTATATAAATATTTTAATATTAAGACTTTAGTATTAGTCAATTTCATGATGAGTATTATTGACAAAAATAATATGCACTAATATACTATTTCTGCTCTTGTCTATGCCACAAATCAGCAAATACAAATATATAGGAGGATGATATGTAAAAACGATTGAATGTTATTTGTAAGCCAGTTTAAATCTAATGCACAACTATGAGGAATAATTTATATGAATAAAACGAAGAAGTTGCAGATGAATGTTGTAATGTCTATAGAGTTTTGGTGGGGTAAGGCAGAAACGTTCACGACTGAGAATGAAACAGAAGCAGTATATGTATTGTCGGCGTACAACGCTCTAAAGGACAAGACTGACTACGGAGTATTAAACGTTGAGCTAAAAGAAAAGGCCGAAGGTAGAACAATTGAGCAGGCTATAGAGTACTGGGAAGAGTACTTGAATGGGATGAAGAGCTAGAGCAGCAACCACTCCTCAACGTAAAGCAGCCTTGGTTGGGATATGGATCAGAGAAGCCTTCTGTGTAACGGAGTCTACGTTACCACTGTTGCCCAGGTACAGGATTCATATCCCTTAAATCATCTCAACTGACACTAGGTGATTGGAAGCTTGAATCCCAGGAATAATCCCCTTAACAATATCTATGGGGATCATCTCCATCATGGACATTGCGACACCTCAATTTACGCCGCTTTTCTTGTCTAGCTCACGAAGGGACAGTTCCACAACACCAGATTTAGAGATACCTAACTCCCTCACCTTAGCATCAATAATATTTCTAGCTTGATCAGTTAAGAAGAAGTTTCTTCGTTCCTTGTTCGACTTATATCCCTTCAATGTCATCATCGATCTCCTCTTTTAATTTCTTAGATCAGGGCGAAGGAAGCGGATTAGCTGTCCTACTTACTAGATATGGTAAGGGACCATATATACGCCAAGCGCAAGCAATGGGTGCAGATATTACTTAAAAACGCATCTAGTAAGTAGGACATAGTTTTTCGTCCATACCATTGTGTTTGAGAGCTATGCCTCTTGAATTAGCAAACGTTAAATTCGACACGGAGTTCACATGAACGATCAGGTAATTAAGTATATAACCTGTAAAGGAACGAAAGCAGGCGTAACCATAGATAAGAAGGACGAAGCTTGGTTTGATCAGTATACCTGGACTGGTAGCGACAACGGCTGCGGGATCATTTACATTCATAGGAAGACCAGAAAGCACGAAGGCGGGAATCCCCGAAAAGTCTATCTCCATAGGGCTTTGTTGAATCCCGGTCCCGATGAGCTTGTAGATCACATCAATAGGAACTCCTTGGACAACAGAAGGTCAAATCTGAGGATAGCCTCACGTACGGTGAACAATATAAATCGTGGGAAGAACAAGACGTGGAGGGGGAGACCCACCTCATCAATATATAGAGGTGTTAGTTGGAATAACAAAATAGAGAAGTGGCAAGGGTTCAGCACCGTATCCTAGATTGAAGACAGCCTTCTAGGAGTCCTGGAAAGCTGCACCGATCAGTACCCATGAATTTTAACCAGCTTCGGCGTAAATTCCTCTCCCAGATCCCCAATAGGATTCGTAGACGTGCTGGTAGATTAGGTCAGCTTTAATCTGATACATCTCATCTGTGTAGGTAGGAGGAAGGCTATCTAACTCATCCATCACCGCTACCTTAACCGCTGCTCTAGCCTGCTGCCTCTTTCTCCAATCCAGGACCAACTTCTCCTTCTTCAGGGTATCCAGGAGATCCCTTGAGATCTTCTTGACCTCGTCTTTCTCCTTCTCCGTTAGAGAAGGCTCCGGTTTGGTGAGAAGATCGAACACGGCTAACTCCTCTTCGCTGAGTCCCTCGGCGATGGATCGTTGCTCCTCCTCGGTCAGATCCTGAGCCATCTTGATCAGGGCATCGAAGTAGAGGTTGATGTTCATGGACCCAGAGTTGTACTCCTCGATCAGCCTCTGCAGCCTCTCCTGGTAGTCGGTACGGCTCTTGTTGAGCCTGACCATCTCTTTAAGCTTGCTGTTGACCTGACCTCGCAGCTTCTCTGCCTCGGTCTGTTTACGTCCCTGCTCGAACCTCTTCTTCAACTCCTCGAAGTCTATCTGGCTGAGATCCACTGGCTCTTCATCGTCTTTGTCCGGGATCACGAAGCTTCTCGCGGTGATGGACTCGTCCAGGACCCTGTTCACGCCCTCCATGACCTCGGAGATGTCCACCTCCGGGTCAAGACTGCGAATCCTCTCGACCATCACCGAGAAGAGTTTCACGAGGGGTGCGAACTCTCCTGCCGAAGTATCTGGGAGTACGGCCTTGAACAGCTTGGTCACCGAGGAGGTGAGGGAGAGGAACCTACGCTTCGATTCGTCGTTCTCCAACGTGGAGTTTCGAGCATCGTCTAGGAGTTTTAAGCGGTCGAAACCTTCGGCTTCTAGGATCTCTTGTGGATCACTCCCGCGCTCTTTGAGGAACCTTGTGGTCTCCTCCACAGCCCTTCTGAGAGCCTCTACAAGCTCCTCCTTGCCTTTCACCGGGGTCTCGCCTTCTCCTGCTTCTCCTCCGGCCCCAGAGCCGTAGATCGCCAGTGCTTTCTCAAGATCCCGGAACACTCCAACGTAGTCAACGATCAGCCCGTTCTGCTTGTCCCCGAAGACCCTGTTTGCCCTGGCTATCGTCTGCATCAGGGTGTGGTTCCTCATGGGCTTGTCCAGGTAGATGGTGGAGACCGAAGGAACGTCGAAGCCCGTCATCCACATCGCGCATACGAAGACTATCCTGAAGGGATTACTAGAGTCCTTGAACTTAGTCTCAAGGTCCTCCCGGACGATCCTCTCCCTGTGAGGGTGGATGTCTAGACCCTTCTTCGCCATGTCCTCGACTTCGTTCTGGGAAGGAGAGATCACAACAGCCATATCGGTCTCTTCCATGTAGGAGATCTTCTCCTGTAGTCTCTCCCGATCTTCTTCGGAACTATCCTCTAGCTGCTCCCGGAGATCCTCCAGGTACATGATCCAGCACCTCTGGACCTTGTCGTACATCCTGATGGTGGTTGCCTTGTCTATCGAGACCACCATCGCTTTTCCTCGTTGACCCCTACCCATGAAGTGAGAGACTATGTCCTCCGCTACTTTCTCAAGTCGTTCTTCACGGGTAATGAGTTGATACTCTCGGTTGAACTCCCTCTGAAGCCTCTGCTCTTGCCTCTCGTCCAGCATCGCCTCGTCAATGACCCGATCCAAGTCTTCGTTCAGGGCCTCGTTGGTTAGCTGCAATTCCGGGATTCGATTCTCGTAGTAAAGCGGAACGGTAGCTCCATCCTCCACCGATTGCCTGAAGTTGTAGATGCTGACGTAGTCTCCGAACACCTCCCTGGTCTTCTCTTCTCCTGCCATCAGAGGTGTGCCGGTGAAGCCGATGAAGGAGGCGTTAGGCAGGGCATTCCTCATATTCATTGCGAACACGTCGTACTGGGTCCTGTGGGCCTCGTCGGTCATCACGATGATGTCCGAGCGATCCGAGAGCTTTGGATACTTTTCTCCACCCTCGGTACGGAACTTCTGGACGAGGGTGAAGATGTTGCGGTGGTTTTCTCTGAGAAGGCGTTTCAGGTGATCTCCACTATCCGCCTGGACCTGACCTTCCGTGACCGCACCACTAGCGGAGAAGGTCTTGTAGATCTGATCGTCTAGCTCCTGCCGGTCTGTGACGATTAGGAATGTGTAGTCTCCTACGAGCTTCCTCAAGACCTTCTGGGAGAAGAAGACCATCGAATAGCTCTTCCCCGATCCCTGGGTGTGCCAGAATACCCCGAGCCTTCCGTCATCCTTACGGTTCTTCAGGGCTTCGAAGGCGTTGTTCACGCCGAGGTACTGGTGGTTCTTGGCAACCAGCTTGACCAATCCAGCCGTTTCTTCGGAGAAGAGGGTGAAGTTCTCGACAATGTCCAAGAGCCTAGATTTCTCGCAGGTTCCCTTGATCATTGTTTCAAGGGATACTCTGCCCTCTTCGCCTTCGGAGTTGACCTTCTTCCATTCGGCAAAGTGTTCGTAGGAGGCGGTAACGCTTCCTAACTTGCTCTCGGAGCCGTTGGAAAGAACGATGAAGGCGTTGTACCAGAAGACCTGGGGGATGGTCCTCTTATAATCCCTGAGGTTGTCCCTGTAGGCATTCTCCAACCTTCTGTGTGAGGCTTTCAGTTCGATAAAGACCAGGGGTAGTCCGTTCACAAATCCAACGAGGTCTGCTCTCCGCTTGTAGATCTCTCCCGTGATCCAGAACTGAGAGGCAAGGAAGAAGTCGTTGTTCTCAGGATTGTTCCAGTCGATGACCCTGACTGCTTCGACCGTATCTCCCTCGTCCGAAGGAACCGTTACCCTCACCCCGTTCTTGAGCATCCGGTAGACCTCCCGGTTAGCCTGAGCAGGAGACATGAGACTATGATCCTTTACCAACTCCTCGATGGCTTGATCTATTGCCGTATTTGGTAAGTCGGGGTTCAACCATTTTAGAGCTGCACGTAGTCGAGAGACGAGAACAACCTCATTGGAGGTCTCACGTCCCAGAGTACTGTTCTCACCGAACTTCTCGCTCCAGCAGTTGGCTGTCTGCCAGCCAAGTTCAGAGAGGAGAGAGATAGCGGGTTGTTCTACTAGTGCATTTTCAGTGTAACGACTCATGATGGTGGCAAGAAGCCTATTCGTCCTCCTCCATATGTTTCTCATATGCCTGAGTTATCAAGGCTATTACGTGCTCAAATTCTGAGTGAGATAGGTTCTGAGTCGCAGGGATACTCAAGCTAGGGACTTCATGGCTCCACGGTTCTGTTTCAACCATTGCCGAACACATCTGAGATGGATCTTCAAGTTCCTCTGGATATACTCCTAGATATAGGACTAGTCTATCCGGCTGTGGTTCGACTTTAGTAAAGCATGTGGTTGTTCTATAACCGATGTAGTCTCGTCTCATATCTTCGACAATGGAAGGATCAATGTTTGTTATTCTTGTACGAAGATATTGAAAGAGTTCAAGAGTATCTCCCTCTAAATACTTATAATCATCAAGCGAATATACACTGTCATTCCCAATAGTCTGCTCTGTACCCTTGATGAGCAGAATCTCTTCGATGGTTGGATGAGGCCATATCTTCAGTGCAAGATCCGCCAGAATTTCGGCTCTTTGGTTAATTCGATCCTTCGTCCATGATTTTGTTTCAGCTAGGAATCGGTTGAGTCTAATAGGGCTATCTTTGAAGCCACCCTTCATAGTTCGCTTCTGAGCAAACGGATGGTCACTTAGTTCAGGGTTGTAGCCAGTTAGAGTGAGATTGCCTATGGTATGGAGGTATTCGCCCTGAATGGTCGCCCAATCGTCCCCAAGTTCGTTTCTCCACTCTTCTGACAGGTTCTCGTTCTGGGGCAACACATGCTCGATTGTGTACTCTTCAATCGAGACCGGTTCCTTGCGTTCGTGGTTTTCCAACCTGTCGAGCAGGTAATTTCGATTCCCGAAGTTGTATACATCCTTCACGGTAAACCTGTACCAGAACTCTTCGTCTTTGGGGAATCTACGATAGCTATCCTTGTTCTCAAAGGAGAGCTTGACGCTGTTGAGATAGTTCTCCCTATCGATTTCCCTGCTAAGGGTTGCGAAAGTCTTATTCAAGGAGTTAGTCGGTATCTCACAGATCGCCCGTCGAAAGACATAGCTTTCGACCAGCCGGAGCACTTGCACAAAATCCTTTCGAGGAAGAAGTCCTTGCACATAGTCCTCATAAATTTCCAATAGGTAAGGATTAGCTACATCGACTCGCAATTTCCTAAGTCGCTGCAGTACTCGTTTTATCTCCAGATTTTCCTCTCGACCAAAGACTATCTTTTCATAGTGCTTTGAATACTTATATACGTCGGCGACAATGTCTTCGATTGAGCCAATGTCCGAAGATTTCACGAGGTCCTTGAACATCGCATAGACTTCCTCAAGTTTGGGAATTCTTCCGACGTGAGACCTGACCGTTAGGTAATCTCGCATAAACCGGTCGAAGTGCCATGATCCTCTAGCGTAGTCGAAGGCTCTCTCCATTCGATGCCAGTAATCTTCGTATATCGATTCCTGCAGTGTTGGTTCCAGACCCATAAGTATGTAGTTACGTACAAGATCCGCTTGGGAGAGATCGAGACCTGTCGAATTCAAGCTTTCGAAAATTAGCTGCGGGTTATCATAGTTCCTATCCAGAGAAACGTCGACTATAATGAGCTTTGCTATACCCTCGTAAATCTGATCCAGATCAAGGTCTGTCCTAGAAATCTGTTGCTGAAAGAAGCGGTAGTTCTCGACGACTCTTGGTGAGAGGTTTTCCGGTAGCACTTTTCCTTTTACTAAGGCCTTGAGGGATCCCCTGTCTGATTGTGTGAGGAGAAGCTTGTATTGTAGATCTTGTTTACCATACTTGTTCGTCAGATATTCATCACGTAGTTCTTCGCTGGAGAAGTTTAGATCTTCACGTGACTCTGCTGCCGAAGCGAGTGCTGTAAGAAGAAGAGATAGCGAAGTAAGCCGCTGCTGGCCATCGATAACCAGAAGCTGGGGAATGCCCGAGCCCTGCAATAGGCCTTCCTGTATATAGACTACAGAGCCGATAAAGTGTCCTGATACTGAATTTTCTGAGCCAGCATTGTAGATATCGTCCCACAACTGCTGGCACTGCGGCCTAGTCCAACTATATGTGCGCTGGTAGATGGGGATCACGAACTGCTTTTTCCCCTCAAGAAAAGGCAGTAGTGGCGTTTCCGTTGCTTTCATGCTTTGCCTCCTATTGTCTCGTTACTCAGTTCCTCTACGTCTACTTCGCCTGAAATCAGCTTCGGCAACAGTAGGTCACGGGTGCGGCGGAGAATAGAGTTCTTAGCCGTAAGGTTCTCTATTTCTTTGAACACAGGTTCGATGAGCGATTCGAATCTCTTGGCCAGTGAATCCTCTGGCTGAATCAATTTGATACCGAGCATGTCACCCTTCGTTACTGCTTTGAATATTGTCCCACCGCCCATCGAATCTTCTTCTTGAAATCTGTCCTTTAACTGTTGGAAAGTGAAGACTTGATTCCCGCTCTTACACCGTATCGCGCATAGACCTCGGCCAATCACGATCTTCTTCGTGGTCAAGTTGATCCGCCCAACAGGTGCTCGAACACTAAAAAGGATATCCCCAGCTTCAGCAACTCGATTCTGCACAGTGCAATAGAGTCGATCAGTAGGGAACCTTGGTCCGAAGTCTTTGACACCCTGATGAAAGGGCAACCCTTCGCCCTTGTCGTTGTAGTATTCGGACTTTGGTGATTGCCCCATAACGACGGTGCACATGTCTGCAAGGGTACGGATCTCCCATCCCTCCGGTATCAGCCCTAGAGGAGAATCAACCATCCCAACCTTCTCGTGACCTGGGAAGCGGAAGTTGACGAACCACTCCCGGTAGATAGCCTGGGCCATCTCCTCAAGGATCTCGATCCGTCGGGTGTTGTTCTCGATCAGGTCGTCGTAGGCTGAGAGAATGGAGGCGATTTTTCGCTGAGTTGGTAGTGGAGGGAGAAGTATCTGAACGCTTTCGACTTGGCTTGGACTAACATTGGCTTGACTTGCTGCTCCCGAAGCCATGAGTGCTATGTTTCTTCGTACTTCTGTGGCACTCAGTGAATAGAATAGGTATCGTGGATCACATCGGTCTGGTCGGGTGATGGTTATCTTTCCGGCCCGTTGATTCAACAGAGCCTGCTCTACTGTAGAAGGATAGGCTGCTACTCTTCCTACAACTGAATTAGGCTGCGTAAGATGTGAGCCCGTTAGGGATATTAGGAGATCTCCACCTTTGACGTGGTATTTCTGATCTAGTGATAGGAAGGAAGGGTCAACTCTATCAGATTCTGAAAGGTCAACTGATCCGATCCGAATGTTCTTAATTTTGATAACTGGAACACCGTCAGCCTGAAAACTGTGGCTTTTGAAAGCGAAGCCAGAGATCACTTTCGCGATATCGCCTACCCTGCATTGTTTAAACAAGGTGTCTTGTGGAGTGGACATATTAATAGTTCTCTAGTAGCGTCGCTACGTTCTCCGCTATCCGCTTCTCAAGCTCTCTAGCTTCGGCATTGAAGATTTCAAGCTCCTCGTTCAGCTCCTCCAGCTTCTCTGCGAACACGAAGTCATCTGCTGCCCTTGCAGCCACCCCCACGTACCTACCAGGGTTGAGACTCCATCCCTGCTCCTCGATCTCCGCTAGGGTTGCTACCTTGCAGAGTCCTGGCACATCGGCGTAGGAGCCATCGGGGAAACGCTCCTTCATCATCTCCTGGCTTCCCATATCGGTCTCTACCTCTTCACCACGATAGAGCCTTGCGATGTTGGAGAGAAACTCGATCTGCTCAGGCTTGAAGTCCCTGTGTGCTCTGTCAACCTGCCTGTAGATCTGTCTGGCATCTATGAAGAGCACCTTGTCCTTGCGCTCCGTTTCCCTCTTACCCTTGTCGAAGAACCAAAGGGTGCAGGGGAGGGTGACTGTGTAGAAGAAATTGGAGCTTATGGAGATCATTACGTCCACCGCTCGTTCCTCTATGAGACGCTTCCTGATCTCTAACTCACTGCCCCTTGCATCGGAAGCGGAGTTAGCCATGATGAAACCTGCTCTGCCCTTCTCGTTGAGGGCACTGAAGAACTCCTGTATCCAGAGGTAGTTGGCGTTGTCTGTTCTAGGCATACCAAAGGGATAGCGAGGATCGTCCTTGATCCGGTCCTTGTCCACCCCATTGACGTTAAACGGGGGATTCGCCATAACGAAATCGAACTTGTTGGTTCCGTTGTGGAGGTTCTCGTAGTAGGAGTTTGCTTGCCGTACATCTCCCGAGAGTCCGTGAACGGCCAGGTTCATCCTGCAGAGCCTAACCG
>JAABUR0100003359.1_pt1 | contig 22550 bp, 26 predicted proteins | sample 5560091 | NCBI WGS metagenome assembly JAABUR01 (sample SAMN10711879, study PRJNA513375) | rock metagenome | isolation source: Antarctica rocks | place: Antarctica: Victoria Land, University Valley sud
CGTTCGCTTCTTGGTCATCCTTCGCCCGCCGGGGAATTGGGCTCTCCTCACGGTCGGCTTACCGGCCAACGGCCGGACCCAGACGGGGTTTCCGTGTTCCGCACGCACGAGCAACGATCGGGGTGGGTGCCCTCTCTACTCCGGGGACAACGGTGCTCACCCTGACCGGAGTCGCTCACCGGCCAGCGCCCGCCGCATCACAGCGACATGTCCCTGCACCCCGCCACGACCATCCATCCATGCGGGGCTCCGCTTGACGAAGCATCAACCGAGGGTTCAAACGATTTCACCCGTCCGATCTTCCCCTCGCCTGTAGCTCCCGGATGGAACGGGGCGCCCTTGGGCTTTACCGCCGAGCTTCGCACCCCGCCCTCACAGGCAGCGCACGTCGGGGTGGGGACAGGTCATCGAGCACGGACCTGAATCAACGCTCTACGTCTTCATCGACTGATGCCTCCAATCATGCGTTGATCTCTCAATGCGTGCGACCTCACGTCGCACGCGACAAACCGGCAGTCAGCTGAGACTCCGGAGGGGGTCAGCGTGTGAGTTTGAGTTTGGTGATCCGTAGCGCTGCGAGCACGCGCAGCCGCTGGGCGGTCCCTGAACCGCCGACGAACCAGCCGTTGCCGACCCGGCGCGCGCTCAGCCCGGCACTGGGGAAGTCGGCGATGCCGGCGGCGCCGGCGACCGGTGTCGCCCCGGGCAGGGGGCCTGGGTCGCTACCGGGCTGCTGTGCGTTGAGCAGCACGGCGGCGGTCAGCGGCCAGCCGTGAAGGTAGCAGTGGGTGTCGATGCACGACAGCAGCGGCTCGCCCTGCGCACCGGTCACGGACGTAATGGCGAGGGTATGCCCCCACTCGGGAGTAAACCCCGGCAAGCCGGTTGCGCCAAGCTCGCAGGCGCCTCGGCTCGGCTGAGTCGGACCGCGGTAGGGCGGCTGCTGGCTCGTTGAAGTCGCGCGCTGGGCGCCTGCCAGAACGCGGTCGACGGGAACACATCGAGGTTTAGAGGGGTCACCGGGATGACCTGGCCGCCGGCATTGAGCGGGACAAGCGCAGCGGCGGGAATCCGGCGCGTTGACCGGCCCGGTCCGGCGGGAACGCGGACCGTTCCCCGGGTGATGTGCTGAAAGCCTCCCGCGATGACCAGGCCAGCTGCCCCCGCCGGTAGAAGAACACCGCCGCCCGGTCACCGGTCGGCAGCTGCGGCGATGTGAACGTCCGGATGGTGCGACCCTGAAAGCGGATCGCGGCAACGCCTGGACCGGTGAGCGAGAACGCGACCGACGCGCTTGCTGCGGCCGGTCGAGACGTAAGCAACGCCCTGGCCGCCAAAGATCGGATCGTGCACGGTGGGGTAAAGGCCGCCCGACTGGCCGCTTGATGAGGCTGCCCGTTGCGCGAGAACGCCATGCCGGTCGCCCAGCCTGCTGCGCCCGCTTCGAGATTCGGGAACACGGTGATCCGGTATCGGTCGCCGGCCACTGCCTCAAACGCAGCCCTGGGCGGACCGGTCACTGCGCGCCCAGGGACCCGATCGCTCAGTGGCTGCGACGCACGGCCGCCGAGTGAGAGCACCGCGGCCGTCGCCGAGCCGCAGATCACCAGCGCGGCCACGAGCACCGCCAGTGGCCGGCGGCCGGCCGCGGCGCCACGATCGCGGCCCGCGCTGCGACGGGGCTACGGGCTCGACGACGACACGTCTGGCCGCCCGCACCAGCTGGGCGCGCAGGATCTCAAACGGGTCGGTCATCGTTCCTCCTGCAGTCGGGGGCGCAGGCTGGCCAGCCCGCGGGACACGCGCTTGCGGATCACCTGCTCCGAGGTCGCCAGATCCTTCGCGATCACCGCATAGGAATGGCCAAGTCAGCCAACCGCAGGGCCGCGTGCGCCGTCATATTGCCCGCGCTTTTCCAGCGCACGCGCAAACGTCTCGGCGACGATGTCAAAGCGGACCTCCGTCAGGACCGAGCTGCAGTTCGATGAGGCCCATATCCCGGGCGCGATCTGCAGCCATTCCCATTTTCGATCGCCGCGGTGTAGCCGAGCGTCTCGCGACTCTGGCGAGCAGGCCGCCGACCCCATCCCCGATGCTGCGGCGCCGTTTGAATGGCTTGATCGTGTGGCTGGAGAGGCCGCCACGGCCGCCCTCCACGCAGAGACTGTTGATGGGTCCTGCGCGCGCCCAGCGCCCGGCCGATCCTGTGGCGGCTACGCGTGGATGTCAGCGCGAAGGATGTTGGGTCCTCGCCTGGCTGGGTTGAGCCCGTCGGGTTCGAGTGTCACTCCTAGCGTGCGGTACTGGCCGGCGTGGGCGGCGGAGGCGAGGGTGACGGTGACGTGGCCTTGCGTGCCAACGGTGAAGGTGCCGGCGCTGACGCGCCCGCGGGGGGAGACAAACCACATCTCATAGATCTGGGTTCCGTGGGTGGGGGCAAGATGCTGGGCTTGGAGGTCGACCTCGGTTCCCCACGGGCGGGAGCGCAGGATCGCGACAGCACGCGAGGCGGGAGCCAGAGGGGAGGACGCGAGCGTCAGCTTCACGGACCGCGGCGAGCTCGCGGGCAGTTGGGTGACTCCGATCACTACCAGCGCGAGAACTGCGGTCAACGCCGGCGCGAGCGAACGGGCGCTCACGCCTCGCCAGCCCGTCGCTGTTCCTTGACGTGAACGGCGCCGAGCGAACCTCGGTCGATCGCGTGAACGTCGCTCACCGCCGGCCGGCAACGCAGCGAGCACGGAGGCTTCGAGGAGGGGTGGTGGCGATGCGATGCGCGCCTCGGTGCTGCCGGCGAGGTCAAGCAGGGATGGCAGCTGCGTGAGCTGACTGTAGGCGCGGCGGCAGTCGCCGCAGCCGGCGAGGTGCGTCTCGACCGCCTCATGCTCGTCGGGCTCAAGCGCCGCGAACGCGTGGGCGGCGAGCAGGACCTCGAATTCCCGGCAGCTGCTCATCGGATCACCTCGAGTTCTTCCAGGGCCAGGCGCAGGCTGCGAGTGGCGTAGTACAGGCGGCTTTTGACGGTCCCGACCGCAAGCCCGGTCCGCTGCGCGATCTCGGTGAGGCTCAGTCCGCGAAAGTGCACCAGCTCGATCACTTGGCGGTGCTCGAAGGTCAGCCGCGAGATCCCCAGCTGGATCTGGTAGCGCAGCAGCGCGGACTCGATCGGTTCCGATGGGTCGACCGTCTCAAAGTCTGACTCGCCGGCCGGCAACTGGGGTCGTCGGCCGCGTCGACGCTCGCTGTCGATGACCGCGTTGCGGGCGATCGCATACAACCAGGTTCGCACCGAGCCTCGGCTCGGCTCAAACTGCTCGGCGCTGCGCCACGCGCGGGTGAACACATCCTGGACGAGCTCCTCAGCCAGACCCTCATCGCGCAAGCGCCGCAGCGCAAACCCATACAGCTCACCGCCGTAGCTGCGATACAACGATCGCGTCGCCTGCTGTGAGTCGGGGCCGCGGAGGTTGCGCACCAGCGTCGCGTCGGAGCTCATCACACCGGGTTATACGACGCGCGCAAGCCGATCGTTCATCGCCACACATGAAAGCTGTCGTCTCAGGACGCTGGACCGCCGGCCGGGCACCGGCTCGCCAGCCCGGTTGAACTTCTGCGTGACCGAACGCGTATGACGTTGTAACTGCGAGCCAACGCCTCGCCCAGACCAGGAGACGAACCATGAACAACAACACCGATCCAGCCTCATCATCACCCCGGCCGACTCGCCGCAGCCGCCTCGCCCACTTGACACCCACCCGCCTAGCGGCCGGCGTCGCGGGTACAGCCGCACTGGCGATCAGCGGCTTGGCTGCCGGCGGTGCCTTTGCAGCGCCCGCCTACGGACACCACACCGACCACCAGCCGATCGCGGTGACGGTGTTCTCACCCGGAGCCGGCGATCACTCCGGAGCCGGAGGTGTGGGGTTCATCGTCGACGTCGCACTGGACGCGACCAAGCTCAAGTACAACCACCTGCTCTCCGCCGCCAACGGCTACAAGCCATTCTTCAACGACCCCGCAGCCCGGACATTTCATCCCGGTCCTGATCCCGGAGCGCCCGGCCTCGTCGTCCTGCTGTCAACCACCCCAAACAAGCCCGGTACACCGTTCCACGGGCCGAACACCAACCTCGCCGGCCTGTTTCAGATCAACGGCGTCGCCAAGGTGACCGGCGGCAAAGCCGAAACCTGGAACACCTGGCAGCCCGGCAAGCCGGTATTCGGCACCGGCCGCAGCACCCTGACCGTGTACGTCGTCAAGGGCACCGCCCCCGCCGTCGTCTCCGCCAAGCCAAACGACAAGATCTCAAACGTGGTCCGCGTCCCGTTCAACATCAACCCCTGACCCGCAGCCCAAGCGCCGCCCGCCGACCCGCGGGCGGCGCCGAACGGGTCTGACAACCCAGACCCCGTCAACCACTACCGGACGGCCACGCCCTCACGGCGCGCGGCAGCGATCGCGTTGCTCGGCGGTCACGTCGCCGGTGCTCGCCCGCGAGCAGCACACCGTTAGGGCTCCTCGACACCACAAGCAGCGACGTGGTCGCGGGGTGGTCTCCAAGGAGACGAGTCGTCATCACGAGATCGACGTGTTGCCGAAGAAGGCGAGCTGGATCAAGGATCGGGTGGCAAGCTTTGAGCCCGCTCAGAACCAGGTCGTGCTGGCGAGCGGTGCGCGGGTGAGCTACGACTATTTGATCGTCGCCGTGGGCATCAAGCTCGACTGGGAGCGGTCAAGGGGCTGAACGTCGGTCTGATCGGGCGCGACGGGATCTGCTCGAACTACCTCTACGACGGCTGCGAGGGGACGTGGCGCACCCTGCAGGAGTTTCAGGGCGGCACGGCGCTGTTCACCAATCCGCCGCCTCCGATCAAGTGTGCCGGGGCGCCGCAGAAGATCATGTATCTGGCCGATGACCACTTCCGCAAGCGCGGGGTGCGCGGGCGCAGCAAGATCATCTATGCGTCGGGGACGCCCGGGATCTTCTCGGTCAAGGAGTTCGCCAAGACGCTGAACGAGGTGATCGCTCGCAAGGGGATCGAGACGCTCTACAAGCACAAACTGGTCGAGATTCGCCCGTCGGAGCAACAAGGCGATCTTCCAGAGCACCGAGGGAGAGGCTCAGACGGAGATCGAGTACGAGATGATCCACATCACCCCGCCGCAGGGTCGGCCCGACGTGATCAGGGATAGTCCGCTGGCGGACGCCGCCGGCTGGGTGAACGTCGACAAGCACACGCTTCAGCATCCGGACTTCTCCAATGTGTTCTCGCTTGGGGATGCCTCCAGCCTGCCGACCTCCAAGACGGGCGCGGCGATACGCAAGCAAGCCCCGGTTCTCGTCAACAACCTCCTGGCCACGGCGAGGGGGCAGTCGAAGGCGAGCTTCATGCGCTACGACGGATACTCGTCCTGTCCTCTGGTCACGGGATACGGCAAGCTGGTTGCTGGCGGGCGCGGGATGCTCAAGGGGCTGGACTGGCCGCCGCACCTCTCGCGGCGGGCGACCACGGCCAGACAAACGCCACCCGCAGCGGCTTGACATTCAACTGCATGGTCGTATGTTTGTATGATTGGACGCGCTGAGTCCCGAGTTCGCGGAGCTGATTGCCCGACGGTTTGCTGTTCTTTCCGAGCCGCTGCGGGTCCGTCTGCTCGATGCCATGCACGTGTCCGGCGAGGCTTCGGTCAGCGAGCTGGCGGCCGCCATCGACGCCAGTCACGCGAACGTGTCCAAGCATCTGCAGCTGATGCTGGGCGAGCGAATGGTGGCCCGGCGCCGAGAGGGATCCCGGGCGTACTACCGGATCGCCGATCCGAGCCTGATCGCACTGTGCGAGGAGGTGTGCGCGGGAGTACGCCAGTCGCTGCAGGAGCTCAACGCCATCGTCGAAGTGCCAACGACTGTCCAGGAGGCGTAAATGATCTTCCGTCAGATCACCCACGACGATCTCGGCTGTGCGTCATACCTGATCGGGGACGAGAAGGCGGGGGTGGCGGCGGTCGTCGACCCCCGCTTCGAGGTTGATGAGTATCTCGACCTCGCGCGCTACATGGGCGTGAGCATCGAGCACATCTTCGAGACCCACAACCACGCCGACCACGTCTCCGGTCACGGCCGCCTGGCCGCCGCCACGGGGGCGACGATCCACATCCACCGCGAGGCGGCGTCGGCGTATGACCACGAGCCGTTCGATGACGGCGACGAGTTCGAGCTCGGCTGCCTGAAGGTCCGCGCGTTGCACACGCCGGGGCATCGTCCCGAGCACACCGCTTTCGCGCTCATCGACACGCGGCGCGGCGAGGAGCCGTGGGCGGTGTTGTCGGGCGACACCCTGTTCGTCGGCGACGTCGCCCGCCCGGACCTGGCGATCGAGAAGTCCGAGGGCGCACGCGGGATCTTCCGCTCGCTGCACGGGCAGATGCTGTCGCTCGGGAACGAGGTGGAGGTATGGCCGGGGCATCTGGGAGGTTCGATGTGCGGTGGCCCCGGTATGGACATGAAGATCTCCTCCACGATCGGGTTTGAGCTCAGCCACAATCCCACGCTGGCGATCGAGGATGAGGCCGAGTTTGTGCAGGAGGCGCTGAGCAAGCTCGGGCCTCAGCCGCCGAACTTCAAGGCGATCGTCGAGCTCAATCGGGGTCCGCTGGTCACCGACGGTGTCGAGCTGATGGCGCTCGCTCCTCGCCAGGTCGAGCAGAAGCGCCAGGCCGGTGCGCTGCTGGTCGACGTGCGCACCGATCAGCAGTTCGATGACGCGCACATCGCGGGCGCGGTCTGCAATCCCATGCTCCGGGCCGGATTCGGGTCAAAGCTGGCCTGGCTGGCCGACCGCGAGCAGGAGGTGGTGTTCATCGGCCGCGATGACGAGGACGGACGCCGGGCCGGCCAGCTGGCCGTGGCCGTGGGGATCCGCAAGCTCGGCGGCTACCTGCACGGCGGGATGACGAGCTGGCGCCAGGAGAAGCGTCCGGCGCAGCGGATCGAGCGGACGCCAGTTGACGAGCTGCCCGAGCGGTGCAAGCACGAGCCGGATCTGCAGGTCCTCGACGTCCGCGAGCGCACCGAATGGGACGCCGGCCACCTACCCGAGTCGGTGTTCGAGGCCTGGCACGACATCACGTCGGTGCCCGAGGGGCTTGACGGCACCAAGCCGATCGCGGTGATCTGCGGCTCCGGTCAGCGCGCGGCCACCGCGGCCAGCCTGATCCAGCGCTTCGGCGCCGAGCACGTCGTTCACGTGGTCGACGGGGGCGTTCCCAAGCTGGGGCAGCTCGGGGTGGAGCTGGCGATGAGCGAGCAGTCCGCGGCGGCGGCCTGACCATGCCCGCCTCGCGCCGATGACCCGTTTCGGCTTCGTTCTCGATCAGCGCTCGTGCATCGGCTGCCATGCCTGCACGGTGGCCTGCAAGCAGGAGCACGGCGTGGAGCTGGGGGTGTTCCGCACGTGGGTGAAGTACATCGAGCAGGGCACTTTTCCTGACACCCGGCGCTACTTCAACTCCTATGAGACGCATGCGGGACGCTGGCTCGGCTTTCGTCAGCCGGTGCAACGGGTGGCGATGCAGCGTGCCGGCCGCGCGGTGCAGTTCACCTACGAGGCCAACCCGGGGGGGTGTGGGAGGAGGGAGAGTTCTGGATCGAGGTGTCCTGGCGAGCCGATCCCGACGGCTCGCTGGGGATCCGCCAGTACTACGAGTCGCCCTACCGGCCCGGCGAGAAGATCCGTCTGGGGGAGTACTACCGGTGGATGTTCGAGAACTCGGTCCCCGGTCTGCCCGAGAAGGCGGCCGCCGAGGGGCTCGATCCGCTGGGCTACATGCGCAAGTACGGCGCAGTCGAGATCTCCCGCGATGACTACGGCACGCACGAGGAGCAGGTCGAGGATCCCGGGGACACGCAGGTCACCGGAGTCGAGCACACGCTGAGGACCAACAGCTTTGACCCGGGACATCTGCCGCTGACCGGGCGGCCCGACACGATCGCGGCCATCGTCGACGGAGTCGCGCGGCGCGGGTTCAACACCCCGTCGCGCAAGCTCGAGCTGCTGCAACCTGAGCTGATCGAGTGGGGATGGGAGGAGATGGCCACCCCGCACCATCGCCGCAGCCACGTCCACCATTCGCTGATCGACCACCAGCGCGGGGAATACGTGCTGCTGCCCACCTACCGGCTGCCGACGCTGATCCACACCCGCTCGGGCAACGCCAAGTACCTCAACGAGCTCTCCCATACCCATCCGCTCCTGCTCTGTCCCCAGGACGCCGAGCGGATCGGCGTGCAGACCGGAGACCTGGCCCGGGTGGAGACCGAGATCGGCTGGTTCGTGATCAAGGCCATGATCACCGAGGGAATCCGCCCCGGCGTCGTCGCCGCGTCGCACCACATGGGCCGCTGGCGCCTGAAGGAGCAGGCGGGCACCGATCGCTGGTCCTCGGCGCTGGTGGACATGGACGAGCTCGGCGATACCGTGACCTTCCGCCGAGTGCACGGCGTCGAGCCATGGGAGTCAGCGGACCCGAGCTCGAGCCGGGTGTGGTGGTCAGACGCCGGCGTGCACCAGAACATCACCTTCCCGGTCCACCCCGATCCGATCAGCGGCATGCAGTGCTGGCATCAGAAGGTCCGCGTGCGCCCCGCCGCCCCCGAGGACCAGTACGCCGACATCCACGTGGACTCCGCCCGGGCTCGCGCCGTGTACCGCAAATGGCTTGCTCTCGCGCGGGCCGCCAGCGGACAGCTGCGCCGCCCGATCTGGCTGTTTCGTCCGGTCAAGCCGGTACTTGACGCCTACGCGCTGCCTCAGGACGAGCGGACGCGCGCGGCTCGCTCGGCGCGCGCGGGCCGGCTGGCGGCCGATCAGTTCGCCGAGGCGGTGAACTGGGATCCGGCCGAGGTGTGGGGGCCGATGCCGGGCACGTTCGAGCGCGAGGAAAGTGCAGCGTCAGCCGCGCCGCGCCGGTGAGCGAACCGCACCCTCGCTGGTTCTCACACCAGCCCAATATCACCGGCCGTGGGATCATGGCCAGCTACACCCCGCGGTTCTGGCTGATCGTCGTCGGACTGGGGGTAGCCACCGGCGTCGCGGGGTCGCTGCTGATGGAGATCCTCAAACTCGTTGAGCACGCCTCGTGGGACTACCACGCGGGCTCGTTTCTGAGCGGCGTCAGGGGGACATCGGCCTGGCGGCATGTCGCGATCCTGGCCGGCGCCGCGGTGGTCGTCGGGGCCGGCGTGCTGGTGCTGCGCCGACTTCCGAGCTCCGGCGGCGGGGAGATCTCGGAGTCACTGTGGTTGCACGAGGGCCGCATGAGTCTTGTGCCCAGCCTCGCTCGGGGGGTGCTGTCGATCGTCACCGTCGGGATGGGCGTATCGCTCGGGCGCGAGGCCGCTCCGCAGCTGGCCGGCGCGGCCACCGCGAGCCGTTTCGCCGACTGGACGGCGCTGCCGCTGTGGCAGCGCCGGCTGCTGGTGGCCTCAGGCGCCGGGGCCGGCATGGCCGCCGTCTACAACGTTCCGCTCGGCGGCGCCCTGTTCGCGCTCGAGGTGCTGCTGGGGACCCTGGCGCTACCACTGGTGCTCCCGGCGCTGCTCACCTCCCTGATCGCCACCGCGGTGGCCTGGATCACGCTGGGGACCAACCCGACGTATGCGGTCCCCACTTACGGTGTTCACGCGTCGCAGATCGTCTGGGCGTTCTTGATGGGACCGGTGCTGGGGATCGCGGCTGTCATCTGGGTCAGGACGATCGCGCGCGCCAACGCGCTCAGACCTCGTCGCTGGGGACGGTTCGTGGCGCCGCTGGTGATCTTCTGCGCGCTCGGCGGGCTCGCGATCCCGTACCCGCAGCTGCTCGGCAACGGTCTGGACATCGTGCAGCTCGCCTCTGTCGGCGGGATCTCCCTCGGTCTGCTGGCCATTCTGCTGGCGCTCAAACCTTTGGCCACCGCCGCCTGCCTGGGTTCGGGCTCACCCGGCGGTCTGTTCACCCCCACGCTCACGGTCGGCATCCTGCTCTCATCAATCGCCGGCACCGCCTGGTCTCATCTGTGGCCGGGCGCGCACGAGGGCAGCTATGCCCTGATCGGCGGCGGCGCCTTCCTTGCCGCGGCTATGCAGGGTCCCCTGTCCGGGGTGGTGCTCGTCCTCGAGCTGACCCGTCACACCGACGCGCTGATGGTTCCGACCCTGCTCGGGGTGGCCGAGGCGACGATCATCGCCCGGAGGCTCGGGGCGCCGTCGATCTACTCCGCCCGCCTCGGTGCCGGCAGCGGTGGCCCTCCTGCGCGGCACATCAGTCTGGACGCCATAGAGGACCTCGATGCTCGCGCCGCCGGAGCGCCGGCGGATCCGAGCGGCAACGGGGATCGCAGCGCCGAGGCGGGGGCTCGTTCGGTACCCGCCGAGCAGGCGTGGGCCGCGGCCACCCGAGGTGAGGTCGCCATCCTCGATCTGCGGACCGAATTCGAGCGCCGTCGCTACGGCTGGCCCCCCGGCTCGCCCCGTGTCTCGCTGCTGCGTCACATGCTCTGGCCGCGGGATTCGCGGACGATCTACCTCTGCCAGCACGCCAACCGCTCCCGGCTGACCCGCTGGCGCGGAGCCGCCCAGATCGCCGGTGGCTGGTCCGCCTGGGTCATCGCTGAGCTGCCCATCAAGCGCCATGATCAATGAGCGCCGCTGACCATCGCACGCCATCACCGCAGAGGTGCGCATGCTTCGCCCCAACTCCCCTGGTGCATCGCCGGACCCGCGCTCGGCCTCTGCATTGCCGCGTGCCGCCTGCTCATCAACGGCCGCCTCGGCGTGACCGGTGGCTACTCCGAGCGGATCGGCCGGCCTCGCGCACGCTCGCTTGAGTTCGACTGGCGCGGAGGGCTGCTTATCGGCGTCGCGACCGGCGGCGCCGGATTCGCGTTGGTCAGCGCCGGCCCTGACTTCCGCGGCTACGGCTGGCTGACCGCGGCTCTCAGCGGATCAGCGCGGGTGTGGATCGCTGCGATCCTCGTGGCGGCTGGCGTGCTGATCGGCGACGGAGCCAAGCCGGCCGGCGGCTGCCCTTCGGGCAACGGGCTCAGCGGCAGCGCGATGGTCAGTGGTCATCCGCCAGGCGCTGCTGTTCCAGCGCGTCTATCTGTTCCTGTTCTTCGCCTCCGCTGTGCTCGCGGGCACTGCGGGGTTGAGGCTGTTGCGGGGGCTGCGCGTGCGGGCGCTGGTCACCCGCGAGCGCATTGGCTGGCCGGCGCAACCGGTCCAGCGCCGACACATCACCGGCAGCGTGATCTTCGGCATCGGGTGGGGAGTCGCCGACGCCTGCCCGGGACCGATCGCCACCCAGGTCGGGCAGGGCATCGTCTGGGGTCTCTGGACGCTCACTGGCGTGGTCACAGGCGTCTACCTGTTCCTGCGCCGCGAAGAGCCCGACACCGAGCCGGCCGCCGAGACTCTGCAGCCCGGTCCGCGAGCGTCGCCTGGTCGCGCCGCCAGGCTGTGAACTGAGCCGCACGATCATGGCCGCTCCGTCCAAGCCCACTGCGCCAACTTCGCATCCGTGCTTCGCGCGCGCTTGGGCCCGCCTGGGGAGCCGCGTCGGCACCGAGGAGCAGCGAGTCGCGCTCCTGCTGGGTCTCACCGGCCGCGTGCTCGAGGTGGGCGCCGGCGACGGACGGAACTTCGGCCTCTACCCGGCCACTGTCGTCGAGGTGGTGGCGATCGAGCCCGAGCCCTACCTGCGTCTTCGCGCCGTCCAGGCCGCCCGGGCTGCGCGTCCGGAGGTGAGAGTGCTGGACGGCCACGCCGAGGCTCTACCGGTCGAGGATCATAGCTGTCAGGCCGCCGTGGCCTCGCTCGTGCTGTGCTCCGTGAACGATCAGCCGGCCGCGCTCGCCGAGCTGAAGCGGGTCGTCGTTCCCGGGGGAGAGCTCCGTTTCTTTGAGCACGTCTTGGCTGAGCGGGGACTGGTCAGTCTCGCTCAGCGAGCGCTCGACGGCAGCGGCCTATGGCCACGGCTGGGCGGCGGCTGCCATCTCTCCCGGGACACGCTCACTGCGATCAGTGCGGCGGGTTTTCGCATCGAGTCGGTCCGACGCTCTCAGATAGGCCTTGGCAGCTGCGGGGTGCCCTTCGTTCTTGGACGAGCGCGGACGCCGTCTCCTTGAGCGTCGGGTAGCGGGCTACCTGACGGCGTGCAGGATCGCTTCGAGATCGCGCAGTTGCCGGCTGACGCTGCCGCAAACCTGGTCACAGAGCTCGAACACGCCCGGGTCGCTGATCGCATAGCGGACGGTGGTGCCGTGTTTGGTTCGGTTGACCAGGCCGGCGGCGTGGAGGATCCCGAGGTGCTTTGAGACGTTCTGCTGGGAGGCGCCAAGCGCATCCTGAAGCTCCGTGACGCCCGCGTCGGACTCGCGCAGGCAATCGAGCAGTTTGATGCGCATCGGTTCTCCGAGGACGCGGAACCGCTGCGCGATCAGCTCCACCAACGGTTCGGGTAGCGGATGAGGGACGGCGCGAGTAGTACTCACGCCGTCCAGTATAACACAAACAGATCGTTGTAGAGTTGACAGCCTGGCGCTGCGCCTGCTACGGTGGTTGAACGTCTGTACGGTTGTGGAGTAGTGGACGCGGAGAGGCTACCGCGCCTCCGCCCACCTGACACCTACGAACTTGAGGAAAAGCAAATGGGACCGGACATCGAAGTGCTTACTGACGAGAACTACGGCCAGGCCGACGCGCGTCAAGGGGTGACCGTGATCGACTTCTGGGCGGCCTGGCGCGGCCCGTGCCGGATCATGGCCCCGCAGTTTAAGCGGGCCGCAGAGCTCCGGCCGCAACACCACTTCGCGAAGGTCGACGTCAAATTTCAGCCGGCGCTGGCCGCCCGTTTCGGGATCCAGTCGATCCCGACCCTGGCCGTGCTGGGAGACGGCGAGCTGGTGGCGACGCAGTCGGGGGTGCTCAGAGCCGACCAACTCGTAGAGGCGCTGGACCGGATCACGGCCGATCCTGGCTTTTCGGGTTCGGTCGTGGCGGGCGCGAAGGCGGCGGCATGATGGGCGCCGGGAAGCAGAGCTGGCCGCTTGAGCGGGTGCTGTTCGCACTCGCTGGGACCGTAACCCTGACCTCGGCGCTCTTGAGCCTGCTGGTTTCGAGGTGGTTCGTCCTGCTCGCAGCGCTGGTGGGGGCCAACCAGTGGCTCTATGTGCTCAAGGGCTCGTGTCCGACGTCGCTGGTGCTGCGGCGGGGCTGCCGACTGCAATCGGTGATGTATGACAACAACGACCGCGCCGCCGTGCGCGTGAAGGAGGTGACGGTCTGATGGCCGTACTGGAACGCACACGCACGCAGGACACCGGAGCCGACTCGGGCGCCAGCGGGATCAGCATCGGCCCGGTCGGACGGCTCGGCCGCTACACCGCCACGCACTTCCGCGTGGTGCTGGTTGGCTGGCTAGTCGTGGCGATCGGCCTTGGGTTCTTTGCTCCCCGGGTCGAGAACGCGCTCTCAGGCGCCGGCTGGGAGACCACCGGCTCGCAGTCGGTGCAGGCGCGCAACCTGATCAACAAGAACTTCCACGGTCTATCGAGCTACGCGATTCTGACCGTTATCCACGCTCCGACCCAAACCGTCAACGCACCCGGTTTCAAGGCGGTGCTGGTGCGGGTCGAGCGGACGTTGCGCGGGAGCCGCGCAGTGAAGAGCGTCGTGCCCCCCTCGCCGGGGATGTCGATCTCCCGCGACGGGCACACCGCCGTCATTCAGGCCGGCGCGGCCCGCGGCCCGAACGCGATGGTCAAGGCCGCCGATGACCTCAAAGGACCACTGGCGGCGCTGTCCTCCGGTGGTGTGCAAGTGCACCTGACCGGGGCGTCTGGCATGTGGTCTGACTTCAACGCCGCCAACCGCTCGGCGATGCTGAAGTCAGAGGTCATCTCCTGGCCGGTCACGCTCGGGATCCTGCTGCTTGCGTTCGGCTCGCTCGTTGCCGCTGGGCTGCCGCTGATGCTCACGATGATCGGACTGGCCTCCGCCGCTGGCTTGCTCTACCTGGGCACGCTGCTCACCCCGATCTCGATCTGGGCGATGAACTTCGCGTTGATGTTCGCCCTCGCCCTCGGCATTGACTACGCGCTGTTTGTTGTGCATCGCTTCCGCGGCGCGTTCTTCGGCCACAAGCTCTCCGCTGTGGACGCGACCGCGGTCACGATGGACACCGCCGGCAAGGCCGTTCTGTTCTCCGGCGTCACGGTCCTCATCTCGCTCAGCGCGGTGATGCTTGTCCCCAGCCCGGCGTTTCGATCGATGAGCCTCGGGATCATGTTCGCGGTCATCTTCGTGCTCGCCGCGACACTCACGCTCCTACCCGCGGTGCTGGCCAAGCTGGGACCCAAGGTCGACAACGTCTCGCTGCCGTGGGCGCACTCCGGAGAGCACCATTCCGCCCGCTTCCAGCGTTGGGGTGAGCGGCTGTGGCGCCAGCCCGTCCGCCACGGCGTGGTCGCGCTGGCGATCCTCGCCGGCCTGGCGATCCCCGTCACCCAGCTGAAGACCGCGATGCCATCGATCAAGGTCGTTCCCACCAACGACGCCTCTTACATCGGTTATCAGCAGGTGCAGAAGGCGTTCGGCCCCGGCGCTACGGGACCGCTGCAAATCGTGACCCCGGCTGCCCAGGCGCGCACAGCCGCCCGGGTCGCGCGGCACGACAGCGGGGTGGCAGCGCTGATGCCGCCACAGACCGCAAACGGCTACGCGCTGATCACCGCGATCCCCAAGCAGGACCCCTCTAACCCCGCGGTCGGTCAGACGATCGACCGGCTGCGCACACAGCTGCCGCACGGCGCGCTGCTCGGCGGCGCGGTGGCCGAGAACCATGACCTCCAAGCCGCCCTGACCGCCAAGACGCCTCTGGTCATCGGAGTCGTGATCGGCCTTGGGTTCCTGCTGCTGCTGATCGCGCTGCAGGCGCCGCTGCTGGCTGCGGCCGGAGTGCTCACCAACCTGCTGGCCACCGGGGCAGCGTTCGGCGTGTCGAAGTGGGTCTTTCAGGATGGGGACCTGCACTCGCTGCTGGGCTTCCAGCCGCAGGGGTTCCTCGACGCGTGGGGGCCGGTGTTCTTCTTCGCAATGATCTTCGCGATCTCGATGGATTACACCGTGTTCCTGCTCTCCAGCGCCAAGGAGCACTGGGACCGGACGGGCGACGCTAAGGAGGCGATGGTCGGCGGTCTCGCCCAATCCGGGCGGGTGATCTTCGCCGCCGGCGCCGTGATGGTCGCGGTGTTCTTCACCTTTGCCCTGTCCGGGCCGCTGCCCCCCAAGGAGATGGGGATCATCCTCGGCGTCGCGGTGCTGCTCGACGCTGCGCTGATCCGGCTGCTGCTGCTCCCGGTGCTGCTCAGACTGATGGGCAAGGCCGCCTGGTATCTGCCCGGCTGGGCTCGCCGGATCCTCCCCGAGATCACCTTTGGCCATGCATGAGCCAAAGGTATGTCCTATGGCCGCCAGAAGCGATTTCTTCGGCTGCACCCCCGCTCATCAGCGTCTCGCTGGTGGGCGGGGGAAGCCCCAGAGACGTTGAAGGGCTACCCCGATCACTTCGGCAGCGCCGCGGTCTATCGATCCTCCGCGCTTGCCCCCCGAGCCAGCTGAACAAACGAGAAGAAGGACGACTCAATGCTTTTCAACCGATCACAACCCGCCCAGTCCCTTTCGCCAGGCGAAGCCGATGCGCGGGCCGACGTGCAGATCGTGGAGTCCGCAGCCCCAAGGAGTGGCAGGCCGGACATATCCCCCGCGCCAAGCACATCCCGCTCGACCAGCTGACAAACCGGATGGGGGAGCTGGACTCAGCCCAGTCGGTGGCCTTCATCTGCCAGTCGGGTGCGCGCAGCAAGATGGCGACCAAGACCGCCCGCCAAGCCGGGCTAGACGCGATGAACATCAACGGCGGAATGCTGGCTTGGCAACGCGACGGACTACCGGCGAGCACGCGTTGAGGCCTCGATGAGCGAGATGAACGATCCTTCCCCGTCCTCACCCACCGGGTCTGACTGGCCGCAGCGGCTGCCGAGGCGCGCGTCGCGGATGATGGTCCCTCGGGCGCTGGCAGATGATCCCGGGCTGGTGACCGTTGACGCGACCTGGGGCAAGATCCAACCCAACGAGTTGGCCGCCGGCGTGCGCACCATCGCAGAGCTCGAGCTCATCACCCACCTGCGGGCGGGGCTGGAACTCGTTGACAGCCGTCGCACCGAGCAGTTCTCTGCGGCGACGATTGTGGGGGCGCGCAGCCTTCCGCACGGCGAGCTTCCTGAGCGCATCGGCGAACTCGATTCATCCGGCCCGACGATCTTTTTCTGTAACGGGCCGCAGTGTGCTGCCACCCCGTCTGCGGTCAGCGCGCTGCTGAACGCCGGATATCCCGCGCAGGCGATCCTCTACTACCGCGGTGGCCTTCATGATTGGATCACCCTCGGTCTGCCCACGGTCCGAGGCGGCAGCATGAGCCTTGCTGAAATCTAGGAACTGGAGAACCATGCACAACATCAATGTCGATGCGGTCGAGCAGACCGCAGCCAAAGCGCAGAGCGATCCGGGCACCGTCATCCAACACGTAGTTTTTGACGGGGAGTGGCAGACCAACGACGGTCCCCAGTTCCGTGCGAGCATCCCGGTGCCCAACGGCGATCCGATGATCTTCGAGGCCGACTTCCCCCCGCCGATGGGGGGCACCGGATCCGCGCCGAACCCACTCGCCTACTGCTTCTGGGGCGGGCTGGCCTGCTACGCGATGACCTTCGCCCAAGAGGCCGCGCGCCGCGGCATCGAGCTCCGCGCTCTTCGTGCCCGCGTCGAGACAGACGTCGACCAGAGTAGAGCGCTCGGAGTGAGCGACAGGCCACCGGTCCAACGGATCGACTGGTACCTCGATGTCGACGCTGACGCCGACTCCGACACGCTCGCCGAGCTCAAGCGCACGGCCGACGAACACTGCCCCGGTGCGTACTGCATTCGCAATCCCATCGACCTGCAGACACACCTTGAGACCAGTGGGTAGCCGCGCCCGGACATGCTCGACCATCATCCCGTGACGACATGACGAGCAGGTGATCAGGCACTGATGGATCCTCTTGCGGTACACGAAGCCGGCTCTCCCGAGGCTCGCCGCAGCGCACTCCTCAGTGGGCTGCTGGTGGGGATCGGCGTGGTGGGCTTTGTCGACGAAACGGTCTTTCATCAGCTGCTGCAGTGGCATGCGCTCTATTGGGGCACCAGCGAGCATGGGCGCGTCCTCAGCGACGGACTGTTTCACGCCTTCAGCACGTCGCTGTTGATCTGGGGTGCGCTGCGGCTGTGGCGCGACCGCGAGAGTTGGACTCCAATTCGGGCGCGGCGGATCGCGGCTGCTGCCCTGATCGGCGGTGGGGCGTTCAACTTCTATGACGGGGTCGTGCAGCACGTGATCTTTCACCTGCATCTCGTCGACGAGAAGGTTTGTCCCCATCCGCAGATCGATAACTCAATCAGCACTTGCCATGTCGACATCCCGTTCGAGATCGTGTGGATCCTGGCCGGGGCGATGATCATCACCGCCGGCGTCCTGTGGTGGCGAAACCTTTCCGCGCGCACCGGCGAACCGCCCAGGGCGTCCTCAGCCGCGGGCGCTAGGTAGCCGGTCTCATGGCTGCGCCTACGTTCCTGCGTGCCGCGCCACCGCTTCGCCAGGTGATGACCAGCGCTCCGTAGAGCATTGTCGAGCCGATCAGGTTCATCACCCCGCCGGCGATCGACTGATCGGTGAGCGCCGACAGCGCTCCGGGATGTCTGACGAGATTCGCGTAGTGGGAGTAGAGCGGCTGCGGAGCGGCGACGAAGAGCGTGTCAAACACGTTGTCGAACAGCGCCGCACCTCCCAGGTAGGCGACGAGCTGCGTTCGTTCACGCAGCCGATGTATCGGCGGGCTCGATATCACGCGCGCCCAGAAGTTGAGCGCGGTCCCGAAGAACAGTCCGTGCTCGAGGACATGGACCGCCGGCACGCGCAGGGTCAGGTCATAGACGTACGGAATGTGCCAGAGCGCGAAGGTCGCTATGAACAGCAGCCACGCCGCCCGCGTCGAACGCCAGCTGCCGGTGCTGCGCCAAGCGCTCTGCAGCCGGTTGCGCTTGACGAGCTTACGAGCGGTGACGCGTCGCGTGCCGAGGGGCACCACCCGCCAGATCGTGAGCACCGGTTTGCCGAGGAGCAGCAGCGGAGGGGCGATCATGAGAAGCAGCTCGTGCTGGAGCATGTGCAGCCAGAAGTACCGCTCCGCCAGACCGTCGATCGGCGATTCGAGCGCCACCACGACCATCAGCAGCCCGGCGTAGAACGCCAGGATCCGCCCTGCTACCGGGCCTGTTCTCCGGAGCCGCGATCGTCGCGCGCCAGCCGTGTACAGGATCCCCATGAGCGCGACGTAAGCCCAGACCGAAGGATTCAGCTGCCATCCATCGAGCACGATCCAAGTCTAGGCCTCCGGGCTGGTCCCAGCCCCTTGCTCAGGCAGCTGGAGGCCAGGTTCGCAAGCGCTCCGTGATGTTGTGGCTAACCGGCAACAGTGTCGCCGAGCATGTGCTCGGCGCGGCCGCGCACGAGCTTAGCGACCGTACTGTCCCGCGGGACGACCTGCTGGTCGATCGCGTCGAGCATCTGCTGGACGAGTTCGTCGGCGACGGTCTCGGCTCGCGCGGCGGGGTGACCCCAGGTGCGGGCCTCGCGAGCGATGTCAGCGATTGTTGTCTCTGTGAGCAGGACGCGCCCGCCGATCATCATCGCGGACTCCTTGCGGAGCTTCGGCCAGAGAAGCGTCGGGACGGTGTCGTAGAGCGGAGCGAGGGTGATCGTGGCGGGTGTCGGGTGAAGGAGCGCAATGTTCTTTCCGTGCGCGTCGGCATTGCCGATGAGGCACGTGAACGTCACGGCCCGGACGAGTTGGTCAAGCTCGGCAAGCGGGTCGGCGGCGCGCAGGTCCAGGAGTTCCGCCGCTTGGTGGAGGCTCGGGCCGCCAGCGCGTTCGTACTTCGCTCGGCCTCGGTTGGCGTCCGGGTCGATCGCGAGCGCTTGGCAGAGGTCCTCCTGGTGTACGCGACGGGTCATGCCGTCCGGGTCGGAGGTCCGGTCGAAGCGGGAGACGATGAGCCGGTCGTCGTCTCCGATCTGGACGAGCTGGACGTCGACAGTGGTCAGGTTAACGACTCGGGCGAGGGCCAGGCACTGCGCTTCGGCGGCGATCAGTCCAGGAAACCGCAGGTCGTCGACCTTCAAAATGTGGGTGGACGGACGGCCGTGCACAGGCCGAGCCCAACCTCCGTCCTGGCGCTCAATGAGGAGCAGTTTGTCCTGGAGGCCGGCGAGGGACAGCTCGCTGTCGTCGTGAGCGCCTAGCGGATGCTCGGCAAGTACGTCAATCGCCTCGGCCAGGCTCTCATCGGTATAGGGAATTGCTTCGAACCGGGCCGGGTTGGGTGGTTCGTCGCCGATCACGAGCGCTCCAGCGACATCGCGGCCGTAACGGGCGAGCAGACCGAACGTCTCATTGACCGCGACCCCGGCTTGGGCGGCCATCTGCTGGAGCGCTTGTCCTTCCGGCAGCAGTCCCTTGCAGAACGCGAGGGCGTCTTGAGGGCGGGCATCCAGAGGCAGCGAGCAGGAGATGATCGGACTGTTCAGCGGCCAGCGCTCAAGCGCCGCTGCCGTGTACCGACAGCGGATAATCCGGCCATCGGGTCTGCTCAAGGTCGGCGACATGCTCCTCGCCGAGCCAGACCCCGAGGCGCTTAATCCTTCTCGCCATCGTTCTCTGCGAGGGTGATTGTGACCTTCGCACCCATCCGCCGCAACGCCCGCAAAGCCCGCTCCAGCTGGATCGAGGATGCTCCCGCTTCAAGCTTGGCGAGGTACGTCCGGTCGATTCCCGCCTCCTTCGCGAGATCCTCCTGACGCAACCCTCGTACCGTGCGGATGCCTGCGATCGCCCGGCCGAGATCGGACGGACTGCGCACCACCCATGACCTAGAACCCGTTGTGCTCATATTCGCACAATAGCGCAGAAGGGCAAAATGTGTCAAAACCAGCACATCGGGCGCCGAGTCAGTCCGTGTGCTGATATCAGCACACAACAGTCTTGTGGCTCAGGTACCCGGTCCCGGCTCGATCAATCGTCGGAATGGGGATGAGCGACCTGAGCGGACCGCGATCGGCGCAACGACGATCAGCAGCAGCAGCAGCACCACCACCACCACGAGGCGGGCACCAGCAGGATGAGCATCACCACCGCCTGACCGCAGCCGGCGTCGGCGGCACAAGCAACGGATACACGACGTGACGCGATACCGCGGGCGCGCCTGCTGCCGGTCTGCCGCCGCCGCCGCTGTCCTCGTCGCCGTGGTCGTGGTCGTTGCCGTCGCCGCGGGTTCCTGGCTGTGGTCCATGTCGTCGCCGTCCGTCGCCGTCGTGCTTGTCGTCGTGCTCGTCGTGCTCGCCGCCCTCGCCTCCGCTCGTGCGCCCGGCGGCGGCGAGTCGGTGGGCGGCTCGCGCCCGCGCCGAAGCGCACCCTTGGTCGAGACGACTCTGCTGCATGCTGTCGAGCACTGCTGGCACGGACGCTGGAGCCGTTCGAGTCGCGCCCCGGTCGAATTTCCTCGGGCTTGATGAAGCGAGCGAGCGCTTTGACCCGCTGATAAAACGCCCGGCCCACGAGCGCATCACATCTGAATCGCCCGGGTCGGCCTCGATGATCGCCGCGGCGGACGATCGGGGTAGTCCAAACCCGAGCGTCACGCGGCGTCGGCGCGCCGGCAACGCCGCGCGCCTGCATAGGTACTGCGCTGGATTGGCCTGTCGGGAGGCGAGCCCTGCTTCCGGCGACAAGCGCGCCTCGGCCACGCCCGTCCGCACGATCGCATTCGTCTGCCGGCCGGCGCCCGGGCGGACGAGCCCTATGGCGACGACGCGATTGTCACGCTGTGGACGGCGGCGGCCGTCGCCGGCTTGCGCTACGTTCGGACCGCTGAGACAGTTAGAGAGCTCGCGATGAACGGATTGCAGGCGCTCATACCCGCAGCGGAGGTCGACGACGTCCCGCGAGGCCGCGGCCGAGTCCGGAGTCCAGGCCTTTGCGCACGGACACGCTGGCCCGCCGTGCACTCGGCGCTGTCTTGCTCAGTCCTGATCGGACGGAGTCCGCGAAGCGTTAGCAGTTGCGGCGATCGCGTTGGCGACTGCTGCCGCGCCTGCTGTGCCGAGCGTGATTGTGTAGTGGTTGACGTCGGGGATCAGGGCGGCCTGCCTGCGACCCGGGTCCTCCTGCGCCCAGGCATGCGCGAGCTCGAACGGCTGCATCGGGTTGGGGTCGTCGAGTAGGCCCCTGGGGGCGCACAGCAGCTTGGCGCTCATGGTCAGGCCGTGTGCCGCGCCCTGAGCGGCCAGCAGCTCGCAGGCGTCTGCGCGGACCGCCTCTTCCAGCACCGAGGAGCGCATCTCCGGCTCGGCTCCCACGAGGTCGTGATCGGCGTACGCGACCACGTCCTCGTCGGCGACGTCGCCGCTGCTGAGTGCCGGATGCGCGCGCCACCAGTCCCGGTACGCGTCGCGGTCGGGGAAGCGGAGCTTCAGGCGCGCCATCGCCGGCCCGAGGAAGGCGTCAACGAACGCCTGCGGGTCGACCCCGTCGGTGCCGGGGATCGGAAGCCCGCCGTCCACGAGCAGAAGGGCATGCACGCGCTCGGGGTGCGAGACGGCGATTCGGGCCACGATGTAGGCGCCAAGCGAGTGTCCGACGAGCACCGCGCGATCCAGACCGAGGGCGTCGAGGACGGCCAGCATGTCGCGCACGTGCACGTCGATCCCGTACGGTCCGGGAAGGTTGTTGCTACGACCCCGGCCGCGGATGTCGGGCGCCACCAGCGCGACCCGGTCTCCCAGCGCCCGCGCGACCGCCGTCCACGAGTAGCTGCTGCCCGTGATCCCGTGCACCGCTACTACCACCGGCATCTCGACCAGCGGGCCGAAGCGGAAGATCGACAGCCGGCCACCGTCGACAGCAACGAGCCTCCGGTTGATTTCGACCGGCTCGGGCATCGCTGCACCAAGCCTAACCACGCGCGCCCAGACCGCGCAGGACAATCGGACGCCGCCGATACAAATCCGCACCCGCTGCCGTGCCGAGGCGAGCCCGGTCCGACCAACTCCGTTCTCGAGATTGCGGCAACCCGAGAACGGGGCGCGGTCGGCCAGAAGAGCCTCGAGACTGGCGAAGAAGGGAACACGCCAGCGATGGCTTCCCGCTCTGCTCTCGTGACCCCGCGGACATTCGGCGAGTTGACCTCAGCTTCTGGATCCGGCGGCAAGCGGCAGTCACCGGCGAGAGTGCCGCCTCGGCTGCTCCTATGTCAAGTGAAAGTTGGAATTTGCGGGTTTGAGCGAGTGATCAATACCGGCGGGGCGCCGGAGATCTCGGCGGTGTAGAGCAGCCGCCAGATGCGGCGGGCGAGGTGGCGTTTG
>JAABUR0100003362.1_pt1 | contig 22530 bp, 18 predicted proteins | sample 5560091 | NCBI WGS metagenome assembly JAABUR01 (sample SAMN10711879, study PRJNA513375) | rock metagenome | isolation source: Antarctica rocks | place: Antarctica: Victoria Land, University Valley sud
TTGCTCGTCCGCACCCGCTCGTTGAGCTTGATATACCTTAGCTCTTGTAGAATCGCCGGCTTTTTTCTGCACGCTATCTATTCTAGCGAGCGCTGACTGAAAGTTTGAGCTGCTGTTACTCCGGTGACGACGAGTGTCTTGATTTGAGTAGCGGTTGGAAGTACCATCGGTGGGAAATGTGTATTCAGCATTGATAGACGAAGACGGTAACAGTTCACGCTGTTGGTTGTTTGCCTTGGTGGAGTCGGTTGTGTCGTCTGCATATGCGGTGTAGAGAGCCGGATGGTCGGGATTCAGGGACATTAGCATGTTATCGACGATTGAGTGGCGTGCATTGTCTGTTAGGGACAGATCATGGGAAATCCTTTCGTTTCTCGGGGTCCTCTTTCGCTCTCCACCGCCCCTTGCAATGACGCTGTCTGGCCCAGAATAAGTCTCGCGTGGGGTCTGCCGGCTACTATGCGGTTTCAACGCATGTCTCCCGGCTGCGCGGACTTTATGTATCGGTGATCCCAGAGAGTCGTGCCTCTTTGGGGGCCGTCCCATTGTCGGCGTTGGAGTATCTTTGCGGCTGATCATTACAGCGGTGGGTGAGTTTTTGGACGGGTCGCATTCAATTCCTAACATATTATACGATGTGCGACCAGCGCAGATAAGACCTGTGGTGTAACAGCTGAGGGGTCTCTAACATGTTGTAGAGAAGGTATGGTGCTCGGCTAACCACTCATGTAGAATATGCAAAAGGGGGATGGCCCTATCTAGCCCTCTGTAGGAGAGGCTTCGGTGACGGATAAACCCGTCCCGGTCTGCCGAGACCTGCCTTGGCAGAGCCAAACCAAGTGCCTCGCATGACTACTACCTCGAACAGTCTACTGCTAATTTCTGTCCTCAGTATCGCTCATCTCCCAGGCGCGCACAAAGCCACCGTGCCATCGATGTATGAACGCGCAAGCATCTTCAAATATGCAGAATTCAACAAACTCGCTCTTTGCCGTTTGGCGAGCAAGCTGCGCGGAGGGCAAAGCTGCTTCTGTGACACTTCTCAGACCCCAGCAAGCGGTAGCTTCAACTGGACAATCCTAATTTCGTTCATTGACGGGGTGGAGTGGGTGCTCCGTTCCCCACGAAATGACGGTGGAATCAAATCCGACGAAACGAACCTCATACTACTGGCTAGTGAAGCCGCGACTCTTAAGTATATCAAGGCCAACAGTACGATTCCTGTTCCTGAGGTCTTTGCATACAGGCAAGCCATTCCATCGATTCTCGTTGTGGAGAAGCTAACGACCACATAGCTGTTCTAGGGACAACGATGTCGGTATCCCCTATATTCTCATGAGTAGAGCTCAAGGCTCGCCTCTACAGCATACATGGAAGACCTTGGAGACGCATGAACCCAACATATCCCAAGAACAAAAGGCAAAGGTTGTTTTTCAGCTTGGAATTATTACGTGGCAACTATCTAGGCTTCGTTTCAATCAAGCTGGGTCACTCTTTGAGGAAAATGGGGGATTTCATATCAAGACATGTCTATCCCGTGGCCTGCTACTGGATCAACGATACGCTCTCGAAGATATACCTCGTGGACCTTTCAAGTTTGAAAAAGATTATTACGAGGCACAAATTTCGGCATTCCTTGAACACGTCAAATACCTTGCTTTAGGTCATCACTGCTTCTTTGCGCCTATCCCCGCACGAAGCGAGTACGACGACGACGCTGGATTCCGGGCAGCGTCAGATTGGTGGAATGACTTCGTCACTGTAGAATCGAAAATCGATAGCTCACACAATAGGATCGATTTTGTCATTGCTGGCGAGGCTCTTTCCGTAATGATGACGAAGTGGGCCCACGATCTATCAGACGGTCTTTTGAGAAATGATCAACGTCGCTTTGTGATTCATCACCCAGACCTCAGCGTCAACAACATCTTCGTTGACGAAGAGTTCAATATCACGTGCATAATTGATTGGGCATTTTGTTCTACTGTGCCTTTGTCCATCCTCCTTACAGCGCCTGGTCTACCACAGTCACGGCATGAACTTGATGAATCACTTTTACCAATGTTCGAAAAAGGATTTCGGCACGCACTAGAAGAGAATGTACAGCGCGAAGACGTCAGTGCTGAGGGTAGACTTTGTTGGATGTTGAGCCGTAGCCGTCCGATGTGGTTATTCTCTCGTATTTTAACTTTTGATTCAACCACAGACTATTATCTTTTCAAAGCCCTTTGGGAATCAATTGGAAATTATGACCAAGAAATGGCAGAATTCTTTCGTTCAATGCAGTCGTCGAAAAAGTATTCATCGTTACATACCGAGCTGGAGGAAGACGATCAAACAACGCTGCAAGTGGCTGAGTTGGAGGGGGAATATTTTGGCAAAGATGTATGGAGACTGGCGATTTCAAGGAAATTGACGTTGGTTTCCGAGTGGTCTTCGCGGTACCATGAACCATGCACTTATGGGATCAGGAGCAATGGCAATGTCTTCGTTGCGGACAAGAAATTGTGGGCATGGATTGATAACTGTCTAGAATCCTAACCACACAAGCCTTTTTATTACAGGAGTAAGGTATCCGTAGCCCCACACCAAGCATTCATACAAGTAGTATCCGTACCCCGCACTAAGCTCATTCTTCGATATCTAATCTAGCTTATTCCGTATTAAAGCAACGCTCACTTGCTGTCGCAATCAATGAACTCAAATCGTCTCTCAATGACTCTTTTCAGCGATGATTATTGACAGGCAACACGTTCCTCGGATCATCGCGAAAAAGTCACGAGAAAAAGTCATGAGTGGTGTAACTGCGACTTGGCTTAGACGTAAGTTCACTTTCGGTTGCCATGACCGTTTGATGATAGCAGCTTCTCTTGTAGTGAATAGTAAGCTGCGCAAGAAACCTTTGGGAAATAGTCAGCGTAACGAGGGTGGAAGGCTTGGTCATTGTGAAGCGCGTTCTTGATACGTCTCGGCAAAGTGATCGAGGACAGGATTAACGTTTGCCATTTCCGTTCGGGTGAGGAAGTGAGCAGTGAGGGAGCACTATCATCTATACCTCTACACCTCTTCAACCCACATCAGACTTTTTTAATGTTTTGACTGCTACACGTCTGCTACCTCCGTTACAACAAGCCTTCTCAGTGTCACAACCGGTGCATACCGATCAGCTTTACCAAGGCAAGACTTCACAACCGTCTCACTGTTACACACCTGCTTGCTTCGTTACAACAAGACATCTCAGTATCGATCAGCGCTATCACAAGGAGACCGTACATTGTCTATCAAGTGCCACCCTGCAAGCGACATGTCTTCAGCAACAAAGTCATTTGCGGAGCTGCAAGTAACGAAATCACGAAAGCGAGGAGATACAACAAGCTTGCTTCCCAGCTCGTATGATCCCAACACTGATGTTATACCCGAACTCCCGGTACCCGAAGCCAGCCCGTCACTTTACACGAGAGAGCGTTTACAGCAAAGCTTAGTCTACGCTGAGAGGTGCCTGAAACGCCAGGACATCTCGCCACGATTTGAGCTGTTTATGCAGCTTTACAAGGAGGAACTCAAGGATGCGTTGAAGGCCGAAACAACGGAGCAAAGAGAGAACCATGCCATGATGGTCATGGCTGAGGAAAGACTAATTCAAGACAAAGGATTTCTACAGCCTTTAAAATCTGCCCAGAGAGCGGAGCTGGAAGACCAATTATTGCAACTGAGGGAGCTCGGGTACCTTGTACGATACGGCGACTACATGAATATCATACCCACAAGACTTAGGCTGCATGCCAGCAAGCATAAGTTGGAGAATTGGCAATCAATTTCAGGGAACATTTACTGGTCGCAAATCGCCGTAACCCTTAGAGAGGAGGAAGAGGCACGCGAGAAGGCAGTTCGTGTAGGATCCGAGCTTAGCAAACTCTCAATGCCCACTACCGCTGCGGTTTATGTGGCCTGCGCTGATCTTGGAATATCCGAGGAATTCGCCTTATGGTCCATAGAGGAGTATGGCACGCGCAACCGTAAAGTTCACCGCGACCTAGATGACCTGAAAAGAGAAGGAGAATTTCCACTGCTCGCCTCGACCTTGTGGGCAGACAGGAACGAACTAAGCTCGACTTTCTCACTGATCAAATCGGAGACGGATATAACACATCTCAAAGCGATTATACAAAGCGAGATCGACACTTGGTTTGAGGATACAAGCGACAACCCCAATCATCCAGCTGCATGGGTACCGTCGCCAGCACTTCGTCAATTCTACAGAGATGCGGTACAAAAAGCTAATAAGCCCAGCAAAGACGAGATTAAGCGACAGAAAGAGGCAAGCATAGGGACTTCATCATTAGCCGGAAAAAAGAGGATCGCAAGCACCGAAGAGCCTCGAGGATCAGAGCGGGAGAGGCAGGAGAGGACTAGGCAGCAACGATACAAACTCCTTGCTCAAAAACGCAAGCTGGAAGACGACATGGAACGCATCAACCGTGAGCTGACCCTTTTTGACGAGAACGATGTCTCGCTAGATGAGCATGGTAGCGAAGATTACATCATCCTTTAGAACTTGTAAGACTTATAGCTGCAAATGAATAACTTTCAAGTCCTAAATCTGCATGTTCTCTGCTGTAGATTCTGAGAATCTGCCGGTCGCGTCCGAAAAAGGAACGGGATGGCGCAAATCGAAGCCATGAGTCGCGTGACCTAGATAATGAAACATTACAACTTTTTCCGTCGATGAAATATGATGACAACAACACTGCTAGGAGGCTCTGAATTCTGATTCTGACTACTGCTAAGAAGTAAAAGAGAAATCGCTACAGAGATTCTAAATAAGGTCAAGAGACCAATTTTCTTGACTATGTAAGGGGATTGACCATCATCCGTGACACGAGCCAAGTCTGACTAGATGGCCTATCTTTTTTGGGGGCACAAAGTGCTTTTTGATCCGATCGTCTGATGCCAAAACAATACCGTAGTCGACAACGATGATAAAAATGTCAATGGCACTCAAGGCAACAGCTGAAAGGATGATGGGCGTGATCAGCACATTGAATAATATGAGATAGACGGGGTTTAATGCGCTTAGAATAAATACATATTACACTGAAGAAACTCTACGCCTCATCTTTCGCTCCTGAGAGTTGAGACTCAGTTCGCTTCCGCCTCTTGTTTGGTGATATTTCCTGCATCACTCTTTCTTCATGTATACCGTTACCTTGAAGTTCACACTGAGCCATTGCTGCCCGCTCAAAATCAATGAGCATCACCCGCTGCGCTTCTCGATTCCATAGTAGATTTGGCGGCCGTACATCCATCTGATCGACTCCTGCCCGTCGCACCTCCGTCACCGTTCGCTTGATCTCTTTGTTAAGTTCTGATGAGTCTTTCATGCTTTCGTCTTCACCAGCAAGGTTGCCCCCCCAAGACATCAAAAGCATATGCAATATCCGGACCCCCACATCGAGATAATACCACTCAGTGAGGTCAATATTCCCCAGGCACACCGGTACCACCGCCCCTTGAAGCTTCTCCAGCCGCCGATACACATCCCCCTCATGTCGTAGGTCGGGCACGAAAGCTTGCACCGTTCCTTTACCCACGAAGACATACCCGTGCGACGCCAACGTCACTTTGAACAAAGCGCCTCTCGCTCCTTGCAGGCCTAACGGATCGCAATTGTGGTCAAGATCCTCAGTGAGCTGCTTCTGAACGAGATCCAGGAACTTTGATTGGTCGACCGCATGCTTCCGGCCACGTCTACCATGCAGCGACGCATTGGGGCAGTTTTTGTCTAGCGAAGATCCTCGCACAATGCCCAAGAAGCATCTTTGCGTACAATACTGCCGTTGGGCGCCGTGGCTGCTGCTTGCTTGATTGCTGCTGTTTCGACCCTCAGATTTCCGTTGATCGTCGGACTTCCCCCGCCTCCTCCCCGAACTGCTCGCACTTGGTCTAGTGAGACTGCTTGTGCACTTTGATCTCAGGTTGTACTCGCTGGTAACTGGAACCTTTCTTCCCCCTTTGTACAGTGGCGATTTCTGTGCACGCTTCTTCCCCGCTGCAAGTTTTCTTTCACTTGCGGGCGTTTGCAGAAAAATGGTTTCAAGACTGGAAACAGGATGTTTCTCCAATTGTTTTCTCGCATCCTTTCGCCTTGCATGATCCCTCTGTTCTGATTTGAATGACATTAAACACAGGCCGAGGACCTGGCCGATGGCCGTTTGCGAGTATGGGAAGTCAGACCCATCGTCGTTGGCCTCGTCAGTCGGGACCGTTACGTGGTAGAGCAGCGTGGTGGGGTCTTTCCAGTTGATGTGAAGGAAAACAAATGCCTCTCCGGTCGTAATATAGCTGTATTCAAGCCCGTTCTCGATCATGTAGTGGAATGTCTGCGTCGCCACGGCCACAAAAACCTTGTCTGCGTTGTATTGCAGCCTGTCCTCGATAGCCTTGGCATTTGCAGCCTGCCCGGGCGCTCTCTCTTCTCCCGACTGCTCGGCGTCTTCTTCGGTTTCGTCGGTGGGAATAGGGGGTGGGATGTCGATTCGATCCATGACTTCCTTCTTCACATCCATTGGTCGAAATCTTGACAGATTGCCGATAGCGAGTTTATGAGGCGGTTTGTATTCCACAACGAACAATAATTGACGTTCACCACCTACATTTTTGTAAATACAGTACTGGTCGGCACCGGTTAGCCCCGGCCCAAGATCGGAACTGTCGGATGAAGTGGATGGCGGTACGATCGGTGGAGGGGTTCGTGGGAGTTGGGCGTGTAGACGTTCCTGAACCTCCTCTGCCCTCTCGCTGAGGGAGTTGGGATCGTTTTCAAATACGATCCCTTGTCCGAGCTTAAATTCTTCGGAGTCTTGCACGATCTCAGATAGACGACTGATGATGTCGGCGACTTGGACCTCTATGGCGGACTTTTCATAGGTTCGGAAGCTTGCTTCGTTGGCAATTCTGATGTTACAGTGGAGTCGACCTTGGTCCTCAACGCTAAGGATTGGACTGAAGAGTCGCAAAGCTGACTGTCCTTTTGGGTGGAAGATATCACAGGCTTTCGAAAACACCTTCTGTTGTTCTCCCGCGAGATTGCCCCACTCTTTCAAGACTTTCGGGTAGTATTTGTTCCCAGGGCGCGGAACACCTTTGGATGTCCAGCTCTTATTGGTCTCGACACGTAGTGGCTTATGAAGATGTTCATGGCAAGCTTGTAGAAATTCGTTCAACGTCGTTCTTTGGGTGCGTTGCTCCGCGGCTAGCAGACGCTGCGTAAGACGTTCAATTTCTGAATCGCGTAGCGAAGACATAATGAGTAGTATTTTATTAAGGGTGGTTGTAATCTCGAGGGTCACTGTTAATGTTATGTTGTTCGTGTGGTCGTGACAATCACAATCACATCTCAAAATAAAGAGTTGCCTCGGCAATAGGCGATTAGAACTAGCGGCACCCCAGGCTGCAGCCTCACGGGTTACCTAATTAGGAGGTAGCGTGTGAGTAAGCTATGGAATCCTTGGCATCGCGCCCTTGCCTCAGGACCTCAGACGTGTAACTGTAGCTAGCCCCTTCGGGTTAGCTTCCTTGCTTACTACGTAAGGTGCTGGGGTTACCCGTAGGCTGCGAAGTCATCCAGAGGGTCCCTAACCCGAAGGGGCTTAGCTACGGAAACACGTCTGAGGTCCTGAGGCAAGTAGAGAGTGTTGAAGATACGAATCATACGATTACAAACGCACGAAAAGCTGGTAATCGTGCAAAGCATCACCTGCATAGTATTGCAAAGGGAAAATTATCTTTGCAGCTACATGGCTGATCGCAAGTCTGAAGTCCTTGATCTTGACCTAAATTTGGATTGGTGTTTAGTGGAAATGTCGCCCGTTGGTACTCTATTCTAGCGCCAAAGCCGCGCTTATACAGTAGCCGAATCCGCTGGCAAGCATGGCACTCCCATGGATCGAGAACAGATGAGTTCATATTCAAGATTGGGAAACAAATACATCAGCTTCGTTGAACTCTGAGCAGCATTCATCACTGCGAAGATATCCTGCGAAACCCTTCCGCTCCCTCGTCTAGTCTTGCCACTTGATGTCCCACCTCATGAACCCTCACATTTCAATACCACGGCAGCATGGCGGTCCCCCAAATTTCGGAGGGACCACCAACCCTAGTGGGAGATCGGACGGTCTTCGAATGCCGCGGTTCTTTAAAAGGTGAGCTTCAGCCGCCTCCAAGCGCCTCATGCAAAGGATGAAAATGCTAGAAGCCCAGAGCTGACAAGACCTTCACAACCCCGCTAGACTCTTCAAATTCCCCCAAATGGACTTCGAAATGGCCATCTGGGAAATGACCTCCCTTCTCCTCGCCCCCAAAAAGGTCTTCCGCTCAATCTACTACCACAAACAAACAAAAAACACCTACCACCGCGCCGACCCCTCCTTCACCTACCTGCTCTCCTTCTTCATGCTCCTCACCGGCATCGCCTGGGGTATCGCCTCCACGCCCTCGTTCGCCTCCACCCTGCGGCTGACGCTGCTGTTCGTGTTTGTGCATTTCTTGCTCGTGTCGCTGCTGGTGGCTACGGCGGCGTTTTTCCTGGTGGGCAGGCTGTTGGGGCCGGGGATCCAGGGGTTGCCGGGGAGGAGGCGGCAGGCGGGGTTGTTTCGGAGGCCCGCGGACGGGGAGGGGGATGTGCTGGAGTTTGGGTATTGTTTCGATGTGAGTGTGGTTGTGGCATTTTCCAAGGCGAGGTGTGTGTGTAGCGTTAACGGGGTACCTGGAACTAGGTCGCCATACGGGCCTTCTTCCCCGTCTGGGTGCTTCTCTACGTTATCCAGTTTATCCTCTGGCCGCTCATATCGCGCGACTATTGGATTTCCCTCTTCCTCGGCAATACACTCTACATGGTCGCGCTGGGCTACTATACTGTCATATGCTTTCTAGGCTACAACGGTACGTAACATCCCCTCAACCTGTCCTGTCCACATAGACCATCTCCTAATGTAAAGACTAGCCCTCCCCTTTCTCCACCACACCGAGCTCCTCCTTTCTCCAACCTTTGTCTACCTGGCGCTCTGGGTCGCGAGTCTGTTTGGGTTTAATATCCCGAAGCACGTCGGACCGCTGCTGGTTATTGGGGCGCGGTGAGGGCAGGCGAGGTAGGAGGTTGTAATGAGGATATAATTGCTTGATTGTTGGTGCGACTTAGCATGGCGTTTTGTGTTGCAACGATGCATGAGTATAGGAGTTGGTCGGATTTGATCATGCCTGGAACGTTGGGGGTCATGGAGTCAGGGGTTGTATCCCAGTTTATAAGCATCGAAACAGGGGGAGTCAATAATCATGCAATCGCTCGTGGATCTTTCGAGTTGTTTAGTCACTATCGTCCCTCCTCGGCTAAGTGGCACAGGTCTTGTTCCGCCTGATTTCCAACCTCCGCTGGACGTCTGGATCCGCCCCACAAGCACCCGCCCGCCCATCCGATCCCTACTCCTTCGGCGGCAACATAACAACATATTCCCTCGTACTCTCCCCAAACGTCACCACATCCCCACTCATCACCTCCACATACCTCCTCCCCTCCACTCCCTCCCCATTCACCCTCGTCCCATTTGCGCTATCCAAATCAATCACATATGGCTTGACCCCTCCCACCTTATCCCCATACTCGTTCTTCTTCTCCGCATGCCGGAATTGCAGCACCGCGTGCTGCTTGCTGCAGCTCGGGTGCTCGGTCGGGAAATCCGCGACGGCGCGCTCGCGCCCGAAGAGCCAGCAGCTGCGCGTGCTGAGGGGAATGGTTTCGAGCAGGTCTGGGCCTTTGAAGACGTAGAGGCGCCAGGGGGCGGAGGCGGGGGGGAGGCGCGCTTCGGGGGGTTCGTTGTATTTTAGGACGATGGAGGTGCCGGCGACGGTGTTGGTTTCGGCGGCGAGTTTGCCGGTGGGGACGTAGTTGGGTTTCTGTTTTTCGGGTTCGGGAGGTTTGGCGGTGGTGGTGGAGGTGGGGTCTTTGTTGTAGGCTTGGTGTTGGGAGGGGAGAGGGGCTTTGGAGCGGATTGGTGGGGAGGGATGGCGGCGGGGTATGGGAGACGCGCTGCGGTGACGAGAAGGGTGTTTGTAGTCATCCCGTGAGTCTATGCGTTGGGGCTTGGAAGGCGGAGAAAGGGATTGGCTTCTCCGGTGACTGGCGCCATCATTGGCTGTTCTCGAGCCACGCTGTCCACGCCTTGGAGAGGGGGAGAATGATATGCTCCGGTGGCGATCTGAATGTTTTCGCTTTCTTCGAGAGTCCCGGTGTCGGTGCTCTGATAACGACGAGGTAGATGTACTGCGGCGGCGACTGCGACGTCCCCTGCTGTCCGTAGATTCCTCCCGTCTATGCGTGGGTGACCGGTTGTCTGCGGTCAGTCTGCGCCTTTTGCAGCGTTCGTGGTTGTAGGGGCTGCGCGAACGAGATCTCCTTCGATCTCTGGGCTTCGAATCATCGTCAGACCTTGCGCCAGGGTTTGATTTCGGGTAGTCCCTGTCGTTGTCCCTGTCGTTGTCGCGCTTCCTTAATTCTCTCTCATCTCTGGATCTGGATCGTGGAATAGACGAATGGGCCAAACTACCACCACTTCTTCTGTCTTGAAAGCCCCCCTCGTGCTTTGACATCTTACCCTATAATCGATTCTGGGGTGGTCCTGCCTGATCACCGACCCTGTAAAAGCCTTAGCCGTCGTTTAGTGCTCGTCGGCTCAAACCATTATACCAGCTTCAACGATATAAATATTAAATTTCACTCATTATTTACAGCAGTTCTACAAGCAATCACTATTTGATACTCTTTAACATATCTGACTCTGTTTCTCTGCATAAACTCTTTATGTATTTATTTGATCATTCTTTTTTATTACAGTAATCATTCTTACTGCTTTTTTCCAAAGCTATTTTAAATTTTCAAAGCGGAAACTCACTATTTTCGCATGCATCATTTCTGAGAATCTACATTCATGTCAGGAACGGAAAAGCTTGAATCTATTTCGAACTGAAACGACTTCATTCGTCAGTCTTCTTCTCCCTTTCTCATCACGCGTTCATCGAGTCTAGAACACCACACTCACTAAGTCTTCTCGGAAACCACCACTTCTTCCGCCGGTCAAAGAATGCCTTTGAACTTTCACTAACGCTCGCTTCCTGTTCTGCATAGCTGACCTGACAACCTTCCCGGGTTTAGACAACACTAACTATAACACAGGCATTCGCTAACAAGCCCCAGAGCAAGCGCTTCTCCTTCGACGACGGCTGGCACACCTCTCACCACCTGAACCCCCGGACGACACTGGAAGGACCATTGGCAACTCGCCTTCTTAAATACCAAGAACAACTATCAAGATAGGCGGGGCGCTCGTCGTTCGCAATATTGACTACGGAATGCTGACTACCTCTATCTGGCGAATCGTATAGTGCCTACCGGAGAGCAGATCGAATTAACAAAAAACAACAACAGCGAGCTGAGCTGTTGCGGTCGACAACGAGGGGATTGGGCGAAGAGGAGATACGGGAGAAATTCTATGGAGGGAAAGCTCGTTGGTTGCAACGAGTAGCTGTACTTGGACGGTTAATGCTCTTCAGTCAACATCGAGTTCGATAGATTCTTGAATACAAGTAGAATTGGATTCTTGGAGGTTGGGACTGCACGGTGCGGGCCACGGTGGGGCAAGTAGGCTGCATACATATTGAACGATAATACAATTCACAGTGACTGTATTGACATGGAACGATGGCAGTGAGCATGAGATCATTGGTGAGCTTGAGATCTGAAGTCCGATGAGAGCCCGTCTGCCTTCGTTCGCATTGATGTTCAAGGCTCGAGCGCTCCAAAGAATTCGCAGTAGTCTATACCTCCCTGCTTTCACTTTGAACCATGAATCAATGATTTCATCAAGGCCTCAACGTCCGCCTCCGTCTTGCCCTTTACTCCCAGGAGCTCGTTGTCGGTCTTAGTGAACCGACCACCGTACTCGGGCGGCCCAAACATGACTCGGAAGAGGAAGCCCATCATCACTGGCGGAGTAATTTCACCCTTGGCCAGGCTCGCGAAAGAAGATTTTTCAAGTTCCGCTGTGTCGACAAGAATAGGCTCCTCCCATGTCTTTCCGGGGTCGACCTTCTTGGCGATCTCCAAGAGCTGGTTCTGCGAGATGTCGATGTCCTTGACGTAGACGAATCGGTTCTTGGTCTCCTCCGGGTGACTCAGGACACCGACGACAGCCTGTCCGACCGAATCCATCGTGGTGGCGCTGAACACGTTCTTGCCGCCGTCGAAGAACTTGGGCTTGCGCTCCTTCCAGTTGAGCAGGAGGTTCTTCTGGAGACCAAAGTCCAGAAAGGCATTGTTGCAAACCAGGGTATACGTGAAATCGGGCTTGGCGGCAGCGGCCTCGCGGAGTGCCTTGTGCGTCGCAGTCTTGAATTTGAACACGGGCAGAACGCCAGTCTTGGGGTTGGCAATGTCACTGCCAAAGTCGGACGGGAGAAAGCGCTTCACGTTTGCAGCTACAGCGGCTTCGACGAGGACGCCCTGCCCAGGCAGGCCTGCTGTTCCAACGGTCGAGACTACGGCATCCTGGCCTTCGAAGGCAGCAGTGACAGAGTCTACCGATGAGAGATCTGCTGTCCGGACCGTAACTGAATCTGGAAAGCTTGCGGAGGAGGATTGGCGCTTGACGGCGGTGACGTTGAATTTTCCAGACTTGACGAGTGCATTGAGCACTGGACCTCCAAGAGATCCAGAGGCCTGTGGAGATGGATCAGCGTCGTCATTCTTCACCGCAGAGACTCTATCCGGGACGGCCACCTACCCCGACAATCGCGACGTTCTTGATTGCAGCCATTGGCGACGAGGTTGAAGACTGAGGTTTTGTTTTTCGGGAGGAGCGAAATTGCTTGGGTAGAAACTTGTCCAATATTCCCATTTAGAAACCAGGTGGTGTTGGAGCTGCAAGGAGGTATTTGATTATGAAGGAGTTCGTTCGATATGAGGGGTGAGTAATCCCTTACAGAATCCGGCGCTCCTCATACCAAACGAACTCCTTCGTACCTTCAGTACGGTGTATGCACCGGATGTTATGTAACCTCCGATGCTGACTGAGAGCCTGTGATGTGGAGCCTTGGGCAGGGGGTGGAGTGGTGGGGTGGTGGCGGGGTCAAGGAGTGTCCGAGGGGTCCGACCCAGAACAGGAAGCAAGTCCACCCGAGCCCTACCCGCGAACTGTGGGGCTTATCATAGCCTCCGCTCCGAACAATGGATAAGGTATCAAATCACTGAAGCGGCGTGTTGATTTCTAATCCCACTGTTGGTCGACGTGATTTCAAATCCATTGTTACCCTGGCTTTTGAGTCGTTGTGAGATGACCCCCCCCACGAACTCAAGCCCTCGGAGAAAATATCTGGCAGACCACAAAAGTTCAAGCTTCGCTGCCAGGCTGCTTCATCTTCTCCTCCCACAGCTAGCACCATGTCTACCACATCCCCCATCATCCTCATTCTCGGCGCCGGGCCCAGGATCGGCACGAGTGTAGCTAAAGCTTTTGCGGCGAAAGGCTACAAGGTTGCTCTGGCCTCGAGAAAAGCGTCCGAGGCCAACAACACTGCCAACGAGATCCACATCCAGAGTGACTTCGCGAATCCCGGCACTGTTGTCGATGCATTCTCCCAAGTCAAGGCATCGCTGGGTATCCCAAGTGTTGTCGTTTACAATGGTGTGTATCGCTACCCCTGAACCGCGTTGGTTTCTCTCGTTGAGTCTGTGAAGGCAGTGCAGTGACCCCCAACCCTCCCAATGACCCTCTCTCGCTCCAACTCGCCGATTTCAACAAAGATTGCAATATCAACACGGTCAGCGCCTTTGTCGCTGCGCAACAAGCCGTCACCGGTTTCGCCCAGCTCCCCGCCTCAGCAGCGAAAACATTCATCTACACGGGAAATATCCTGAACACCACCATCATCCCCCCGCTTCTCGATCTGGGCGTCGGCAAAGCAGCGACGGCCCATATCATCCAGTCTGCTGCTGCTGCGTACAAGGACCGCGGATACAAGTATGCAAATTTTTGCTCCTTTGTCAGCAAGCGACTGACCATTGTAGGTTCTACTATGGCGACCAGCGCAAGGCGGATGGTGCGGCTGTCTATAGCGCAATCGACGGGGATGCGCACGCGAAGCTGTATCTAGAGCTGGCTGAGGGAAAGACACAGGGACCTTGGCAGCAGACATTCGTCTCGGGTACGGGATACAAGGACTTTTCCGCTGCTTGACTTTCGCAGTCTGGACCGCGAGTGAGAGAAGCTTCACGTCGCGTGGGTTCGAGGTTCTCGAGCTCACTCTGAGTCGTTCTCTCGATGAGAAAGCCTAGTGAATTCCTTGGTAGAAGATAAGAAATATGAGCTATTCACCACCGCGAGACCAATGTAGAACGTATGATACGTTTAAACTAAGCAGTATCTGTCTGCATAATTCGAGCCACCTCAACCATCCACCTCACTCTGTTGGTATATGAGGGTCAGAAGGAGTATGTGCATTGGTTGAACTGCTCTAGAAAGTAGGAGCTACGAAGGGAGGAAGGAGGTGAAAACTCTGATTCCCGCGCCTTATAGGGCTAAGCGAGATTGCCAAACACACAGGGGTAACGGTACTGCTCCCTGTTTTCTTTATACTACGCGCGTAGGGACTCATGCCCTGAAAAGCTCTTCAGCGGTGAGTCCACTTATATGAGGAATTACTTTGCATACTGTGCAATCTTGTATTAGAACTGAAAGTACATAATCCCTCAATCGACTTAAGGGGTGGAAGTACGTCACGCATACGACCACCCCGAGCAGACCGCAAGTCCAGCGAGAAGAATCCCTATGCAGCCGCAACTCCTCCATGTAGCTTTCCCAGCTAGCTTCTATTGACCTTTCCCGATGCCCGACTTACTTGCCGCCAAAAGTCGCTGCGAATCCCCACGGCTTTACCGTTGCACGCAGTATCCACTGTTCAATCCATTTTCATTCGCTGTTATCTCGCGTATTCCTGGACGTCGATAAGCTCTGAATCGCATTAGCGGCTTCAAGTGGTTGACTCGTGGCATGTTTGAGTCATGGCGTGTTTGAGAGAGCGAGACAGTACGGAAGTATTCCGTAGAGGTACATAGCATATTCCTTTGGCGCAAAACGAGAATACGCAGGCGGGAAGCTAATAATGGCCCTGCACACGGAGCGGAAGTTACGAGCGCTCCGCGATATCTAATCAGCGTTGCAAATCCGGTGTAGTCCGTATTTTTGATCCGCATATATCAAGGTTTCAGCTCCTTCCGTCCACAAAAGTTGGAATCCTTTTGTCTGGTATTATCAGCTCGCGGCGTTTCCGAATGCGTCCCGCACTCTCTTCAACCCTATATCTCGCAGTGCCGAGATTTGTCAATCTACGATAATCGACCTCACCGCCGCTCATATTGCCTCAGTCGTTAGCCCGGCATGGGTTCACTATGTCAATGAAGGAGTGTGAGAGATTGATTGCTCTGGCTAAGGATTGGTGGTATCGAAAGACTGTGTGACCACATGGCACCACCTTTAGTAGTGTGGATAAAACCTCTGCAAATCTATCCGGGGTAATAATTGTTGGAACTAACAGATTCTCTTACTGTCTGTAGCTAGTTACTCTAATTGTTTTCTAGAATCTTCTGCCGAGAAAGTTGTGTACTAACAATTCAAACCCCAAGTACCGTAGTAGAAAGCTACCTTCATTCGCTCCAAGATAAGCCTGATATCAAGTACCTCCCACGCTCCCTATATATACTAACTTCACAATGCAACAAATCTTCTAGTAGAGAATAATTACAGATTTATTCATTCTGAAGCCAAGAAGATGCCTCGACAGACGTGTCATCGTTGCAAGCATCGCTCTGCTAAGAACACACACCGAGCTCAGTTTCATTCAAAGACATGCATTTGCATATCAGAAGGCTATGAAACAGAAGGAAGAAATTCGCTTGTTCGGCTTAATCCGGTTAGTGACTATTCTGTATCATAAAGTACCTTATGTTTCCGAACCCTAATTCGGGTCCTCTCCCGCGCAGCCACCAACCGTTGGCTTTCATCTTTTAATTCCCCGAGGGTCGGACCTTACCTTACTTTAATGAGTATCTATCTTCAAGCGGCGCCCGGCGGAACTACTTAACATTGATTCAGCAACGATTTGACTGGTTGTGACGCGGGATTACGAAGAAAGGATTCCGCATCGGGGAACGTCGAGTATCTGTAGACAGGACGGACGTATGTAGTGTTTGGAAAAGACCTACTAAAATGAGCAAGCAGGGTTAGACAACTCGACATCTTCCCATGACAAATATTGGAAAGACACGTGGAGGATGCTAAGGTAAGGTAAGGCCCCCCAGGAACGCCACCGGCGATCTACACGGCAGAAACTGCAACGCCCAGGAGTCGGAGCCTTGACAGGTAGACTAGCGGATAAAAGCCCCGGCCATGAGACAATCTGCAGTCTGATCTGACGACCGCAGCATCGGTGAAACGCTCCCCGGCTTGGGTGCGTCAGCAGTGAGCAGACGTATACATCCGTCAAAGGCAGCAGCGGTAACGACTGTACGAGGCATACTCGTGTGCAGACCAGACAGTCACACAGTGCAGACATACGACCTCTGCTTCGGTTGCCCCAGGGCCCTCCAGTGATGTGCGCGGGGAGAAAGGATGGTCTGATTGATCGTATCTTCACGTTATACCTGATTCAATCTAGATCCCGTCTAGTTTGGCGCCGTCTGTCATCTGTACGATGTGATTGGTGATTGAAATAGTTCTCGGCTGACACGACTCACGAGTGCATACTACTGCAGTAGTACTTCGTGGCACAGACGTTGCAGAACCGGGAATAAGGCTGGGGGTGAAAAGGCTGAAGTAGCGGGGGTTCGTTGGATGCAGACCCCCACTCATGTTCAGAAGTTAGGTACCTCCTATACACAGAATCATATGGGGCTATCAAAAGTTCGATAGCACTAAAATGACTAGAAAGATAGAGACGTGTCAGCTTAGCAACAACGTAGAGCGTCTAGCTCAGCGCATAAAGGAGTCTGCTCCGTACGGTAAGACCCGCACTCATAGTGGCTTGCAGGTAGTAGGTGACTGGTACACCGCAATTTGCCAGGTACTCTACCTATCAGTGCGGAATAAGCCCAGCCGGGTCATCCCACCAGGATGCAGATGGGATAGAAATGTACCTCGGTACGTGGGGTGGAATGTTGATTGTTGGTATTGAAGCTAAATCAACTCCCTTGAATGTGAGAGATCCTACCGACCTACCTACCTTACTGTACTAACATATAAAAGCCCGGGTATATAGTGACCTGCGCATGGGCTTATTTAAATGATAAGACGCTGCAACATCAACACTACGCTCCAATACTACGCTCTATAATTGCGACGTTCAGTTGCTCCAGTACTTCTAGTACATTACTTGTCCGAAGAATCCTCCTCGACATCATTACTCAGGGGGATGGATGATGGGAGCGTGCCAGCATCTACGCCGATACAAACAGCCTCCACGACACCCACAGTCTCCGGCTCTCCGCCGTCCATCACCAATAAAAGATGGAAGCCACGCAGGCGAGGGGCATGTGGAATGTGCAAGTTGAAGAAGATTCGCTGTGAGTAATCTTGCCGCGCGGCAACAAGCCAATCAATTGACGGTTAGAATCATAAAGGCGATGGTGCTGCGCGGTGTGTAAACTGCCGAGTGCGTGTGTGACCTCGCTTGGCGGGCTGCCCTAATGGGATTGACCAGAGGCATAACCAAGAATGCCAATACATGCTCTCCAAGAAGCGACAGCCCTCCAAAAAATCCGTAGGATCGGTGTCGTCGGATAAATCTCCAGAGAGTCGATCGCGGCTTGACGATACGGGCAATAATGCAGCCGACGTCCTGGTCGAGGAGCCAAATGGTGCACAGTTGTCGCCAGGATTAACCCTCTCGTCGACTGGGGCAGCTAACTCTCGAACAAATGGGTCTCGTAACATTTTGCAAGGGAGAGCTTCCTTCTCGGACAATCAGAACGCTGTACGGACCTTGCCTGAAGATGCTACCTGGAGTGTAGAGACAGACCGGGATGGTACCCACAACTTACCACCACCACCACCACCATCAACGGACATAAGCAACGTAGCCGATTCCAATGCATTCTCTTGGCCGCTTTTCACGACGGACACTGACTGGCAATTCAATTTCGACATCCCGTTCACAGCTGAGCATACTAGTGCATCCACAGGTGCAAGTTCGACCTCATTGACTGAGCTAGACATGTCTCAATTCTACAATCGACCAACTCAAGGCTTCGAATCTGCGGGGTGCTCGGGAGAGTTGATTGAGTATTTAAGTCTCAGTGAGAAGGTGAGCCCTGATGCTGCATTCTTGGCTCAACACGATGGCTTTTACACATATTAACACAAGCTAGAAGTGCCCGACGCGAAGCTTTCTGGGTAAGAAACTTGTTCTCGAGCTGGAAAAGACAAACGTTGATCAGCTCTATATTAAGATCCCGTACCCAGCATCAACTATTCTCTCGAAGCCATATTCTCGGCACAGGATCGAGGGCTCGATAACATAAGCAGCACCAAACAAGACGAGATAGATCGGATTTTTAAACGAATGTCTCTAATACAGGCCCAGCTGTCGTTGGTAGATCTCGGCGATGAGCAGTGCCACAATGGCTATGCCAGATGGTACAGGGATGACGCGGCCCTGATGGAAAGCTGCAGAGCCGGTACGTCTCTTAATCACGATACCATAACCATCAAGTTAGCCAACCTTTGTTAACCATGAGTAGCATGCTTTCAACGACCAGTAGGGTAATTTAGATCTTCCCCAATTCTGCTGGAGTAACTGCGAACAACTATAGCATTTCGAATTTCTTGACAATGTCGTATTTCGACAACCTTATCAAAGAAGCCGAAGGCCGGTCTCAAGGGAGCTCGATGTCAATATCGCTGATCGATTCAGTCATGGCCTTTGGATATCAAGCCTACCTGGCTATCACGCAGCGCTTCATAAGTTCGGAGGAGAGAAAGAAGGCCGATTACTATTCGAGAATAGCATTGAGATCTCGTGGCAGTGTTTTACGCTCGCCCAACACGCTTTTAAAACTGCAGGTAAGTCGAACCCCCAAGCATTGCCGATTGCTCAATGCTAACTGCCCAGACAATTTTAGCAATGGTCGGTTCAACTCATCTGATAGCTCACAGTATAGCTAATTCAACATCTTAGACGACGGTCTCGGAGCAGATTGACGAGACCATCCACTCTGAACTTTTAACAGGTGCTGTCAGCTGTGCGAGGGCGCTGAAACTCGAAAACCGTGATTTTATGCACGGAGAGAACACAAGCAGCAAGGATCGAGATCTTGCGAGGAGAAGCCTGTGGTATCTGTACTCCATCGAGGTTCCTCATTCTCTGCGGCGTGGAATCTCACCAGTAGGAGCCTCTTCACGATGCCTGTTGAGAAGAGTCTTCTAACGTTAACGAACAGGCACTCGATCACGACTGGATTGACCACGCCCCACCCCGGGCCTGCGAGGAGACGGATTGGTTCTCACTCCAGTGTCTGTATGCCATTGTCATCAGCTCTGCGGCCAAGATGCTCTACAATCAGCAGGCTCTCCGGCAATCACTCGGAGAGCGAGAGCATAAGCTGGAAACGGCGTACGAGCTCTTGGAGGGCTGGAGGAGCCACCTCCCGGCTCCCTTGCAGGAGATTCACAAGCACGACATGCACCGGATCCTGGACGACCATCAAACGCGCCACATTGCACTCTCCATATTCCGCCAGTACCACGAGGCCATCTTCATGATCTACTTCCCCTGGACAGGCAGCCAGTCGGGCGGCAGGGTCTCGGAGGACTGCCGGCGGAAAAGCATGGAGCTGTGCGTCAACTCTGCCCAAGTGGTGTTGGCCATTGCGAACCAGATCCTGTGTCTGGATATCCTCGACAGGTAAGTCGATGCCGTCCGATCAATGAATTGGGTCAAAGAGAGACTGAGAGAACGTAACCAACCCACAGCAAGTTCCTCGACCTGATCTCCGTGTCCATCTGCATGACATTCCTGGACGTGGCGACCAGCAGCGGCGCCAAGAAGAGCATCTCGTACCTGAGCATGGGTTGTGGCATCTTCGGTCGGCTGAACCTACTGGATAGCGAAGTGCCGCTCGCGGACGTGTTGGAGCTCACGCGCACGGCGCAGCAAATCAAAGGGAAATGATTCATGACTAGACGAACTTGGAGATTGTATAGTAATTGCAGATAAACGCCGCTTGGGTCGGTAGTGCATGTTATACATTTCTATATAGACGTAGACTCCTGAAACTGCTGTTCGACCGCAAAGGCAAAGTCTCGCGACACGCCTGGCGAAATCGAGTCGAGCTCCACATCGTATCCCGAGCTGATGTTTTCCATCCTGCAAAGAAAATCCTCTATGCTCTCTCGTCCTTGCGACGGTCTACCCATGATACACTGATCCCAGTCCATGCTTGCAAGATTGGTGCTCTCGACAGCCACGTTCGCCCTCTCGAACAGTTCCATGCAGGATCGGTGCATTCCGCTGATCCGTTCGCTTTTGCCTCCCTTGGAGCTCTTGGCTAGCACGCCTAGCAGCGTGAGCAATGGCTCGATGAGCTTGAGGTCTGATAGTGCCATAGGGTTCGACGGATCGCAAACAATGTTTCTGAGCAGGGTCGTCGCAGCCGTTACGAAGATGTAGAGAACAGCCCTGGTATTGTTACTATTCTGGGCCAGGGAAATAGGGTCATGGGTCTGCCTTACCAGATACAGGCGTACCTTCTCCGAGGAATGACTTGGAGTAATTTTATCGCCTTCCTGGCCTCAGTTGCGTAGATCAGCGGGGCTGACAGAAGCTGAAACTCCATTGGATCCCCTGTTCCCTGGAGCTCACGATACCTTGGCAGTGCAGGCAGAGAGTTGTAGACGATGGCGAGGGAGTTGAAATACACTAGTTGTAGGATAATGGGGTGCCGAATGGTGCCCGAAGTTGGCACTTGAAGGAATGGTTCATAATAATCTTGCATGAATTCGATAGGAATATTTGCTCTCCATGATTGAAGCATGGCTTCGAGCTCTGTTGCTGCTACAACTCGCTCAGAGACGGCCTGTTTGGTGGCTTTCACGGAGTAGAGGCGTTTGTATATCTGTCCCTGGATCATTGCCAATCTGGCTCGGAAGTTGAAGAAATTCATCCTAGTCGACTCGCCGGGGTAGATCAGACTACTATCGATTTCAGACGGAAGCTCCACATCCATATCATCGTCGTCTTGGGCCGAGGGCTGTCCCATCCGTAAGCTGAGATCTTTGTCAAGAGAATATGCAATCCAAAAGACCCGTTTCCGTTCCTCGATTTCGGCAGCGCTAATATTAGGATTTTGGCATCGTTTGTGTAGGCCCATTCTATGTGCTAGTCTCATTGCTGCCGAAATCAACAAAGAAACCGGACCTTGATTTGGCGTGCCCTGTATCACAAGTGCCATTCCGAGCAGCGCCTGCACAGACCAGAGTGTGACATGCATTGTCATAAGCTGACCGACAACCGCAAAAGCGGTTTGAAAGTAACCCCAGGTTTCACAATCTTCTTCCATGTCTTGAGCCATCCCGTGCTGAAATTGAGGTGTAAGAGCCAATACAACATTCAAGCATGCCCACCGGCCTGGATCATTGACGCTCGTGTCTAGAGAATCAAAGACGGACATGAAACGAGCTTTGTCAAAAAGCGGGTATGCAGGATGAAAGCCTTGAAATGACTTCTCCACAAGACTTAGCACCCTATCTTTCGGTGGAAGGGCTTTAATGGCTCGGCCATTGGATACGTTGTTATCGAAGTTGGGAGGTCGAGGCAAGATCTCTCTTTGGGTGCTAGCGGCTGCAGAGAAGGACGCTGAAAACTATCAGATCAGGAAAATGCATGGCAGACTCGCACTTACCTTCTGGCGAGGGTAATCCAAAGTCTGAAGCTTGGGAATTTTCGCCGGCTATTGTAGAAGCCGGATCCAAGTTGGAGCTTGAATCAGAAGCTCCAGCTTCTGATTGATTAGAAAAAGGTGGCGCTTCCGGTCTTCTAGAGTCATTCCCAAATTCGGCACTATTTAACCCAGATTGTTGATTTGACACAGGACGTTTCATTAGGTCTTCCATCGACTTCAGCCTTTTCTCTAGCTCCTCAACACGCTTGTCCCTAATTTGAATCAGTAAATCCTCAGTCAGACGCTCAAGCTTTGTCGTTCCTGTTCCCACTCGAAGCCGAACTCACCTGCCCGATCGCCTCGGCGCCCGCTTCATGCTGATGGGGGTGAAACGGCACGGGGTCTTGTATTGGATGCATTGCGCACAGGATTCCGAGACTACATCGCAGCGAATCTTCTTCTGCCGACACATATCACACGCCTAATCTGTGTTGGTAAATCATCGATTTATCTGGAGTTACAGGGCAAGCACTGACTCTGGTGATAGGCGACAT
>JAABUR0100003363.1_pt1 | contig 22526 bp, 19 predicted proteins | sample 5560091 | NCBI WGS metagenome assembly JAABUR01 (sample SAMN10711879, study PRJNA513375) | rock metagenome | isolation source: Antarctica rocks | place: Antarctica: Victoria Land, University Valley sud
CGGCGGCTCGCCCGCGACTACGAACGCCTCGCCCAGTCCCTCGCCGGCCTCCACCTCGTCGCCTTCGCGATCCTGATGGCGACCCGGCTCATTCGTTTGTTAGCTCAGGGTGCCTAACACCCTCTAGCGAAAAGGGGTACTCTTTTGTTATAATAACTTTGGTAAAGTAAATAAATGATTGCCGCGCCCGAAAACAGGGCGCTGGGGGAAAGGAAGTTCACTAACGATGACTGCGACGATGAAGTCGTTCGCCGAGCTTGGTCTGAGCGAAGAGGTGTTGCGTGGCCTCGTCGAGCTCGGATACGAGGAACCAACACCGATTCAGGAACAGACCATCAGCCTTTTGCTGAAAGGCAGCGACATCACCGCTCAAGCGCAAACCGGATCGGGGAAGACCGCCGCATTCGGTATCCCGATGATCGAAAAAATCGATCCGAGCGAGCGCTACCCGCAAGGGCTCGTGCTCTGCCCGACCCGCGAGTTGGCGATTCAGGTCGCCGATGCGATCCACCAGATGGGCAAGCACCGGAACATCACCGTCACGCCGATCTACGGTGGGCAGCCGTACGAGCGGCAATTCCGCGCGTTGCAGCGCGGTATCCACATCGTGGTCGGCACGCCCGGTCGTATCATGGACCATATGCGTCGCGGCACGATCTCCTTTTCGGGGGTCAAGCTTGTCGTCCTCGACGAGGCCGACGAGATGCTCGACATGGGCTTCGTGGAGGACATCGAATTCATCCTCGATGCGGTCCCCGATGAGCGACAGATCGCCCTCTTCTCGGCGACGCTGCCGCCGCGCATCAACGCCCTCGCGCGCCGCTACCTCCGCGATCCGCTGCGGATCAGCGTGGATCGCGACAGCCTGACCGTCCCGAAGGTCAAGCAGACCTACTACGAGGTGCCGAACCACGCGAAGCTCGATGTCCTCGGGCGTATCCTCGACGTGGAAGACCCGGGTGCGGCGATCATCTTCTGCCGCACCAAGCGCGACGTGGACGAGTTGGTGCAGTCGCTGCAAGGGCGCGGCTACTCCGCCGAGCCGATTCACGGCGACATCACGCAGCAGCAGCGCGAGCGCACGTTGAAGCGCTTCCGCGACAAGCAGACCGATGTGCTGGTCGCGACCGATGTCGCGGCACGCGGCCTCGATATCCCCGACGTCAGCCACGTCATCAACTACGACGTGCCGGACGACCCGGACTCCTACGTCCACCGCATCGGGCGCACCGCGCGAGCGGGCAAGGAGGGGGACGCGATCACCCTGGTCGCGCCGCGCGAGATCCGCAATCTGCGCTTCATCGAGCGGGCCATCGGCAAGCGCATCCAGCAGTTGCGCGTCCCCACGCTGGCCGATGTGGAGGCGCGTCGCCGTCAGGCGTTCAAGGACTCGCTCCTCAAGGAGCTTGAGGGCGATGGCCTCGCCCCCTATCTCCTCCTCGTCGATGAGCTCTCCGAGCAGTTCGACGCGGCGGAGATCGCGGCGGCGGCCATCAAGATCGCGACCGGCGGCACCGGTGCCCAGGCGGCGACCCCCGAGGTGAAACGCCGCAACGACCACGCGATGGCCGGTGACGGTGTCGGTGCGGAAACCGGCATGGCCCGCCTCTTCATCAACATCGGGCGGCAAGATGGCGTGCGTCCGGGCGACTTCGTCGGCGCGATCGCCAATGAAGCTGGTATCCCCGGTAAGGAAATCGGTGCGATCGACCTCTTCGACACCTACTCGTTCGTCGAAGTGCCGAACGAAGTCGCGCCCCGCGTCGTGCAAACCCTCGGGCGCACGACGATTCGCGGGCGGCAGATCAACGCGGAGATCGCCCGCGCGCGCTAACCGATCAGCACGGCCGCAAAGCAGGCCCGCCGCAGTTGCTGCGGCGGGCCTGCTTTCTTTTTGAGCGGTAGCATCGCCTCGCGCGCCCGCTCCTGCTACGATAGGGCCAACGTTGGCGCATGGAGCACGGGAAAGGTGAGGAGATGACCGACGCGCGCATCGTTCGCATCGAAGGCGGCATCCTGACCGGGGAACGCCCGCGCAAGGCCGGGAGCAACGCGCGCCTCGGCGAGCACGGCACCACGATCCGACTGCCGATCGTGCGGATCACCACCGCCGATGGCGCGCGCGGCTTCGGCAGGTGTCGGGCGCTCCCCACGGAGTTGCGCGGCCTGTTAGGTCGGTCGCTCGATGAACTCCTGACGCCACAGGGGATCGCCGCGCCCTGGCTCGCCTGCGAGTACCCGCTCTGGGATCTGGCCGGGCAGCGCAGCGGGCAACCGGTCTACGCGCTCGCGGCACGGATCAACGAGCGTCCGGTGCCAACAGTGCTGACCGTGCCGACCTACGACACATCGCTCTACTTCGACGATCTGCACCTCACCGACGACGACGAGGCGGCGACGTTGCTGGCCGCCGAGGCGCGCGAGGGCGAGGCGCGCGGCCATCGCGCCTTCAAGGTCAAGGTCGGACGCGGGGCGCGGCACATGCCGACGGAGGCGGGACTGCGGCGCGACATCGCGATCATCCGTGCAATCCGCGCGGCGATCGGGCCGACCGCGCCGCTCCTCCTCGATGCCAACAATGGCTACACCCTCAATATCGCCAAGGAGCTGCTGCGCGCGACCGCCGATTGCACCCCCTACTGGCTCGAAGAAGCCTTTCACGAGGATGGTGTCCTCTACGCCGATCTCCGCGCCTGGCTGCTGGCGGAGGGGCTGACCGTCCTGATCGCGGATGGCGAGGGCGATGCCTCGCCGCAACTCCTCAACTGGGCCAGCGAAGGGCTGATCGACGTGGTGCAATACGACATCTTCGCGCGCGGTTTCACCCCCTGGCTCGCGCTCGGGCGTGACCTCGATACGTGGGGCCAGCGCAGCGCGCCGCACCACTACGGCGCGCACTACGGCAACTACGTCGCCGGGCACCTCGCCGCCGCCATCGAAGGCTTCACCTTCGTGGAGTGGGACGAGGCGACGACCCCCGGCCTCGATACCAGCGCCTATACCCTCGCCGCCGGGCGGGTAGCGATCCCCAACCGCCCCGGCTTTGGGCTCACCCTGGACGAGGCGACCTTCCGCGCGGCGGTCGCGACGGGGGGCTTCGAGTTCACCGACTGACGCCGATCACATCCAAAACGCCACAATGCCGGGAGCGAACAGGTCGGGGTGGTCGTCGCGACTTGTAGGGCGCGACGACCACCCCGACGCCCAAGAACCGGACAGAAGGATACGGCGACAGGGGCGTTATCCCAAGGTGCCGACCGCGACCGGCTGCCCGCCCCCCGCCACCGAGCGCATGATCGCCTGCGTCGGTTGCGCCACGACAAGGCCGCGCTGGGCGTCCGAGACATCGTGGTCGTGCCCGACGATCGCCGCGACGAACTCCCCATTCGGGGTGGCGACCACCGGGCGCTCCGCCAGCGGCGGGACCAGGTTACGACGCTCCGTGCCGATCCAGCCAGCGTAGTTATCCGCGCCGATGTGGCGGATCTCGTCGCGATCGGTGATCTCGATCGTCCCCTCGCTCCCCATGATCGTGATGTTCCAGAGGGTCGGGCCGCGCCCCACCACCGCCAGGGTCGCGATCCGCCCGCCGTTGAAGCGGATCGTCGCCCCGGTAACGATGTCGGTGGTCGTCTCGCCGTCCGCGTCGCCATCGTTGCGCGGCACGTCCGCCGCCGATTATCCGAACGCGACGACCTCATCCGGGCGCATCCCGGTGAGATAGCGCATCAGATCGACGAAATGGCTGCCGGTGTCGACCAGCATCCCCGCTCGCTGAGGGTGGACGAGCGCCGCCAACCGCCGACATTCGCCCAATTCTGCGTGATCTGGCTCGATATAGAAGAGGATTTCGCCGAGCGTGCCGTTCGCGATCTGCTCGTGCGCGTAGCGGTACGGCCAGAGACGCGCGAACTGGTAGGGAACCATCAGAATCCGCCCGCGCTCTCGCGCCAGGGCGATTAACTCGCGCGCCTGCTCGGGGTGAGTCACGAACGGCTTCTCGGTCAGGACATGCTTGTCGGCGCGCAGGGCGTCACCAAATTCGACGCGCAAAAAACGGACGGCGGGCCACTACCAACCATCGCGTGAATCGTACCCCTCGCTCGTCCCCGCTTCAAGGTTCGCGCGCGCAATTCCGGAACGCGCAAAGCTCCCATCGAATCTCACATCGTCGCAGCAAAACCCTCGACTCGTACAGGCCACGACCATTATCCAGAAAGCTATTTCTCGTTGCTATGACAAACCTTTTGCTTATCTGCGTTCGTTCGAGAGGTTGTCCGTTGCGACGAGGGCTGGTAGATTACCCTGGAGAGATGGGAGTTTCGCCATCGGCGCGCGGGCTCGCGCGGGGACAACGCTGGCGCGGTATTGAGCGAGTGGGGTGGGGATCGATGGAGTTGGTGATCGTCGGGGCGCACCACGCGCAGATGCCCCTGGTACTGCGCGAGCAGGTCGCGATCGCGGCGGCGGAATTACCGGCGACCCTCGCGGCGCTGGGCACGATCGCCAGCGAGGGTTTCATCCTCTCGACCTGTAATCGCACCGAGATCATCGCCCTGGTCGCGGATGTCGCGACCGGCACAGCGGCTCTCACCGAGCTGCTCGCCGCCGTCGCCATCACCGCCCCGGCCACCATCGCGCCACACCTGCACACGACGGTTGGAACGGCGGCGACCGCGCGGCTGCTGACGATCGCGGCGGGCCTGGACTCGATGGTCCTCGGCGAGGATCAGATCCTCGCCCAGCTGAAAGGTGCGCTCGATGCCGCCGCCGCCGCCGGAACCCTCGGCCCGGTCCTGCACCGCCTCAGCGCTGCGGCGTTGGTCGCCGGGAAGCGCGCTCGTGCCGAGACGCCGCTCGGGCGGGGCAACCTCTCGGTCGTCTCCGTGGCGCTGCGCGAGGCCCAGGAGGCGCTCGGCAGCCTCCGCGACCGCCACATCCTGATCGTCGGCGCGGGCGATACCGGCGAACTGGCCCTGAAGCACCTGCTGAAGAACCCCCGCGAGCAACCGGCGTCGATCGCGATCACGAACCGCACCGCCGCGCGCGCCACGGCGCTGGCGGCGCACCACAACGTCAAGGCGATCCCCTGGTCGGAGCGGGCGGCGGCGCTCGCCGACGCCGATCTGGTACTCTGCTGCACCGCCGCGCGCGGCACCGTCTTGACGCGAGACGACGTCGCCGCCGCGCTCGCCGCCCGCCCCGCCCGCCCGCTCGTCTGCCTCGATCTGGCGGTGCCGCGCGACATCGGCCCGGACGTCGCGCACTTGCCGGGTGTGCTCCTGCGCGATGTGGACGCCCTCGCGCCGATCTGCGCGGCGGCGCGCATCCAGCGGCAGGGTGCGATCGCGGCGGCACGGGCGATCGTCGCCGAAGAGGCGGCCCGTTTCGATAGCTGGTGGCGCGCGCGCGCGATCGCCCCGACGATCGCGGCTCTGCGCGAACAGGTCACGGCGCTCGGGGAGGCGGAGGCACAACGCGCGCTCGACCGCCTCCCCGACCTCTCGGCGCGCGACGCGGCGATCGTGCGCGGACTCGCGACGAGCCTCGTCAATAAACTGCTGCACGCCCCGACCGTCGCCCTGCGGACCAGCGGCGATGGCGAGGCACTGGCGCTGGCGGCGGCGTCCCTGTTCGGCCTCGCAGCCGAGACGCCTGCGCCGACGCTCGCCGCGCCACAGTCCGCCGCGTCATGGTCCGGGGCGAGCGGACACGTACACGCGCTGCCGACCGGCGATGGGCGCCCCGCGCACGTGGTCACGACCGCACACGATGACGAGCGTTGGTCGGCGCAGTCACCGCCGACAATGCTCGCCGGTCACGCCTGAACCGCCCTCCGCTATAGCCGAACCGCGATACGCCTCCGGGTCCGCCCGGGATGCGAGGAGAAGACGATGACCATCACCAGTCGTGAAACCCGCTCTGCCGAGTTGTTCGAGGCCGCGCGCCGCGTGATGCCGGGCGGCGTCAGCAGCCCCGTCCGCGCTTTCCGGGGCGTCGGCGGCACCCCGCGCTTCATCGAGCGCGGCGCAGGCCCCTACCTCTTCGATGTGGATGGCAACCGCTACATCGATTACGTCCTCTCCTGGGGGCCGCTCGCCCTCGGTCACGCGCACCCGGATGTTGTCGCCGCGCTGCGCGAGCAGGCTGGGCGCGGCACCTCGTTCGGTGCGCCGACCGGCCTGGAAACCGAGCTGGCGACCCTGATCACCGAGCTGATCCCCTCGGTCGAGTCCGTGCGCTTCGTCTCGTCCGGCACCGAGGCGACGATGAGCGCGCTGCGTCTGGCGCGCGCGGTCACCGGGCGGGCGCGGATCGTCAAGTTCGCGGGCTGCTATCACGGCCACGCCGACGCCCTGCTGGTCCAGGCGGGGTCCGGCGTCGCCACCCTCGGCCTCCCCGACTCCCCCGGCGTCACCAGCGGTGCCGCCGCCGATACGCTCACCGCGCCATTCAACGACCTCGCGGCGGTCGAGGCGCTCTTCGCCGCGAATGCGGGGCAGATCGCGGCGATCATCGTGGAGCCGGTCGCCGGGAACATGGGGCTCGTGCCGCCGCAGCCGAGGTATCTGGCCGGGCTGCGCGAACTCACCACCCGGCACGGCGCGTTGCTGATCTTCGACGAGGTGATGACCGGTTTCCGGGTCGCGCTCGGCGGCGCGCAGGCGCTGTACGGCATCATGCCTGACCTCACCTGTCTCGGCAAGGTCATCGGGGGGGGGCTGCCGGTGGCGGCCTATGGCGGGCGGCGCGAGCTACTGGAGCAGATCGCCCCCTCCGGCCCGGTCTACCAGGCGGGCACCCTCTCCGGCAACCCGCTGGCGATGGCCGGGGGGCTCACCACCCTGCGCGCCCTGACCCAGCCCGGCGTCTATGACACCCTCAGCGCGATGGCGGACGCGCTCGCCGGGGCGATCCGCGAGGGCGCGGCGGCGGCGGGCATCCCCATCCAGGCGACCGCCATCGGCAGCATGTGGGGCTTCTTCTTCGCCGAAGAACCGGTGACCGACTACGCCTCCGCCAAGACCGCCGACACCGCGCGCTACGCCCGCTTCTTCCATGCGCTGCTCGACACGGGTGTCTACATGGCCCCCTCGCAGTTCGAGGCCGCGTTCGTCTCCACCGCGCACAACGCGGCGACCCTGGCGGCGACGCGCGAGGCATTCACCGCCGCCTTCGCCGAATTGGGGCGCTAAAGCAGCGGGTTGATCGGGGGCGGCGCGATCGGGCGGCGTCTCCACCACCCGTTGTGTGGCGAAGGGCGGTTGCCGGGAGATCGCTACGAGTGGCCTTCTTTTGGAAGGCGAAACACCGGTCTAGATAGTGATGCGCGGTCAGGTGGTGCGAGAGGCAGGCAAGAGGAGTATCGCGTGGTGGCGCGACTCCTGGTCGTCGTGGCGCTAGCCCTGAATCTTAGCTCCTGTCGTGCGGGCACCCGGCACCGCGACGGTGTTCGAGAACGTGCGACACCAGAGCGAGTATGGGCCGGAATGGGGCACGAATTACCTGTTCCCCGACGCGGGTTGTTGGGAGTTACGGGTGGACGACCCGCACAGTCAAGGCATGGTGATTATCGTGGTCATGCCATAGCGAACGGCGGCACCACGACGCACACCACGCATCCACGCGATCCCTTGACACCTGTACCCCATTACTCGTTACGCCTCGTCGGGCGACCCTACACGCAGCCCCGCCGCCGCCTCGTAGAAGCGAATCAGCCCCGCGTCATCTTCCGCCGCGAGGCCGGAAGCGGCGGCATATTTGAAGATCTGCCGGGCGAGCGGCGCGAGGAAGAGCGGCAAGCCGAGGTCGTCGGCCGTGTCGGTGATGATGCCGAGATCCTTGACGAAGATCGCCAGTGCGCTGTGCGGCGGCGTGAAGTCGCGCCCCAACATCCGTGGGACGCGATTGTCGAACATCCAGGAGCCGCCCGCGCTGACCCGGATGATCTCGTAAGCTTGCTGGGGATCGAGCCCCGCCTTCGCCGCCAGCACCAGCGCCTCGCAGGAGGCGGCGATGTTGATCCCGGCCATCAGTTGATTGATCATCTTCATCGCCTGCCCGTCGCCGACGTTCGGCCCCACCTGCCAGCGCCGCGCCGGGTCGCCCAGCGCGTCGAGGAGCGGCGCGGCGCGGGCCAGCGTCTCGGCGGGGCCGCCGACGATGATCGACAGGGTGCCGCTCGCCGCCGCGCCGGTGCCGCCGCTCACCGGGGCGTCGAGGAGCAGCAACCCACGCCCCTGGCACGCGACATCGAGTTCGCGAGCGTCGGCGGGAGCCACGCTGCTCATCAACAGCACCAGCGCGCCGGACGGCAACGCATCCAACGCGCCCGCCGCATCGCCCTCACCCCACATGATCGCACGGACCTGGGCGAAGTTCTGCACCATGATCACGCAGGCGTCCGCATCCTTCGCGGCGGCGGCGGCGCTCGTCGCCTCCTGCGCGCCGCGCACGACGAGCGCCGCGCGCGACTCCGCACGGATGTCGAAAGCCGTCACCGCGAACCCTGCATCAAGCAGCGCCTCCGCCATCGGGCGACCCATCGCGCCGAGACCCAGGAAAGCGACCCGTTCGATCTGCTCCGCCATCCCACCCCCCCGATCCCACCCTATCGTCCGTCCTACCGTGCTACATAGCACGGTAGGAGCACTCCCTGTCAAGTCATCCTTGCTCGTTCGTGAAATCGGGAGATTCGTTGTGACTTCAACCATATCGCCCATCACACCTGGCGTCCTCGACCTTCTTAAGGGATATGTCCTCTAGGTCGTGGCGATGGCTGTACGGACAAGGTGGCATCGCGCGGCGACCTGGTTTACCATCGCCTTAACGATTGTCATCGGTGCAACCGCCAGACGTTCTCGCATTCCTTGGCGTGCGACGTTGGCGCTTGTCGAACCAGGAACGAACGGAAGATTGATGGGAATTTCGCCCACGAATACCCAACCGCGCAAGCGTCGCCGCATCGCCCGGCGACGCGATCCGCTCGCGAATCTGCCAGCGCCGCTGCGCGATTGGCTCACGGAAACGCTCGTCCCGGCGTGGCGCACGATCAGCGCCCCGCCGGTGTTGCTCCTCCTGGTACTCGCCCTGCCCGCGCTGTTAATCGCGTTCCAGTTCCAGGTGACGCACCGGATCGACGTCGGCGCGGGGAACGACGGCTTCTATCTGCGCGGCATCTACGCGCAGGAACAGGGCAACGACACCGATTTCCGCTGGCTCAGCGGCGACAGCGAGATCGTCGTCCCCGGCGCACCGGGCAACAGCACCTGGACCGCCTCCCTGCGGATCAGCAATGGTCGCCCGCCCGGCAGCACCGCGCCCACCATCCGGGTAGTAGCCGACGGGCGCGAAATCGCTCGCTACAGCGTGGAGACACCCTTTCAAGACTACACCTTCCAGTTTCACCGCCCGCCGCTCGCGGACGAGAACCTCCTCATCGCGATCCAGAGCCAGACCTTCGATCCGCCCGGCGATGATGACAATCGCCAGCTCGGCGTCGTCCTGGATACGATCAGCCTCAGCCCGGCGCGCGCTCGCGCCGCCGAGCCGTACATCTATCCCCCCGCCTACGCCATCGCGGCGTTCGCACTGCTGGCCGGGTTGGCCGGATTCCTCGGCTACCTCGGCACCCCGACACTCGGGGCGGCGGCGGCGATATTCGTGCTGCTCACCGGCATGATCGTCGGCCAGATCCGCGAGCCCGATATCACCATCGCCTACATCTTCAACCTGCTATTGATCCTCGCCGCGACGGTCATCGCCACCGTCGCGCTCCGCCCGATCGTCCGCAGGCTCTACGCGCGCGGCGGCGTGATCCTCGCCACGCGCGAAGAACGCTGGCTCGGCGGCATCTTCGCCTTCGATGCGCTCGCGCACCTCGCGGGCGTCTTCTTCCCCGGCTTCGCCGCACACGACCTGATCTTCCAGATGCATCGCGTGGAGGATATCCTGCGCGGTAACTTCCTCCTCTCCGTCATCAGCAGCGAGTGGGGCTACCAGCGCACCCCCTACCCGCCCGCCCTCTACGCGCTGATGGCCCCCTTCGCGGCGATCACCAACACGCTCTATGGCGACACCGCCCTGCCGCTCCGCCTGCTGCCGCCGCTCATCGACGCCACCTCGCCCTTCCTGATCTTCTATCTCCTCCGCCGCTGCCGCCTCCCCGATCCGGCCCCCCTGATCGCGGCCTTCTGCTACACCCTCGCCCCCGCCACCTACCAGCTCCTCTGGTGGGGGTTCTACTCCAACCTCTTCGGTCAGTGGGCGACGCTCGCCGTCCTCACGCTGGCGATCGCGCACTACGCCGATCTCACCCGCCCGAGAGTTTTTGCGCTCCTCGTCGCGCTCCTCGGGCTGGCGCTTCTCTCGCACCCCGGCACCTTCGTTCTCACGGTCGCGCTGATCCCGCTCCTGGCCCTCGGCCTGGCCTCCAACCACCGCGACGATCGACGCGGCGCGGTCGCGCTCCTCGCGGCGCTCGCCGTGGCGGGGGCGGTCGTCTACGCGCTCTACTATGTCCACTTCACGGGACTCGTCCTCGGCGAGGTGCGGAACATCCTCGGCGGCACGCGCGACGTGACCGCCGGGGACAACGATCGCGGCTGGGAGCCCGCCTACATCACCAATCGCCTCTTCGTGATGCCCTTCGCCCTCTACTTCGCCGCCGCCTGTGTCGCCGGGGTGCGGCTCCTCTTCGCCAAAGGGCAAGAACGCGCCCTCGGCTGGCTCGTCACCGCGATCGTCGTCACCGCCGGCATCTTCGCGGCGATCCACGTCGCCACCGGGCTCTGGGTCCGCTACTTCGTCTTCCTCAGCCCGGCGCTCGCCATCGGCCTCGGCGTCGGCCTCGCCTGGCTGGCCTCGCGCGGACGCTGGGCGCGCGGACTCGTCTGGCTGACACTGGCCTATTGCACCGTCAGCAGCCTGCTCTTCTGGTTCGGCATCACCGCCACCGGCAGTCGCTCCCCCTACCCATAGGCGGCAAGCGGCGTCACTCGGGCACGCGCAGCGGTCGCTCGCGCGTCAGCGTGACGCCCCCCGCGCTCAACTCGCGCACGACCGCCGCGCCACTCTCCGCCAGCAACCGCAAGGTCGCCACATTGGCGACCAGATGGGCGTGCGCGACGAGCGCGAGGTAGTCGCCCTGCGCCGTCTCGTCCGGCACCTCGGTCACGATATCCGCCACGGTGATCTGATCGTAGGCCGCCGGTCGCCCCGCGCGGGGTGACCCGGCGGCCCCCTGCGGCCCGAAGAACCAGAGCATGTCGCGGTGATACTCCGCCGGGAAGCGCTCCGGCAAGCGCGCGTGCCCCCAGCGCTCGTAGCGCTCGCGCAACGTCGCATTCCCCGCGCGCAGGGCGTCGTCTCCGGCCACCGCCACGGCGATCCGCTCGCGCACCGCATGGGCAAACGCCTCGTGGGTCGGCGCGGCGGTCGGGTAGCGCAGGATGCCGTAGAGGAGCGCGGAGACGAGCCAGTAGGAGACGCCGAAACGGGGCGGCGAGCCGTACCCATTGAAGTGCTGATTCCACTCGTGCGACGGCACGCCGTGATTGTCCATGACGAGATCGGGGAGCCATTCGTGCCAGAGGCGCGGGCGGACACGCGCCTCGCCCCACGGCGTCGCCGGATCGTGGTAGTCGCGCGCGAACTCGCGGCCCACGGCGTTGTAGCGCGCGGCGTGGAGCTTCCAGGTCGGATGCTCGTGCCACATCGCCGCGTGCAGCGCCGCGCCATCGGCGTTCTCCAGCGGCAGGATGACCACGTTCGTGCGTTCCAGCAGCGCGCGATAGGCCGGATCGGTGACGCAATAGGCGGCGAGGCGCAGCGCGGCGTGGGTGGAGGCCGGTTCGTTGGCGTGGTGCCGCGCGATGATCAGCATCGTCGGCTTGTGCAGGCTCGCCTTGTGCCGCGACCAGATCGCCCCGCCACCCGTCGCGACGATCTCGATCGCGGCGATCTCGCGCCCCTCGAACGACCGCCCCGCACGCCGCACACCCACGTTAGGCGCGGCGGCGTGCCGTGCCAGCAATGGGCGTAACCCCGCCACATCGAGCGGCGAGGCGGGCAGCTCGTCGAGCGCGCCCGGCAGCGCAACGAAGGGTGTGGCGATCGAGCGCCGCAGCATTACACGCTCCGCCCCTGCCACAAGTTCGACGGCGATCTGCGGTCCCTCCTGCCCATCCACGCCCAGGTGCCGCGCGATCGCGGCCATGCGCGCATCCCCCGCTACCGTCAGACCCAACGTGGCGATCCCCGGCGTATCCGCGCGCGCGCTGAACGCGCGCACCCGCATCTCCGGGCGCGGGCCGGTCGGCAAGCGGCCAACTGGCAGCGCCACGTCACCGGCGGGCGTCCATGTCGCGATGTGTCGTAGACGACGGCGTAGCGCGATCCGGGCGCGCGGCGCGCTGCCGGGCCGAACGTGGACGAAGGGCCGCACCGCCCCCGGCGCATCGAGCGCACCGCCCCCGCGACCGCCATCGAGGGTGCCGGACGCGGGCGGGGCCGCGCCGAGCGCCGCGATCGCGTCGAGCGTCCCGAAGTAGAGATCCTGCTGCAACGCCTCCGCCGCCGACAGCAATTCCTCGCGCACGCCGAGCGCTTCATCGGTCGCGCTGCACCAGACCTCGATGTCGAGCGCCTCGAAGAAGGGCTGCGCGGCGGCGGCGAAGGTGCCACCCGTCTCCTCCGCGATCAGGGCGCGCACCTGCGGCAAGATCGTCCCCTGATAGTGCTCCCAGAAGCGGTCGAAGTCGGTCGGTAGCGGCCGATCGACGACGATCCGCCCCCCCTGCCCGGCACGGACCGCACCGGTCGTCACGGTGACCCGCCCCTCGTCCGGCGCACCGCCGATATAGTCGCGCGCGTAGCTGCGCGGCGAGCATATCAGCGCCTCGATGATTTGCCCGGCGGCATCGAAGGCGGTCGCGCGATACGTCTCCGTCGGCGTTTGCGCTGAGGCTTCCTCGATCGCGATCGCCGCGAGCGGGATGCCGAGCAACCCCGCGAGCACCTCATCGCCGGGATAGAGCTCCTGCAAGTGTCGGATCGGCAGATCGAGGAAGCGCCCCGCGTCGGGCGGCACGAACGGGCGGTAGTCGATCGCGACGCGGGCCACGTCGCCGCGCGCCGCCCAGCGCGGCCCTACCACCTCGATCAGCCAGCAGAGGCCGGGCTTGAATGCCGAGAGGACCGCGACCGTCGAGCCAGGCGGCAGCGGCAAGGGTGACAACTCCGCCGCGAGCGCTCGTCGCACAGCGGCAGGCTCGCTGACCATGATCGTCAGCGTGGCGGGGAGCGCTGGATCGAGGGATGGCAGCACCGCCTCACGGACGAGGCGGCGCGCGCGATCGACCTCCCACTCGTCGGTCCACTCGTCCACGAAAGCGAGCCGATCGTCCGGCGCGACGACGATCGTCGGGTGCCGCGCCTGCCGCGCGGCGAACTCGTGCGCCACCACCGCCACGCGCGGCTCATCGGTGAGGAGCCGCAATTCCCCGCCAGCCAACGCCTGCTCCACCGCAAGCGCCTCCAGATCGGCGGTGAGGATCGCCGCGCGCCCGGCCTCGTCCTCACCGTGCAGCGAAAGCGCCAGGGTATCGGCGAGATCGGCGGCGGTCGGGTCGGCGCTGTCCCACGCGCGTAGGTAGGGCCAGGTCACCGCCAGTTCGCGCAAAACGCCGCGCACTCCGGCCTCGTCGCCGCGCACGACGAGCGTGGTAGGGCCATCACCCTCATCGGCGAGCCGACATTCTCCCTCACCAGGGGCAAGAGTCACCTGACCCGGCGCGGGCCGAGTGCCGCTCACGGCGACACCGGGTACGTCCAGGCGAAGCGGCATCGCGCCCGGCGGCAGCGCCGCTCCAGCCACGACCGCGAACGGCAAGGCTAATCCGGTCGCCTCCATCCCGAGCCGCGCCGCCAGATCGAGGAGCGCCAACCCGACCACGCGCGGCATGCCATGCGGCACGATAGGACAGAGCCGGATCCGTTCAGGGAAGAGGTCGCCATCGTCGTCCGCGAGCGCGCCCGCCGCCGTGTAGAAAGCCGCGAGATCGCGCACACTGGCACGCTCCGGCGAGGGCGAAACCGACGCCGCCGTCGGATCGAGGCCGACGAGCGCCCAGACCGCCGCCGCATCGGGCAGCGTCCACCCCGCCGCGCCACCCTTGCCGCCGTTCGCCGCCCCGAACGTGAGCGGGATCGTGTCGGGCGGGATGGCCTGCGGGTCGTCGTAGGCAAACGGCAAGGTCAGCGCGCTCGTCTCCACGCCGAGCCGCGCGGCGAGGGTCAGCAAGGCGACCCAACCCTCGGCGGTCGGCATGTCCGCGACCACAAGCCGCGCCCGCAGATCGTCCGCGACGCCATCCCCGTTGCGATCGCGGAGGGCACCGTAGACCGGATCGGCGCTGAAGAAACGAGCGGTGTCCGGCAGCGCGGTCATGGTGAGCCCCCTTTATGCGGCGAACGCAGCGCCCGATCGGGCGAGTTTGCATCATACAAGGGCGCGTCACGAATGACGAACGGCGACGATCGCGACTGAACCAGGCAAGCGAGAACACGCGAAGGTGAGGCAGGGAACGCGACGCAATACGCTGTCGTCGCAATTGCACACGTCGTCCCCACGACACCCGCCAACCCCGGCTAACTTGCCCCGCTCAGCGCAGCCAGCGCCATCCGGTGCAGTGGCGGCGTCACCGCCCCCAGCAGCAACGGGTCGCCCGTATCGCGCATCCAGCGCGCGAGCAGTCCGAGCAATTCCGTCCGAATCGTCGCGTGGTCGGGGTCGTCGGCCAGGTTACGCCACTCGTGCGGATCGTCCGCGAGATCGTAGAGTTCGAGCAGGGGGTGATAATCGAGCGCCGGATCGGGTGGCTCGATCGTCACGGTGCGCGGTCGCCACGACTGGCTCGGGTCCATGAAACCGGGCGCGGCGGTGAAGTTGACGATCAGCTTGTGCCGTGTGGTACGGACGCAACGGCGCGGATCGTAGTAATCGTGATAGGTCATCTCGCCGTAGATCGCCTTGTGAGGCGTGAACGCCGCGCCGCGCAATGCCGGGGCGACGCTCCGCCCCTGCACCCGCGCCGGGCTCGGCAGGCCGAGCAGATCGAGGATCGTCGGCAGGAGATCGACGTTGCTCGTCAGCGTGTCGAGGGTCCGCCCACCCGCCACACCCTGTCCGGGCGCGCGGAGGATCAGCGCCGTCTCCAGGCCCGAATCGTAGAGGGAGCACTTGGCACGCGGCAGGGCCAGCCCGTGATCGGTGGTGAAGAGGGCGACGGTGCGCTCTTCCAGGCCGCGCTCGCGCAGCCCGGCCAGCAAGCGCCCCACCGCCGCATCGAGCGCGCGCACCGCCCCCTGCAACTCCGCCAACTCTTGCCGGGCGAGCGCGGTATCCCGCAAGTAGGGCGGCACCGCGACGCCACGCTCCCCATCGGGCGCGATGTAGTCCCCGATGAAGCCCATGTACCCATCCTCGGTCCGCGCGTGCGCCGCGACCCGGTGCGGCTCGTGGTAACCGATCTGGAGATACCAGGGCCGCTCGCCGCCAACCCGGTCGAGCCAGCCGAGCGCCGCAGCGGTCAGCCTTGCGCCGTGCGACTGCGGGACGACCGACTCCATCCCGTGCGGCGCGATGATCTCGTCCATCCCGCAGCGCGCCGCGACCTCCGCCGGCGTCCCCGAGCGCGACTCGTGATGGACCCCGGCGAGGGCCGTGGTATAACCCGCCTCGCGCAGGAGTTGCCCCAGGTGACGCTCATCGGGATGGAGATCCCAGGCGAATTGCGCGTGCGTCAGCCCCATCACGCCGTTGCTGTGCGGGTAGCGCCCGGTGAAGAGCGCGGCGCGCGAGGGACTGCACTGCGGCGCGGCGCAGAACGCCTGCGTGAAGCGGACCCCCTCGGCAGCGAGGCGATCGAGCGCCGGACTTTGCACCGTCTCGTTGCCGTAGCAGCCGAGGAAACGACCGAGATCGTGACAGGTGATCAGCAGCAAATTCGGACGTACAACCATCGCACTCCCCCATGCAGCACGTAACGCCATCTCACCGGCGGGATACGATCACTCCCGCATCACTCCATCACTGTATATCAACCCCAGACCAATCGCTTCCCCCACTCACTATATTTTCACCAGCTCGTACCGACGCGCCAGTCCGCCCCTTCCACCGGCAACGCCCGATCTACCTCCGACGTACTCTACGACTGAGAACATGCCGTAGAGCACAATGGCGCTGATGCATCCACTGATGACGAGTCGAGGCGTATGCGGAACCTTATGCCTTGTCGGCTCCTCTTCTTAGGTGAGCGGTGATCGAGGAGCCGCCGGGAGCACACAGGAGGTGTCCATGAACGCGCCACGCGCCCCCGAGACGAGAATAGCACCCAGCCCACCCCGGTTCGTCGCTGCCCTCGCCCTCGCCCTGGGCGTCCTTACCGTCGCGCTGGGTCTTTGGGCGCTGGCAGCGCCCCGGTCGTTCTCCGCCACCATCGCCCCCTTCGCCCCCTACAACGAGCACTACCTGCACGATCTAGGCGCGTTCCAGCTCGGCATGGGGGCGGGGTTGCTGCTCGCGGCACGAGGCGGCGACGGCTTGCTGGTGGCGCTCGGCGGCTACGCGATCGGCGGGGGTGCCCATACCCTGGCGCACCTCCTCGACCGCGACCGTGGCGGCCACCCCGCCGACGCGCCGCTCCTGGGTGCCCTGGCCACCCTCGCCCTGGTCGCCCTGGCGCTGCGGACACGGGCCGGGCCATCCCACAACGCCAGGGGGGAGCTGCTGGTGGCCACCGCTATCATGGACAATGCCGCCGAGCAGCAGCGCGACACGACACGCGATGGGGAGGTACGATCATGAAACGGCGCGCATTCGCCGCCCTCTGGCTGGCCCTGCTCGGGCAAGTTCTCTGGATGCTCGGGCGGTCCATCACCACGCATGCGCCCGGCGACAAGGCGCTCTACGACAGCGCGATCGTGCTGGCCTTTGTCGCGCTCGCCGCCACGGGCGGGCGGGTGCGTCGGCTGGCCGCCGCGTTGCGCATCCTGGTCGGTTTCGCCTTCCTCGGCTCGGTCGCCGACCGCTTCGGGTTGTTCGGCCCCGCTGGTGCGTCGGGCGTCTCGTGGGGCGACTTCGCGCACTTCGTCGCCTACACCCGCGCGGTAAACACCTTTCTACCGGTGGGCTGGGCACCGGCGCTCGCCGCGCTGGCGACGCTCGGCGAGGCGACGCTGGGGTTCGCGCTCCTGCTCGGGGTGCGCCCGCAGCTCGCGGCGCGTGGCGCGACCGCGTTGCTCCTGCTGTTCGCGATCGCGATGGCGGCCTCCCTCGGCTTCGCCGCGCCCTTCCCCTATGCCGTCTGGGTCCTGGCCGCAGGTGCCTGGGCGCTCGCCACGATCGATGCGTCGGCCCTCGGCCTCGACGCCTATCTGGCACGCCGGGTATCGCACGGGCGGCCCCTGGCCACCCCGCAGGGCGGCGCGCGCACCATCGGGGCCACTCGCGATGGGCGGTGAGAGGTCCGCCGGAGATGCGCGACTGTCACTCCCCGCAGCGACCGGTGACCTGCTCCGTGCCGCCCAGCGCGGCGACAGCATGGCGCTGCACGACCTGCTCGACGCGCTCGTGCCCTACGTCGCCCGCATCTGCGGACCGATCGCGCTCGACGACGCGCCGGACGCCGCTCAGGAGGCTCTCGTCGCCGTCTTCCGCAGTCTGCACACCCTGCGCAAGCCAGCCGCGCTGCATGGATGGGTCCGGGCCATCGCCACCCGTGAGGCTGTGCGCGCCGCGCGGCGACGGGCGGCGTGTCCGACCGGTGCCCTGCCCGACCTGCCCGCGCGCGGCGACCCCGAACTTACCGCCGACGTGCGCGACGTGCTAGCGCGGCTGACACCGGAGCACCGGGCGATCTTGGTGCTGCGGGACCTGGAAGGGTTTGACGAGGCAGCGGCGGCGACGCTGTTGGCGGTGCCGCCGGGTACGGTGAAGTCGCGCCTGCACCGGGCGCGCCGCAGCTTCCGAGAGGCGTGGACCCGATGAGCGAAGGGGAGGGGATGGACAAAGGGGGCGAGAACAGGGCGACGGGCGAGGCGCCATCCCTGGCGTGGCCGGTGGCGGAGCTAGACCCGGTGCGGCGACTCCGCGCACTCGCGACGGCGTTCCCCGGCGCGGTCGTCGTCGAGCGGGTGATCCCGGCACCGTTCGAGGATCTCTGGTCGCTGATCAGCGACCTCGAGCGTGCCGTGCCCGCCTCGGAGTGGCACGTCCGGTCGCTGCACATCACACACCGGGACGGCGACCGCCTCGCGGCGGACGTGCGCGGCCAGTTCGGAATGCGCGACCGCTTCGCCATCGTGTTGCGTCCCGGCTGGTGCTGGATGCAGGGGCGGGTGCTCTACGCCGGGATGGCCGCGACGCCGGTCCCGGGTGGGACGCGCTGCGCCTGGGCCGCCGGGCTGCGCCTGCCGGGTGCCCGCGCACTCCGCCCGCTCCTGCGGCGTAGCCTCGCCCGCTCGTTGCGCCGCCTCGCCCGACGGGTGCGAGCGACATGAGGGGCCGCACTGCGCGTTGGCACGCCGGGTGAGAGCGCGGCGACGGGTCGCCGCCCGCGAGGAAAGGATCTGAACACGAACGAGCGAACGAAAGCGCGCGCCGGGACGGTAGTAGCAGTAGTCCTGGCCGCAGACGGCCTGCTACACGCCTACTGGGCGACCGGCGGCGTCTGGCCGGCGCGCGATCGGCGGATGCTCGCCCACCTGGCCCTGGGGCGGGACAACCCGGCCGCGTTCCGACCGGCCATCGTGGCACCGCTCGCGGGCCTCCTCCTGCTCGGCGCGACGACGGCGCTGGCGCGGGTGGGCCGACTCGGCCGCCTCGGTCGGCGCATCCCCGGACCGCTGCGCCAAGCGGGCACGCTCGCGATCACCGCCGGGCTGGCGGCGCGCGGCGCGGCGGGCCTCGGGATGGTGGCATGGGGCGACCCCGGCACGCCATTCGCCCGGCTCAACCGCGCCGTCTACACGCCCGCCTGCCTGGCGCTCAGCGTCGCGTCGCTGGTGGCTGCTTGGCCGCTTGGGCGCAGCGGTGATCCCCATCAGCCTTTCGCGGCGCAGCGAAAGCCGGTGTTGCCGGACGTGCTATCGGGCGTGTTCGCGCTCCGCTCCGCCGCGCGATAGCGATTGCAGTACGGGCGGTGGCAGAGATACGAACCACCCCGGATCACCCGCGCCGTGCCAGCATCCGGCCCCTGCGGATCGCTGCGAACATCATCATGGACGGCGCTGAACCAATCGGCGCACCACTCCCAGACGTTGCCGACGACGTTGTAGAGGCCGTGATCGTTCGGATTGATCAATCCGCATAGAACGGGTAGCGGTGACTCAAAAGCGTTCCTCGGCGACCCCATTCTGCTCATCGTCGTCCCCTTGCTCCGACACATCCCCTTCATCGCCCGACGCCGGGATGATGACGCGCGAGGTGGCGCGGGTATAGGTCACCACGCGGACCCCTTCGAGATCGCGCACCTTGTCGAGCAACGCCATCACCGCCCCTTCGCGCGTCGCGCCGAGGTCGATATCGACCCGATCTTCCGCGCCATCGCGAGCGGGACGCAGGCGCAGCCCGCGCATCTCCACCCCGCCCGCCGCGATGGCGCTCTCCACCGCGAGGAGGCGTCGCTCGCCGCGCAGGATTCGCAATTCGAGGCGATGATCCTGATGCCGCACGAAGAAACGCTGTTCGAGCCGCCGCAGCCCGAACTGCACCACGAGGATGAAGGCCGTTCCCGCGCCCGCGACCCAGAAGAGGCCGCCGCCCGCCGCGAGCCCCACCCCCGCGACGGACCAGACGCTCGCGGCGGTCGTCAGGCCACGCACCGTGTTCTTGCGAAAGATGATCACGCCCGCGCCCAGGAAGCCGATCCCGCTCACCACCTGCGCCGCGACACGACTCGGATCGAAGGAAACGTGATCCTGATCGAGGGTCTGTGAGAAACCGTAGGCGGAGACGATCATCACCAGGCAGGAAGCGATCGCCACCATCGTATGGGTGCGTAGCCCGGCGGCGCGGTCGAGTCGTTCTCGTTCCAGGCCGATCAACGCGCCAAGCACTGTCGCAACCGTGAGCCGGAGGAGCACATCGTACCAGGGTAGTAGCAGCATCCTCGGCTCCTCTCGAACACACAATTATTACGGGGGCGCGATTCTAACAAGCCTGTTGACAACCTGCAAACAAGCGGTTGTATCCCCTGCCACAACCAGTATGCGGCGGGGGCGGTGTGGTACGATGCCCGCCAAACATATGAGCAAGCGCGAGGAGCGACGGGTGGGCGGGGCGGCGGCGCTGATCGGCGCGGCATTATGGGCGATCACGAATCTCCTCTTGCGGCGGCAAGTCCTCAAAATGGGCGGTTCCACGGCGAATACCTGGCGCAACGTCTTCTCGACCCTCTGCTACCTCGGCGTCTTCTTCGCCTTTCGAGGGCCGCGCGACCTCCTCGCCATCCCGCGCGACACCCTCCTCGTTCTCCTGCTGGCGGTCTTGCTGAGCATGGTGATCGGCGACATCCTGCAATTCATGGCGATCCAACGCCTCGGGATCGCGCTGGCGATGCCGATCGCCAGCTCCTACCCCTTCCTGACGCTGTTCATCGCCGCGTTCACCCTCGGCGAACCGCTCACCATACGGTCGGTCGGCGGCGCGGCCCTGGTGATCGTCGGCGTGATCCTCGTCGCCCTACCCCGCCGCGCCCTGGCCGACGCGGGGGGCAACCAGCATCAGGCGCTGACCACGAATCACTGGATCGGCGTCGGGATCGCGGTCGGCTCGGCCCTCTGCGCGGCGGCGGCGGTCACGCTGACCCGGATCGCGGTCGTCGATATCGATATCCTGTCCGCGAACATGATCCGCCTCCCGTTCGGCGCCGCCCTCTGCGCGGTGATCAGCACGGCGGAGCGCCGCAAGGCCCCGTGGAAGATCGAGCGCGGCAGCTACGGCCCGCTCTTCCTGGCCGGACTGGCGAGCATGGGGAGCGGCATCGCCTACCTCAACGCGGTCAAGATCGCGGGCGCGGCCAAGACCGCCACCCTCAACGCCTCCGCGCCGCTCTTCGGGATGATCGGCGCGATCATCTTCCTCGGCGAGCGCCCCACGCGGCGCAACGTCGTCGGCGCGGTCGTCGCCTTCATCGGCATCACGCTGGTGGTCTGAGCGAGCGAATGAGGTGTCGGGGAGGAGTCCAATTTCAGCCGCACAGCAATACCGCACAGCGGAGACGGGCCAGTTAGCCCGCCCCCGCTTATGTCAACGTTCCTCGGCGTGCTACCCCGCCAAGACGATGCAACTCGGGCTGCCGCTCGCGATGATCTGCCCGGTCGGGGTGAGTAATCCGGTGTCGGCATCGACGCGGAAGGTGACGATCGTGTCGCTGTCCTGGTTCGCGGCGTAGAGGAATGTGCCGGATGGATCGAGGCCGAAGAAGCGCGGTGTCTGTCCCTGCGTCGGCTCCCAGCCGACCGCGCTCAGCAGCCCATCGTCCGCACTGACCGCGAAGATCCCGATGCTGTCATGCCCGCGATTCGAGACGTAGGCGAAGCATCCGTCCGGGGCCACCGCGATCTCGGAGCCGGTGTTCTTCCCGGTCCACCCTTGTGGCAGCGAGGAGACGGAGCTGCGGGGCGTTAGCGTCCCCGCCCCGGCGTCGTAGCGGTAGGTCGTGACGGTCGAGTCCAGTTCGTTGATCACGTAGGCGTAGGGCGCACCGGGCGCGAACGCGATATGGCGCGGCCCCGCGCCGCGTGCGGTATCCACACCGGGCGGCTCGTTCGGCACGATCGTCCCCGCCTCCGCGCCCGCGCGGAAGACGAAGAGCCGATCGAGCCCCTTGTCCGGGATGACCACGAAGCGCCCCGCCGGATCGAACGGGCTGTGATGCGGGTGCGGGCGATCCTGCTCCTGCGGGTCCGGCCCCGGCGTGCCGCGCAGCGGCAGCACGCTACTGGGCAGACCGAGACGCCCATCGGACGCGACCGGCAGCGCCGCGACCGTGCCGCCGGTGTAGTTGGCGACGACCAGCGTGCGCCCGTCGGGCGTCAGATCGAGGTGCACCGGGTTCGTCCCGCCACACGGCTGGCGATTAAGGAAGGTCAGCGCCCCGGTCACACGGTCGCGCATGAACGCGCTGACCTCATCCCCGCCGCCGCCATGTACGGCGTAGAGGAAAGCGCCACTCGGATGCAGCGCGAGGAACGCGGGGTTGACGCCCGCCTCTACAACGCCGACACCGAGCCACGTCCCACTCGCCGGATCCATCCGAAAGATCGTGATCCCCTGACCGCGTCCCCCGCGATCGGGCGCGGTGTAGCAACCGACATAGGCGTACATCTGTCCCCCCTTAGTGGTCTGAATCACAATAGCGTGTGGGGTTACGCGGGCCTGTGGTAGAGTCACCTCCTGCGCGGCGCGGCGGCGCGTGTCTGGACGGAGGATATCCATGCCTGGACCAGTGCCCAGCTATCGA
>JAABUR0100003365.1_pt1 | contig 22515 bp, 24 predicted proteins | sample 5560091 | NCBI WGS metagenome assembly JAABUR01 (sample SAMN10711879, study PRJNA513375) | rock metagenome | isolation source: Antarctica rocks | place: Antarctica: Victoria Land, University Valley sud
CCTTATCCCCTCCCCCCCTAACTCTCACCCCCTTTCCGCCTTCCCCCTCCCTTCTCCCTCCCTCCTCTACGACACAGCACACAAGCTTACCACTCCATCATCAATCATCGATTTGGAATCCGCATACTACCCTCCAACCAAATAGCAAAGGACTGTGCAGTACACATATGATATCCTTCGGCATGACCGAAGAATTTGGGATTTTAGGTGTTGGGAGGATCGTGTGGGATATTTATTATCAACTGTGGTTGGGTTGGGTTGAATAGCTAGGATGGAGAGATGCTAGTATAATTGGTAGAATAGTCAACGTAGGAACAAGATTCGGAAATCGAATCACGCGAGGGATAATGGACACGATGATCAAACCCGTATCAATTCATCCATATATACATAACGCACCGACAGCCACACACATAACTATATACAGCCAAGCCCCAAAACCCTCCACCTCTCAGTCCTACCCCCAACCCCATCTCCTCCAAAACCTCCAACTTCCCTCCTCCCCCTTCCGCCTCCCCCTCCCCCTCCCCCTAACCCTCCAAAAATAAACCGGTACTCCCGCCGCCACAAACGCCACCACGACGACCGTCTGCCCCGGCTTCGCAAACACCGCCCGCGACAGCAAAAACAACGAGACGCAGCAGAAGATGATCGGCGTGCTGATCCAGGTCCGATACGGCCGTTCCAGGTAGGGTTCGCGGACCCGGAGGACGATGAGGCCGAGCACGGTAAGGAAGTAGAAGGTGTAGCCCGCGACGCCGTAGAAGGTGACGAGGGTGCCGAATTCGCCGACGACGATGTAGGCGGCGCAGAGGATGGCGTTGAAGACGATGGCGTTGATAGGCGTGAATCCGATCCCGCCTTCGTCGTCGCCGAGCAAGCGCGTCACGGCTCTTGTGGCCCATGATTTCCTTTGTAGGCGGGTCGAGGGGTCGGTGGTGCCGGGCATGCCGATGCGTCCCAGGATGTTGGGGAGGAATCCCTCTTTGCCTGCGGCGTAGACCAGGCGGCCGCTGGTGAAGGTTGTGGCGTTGAGGGCGCCGAGGCAGGACGCGGAGACGATGAGGGCGAGGACGAGGGAGCCGACGGGGCCGAAGACCACGGAGCCGAAGTGGACGGCGATGGTGTTGGAGGAGGAGATGATGGTGTTGGGGAGGACGAAGATGTAGGCGATGCTGGCGGCGAGGTAGGAGAGGATGACGAGGGGCATCGCGGTGTGGATGACTCGGGGAAGGTCGCGCGTGGGGTGTAGGAGTTCGCCGACAACATAGTTGGTGTTGTCCCAGCCGTCGAAGGCCCAGAGACCGGCGTAGATGGCGACTGCCCAGCTAGAAGGATCGGAGGTTGTGCCGTCGAACCAGCCGAGTGTTTTCCAGTCCGTGTTCGGCTTGTCTTTCCAGCTGAAACCTGTAGCAGCGACCACGATTCCTGTGATGGTAATGCCGAGGAGGGCGATGAATTTGAAGAACATGAAGAGATCGCCCATCCGAGTGGCAAGCTTAGTCGACGTGCAGTTGAGTAGAGTCACACCCGTAAGACCTGCCAGCGCTACCCCTTTGTTTATCCACGCGGACGCATTCTCAGCGTCTGCTCCCACCGCCGCACGGACAATGTATTCCCCAAATATGATGGCAATGATCGCGGCTGAGCCAGGCTTCAGTACAAATACGGCACTCCATGTGAAGAGAAAGCCTGCCCAGTCCCCAAAGATCTTGGAAAGGTACACCTGCGCTCCGCCGTTCAAGGGTATAGCTCCTCCCAACTCCGCGTAGCTTGCCGCCCCTGTCCAAGCCAATACTCCTGCAACGGTCCACACGATAAGGGAAGCACCATACGATCCAGCGTTGATGTTGACTTGGGCAGGTGACGAAAAGATACCAGAGCCAATGATCAATCCGATGATCAGGGAAAGACCATTGAGGTACGTGAGAGATTTGTGCTTCTCGAGAGAGGCCCCGTTCAAGTCCAGAGTTCTCGAGCTTGGGTCACCTAAGGCTGAGTATCCAGCGGCTGTTGACGAGAGCGGGAAGAGGTTCGAGGCGAAATCGAAGGCGGAGGAGACAGAATAGGAACGGTTGTGGGGGGTGGGACGAGCAGCTGCGGCGTTTGAAGAAATCGGATCCTCGAGGGACAGCTTACGTGACGAGGTTACACCTGACGGCGAGGACGATCGAGAGCTGTGGGCGTCCTCGGCGCTGCTCGAGGCAAGCGACGCGAGCTCTAATGAATCTCTGGGGGGTTGCAGGCCTGCATATTGAGCTCGTGACATGGCAAGCCTGGAGGTAGCTGGGTTATTGCGGTGGTAGGTGTATCATCATGATGCTGACGATGAGTAATGCGCGAACGATATCATAGAAAAGGGGGCATACTACTCCATGAGCACAGAGCAATAACATGTGCGAATTGGGAAGGAAGTCGCATGAAGACCGCAACCAGAAAGGATTGCATGACTAAGCTCAACTTCCCATCTCAGCGTCCTATTGGCTGGACGGGTACGCTACTCGAACTTCCAATTACGAACTAGCTTCCGGCCCGGGGTACTAAGGTATCATGACATTGATATCCTTACGCATTTTCTCTTTTTCTTCCTCATGCAACAATCGAAGTCCTCAATGCAACGTACCCCTTGGCTCCGGCTATGGCTTCAGTTCCCTCACACTAAATGCCCCCGAGTCAGCGTTCATTCGATCTTCCAATCCCAGCGGAGCAGAAAACTCGCAACTCAACAAACGCCAGGTTTCGGCTCTAGTAATCCATCATCCACAGCACCCAGGCCGTCGAAAACCGCAGAGCCAACATCTGGCGCGGGCAAACCCTCATCTAAGGAGCGCAACGATAGTGGTAAGAGTTCGCCACGAGAGGCAAACAAAACCAAGCCCACCAAGAAATCTCCCATTGGACCCCGTCGCATTTTCATCTACAGTACTCTTGCGTACGTTTGGTACAGAGTCTATATTTGGCATACAGCCCCTGATCGATGTCGAATTCTCGACCCGTACAACTTCACGGTTTTCATCCTCGAGAAAAGGAAGAGAGTTTCTTCAACGAGCAGTATACTGAACCTTAAATCTGTACCTAAAGGTCAGAATACAGACAATGTCACCGAAGCATGGCAGAAAGGCGTATGGAGTGTTCAGGCTATACAGCCCGAGCTGCAGATTGCAAGATCTTACACGCCACTTCCGCCATCAGAAGACGCGGAACCTGAAGAGTTGAGACTGTTCGTTCGCAAAGAGCCTCAGGGAGAGGTCTCCAGTTTTCTGGATCGGATCCCCCGTGGTGTTCTAGTGCATCTTCGTGGTCCTCATATTGAGTATGAGATTCCGGAAGATGTGGATCAGGTTCTGTTTTTGGCTGGAGGCACCGGCATAGCGCCGGCGTTGCAAATTGCGCATATCTTACACCATTGCCGATCATCCGCTGTGACAAATGGCCCAAAGATGCGCATTCTTTGGGCTAACAGACGGCGCGAAGATTCATATCTTGGACCACAACCACTTTCACTAGAGCAGCCGCAGTCAACATTGGCACCAAATTCAAGGAATCTTGCCGACACAATGCGAAGAAAGTCAGAAAAGGAAGTGATAAATCCGGAGGGTGCAAAAATTCCCCAACTGCAGCCGCAGACAGCTTTAGTGGCAGAACTCGAGTTACTAAAGGCTAAATATCCCGGCAAGATCGAGATCGAATACTTTGTCGATGAAGACGGTTCTCATATCAATAAAAGTCTACTAAATAATCACCTGCAAAGCACCAACAAGGAACCTGAACTTGAAACTCAAGATCATTCAATTAAAAAGAAGCTCGTTATTATCTCGGGACCGGAAGGCTTCGTCGAATACTATGCAGGCCCTAAATCTATGAGAGGCGGCAAGGAACTTCAGGGCCCGTTAGGTGGGGTACTGCAGCAACTGAACACCCAAGGATGGGAAGTCTGGAAGCTCTGACCTACCTATCCCTTCCTTGCAGATGAGCAGTGTGGAGGACAAGACCTACAGCCACAGTCAAAGTAGCAAATTTAGTTATCATAAGCGAACAACATAATCCCCTTTACCGGCCTCAATGTCTAATCTGTCCGTGCGCTCAAGCGGCGTGAAACCTGGGAACTCATTGATTCCTCTCAGTAGCTCGTCAATGACCTTTCCGCTCATCATCGTCTCATTTACTATTCCGTCGACATGACGAGGTTCGACTCTCCCATACCACACAGCCTTGCCAGCCAACGGACTTAACCCTCCGCCGTTTGCCAGCTTGAAGTCTACCGGGAAGTAGATGATCACGTTACCGGCAAAAGCATGACCCCCAACATGACTAGATAAGCTTGTGCTCGTGTGATGAAGCGGATGCAATGGCACCTCCTTTGTGAATTCAGGCAGGGGGAAGGGATAGGATCTCGAAGTTTTCACGGTCATCCACATCTGTCGCCTGAACTCCGCTTTCAAAATCGGGCCCAGGATCCCACAGCGTGAATCGCGTGACATATGTCCACAGATGAGAATTGTAGGACTGCGATGCCTATACCAATACACACGTGCCGTGGGTGCATCTCCCCTCTCTGCAGGCATTCGGCCATGGATTTTGATATGACGAGTGCCCCGGCTCCCAAGGAAATTCTCTCTGCGTTCCGCGGTCAGGAATCGCCACGCAAAGTTTTCGATAACTTTGGGATTGTCGGGCAGCTTCGCAAAACTCAAATTTTGCGGATAGATATGGACGACGTGATCATTCTCTGCATTTTTCATAGTGCGTCGCTGAAAGCTGTTGGTGATCAGCACGGAGTGCGAGGGCTGCATCGAAAGGCTTCAATGTCAGCGTCCATTCACACCACCGTCGGCCCCTTTGACTTTTTAGCCATGAGGTTGAGAGCTCGCCACTGAGCACACCGTACTCACATCATAAAACTTCCCACCTTTCCCCACAAGCCCCTTCAAAGTTTTTGCCAGATTGCTCCGTCCACATCCTTCGCTAGGCTCGTCCTCAATCCTGCTGCCCCAATCATCCCTATCCGTCTGTATGACCACATGTTGCGCGTATGGTGGCATCGTCTGCCGCAGTCGCCTATCGTGATCGATTGCTAAGCCCTCTGGCATATTGGCGCAAGCACAAGCTGAGGGCGGACATGTTGGTATTGAGGGGATGGGTTCGGGCGTATGGTGCGATGCGGAGGTGGTGAGGAGGCGGCGAGAGGGGCGGAGCGGGCGGAGAGTGTGTATGAGGTTGGATACGTTGATGGGAGCCTTGTGAGCTGTCATTGTGAAGGAATAGGAGAGATTGCTCGAGTGTCATTCAAGTAGACACAACATACGGAAGAGGTGCTCGAATTGTAGCATTATGGAAGGTTTGCCGAAGTTACGCCAAGACCATGCTTTCTCATACAATCAATGATCGTCAGCCTGGAGATAGGATGAATTCGATCAGTGCAACGAAAGATAAGATCTCACCATACATAAAAGCAGACCTACTTGAACTCGAAGGCCTAGATACATATGGCCAGGTGTGACCTCGCCGCGTATCAAGGTGTCTGCTATGGCTGGAAATCGATTGATAGCAGAAATGTTATAAGATTTTCACGGTGCAATTTACGAAGATATTTTGGGCAGCACATGCAACTACCCATTCCGTTACTCCTCTGGAAAGTCGTTTTAGAAATTCCTTGACTGGGGGCCGTGGTCACAGTTACTAGTAGACCAGGTGTTTCCTCTGGAACGACGCTCATCAATTGAAGGCGGCCCGTCATAATCCAACGAAGAGGGTCCTTCCTCTTAGTGGGATGCCATCAATAGAGTCGCTGAAGCACCGAGGAAAGCTGCTAGACGACTCATTGCTCCTATCTGTCCATAGTTGTATTGTCATATATTGTTAGAGACCCACTTTTCTGGCTCGCTACTGCGTGTGTGACAGCGGGTGGCTGCAATCGGCTTTTCCATAGTCCATCTACATGACTTTGTTTCTTTCCACCGAATAGGAGAAAGTCATTGACGTCTAAGGTTCCAACAGTCGCTATTATGTCTCCTGTGTCGGAAAATATGTTAAGTATGACCAAGGCTCACGTTGCTAAGCCATGGCTACGGAATACACCACGCCACATCTGGTAAGGCTTCCGAAGTTAGCTGCCGCAAGCGCTGATCTCGGGCTGATCAACCTCCCCGCGAATATATAGTAGCTCCCCGATATCATCCATCATGTTCAGCACTGACCTTTCTCCATCACTGATCGAACACTACGTCTGTACTTTCTCGACATCTCTGGCTTACCCCTCTCGCATGGGCATTCATCGATCCATACCAATAGAGAGGCAATAGATGCTCGGGCCTCGCCCCCTCTAAAGATGTCAACCCTGAGCTTTCACGGATTCTCCTGGCGTGGCGACAAGAAATGGGCAAATGCATCGAAATGGACGGTCTATGCCCCGATCGTACAATGCGTCAACTTCGCCTTCGCTGTTGTTGAGGTCGCTTGCGGTTCGGTATGGATCGTGCAGCTGGGAAGTCATCTGACTGTGTATGTGATCTCTTTATCTGTCAATGGAGCTCCGGCGAGCACAAACAGTTCATTGTGCATTACTGACGTATGTTTTGAGCCTAGTCCTATGATCATCCAAACCCTTCTGCTCCCGGGCTGCTCGTTGTTCAACACCATCCCCTCCATCCATCTCCACATGCTCCTCCGCAACAACCCTCCGCGCTTGGCAATGTGGTTTTCCTTCGCCTTTGCTCTTCTCTATCTTACCTCCGTCCTCCTCTCTCTCGCTGCTTGCAAAAGCTCCACCTCCGCTGTACCAGCTGGACTACGTCGTGCAGAATGTCCGCAGGGAACCCCTGGCGGACCGGTGCAAGGTGTCAGTAAGAGCGTATGGGATGTTATGCTTGCATTTCAAGTTTTTTCAATTGCCGGGTATACTCTGCATGGCGCCATGGCGTGGAAGGTACATAGGGTGCTGAAGTCAAGAAAGGAGAGGGGCGAGGTGGAGGCTGTGGATCCGGATGAGGAGGCGAAGAGGAGGCAGAGGGCTCGGGAGTTGTGGACCAAGAACTATGAGATGCAGGGATTGTAGAGCGAGCGTTGATGTGAACATGCTCTCATGTGCTGATGTTATTGATGATGTACGATTGGATCAAGGGCCCATTAACTTTCATCTGGGATAAAGATTTCGTTGGGAAGAGTTGGATATGGGGGTATTTAAAAGAATATGATGGCGTAAGGGTAGGGGTTGTCGTCTTCTTACAAGATCGCTTATTCAATATGCTGAGGAAGAATTTATATGTGGCAATTAACGAATTACAACTCAACTATCTTTTCGCGACCAATATCAGACCCCAACAATTCCTCCGAAATCAATTCGCGAGTGCGCAGGCGGAGTACAAAGGATCAACAACAGTGCACCCAAGTACTGAAGGTCTACAGGTTACTCTCATGTCCATTTTCTAATATTTCGATATGATGCAGTATACTTGAGAGTTGGGGATGTCCTATCTCATTTGTGACAGCGCGTGACGGTAATCAATTACACTCGGGCCAGACACTGCTTCGATCGAAGATGGCTACTTCCCGCAGTCTTTACTACTCGGTTCCAGTGCAAGGGATATAACGGTGTGCGGATTTGTTCCTGAGCAACTACTAGGGACCTTTGTTGCTCAGCAAACAGCGCTGACACCTGAAGACTTGCAAACATTCCTGTTCTTTGTGTTTGTTTGTGTTTCGCCACATCCTATGCACGATGTGTCTTCGGTCAAACTCGTCCACATACATATAATATGTATGTTCTCTCTCATCACTTGTGTAGACCTTCACCCCTTCACCTAACATTCAGCACCTGGATGTCACTGCTTATATATCCCCCAATCCTTCATGAGTTCAGTGTTGTTGTGTCTTGCCAGTACCCCTGGATAATCTCTCCTGTCAAAGCTTAATATGAACGATCAACACTATGCAGTGACAGTGTCATGTCGTCGAGGATCTACCATGATTGACACCCATCGGACTTGAGATTGTCAATCAGATGCCACCCGATCGACCCGGCCGTAACAATACTTCTAAATATATAAATCCTCTGCAACTCATCTCTTCTGTCGATCGTACAACATCACCCTCTCGGAATAATTACATCTCGAACACGGTCAACCAACATCGTACTTTCTCGCTCATCCCTGAATTCCCGGTTGCCTTGTTGATCACCACTGGATCAGACAACATCTCATATATCAACACACGTTCGTATCCTCATACCACCCTCTCTCCCCATCCTTCTCACCATCAATACCAAAAACACCACCAGAGACACCATCCCACCCCGATCAGATCCAACCTACAGTCGATACCCAAACCTTTCCCTAAAGCCGGACACCAGAATACGAAAGCCATGGCAGGAAGAACCATGCAGACTTGGCGCAAGTCTGCTAACACTACTGCACCAATCAAGCAGCATACAACCTCGGGCATCACAAAGAACAAAACCACCCGTGCAACGAAGAAGAAGTCTTCCAAAGCCAAGGGAATACCATCAAGCTCTCTCTTCGACACAATCGTAACCATTCTCGTCGGGCCGGACCACGTCAAATTCGAAATCCACAAAGCCCTCCTCTGCCACCGCTCCGCCTACTTCAAGGGAGCTCTGACGGGGAGATTCAAGGAAGCTAGGGAAGGAATCGTAACATTAGAAGATGAGGATCCCGAAACTTTCTCTCGCTTCCACGCATGGCTATACACTGGAAGCTGCATGAAAGACGACGACACCACGCCTCTCACCATAGCCCCCGCACTCCAGCTCTGGCTCTTCGCCGAGAAGAGGCTCGTTCCAAATCTGCAGAATACCATCGTCGACCAACTCGTCAAAAGCTGCACCAAGTCTTACGCCACCAACAACCCACTCGTCTCCGAACCCTCTCCCGAAGAAGAAAACGCATGCATCTTAGCATGGGAAAACAGCGCCCAAGACTCCTGCCTGCGGACATTCATCACCGATCATTTCCTCCGCCATCTCGATTTGGAAATCCTCTTCCGGGAATCACGAGCGGAGAGATATCCACTCACTCTTATCGTTTCTCTTGCTATACGAGCCCAGAAGGCGGGTTTGGAACGTAAGAGAGATTTCTTTGGTGGGTTAAGGTATGAGCATTGTGAACGGTATCATGTGCATGTTGATGAGAGGGATTGGTGCGGGGAGATGGGGGTGGGGGGTGGGGATGAGAGTGAGGGGGATGGGGATGGGGAAGGGGAAGAGGATGAGAGAGAGAGTGGGTTTGGAAGGACGATAGGAGGATCACTATATTCGCGACGTCGGGTGTTAGGATGAGGAGGATGGCGGTGGAGGAGGTGAGATTGGAGGATGGAAGATTGAGCTTGCGATGTGAGGTATATCTTGTCGTAAAGCGTGTTATTACACCAGTGCTAGGTCTGGGAAGAGACTATCCGAGCAATTTCTTCTTTCAAGTATACTATATATTATTTTCAAAACACAGGGTTTGTTATTCCACAGCCAAATCCCCGCCATCGCATAGTAAAGCCCCACCTCGATTTACTCAGGCCTATTCAGGATTGCACAACTATACCTCAGATATCTTACTCCTACTAGGAGTTTGGGTCAAAGGTAAGTCTTATCTACCGTCATCTTGTTAAGTTTTAGTCATCTACAATGCGAAGTATAATATTCCGCTCTTAGCGAGGAGTATGGATTGCAACAGCCAAAATTAGGCCTGTAAGGGGCAATCCGAATGAGGGAAATAAGGCCATACTCCTTACTCTCGTAAGACACTTTGCGTCCTCATAGCTTCATCCCATAGACCTCGGCCGGACTTGTCCTGTACTTTTCCGGTCCAGGCAAATGTCTCCAGAAGCAATTTAGCATCGCACCAATTCGATAGTGAAAGTTGCGAGACCGTTTTAACGATAGAACTGACGAACCATAATCTTTCGGTTGGATCGAGGACAAGAGAGCCCGCGAGAAAAAGGAGCCACAGGCGCAGCGCGCACATGGAATCAGTGGCGAAGCTCTCCGTTTGCAGACAAGACTTCAGCTGCCATATTAATTGCGTACTTGTCGACGAGACCCAAAACTCGTTCTGGATGATGCCGACGTAGAGCAAGACGCCTAGACGACATGCCTCGAGAAGCTGATCTCCTAATCCGCTACTGTCGTCGTGATTCTCCCTGGAGAGAAGGTCGTATTGAACTGACCGAATTCTCTCGCGCAATCTCAAGGGAATAACCTCTGACTTTGGTGGGTTGACGGTGTCTATGTTCTGAGTCACGGTATGGACTTCGTGGAGAATGTCGAAAAGATGTGGGTCAAACCCATAATCATCGTGGACAGCCTGAAATCCGGGAGCAAGAGTTTTTTCTGTTTCGTCGCTCCCTCGAAGGACGCTTGGCTGTATCCTTCTGCTCCCCATCTGCAGGTAGGGTTTCGAAAGGCCATAGACCGAGCCCCAGATATCCGCTCTAATACTGTGTTAGGAAACATTGCAGATCAACAAGGGTGCAATTTAATTTACCTGCAAAGCTTATCATGCAAGATTGGATTACACTCAAAGGCCAACAAGCCTCCCCACATCTCTACCATCCGCTTTATACCCCTCATATGAGTGCGCCAGTTTTCGTGGTTGCCACTTGATTGCTGCCGAAAATACCTCAGTGTTTTTCGAGTCAAACTGTGGGAGCACCTACTTCTGTTAGGGCTAGGAGAGCCACGGCGGCGATAGTTGAGTCACTTATTTCCTGCAAAGGGTCCTGAAGCCGATCACTGAGGATCCGGATCGTTTCCTTCAAGTGGTTGATTGCTGAGGGACGCTCCTTCTGGCCATTCATCTTTGCCCCAAACTGATCGCTACAGAACAGAATCGAATTCAGCAGGGCGGGGTCGGTCAAAGCCAGAGGCACCCAGAGCGTCTTTATTGGATTGAATCCCCAATATGCCTCGATTTGGTACGCGTGATCTGCTACAGCAGAAACGTCTGTTACAATAGCGTCAGCAAATTCCTATACAAGGATGTTATATGATATTTGTAACTACTATGCTAAATGGGGAGCAGTGGACTTACAGAGGTCAAGAAGGTCATGCATGTACGGTTGCATCTGTATCGGGAAACTATCAAATGGGTCCTTACTCCAGCGCTCAGATGATAGCATAAGAGGCCGTCCAAGATCAACAATTGTGTCTGCATCATTGTCCTGACTATCAATTTCCATGTCTTGGAGTCCAGGCTTTGGTTGCACAGCTAGCTGTTGCTGGCGTCGATAATTGTGCATGACGTGAGTCCGGACGAACTTTCGAGTATTCGGGTTACTTGGCCGTCGCCCATCCGAACAGTCGACAAACTCATAGCGCTCCTTTGAAGGTCTTTCTACTTCCTTTGACGGGTACTTCAACGAGCGCTCATGTTCTTTTAGATCTGTATGCCAAACCAAATCAGTTTCCTTCGACTGGGAGAGACATCACGGAATCGAAATAGTTTCCGCGAGTCAGAGACCATCGCAGCCATTAGCGACTGTGTTGTACGCATCAACTTCCCGAGTTCAGCCACAACAGCACTGAATCTAGACCCCTTTTATCAGCACTAAGAAGCGCCATAGCAGCAGAACTGACCACCGTGCCATTAAGGTTGTGACTCCATAAAGAACTTCGGGAGGATCCAGACACAGAGCTCAGCCGTCACTATGTACACGACCTACCACGGAAAGCAACCTAGTTGATGTGAATAGTGACCGTTGGCGTTGCCCGGGTCAACATGGTCAAATGATTTGGAGTACCATGCTTCTGCTAAAAATAGAAATGGTAGAACGGACACAACCCACTTTTTCTCGGTCTTCCCCTTCGAACCAACTTCGGCCACTGGACATTGGCTTCTTTTGATAAGCAATAGATCAACCCCCCATCCTCGCTCTTCGGCTCCGTCTTACTATCAAAGACGATAAAACTCGGAGATAACGTCGTCATTTGTCAACGTTGCGACTGATGCGCGGCTGATGTAAAGTAAGTGTATGGCTGGAAGGACCAAAAATGGATAACGGTCGTTGCAGAAATAGGACCAACTAGGTAAGGTGCGAATGGGATTATCCCATCCTGCGCGGGAACTAATAGTTCGGGGCTTAACGTGCGGATCATCCAAGCCTGTTAAAGCTAGTTTGCCCAGCCATTAAGCCCCAAAGAGTTAGTTCCCGTGTGCGTGACTTACTGCCGAAGGATGGGATACAGCTGGTAGGCTTCTTGTCAGCAGCATGTGCTAGCCCATTATATCGTAGTGCGTCACTTGGTAATTCAGCCACTAAGTCACCGCAAGCTTCCTTCGCCTATTTTTCCAAACTCGGCCGAATTTCTGAACCGTTTGCCCTTTTGGCGCCGCCAACTCGACTAACCATATCAGGCTGGATTTTGAGACCAAGCACCCTTTTAGGTATCCCCAAACCATGGGCCACGCAATGCGCGGATTCAGGATGCAATATGTGCCTGGTACGTGTTAAGTACAAATGAAATAACTTATGAAGGATGAACAGAGATTGACTAGGAGTACTAGCCAATCTCAGGCGTTTGATCGTCTCATATCTCACAGTAATTGCCCCCTCGCATCTCCTACCGGTCCCTGCCATAACAGGGTCAGAGAGTATCCAGGGACTGTTAGCCAACAAAAGAGACAGTTTAGGCTTACCGTCATAAGTGCTTTGTCTACTTAAACCCGAAGAAACCTATGAAAATTCTCATCAGCTTCTCGAGACTCATTCCCTTCACACTTCACATCTGCCATCTATACTCTGAAGAGCTGTCATATCGCCAAGTCCCCCGCAATGGCCGATCTAGCAACCCTTCCAAAAGACTGGGTCGTCACCTCGGGTCAGTTCACTAGGAAGGGTCACACCGAAATTTATCCTGCCGTCGACCCAACTAAACCAGAGAACTCGCTCAAGGGCAAGACGGTGGTTGTGACGGGTGCCAGCCGCGGCATCGGGGCCAAGAGCATCGCACCGGCTTTTGCAAAAGCGGGCGCCAAGGCTATAGTGCTCGTCGCCACCAATGCTACCAAGCTGGCAAGTATCGAGGAAGAGCTGAAGAAGATCAATCCAGACCTCGAGACACTTGCCTTGGGTGCGGATATCTCGTCTGCCGAGCAAGTTACCAAGGCATGGTCTGAGATCAACGCCAGGTACCCCAAGGTTCATGTGCTGGTTAACAATGCCGGGGTGGAGTGTAGCAAGAGTGATAAGATGATGCACGAGCAGGATCCGGACATCTTTTTCAAGAACTTTGTAAGTGACCTCTAGCAGCCTCTTCTTAGGGGGTAAAAGGTCAACAACCCAAGTACGTGCTCGGCAGTACGAACAGTCACAGTTAATATGAATCCTCCCATCTAGGAAGTCAATGTCAAAGGAACCCACATTGTGACGCAGCAGTTCCTCCAGGCCGCGCTCCCCTGGGCCTCGGCCACCGACAAGGCCAGGATTATCACATTGACCAGTTCGACCGCCTGGGGTGTCTGGCCTTTCGTAGCCGCCTACGCCATGACCAAATCGGCCAACATCCAATACACCACCGCCCTCGCCGCCGCCTACCCGGAGACGCTACTCACTATCGCGGTCAACCCCGGCATGAACGACACAGAGATAATCCCGCAGGCCCTTCGGGCGGCCGAACTCAATTACAACGACCCAGCGCTCACTGGCGGTACCATTGTGTGGCTGGTGGCAGACCCAGCGAGAAGCCAGTTTTTGAATGGGAGGGTGCTTACGGTTGAGTGGGATGTCGAGGAGCTAGTCGCGAGGAAGGAGGAGATTACGAGCAAGAATCTATTGACGATGCAACTGCAGGCAACACTAGGGGCGGAGCAGTTTATAGACTGAGACCGGCAGCAAACCGTTGTGGGATGAACCGTTGTAGCTGGAAATGTTGTACGACAAACCGTTGTGCAGTAGACCGTTTTGCAACAAAGCGTTGTGGGATCAGCCATTGGCCCGAGCTGCAGTGAACAAGGTGGGACCTTCCATACGTCGAACGATATGATGAGCATGAGACATATGCACATGATATTGCTGTAGGGAAGGACATATCAAGGAAAATCTCTTCTATTCTAGTGCATGCCAAGACCCCTTGATTTGTCATCAGCCGAGGTTGACCCGGACTGAATTCCAACAAGAAGGACGCCGAAACCAGTAGACAAATGCTGTTATATATGCGTTGATCGGGGCTTCCCCGTCGCCAAGGCTCTTATTGTCGACTCGGGCTACTCGATCAGGATGTTCCTGTGTGCAGTAGTCACAGTACTGCATAAGGAGTACTTCCAACCCAACACTTTCTATAGGGTAATTGATTGGCTGGTTCTTGACGGGGTACGTATCAAAGACCGATCCGAGCAGTAAATGTTTTTGTTCGAAGACTGTAGGATACTTCCTTTCATCCACTCACTGTCGTTCCTGGACGTTGTCTCCAGCTCTAGCTCTATAAACAGCTTCTGCTCTCATTTGCAAAGAAAGAGATTCTCTTCGCGAACCAGCATTCCCCTTCCGCTGCGAGGACTCAACCTCCGACCAGAATTTGCGGCAGAGAATGGTGTCCGAAGTCAAGTCCTTGACCAGATTGACACTTTACCGTGGGTGGGACAGTCCAGGTGTCTATGTATGGTCACCCTTCGTCACAAAGCTCGAAGCCCGTTTCCGGATCGCTGGTCTCGCCTATCAATCTGAGTCTGGATCTGCTTTGAAGGCTCCGAAGGGTAAGGTTCCCTACGTTGCAATAACGGAAAAGGGAACTACTCGGGATCCAGAGAAAAGTTTGCTCTATCCTGATTCAACACTCATCACCGACAAGTTGGTAGAGGAGGGTTTGCTGGAAGACCTCAATTCCAAACTCTCTCCAACGGCGAGAGCGCATGATGCAGGACTCCGTGCTTTGCTAGAAGAGAAGCTGTATTTCTTCCAGGTGAGTTTTCTGTGGAGCATGCTCTTGTACATATATACGCACAATTAATCGAGCGTTCAGTCCATCGAACGTACTAGCTGACCCTCGATATTCCTGCCCTTAGAGCTACGAGAAGTGGCACACTAACTATTATACCATGCGATCTCATATCCTCTCAGCCCTATCCTACCCTCTTCAGGTAATTGTCGGCCTACTCATCTACAGAAAATCCAGCCAGACGTTGCATGGCCAGGGTACCGCGCGATTCACACTGGCAGAGCAGAGTGCATTCAAACAACAGATCTGGGAGAATATCAACGCTCTTCTGGTCGCGTCGCAGAAAAAACATACGGACCGAAACGCGGGTGGCGAAGTCTTTTGGATCTTGGGAGGGGATGGGCCATCTGAAGCGGATGCAGTTGCATTCGGCTTTATTGCTGGGGCACTCGTTTGCATTGCGTAAGTTCCCCTAGGTCGTTGTTGGGCGCGAGGTAGGACTAATAGTCATGCTAGAGCGCCTGGAACTCAGAGGATCGTGAGGAGTTTTCCAGCGGTACTAGAGTATGCGAGAAGAATCCATGATAGATATTTCCCAGACTTTACCTCCTGGGAATAGATCCTACCTTTACGGGCGCATTAGTTGTTGGTACCCTGTCGGACCAGAGGCATGGGTGCCAGAATGAGATATTTCTACTGCTATCACCCATATCGAATTCTGAAGAATGATGGCTAATCGCTCTTGAAATTAAGCTCTTGACATCGCCACAGGTCTGTAACTTGATAGTATAGCTGAACGATAGGCCTCGATGAACCCGAACGCTAAATGGTGATTGCGAAGGTACTCGATACGTGAGCTGCTAGAAAGGAGACTTTAGTACCTACGGTAGGCAAGATTTTCGAGCTAACTTCTACCCAAACATTTCATTCTTCGCGCAAGGGGTGGTGGTATTTGCACTGTCGCGCTAATTACGTACGAGAAATGACACCTTTATGGATAGCAACTTGCAGATATAGAAAATCTTTCGAAGTAATATGGAAACCTTGAAAGGGACACTGCTCTTAAGTCAGGGCCTATGACACGGGACGTTGCTTGACATTGGAGAAGCCCTGTCAATTGCCTTTACAGCATAGAACGACCTATCAATGTCCATCAAACCACCACAGCTCTGCCTGCTGGAACAATGACAAAATTGGCGAAGCGGAGGGCCTCTCTTGATATCCACATGTCCCTCCAATGCCAATATCGAAGGTAAAACAAAGATCACACATCCGCATATCATCCAAGATAATCTTAAATCTAACAGAAAGCTTGCTTTCACGTCGGCGGAGGAAATTACCCTAACATATCCTATCATAGCGCTCGAGTAAATGGTGATCTGAAATGAAATCCAAAAGAATTGTTCCGGCACCCCATTCCAGATCGAATCTGATGCAGACTCAAAAATGCACTTAACCTGAACAACAAAGGCTACATACATAATACCTCACAGCGTCCGTGTTAAAAAAAAGGAAGGGGAGAGTACCCTCACAACAGGTGGGCTGAACCCAAGACAACCAAATGTGCACCTCTGCTCAGCCGGGAAAGGCGACTCTTAAACCCCAGGTAGCATCAACATCAACAGCTTCAACCTCATGAGTGCAAAGACGGGCGGGCTGAACCCTAGACACACAGTGTGCACCCAGTCGTTCGCGAGGGCGCAAGTACGAAGATCAAACATTTTTGACCTGAGCGTGTTCAAGCCAGACCCGCGACCTCTCCCTGTTGAAAGTTGGGCTTATTATGATATATATGTCAGTTGCACAAAAGGGTGACAGTGAGGGTTCGACCCCCGAAGAAGACGTGCGCCTACAATTTTGTTTTTTGTTTTTGTTTTTGGGATTGATTTCTTTGTTTTCGAATTCGAAGGCTAGGTATGTAGCGCCGTTGCTGTTCAACACTCCACCGATTCCATCCCATCTTCTCAATGATATTCTTCTTCCTTCCAATCGTTCTACATGTATACATACCGGCTCTCGATCTTGCAACAGACACAGTCTGAGCTCCATCTATACTAACACGTTGTATGGTGCTTTTGATATTGAATCGCAATCTTGGTCCCCACAAGTAAGTATTGTTTACCGCGCAATATTGTCTTGTGACGAACTGGCTTTAACCTATTGCATGATATGAACAAAAGATACATTAGTCACTAACAAGGTATGTTACTTCAGCGCTACTGTCTCATGCTTCAAGGGGCAGCCAGTCACGATGTTATAATTACTCATGGTTTGCTGGGCTTCCTATTGGGAGTTCCGGCGACAATTGCATACCACTTGCATGCTGTACACGCTTCGCCCACAGATTGATCACCTCCAGCTCTTTGACCTCCTGTGCTGATAATGGCTGCCCAGAGGCCTCCTTCGAACGGGCAGCTTCCTCCTTCTCCGTCTCGGGAAAATATGTGATCTTAAATGCTTTTTTCTCCGCGCGCTTGAAAAGTGACGAAGGGGGTTGGCGAGCTGATGAAGGATTCTGCACATCATAGCCCATCTTCTTGGCCACCTCTGGTCGTAGACACTGACATTACACGAGGTTCGTCGCAAAAGATCCTCGGGTTTTCTCACGAATGAAGTCTCGAACGCGCTCCTTGTCGGCCACGTCGCAAGAGGTGGATACAGAATTGTCAAGCGCAGCGTCATGACAGCCAATTAGTAGTTGGCTCTGTGCACGGACGAGCCGACAGAGGATGTCGATGACTGCCATGGCCGTAGGCTTGGATATTGCTAATAGACCGCTCGTAGACCTTAAGGGGATAGAGCCCTTTGAGGCTTGTGGAGCGATCACTACAGCTGCCTCAAAATTAGCTCATAAGTACAGCTCACGAACCGCGAAGGACTGACCGGTGTCGTTCGCATCGTCAATACCCCCGCTAGGATTGTGGCGCGTCTTCTTCGGTCCTGTGCGACGTCTATACTTCGTCTCTCTGCTTCCACTACCGATCCCCTCCCCTATGAGCTCACTCGGCGCCTTACGCTTTCTACTAGTGTCTTGGGGTACGATCTCAGTCGTAGAGGAGACCTGATTGCAATTTGGTGAGCTATCCTCTACTACATCAGCAGACACCACTTACCTTGTGATAGTCCACACGTTGTGGAGCGGAACGGTGATATTCCCACCAGCCCAAGTCGTTGGTAACCTTGTTCCAGATCTCATGTGTAGTCTCGTCGGTGATAGATCCAAGCGTGCTGTTCAACACCACTGCGAGATGATCTTCTGTGACGTTGATAGATCTTTCGATGGTGGTTGCCGGGTATATATATATTTTATTGTTCCTCCGAGTTCGCACCTCCCGGTAGGACGTGAAGTATGAGCAGTAAATAGAAATCAGCAGCAAGATAAAATCTTGAAGCTGTTATGTGGGACTTTGTAAGCGTAGCAGGGTGGTTAGCGCCGCAGTTCACTTTTGTTGTGTGTTGACCAAAGGGCCAGACGCGGAACAAATGATCCCTAGTAGGCCCTTCTTCGAAAGAATAAAATATCACAAGCCATTTGAGTTTGAAGTACAAATGAGACACACAGACCATCCATCAAAGAGAACGCTTTTTCTCGTGAACCACGAAGTAGCCGGTGTTCGTCTGAAGAATCTCATCGAAGAGAACACACAAGGGCGAATACCCCAACTAGTATCCACCCACATGGCTGCTTCAACCGCATCGTATTCCAGTGAAAGGGTAAAGACCTTCCAGATCAGTACTCGAGCTTTACAGTTTTAAATTCTGCAATGCTTATTGAGCTTCAATTGTTATTTCATTGAGCCCACGAGAGTCCGGGGTCTTTTTGCAATTTTCAACACATTTTAAAGAAAACTCAGATGTACTCGTAATCACTCAGGCCTAATACATCTGCCCCTTGCGAACGTACATCACTTAAAGATTCTAGTGAAGGGCGAGTCCGCGATGTACCGTCCCACACTCCGACGCTGAAAGTGATGCGTTTGAGCTCTCACTTCTTTCGATGATTCCTCTTGTGGGGATATATTGCGTCGTTCGCCACCACTTTACTATATCGAACCTCTATATATCATGTTAGACTTCGAGAAACCGGGATCATGTCCACCGTATGGCAGCGCCAGAGAGTTGAGGACGTTCAACATCTCCATGGTAGCTTCAACCCAGTGAAGCTTTTGGATTCGCCATCGGAGACGGAAAGTCTGAAACCCCATGCATGCTCACACATCATATGCGTGCGCTATTTATGCCGGAGGCTTGGGTCTTGCCCTAATTTGTGAGCCGGCGTCCAAGTAGCACAACGATTCGCAAGAGATGTCGTCTGATATCGGAAGTCTTGGCGTTATCCTATTTCGGCAAACCTTCCCAAAGCCTGGTCTTGGCAACCTTGAGACTCTGCCACGATTTCTCTTTTGACGGCAGCCTGTACGAGTGCGGAGCCAATTGAGGCTTTGTCGCTTCCTGTCTTCGTTGTTTCGATGGCGTCACAACTGGTACGCGTTGCGTTGCTTGGTATCTTGCTGTTGTCTCCCTTATTAGCGCTGGGAGAGGCCACCCAAAAGGTACTTATTGAGAGCGCAAAGACTTCGAACCAGTCGCTGCTATGGGGACCTTACCGCCCCAATCTATATTTCGGCGTTAGGCCCAGAATACCGAAAAGTTTGATGACTGGACTGTTGTGGGCAAAGGTGGATAGCTTTCAGGGTGTGCAGAATAGTAAGTGTCCTTGTTGCAGTTATTAAGTTGCAGAGCCCACCACTTTAGGTATGGGTATTCATTGGCTTATCAAATGAATCGAATAGACTTTCGTCACACTTGCGAACAACATGAGGGGATGGCGGGCTATGGCTGGGACGAATACGACGTCCGACAAGGCGGCCGCCAGACCATCCACGATGCCGGCAACAGCATAGACATTACCACCGAGTTTGTGAAGATACCTGGGGGAACGAATGGTGGAAGCTGGGGCGTTCGGATCAAGGGAACTCCGAGAGAGGATGCGCCTGAACGACTAATGAGCACAATTCTCTTCTATGCTGGCATGGAGGGCTTTGGGAGTTTGAGCGTGAAAAACGAAAAGGACGAGCTAGGGATCGAGGGTGTTGTCCAAATGGACGGTTTGAGTAATGAGCTCGGAGACTTTACGCTGGAAATTACAGAGGGGCCGGATACCAATCTACACCCGCCGTCCACACATCCCAGCTACACGAGTAAGCCCTCGGACAGGTCAATTGTTACAAGCCTGCAAGTGCCGGAAGGAAACATGTGGCAAGCCAAACGTACGTCGACCCTTGGACCATGAACAGGAGGAGGTCTGAGCTTTGACTGATCTGTTGCTTGGTTGAGTGAAGCACTCATCTTTACACAGATGAAAGAAGTGGTCGACGCTCTTGTTGCTGAGTACGGGCAAGATAACGCGCCTCCGCCTTGGACGATGTTTACTATGCCGAACGACGTTGGCCCTGGAAACATGCACATTGTACAAAGGGTGTTCGAGGGTCCTTTTGAGGTATATCGTCACCAGGGCCACGACATGTCTGTTGGCTGACGGCGTTCCTAGTTCGACGTCATCTACTCTTCGAGCTCAGCAGGTTCTCCTGTGACTTGTAAGGCTGCATATACATCTACACCCTTAGCATTTCTCTGACATTCTCCAGCGGACGACTTGAGTGAAGCTATCGAAACAACGACGAAGGGCTTTGCTGATCGTTTCACGAAGTTGCTGGCACCGCAAGCTCCGTTCAACAAAGCCAAATACCAAGATTTCGCAAAGTCGATGTTCTCTAACCTTATCGGGGGTATTGGCTACTTCTACGGAGACTCCCTTGTTGACAGGCAATATGCTCCAGAATACGAAGAGGAAAATGAGGGTTTTTGGCAGGAGACTGCAGAAGCTAGAGCTCGTCAAGAAGCGATCAGGGCCGAAGGACCTGCTGAACTCTTCACGAGCATCCCCTCGAGACCTTTCTTCCCTAGGGGCTTCTTGTGGGATGAGGGGTTCCATTTGTTGCCGATTGCCGATTGGGATATGGATCTTACGTGAGTATTGGGACTATTACACAAAAAGAGAATGCTAACATCTTAGAAGTCTAGATATCGTACGTAGCTGGTTCAACCTCATGGACGAGGACGGATGGATCGGCCGCGAGCAGATCCTAGGCGCTGAAGCCCGCAGCAAAGTCCCCCAAGAATTCCAAGTTCAATATCCACATTACGCCAACCCACCAACTCTCTTCCTCATCTTCGATACCCTCATCGATAAATTACAAGACAAAACCACCACCAAGAAAACCGACGACCCTCTAGAATCCATCCGCAGCGCCCACCTCCAAAACCCAGAGGTAGCCATCACCTACCTCCGAGACCTCTACCCCTTACTGAAGCGCCACTATTTCTGGTTCCGCAAAACCCAATGGGGCGACATCAAATCCTACGACCGCGACGCCTTCTCCACCAAAGAAGGCTACCGCTGGCGCGGCCGCGACACCCGCCACATCCTCACCTCCGGCCTCGACGACTACCCCCGCGCCCAGCCCCCGCACCCGGGAGAACTCCACACCGACCTCATCAGCTGGATGGGCCTAATGACCCGCTCCATGCGCCGCATCGCCGAAACCATCCACGAGCCCGCCGACGCCGCGGAGTTCCGCGCCTACGAAACCGCCATCGTGAAAAACATCGACGACCTGCACTGGTCCCCCAAAGCCAAAACATACTGCGACGCCACCATCGATGACTACGAGGAAAGCGTCCACGTCTGCCACAAGGGCTACATCTCCATCTTCCCCTTCCTCACCGGCCTCCTCCCGCCCCACAGCCCGCGCCTCAAACCGATCCTCGACCTCATATCCGACCCGGCCGAACTCTGGTCCCCCTACGGCATCCGCAGCCTCAGCCTCACGGACGAACACTACGGCACGGACGAGAACTACTGGCGCAGCCCCATCTGGATCAACATCAACTACCTCGCCCTCACCTCCCTCTTGGACATCGCCACCCAGCCCGGGCCTTGCAAAGCGCAAGCGGGCAGGATGTATGCGGCTTTAAGGAAGAATTTGGTGGAGAATGTTTTTGAAGAGTGGACGCGGACGGGGTTCGCGTGGGAGCAGTATGATCCTGAGAACGGGGAGGGACGGCGGACGCAACATTTTACGGGGTGGACTAGTTTGGTGGTGAAGGTTATGGGGATGCCGGATTTGGGGGGTAGGGGTGGGGGCGGGGGGGAGGTGGTGCATGGTGAGTTGTAAGGGTAAGGTTAGGGGGAAGGGGGGATGATGTTGTGTGATGGTGTTGGGATAGATAGATGGATCTGGAAATATATTTGTAGCATTAGGAGTGATTTCGATTCTATAAACCATCTTGGCATGAATCCGCTTCGATGTCATTGTTAAGTAATACTCATCACTTCATTCCGGTCATAATATTCATGCCACCACCATATCACTCATCCACTCATCCACTCATCAACCCACCCCATTTACCAATCCTACCTACCTACCTCCCCCCTTCCCCCTTCCCCTTCTGCCACCCACTCAACCCCTGCGTGCATAACTCCCTCCTCCCCCTCCTCCTCCCCCACTTCCTCCTCCACTCCCACTAACCCCCCTCCCCAACCTCGCCCTCAACCTCTCCGCCGCCCCACTCCC
>JAABUR0100003366.1_pt1 | contig 22512 bp, 29 predicted proteins | sample 5560091 | NCBI WGS metagenome assembly JAABUR01 (sample SAMN10711879, study PRJNA513375) | rock metagenome | isolation source: Antarctica rocks | place: Antarctica: Victoria Land, University Valley sud
GACAGATGGAGTGCTTGTGCCGCGCGCAGCTGCTGGGCCTGCGCTCGTTCCGCGCGGCGGCCGCGCTGCTGGCGGGCCTGCTCGCGTACGACGTGTTCTGGGTGTTCGGCTCGCCGCGCGTGCTGGGCGACAACGTGATGCTGGCGGTCGCGACCAGCGATGCGCTCGTTGGCCCGACGCGCTTGCTGTTCCCGCGCGCGCCCGGCGGCGTCGGCGAGGCCGCCGGCTTCCCCTTCTCGCTGCTCGGTGCCGCCTGCGGGCCCGCCCCCGGCCCGCGCCCCCGCCCGCCCGGGGGTGCAGCAGCGGCGGGGACCGCGGCGCGGCGCTTGTTCCTTGCTGGCGGCGCCCAGGCGCCGGGTCAGCCCGCTGCACAGTGCTCAGTGCGCAGCCGCCGGGCGCGCTCGAGAGTTCAACATGCCATGGCATGCATATAGGGGCGGCAGCCCTCCTGTTGTATTGGTGCTCGTGACTGTGATGTGTGCGCTCATGCCGGCAGCTCCCGTGCCTGCATACTTCAACTTGGACCAGGCCGGGGCGGGCGGGGCGCCGAGCGCGCGCGCGCGCGGCGCAGGCCTGGGCGACGTGGTGGTGCCCGGCCTGCTGGCGTGCCTGGCGCTGCGCTTTGACGCGTCGCGCGCGACCGACATGCGCGCGCGCGCGGCCGCCGCGGCCGACGCGCTGCAGCGCGCCGTGGGCGCGCTCGGGCCGGGCCTGGCCGACGACGCGTACATGAGCGCCGGCGCGGACGCAGCGGCCGCCGCCTACGACGGGGTCGCCGACTCGGAGGCCGACGCGCGGCAGCGCATGCAGGCGCGGCGCCCCTCACGGCCGCGGCCGGTGCAGGTAGGGTTTGCAGCAGGGTCGGGCACTTGCTTGGCGCAATTGTCAGCGATGGCATCGTTGACTCGGTGGTCGACGCGCGCCGGCACATGCAGGCGCGGCGCCCTTGGGCTGACCCTACCTCCCATGTGGTGGAGGTAGGGCCGGCCGCAGGGATGGGCGCAAACCGCTTGCTTGTCGCAGCCGTTACAGGCTCCTGTGCTTTGGTCGGCGCCGCGTGGGCCTGGGCTCAGCCGGGCACGGACGCATGGCCGTCAGGGTTGGGGAGGCTGAGGGGATTGGGCCTCTCCGGACATTGCAAAGCGGACGGCTCCACACGTCCAAGCCATTGGCAGCACTGCACAGGGCGCGAGCTCACCCGCATGTGGGACTGGGACTTATACCGGTCACAGCGCAGTCCGGTCGCAGCGCAGTCAGCTGGTGTGCACAGGCTCGCGGCCGCCGCGCAGGAGGGGGCGGGCGCGGCGCGCGCGGGCGCGGCGTTTGCGGCGTCGGACGACGTGCTGACGCAGCGCACCTACTTCCTGCCCACGCTCGCGGCGTACGTGGCGGGTCTGGGCCTCGCATTCGCCGCCAACGCCGTCACGCACATGGGCCAGCCCGCGCTGCTGTACCTGGTGCGCCGCCGCCCGCGCGCCGCACGGCGTGCATGGAGCGCGCGAAGAACCTGCTCCCCCCCCACTCTACCCTAACCCGTAACTGCTGGAGGGCCAGCCCGCGCTGCTGGACCTGGCGCGCGCCGGCCCTGCCGCGCGGCGCGCGCTAGAGCGCGGCGAGCCCGCTCCCTGCGTCTTAAAATTAACCCTACCCTATGATAGCTGGGGGTATACCATGCAAGTTGCAGGAGCATGCGGCAAGCCCGCCGCCTGCCGGGCGCCACCACGCGCTGTTGCAAGCTGCATCAGTGTGCAACAGCTGAGCCAGCGTGGGCGCGCAGAGGCACGCCTTGGTGCCCAGCACGCGCTCTAGTTCTCATAAGGCAGCTGCACGCCCGGCGCTGAAGCGCCCGCCTCGCGCAGGTGCCGTGCACGCTCGGCGCGGTGGGCGCGACGGCGGCCGCGCGCGGCGAGCTGCAGCGCGTGGGCACCTTCACCGACGCGCCGCCCGTGCCCGCGCCCGTGCGGGCCGACGATCCGGCGGGCCCCGGCCCACTTCCGTGACTCAAATCTTGCCCTGCAGGCTCCCGCACCGCGTGCTGGCCGTCTGCGCCTGGCGGGCGGGGGGTTCTGCAGGGCTTGTGCTGCTTTCAGCAGGCAGCCCAGAGCTGTGTCCAGTTGATTGCACAAGCTGAGGCGCCTGCAAAACCCGTGAACCTGCTGGAATTGTTGCCTGCGCAGTTAGCGCGTGTCTGCATGAAAATCTATTCTGCAGCCTGTGGCAGACCAGCGTGGAGCCCTAGACAATGAGCACATCAGCACTGCACTCCCCAGCAGCATGGTCAGGTGCACGGACCCTGCATGGTGGACGGGCGTCCTGCTTGTACACTTCTGACGGGGCGTCGTAAGGGCTGTGACTGTACACCACTGTAAAAACAAAAGCGAGTGTGGAGTGGGAGGTTGCTGGCGCATCGGCACAGGGAGATGGCACTTGGGTAGCGTGTTGTTACATGTGCCAACAACACCGACTCTGCACGCTGCATTATTACTAGAGGCATGTCTGGGCGCTGTCCTTCTAGGTTCGCGAGCTGCCGCGCACCCGCTGCACATATGCTCCAGCAGCCGACCAGTGCTGCGACCCACAAAGGTGACAACGACTCACGTCAACAATTGCTGCACGCCAAGTGGGCGCAGTCGCATCGACATGCTGCGGCGGGCTCAAAGACACCCCGGCCACGGGTATAAGCTGACTGTCGCCCCACGTCAAACTTTGACGGGCAAAAGGCACCTCGGTGCCGCACTGAGGGGACCCCCGGGTGCCCATGGCAAACTCCGCTGCAAATACTGTGCGGACGCCACTGCCACAGTATCCCTGCACAGGGCACAAGCAAGAGCAGCTACCGGCGATGCGCGCGCTGGCGCGCCGCGCAAGACATGACTGTCGCGGCTGCGGCTGGCCTGGGGGTTGCGGTCGCATGCTCATGAAACACCCGCGCGTGCACCGAGGCTGGCAGCCACGGCGGTAGGCCTGCCGGCAGCGAATGGCTCGCCGGCACATACTGTGTAGCAGAGGGTTCTCCAGCACATGCCTCCCAAGGCAAGCGCGGCTGCGCAGGCGAGCCGCAGGCAGGTGCGCCACTGCGCGCTGCCATGCACGCCACGCGGCGGGCGGGGTGGCGCGTCCGTCAGAAGCACGAGATCAGCTGGCAGACTTTGGTAGGCAGCACCGGGCCCCGTTCCGTGCGCCATCGGTGCCAGGAGACCCTGACCCTACCCTACCCCCAGCACTAGGCGCCGAGCAGGCGGATGCGCAGCAGCAGCGCGCCGGCGGCGACCAGCGCGCCAGTGCACGCGGCCATGACGACGACGTTGCGCAGCAGCTCAGCGCCCGCCTTGGCCGGGATGACCGCTATCCGCAGCGTGTTGGTCAGCTGGAACAGCCGGTACGAGACATACACGTACACTGCACGCGCGCCGGGCAGGCCATCAGCGCTAGCCGTTCGGTCAGCGCACTGCAGGCTGCAGGGCGTTTGCTGTCACAACCCACGTGCTGATACTGTCGCAGAGCGCGTGCTGGTAAAGCACATCTATGTGTAAAAAGCGAGCAGTGCAGATCAGCAGGCCGGGCTTGCGGCAGTGTGTGCGAGTGCTTGTTAGGCGCCAGTTCCAGCTTCGCAGCGAACGCTTTTTCTGATACCTGAGCGGGCGAGCGCATGCACGTGCAGCCAACGCGCAGGCCGACGGGGGCGCGACAGGAGCGCGCGGCGGGGCGCGGCGCGGCGCGCCGGCGGTCGCGAGGCCGAAGTTGAGCAGCGGGTAGGCCGGCGGCAGGAAGTTAAGCAGCAGCTTGGGCTGGCCGTCGGGCACATCGGTCAGCAGCCACGTGTGGAACTGCCCGATGTACGTCTCCAGCGTGATGCAGCCCAGCCAGCCGAACAGGCCCAGGCTGTACCCGCGCAGGCCTGGCGCAAAACACAACAGGTTATAGACTAGGGTATACGGGGAACCTTAGCCCTGTACTGACACGGCGCCTCGCCAGCAAGTTGTGGAGACCATAGATTGCTGCGCAGCACGGCCCGCGCACTGACCAGGGGACCTGAAGGCGCAGGGGGGACGGGGACCGGGCCTCAGGTGCTCTGCGCGGGGCGCAGCCCGGGGAGGGAGAGGGGCGCGCCGGGCGTGAGGTTGCGCAGCACCGCCCACGCGGTGATGGGGATCCAGGACGTGTACGGGTGCAGCTGGTTGTACTCCAGCTTGGGCAGCACGTACACCGTCTGGTACCACACGCCCACCACTGCCAGCATCACTGCGCGCGCCCAGCCCGCTCGGGCCTAAACGCTGACACACATCCTGTATGCATGCGATGGGGGACTGGATCCTCCGCCCGGCGCCGCTCGCGCTGGCGGCGAGCCGGGCAACGGCGGGTGTGCCGGCGCCATGCGTGCGCGCCCAGGCGCGCGCGCACCGCAGACGGGCGCGGGGTCACAGCCACAGGAGTACGCACGGCAGACACCGCGCTCAACGTCCTGGCCCCCTGAGCCGCGTCGGCGGCGCCAGGTGCAAACCAGCGTCATCACCGCTCGCGGCTCTTAGCCCACAAAATCATGGCCAGGGTACCCTGTGGCGCACGCTATATTGCTGATAACCATGCCCGCCCTTGGCGCGCTGTTACCCTGCACCTGTGCGTGGCGTGCCCGTGTACAGGCGCAGGGCACGCCGCGCGCGCAACAGGGGCCGCCGGCGCGCGCCGCAGGCGGCGGCGCCCGAGGTCAGGGCGCCCGCGGGCGCACCGGCGGCGATGGCGGACCGCGCGGCCAGGCGCGCGCGCAGCGACATTGCGTCCACCTTGTGCAGCGCCGCCTCGCACCACGGGTGGATGTATGCACAGATCATGCCGTGGATCCACACGTAGCGGTCCAGCGACGAGCGGAAGTACCACTCTGCGCGCGCGGCCGCTTATGCGTCGGCCTGGCGGTCTGGCCGGGGCTGCCAGGCGAATGCGGCCAGGCACGTGAGCTGGCGGCCGGGGCGCCAAGCAGGCGCGTGCAGCTGCGGGGCTGACTGTGGGGCAGGGCCCGCTGCCCGGGTACACTAATAATGCTCAAGACCTTGCCGCATGCGGCGCTGCAGCTGGCGTGGGACGAGCTAAGCGACGCCATCTGAGCGGTCCACTTCAACGCGGGGGCGCCATGGGCAAGGTCACAGATCAGCTGGCCAACTGCTCTCTGAGGATCGAGGGCAGGGTGCTGGATGTGAAGCAGACATACAGAGCAGGTCGGTGGTGACAGCCGCAAGTCACTGGGTCGCCAGGGGCGGGGCTATAGGGTTAGGGTGGGCCGCGCGCCGTGCAGCAGGTCGTTGGTGGGCTTGCGCGGGTCGGAGTAGCCCATGAGGAACGTGAGCGGGCCCCAGATGGCGTAGAACACCGGCTTCAGGTCCCAGCACACGAACACCACCAGGAAGCATGCGGCGATCCTGCGGCGCGCGCCCGGCGTCAGCGTAGGGTAGAGGTAGGTTCTGGTAACACGCGTGCCTCAGCATGCGGCCACACCTGCGCGCAGCAGCGCCCGCCCGCCCGCCCGCCGCACACAGCCGCGCGCCATCGCGCCAGGCGGTCTGGCGCAGATGTTTTAGAGAGCGGTGGAGGCGGGAGCGGCGGCCCCGCATCGGGCCCGCGCAGTGCCTACCCTACCCTACCTTAAGGTAAGCGCATTGGGGCCCGGGCGCACTTGAGGAACACGCCGGTGTGGCTCTGGTTGTAGCGCGCGCCGATGCCGAGCGCGGCGTACACCATGATCGTGAACAGCGTGTGCATCGGGCAGATGTAGTAGAGCATGTAGCTGTTCTGCAGCGCCACGCACGTGACCGCCACCAGGAAGTTCAGCCGCCACATCATCGCCATGAACCTGCGCGCGGCGCCGCGCGCGCCCGTGTCGCCGCCTGCGAGGAAGCGCCGTCCCGCGCAGCGCCGCGGATGCCCGCCAACAAAAAACCCCTCCCTGTCCCGCTCCAGGCAGAGGCTGCAAGCCCGGGCCCCGCCCCAAACAGCGCCACCATCAGCAAGCCGCGGCGCGCTTGCGCTTGAGGACCGCTGCACCTGGCGTGATCGCGCCAGGGTAGCTTGAGGAGCGCCGCACCCGGCATGACTGCGCCAGGGTCGGGCGGGGCAGGGACCCCGCGCAGGCGGCCGCGGGTGAGCGACCCCCGCCGGCGCGCACCGGCCAAGGCAGAAGTCCTTGGACTTGTAGTAGTAGGAGAAGTTGCCGAAGCCGGTCATCCAGACATAGCCGGCGATGAACACGCGGATGGCGTTGTAGATCTCGCGCGCGTTGAAGTAGTGGTACAGCAGGAACAGGACCTACGGCGCCGCGCCCGCTTTGTGCGCGCTGAGCAACTAGTGTTGTCAGACACTCTCCAGGGTACAGGGCGGAGTCAGGGTTTTCAGGTAAGGTACAGCAGGAACAAAGACCTGCGTCGCCGCCCGCTCCGTCAGAAGCGAGCGCCTGTGGCTGTCGGACAATGTCTTTCTGCGCGCGCCTGTGGCTGTCGGACAATGTCTTTCTGCGCGCGCCTGTGGCTGTTGGACAGTGCCCATGTTGCAGCTGTCAGACAGTGCTCAGAGCACAGGGTGGAACCGGTTTTGTGGGGTGGACGGGGAACCACACCGGCCCTCAACCTGGATATCCCGACTGGGCACGTTACGGAGCCTCGGTCCAGACGCAGTCATCGCTCAGCCGTAGCACACGCAATGCATCCGGGTGGCTCCCGTTCATTGAGCTGAGCACGGGGCGCGTGCGGCCCCGCAAGAACACGAGCGCGCGCACAGACCGGGAGGGAGCTCGGCCGGCCGCGGTGGATGGGTCTGGGTGGGGGAGGGGTGATGCAACCCTAAACCTGGCCGCGCGCCTGCATCCAGCCCTTCCACTCCTCGGTCTGCTGGCGGTTGAGCAGCACGACCGCGCGGCTCTTCTTGGTGCTCGTCCAGGCCGCCACGACCGTCAGCGCGCCGAAGACGGCCGCGAGCACGTCCCGGCTGTATGCCTGGCCGCGCCGGGGCCGCGCGGCGTCAGGTCAAACCCAGGGCTGCACGCATATAGGGTTGGATAGGGCGCCGCACTTGTCCGGACTGCACACCTGCGCCCTCCGCGGGCCCCTGTGGCACAGCACTCTCAAGCCAAGGTCCACGTGTGCTCCTTGTCAGGGTGCGGATGTTGCGTACGGTCTTTTGGATGTTGCATACGGTATTTGGACAAGTCCACGTGCAGCGTCAGGGCGTGACGCACACGTCAAATGCGAGCGGTCTGGCAGAACAGCCCGCAGCAGCGTGCTGCCTAAAGCCGCTCTGCCGGCCCTGGCTGCCGCAGGCGTGCTGCCCACCGCCGCGCTGCCGGCCCTGGCTGCCGCAGGCGTGCTGCCCACCGCCGCACTGCCGGCCCTGGCAGCCACGCCCGCCGCGCGGCGCGCTAGATCCCGCCTCTGCGCAGCGTGGCGCACCTTGGTGCCGCGCGGGAACGTGCGCGTGCGGTCCGCCAGGTAGTACCAGCACATGATTGTGCCAAACTCCACGCTGCGTGCGCCGCGGCCCCAGGCCGTCACAGCGCCGGCCCACACTTTGAGGGCGGCGCTGCGACGTGCCCAGCTTGCGGCGGGCGCGTCGTGGTGCGAGCAAAGCACGCACGCGCGCCGCGCTTGCCGCAGAGCAGTTCCTGCTGGCCTTGCATGCCGCAGCCAGGCGAACGGTGTTTCAGGCTCGACGCGCACTGGCCCGGCGCTCTGACACAACGGCTAGGTCTGCAGAGCCTCTTTCACACACGCCACCAGCAAGGCCCCTCTCCTGCGGTCAACAGAGATGCTTGGGACAACATGTTCCAGGCTACAGCGCGTCGCGGGGCGCGGGCGCGCACGCTGCTCGCAGGTTCAGGCGCGCGTCCAGCAGCGCGGGCTCGTCCAGCAGCAGGCACCTGCGGGGCGTCGGCAGGACGCGGCGTTGGTTCTCCACGACCTTCAGCGACGCACAAGTCGCTGCTCACATGCATTGCAGCGACGCGTTGCAAGGCGAGATGCCCCGGGGGGTGAGCAGGGCCAGGGTCCCGCCGCAAAGCGGCTGCGGCGCCGTTGTAACGACCCTAGAGCTTGGCTCGGTACATGAGGCACCCACACAGCTCAAACACATGGGTCGGACGGTCAGCTAAGGGGCTGCTGTGCTCAAAAGACACGGGCTGGTCAGGCGGTGCGCTGCTGCGCAAAGGCGCGCTGCGCGCCCCGCGCGACCGCAGCAGCTCAGGTGGCTTCCCGGGGCAGGCGCACCGCGCAAAGCCGCAGCCCAGGTAGCTGAAGCGCGGCTGCGCGGTCGGCGAGCCGACGCCGCCGTGCGTCGGCGACCCCGGCGCCGCGGCCGCGCCGTTGGGCGCCTTGCCATTGGTCGCCTTCGCGTTCGCCTCCTCTACGTCTTCATCCGAATTGTACACGCCCTTGTAGCTGCGCCGGCTGCGCATGCGCGGGGGTGCCGCGGTCAGGCCGCTGCCGGGCGCGCCGCGCCGGCTGCCGCAGGCGCGCCGCGCGGCGCGGGCCCCGCTGGGAGCAGGGCAGGCACACGCACGGCGAGGGGTGCGGGATAGCAACAGAGCGCCTGCCGGCCCAGCGCAGGCTGCGCAGCGCCGTATTGGCCGGCAGTCGGGCGAGGACCGCCGCGGGCAAGGCAGGAGGTGCGTGCGGGCGCGCCTGCGCTGGTACTGCAGCCACTCGGCATAGCCGTACAGGCCCCAGAAGAGCCCATAGGCCAGCAGTGCGCCGACCTGCGGCGCATGCGCAGACGCGGGCGTTTGGAAGCGCGCTGAGCGCAGACCTCAACTTGGCCCCTTTGAACTCCTGCCACAAAGCAGGAGCAGCTGTGCAGGAGATCTGCGGCCAAAGTCGGCAACCGCGCTCCCGGCGAAGGCAAGCAGGCTATGGAGTTGGGGTGCGATGTCTGGGAGAAAGGTCTGGGAGCAAGCTCTGTGCAGGAGACTCCAGCCACAGCACGGGGCTCTGATCAGCCCGCAATGCCCCACCTGGCCTGGGGAGACGGGCACGGGCGCCACGGCTTTGGCGGCGCCCTCCACCATCCGGCCAGGGGCAGCAACCCCGCTGCCGCTGGCGCCTCACGCGCTCCCGTCGGCTCCTTCGTGCCTGGGTGCCAGCGTGCCAAGCGTGTGCACGGCGCCCCTCCGATCAATCTGGACCCTCGCAAGCTGGCACTCTCTTGCACCGCCAAAGTGCAATCCAAGTCGCCAATCAGCGCCGTTTGTTGGTAGACAGCAGCTGTGCGCAAGCAGAGTCCAAAGAAGTCGAGTTCTCTTGTGGAAGTCCGGAGGTTTAAAGTGCCTGAAGTATATTAGGGAATAGGATTTGTCAGTGGGCAAGCAAGAGTCTCAAGCACTTCAAGTCAAAGGCTTTGTGTTGCGCCTACTTGCCATCAGGGACAGAGCACACACGCCTGTTCCTGCCAAACGCGTGCGGAGCGCGACCAGCTGCCTGGCATCCGAGCCTTGCAGCAGCCACCCTCGGTGACCCGATGCCCCGCCGCCGCTGATCCACCCGGCCGCGCCCCGGCCCGGGGCATCCGCCTGGCAGGCGCAGATGCAGGCCGCGAAGGAGCGCCGCGAGCGCAAGCCCGGGAAGCCCGGCCTGGACGCGCACGCGCTGCGCAAGGAGCTCATCCTGCAGAAGAATGTGGCGCACAACGCGGGCGTCGCCAACTTCATGTGCGCGGCGGCCCGCGCTGGCAGCCTCTTGGCAGTCTATCGGCAGCACTTGTGCATAGATGGCGCAATCGCACTCAGCGATATGGAGCGCTGCAGCGCCGGTGCTGGGTGCCTTCTGCCGAGCAGGCCCATGCCCGCGACCACGCACAGCTTGCGGCGAGCTGACGCGCGCGCGGGGCCGGCAGCGGCGTGGTCGGCGCGCTGGTGGCGGGCATGGTCGCCGGCCTCTGGGGCGTCACCGGCTGGACCGGCTTCCTGTACTACCTGGCCATGCACGCCGTGGTGCGCCCTGCGCGGCTGCGCAGCGGCCTGCTGCCTTCGCGCGGCGTCTTTTCCATGCTGCTAAGGCCCTGCCGACATGCTGGGGAACTGGGCCGCGCTGCTTGCTGCCCCGCCGGACCGCGCTGCCCACCCTTGGACACCCGGCCCTGCCGCGCGTCACCGCTGCACGCCGCTCTCCTGCCACACGCCAGCCGCTTGGCGAGGCGCCCAAGCCGACCTCACTGCCTTGCGGGCCCCGGCTGGCGGCTGGCGCCCGCCCCAGCCGCGCCGCCGCCTGCCGCCCAGGCAGGCGGCCGCGCCCGGCCGCCCGGCCTGAGCGGGGCGCGCGCGCGCGCAGGTGTGCGCGCTGCTGCTGGTGAAGTGCGGCTTCAGGACGGAGGCGTTCTTCCAGTCCAGGTCCGCCCGCTCCCCCCACCCCGGCGCCGCGCCCGCCTGCCCGCGTGCGAATGCGCTGCGTGTGGCTGCAAGGGTTAGGGTATAGGGTGGTGCAGCTTTAGTGTGGTGCGGTTTCAGGCCGGAGTCGTTAACTCGGTCCAGGTCCGGCGCTCCCGCACCCTGGCACCCGGCCCGCCTGCCCGTGCGCGTGTCCTGCGTGTGGCTGCAAGGGTATAGGGTATAGGGTAATGCAGCTCCAGGACAGAGTCATCCTTCAAGTCCAGGTTCGGTGCCCCCTCACCGCTGCGCCGCGCCGGCCTGCCCGTGCGCGCGCGCTACGTGTGGCCGCAAGGGTTAGGTTTAGGGTAGGTGCGTGAGCGCAGCCTGCTGGGGCGCGCAGGCGCGCGCTGTTCCTGGGCGAGGTGTTCAACTCGACGCTGCTGCTGACGTTCATCCTGTTCTGGACGCTAGCGCACAACTACACGCACCTGTTCTGATGTGGCGCGGGCGGACCCGGCCGGGGCAGTCCGTCTTGTCCGGACCCCGGCGCACGCCAGCGCGCGCGCCTCCTCCTGGTGCAGCGCTCGAGGCCTAGCCGGGCATTGTCCTGTGCTGGGTCACCTGTTGTCAGGAAGTGGCCAAATGCACGCAGGCCTACTGACAAGCGTGTAAGCCCGGCGGGGGCGCTGTTGGCCTCCGCTCCCGGGTGTCGCAGTGTGCTGCTAAGCCGACACATTTGTGGTCCTCCTCGAGCTGAGCGGACGCGTGTGGGCTCGTCACAGCCGCCTGACGGCGCAATCAAGCCAGGCTAGGTGGCGGCTCTGTTACAAATGCAGTGCTCACATGCAACTCTGCATCGAATGCAGCAAGATGGGTGTGCAAGGCGTGGTGCACGCCCCGTCAGTATGCCCGCCTGCTACACAGGTCACTCACCATGCAAAGACCAACACTCATCATCAGTTCGGCAGCAAGGAGTCCTTATCGTGCGCCGGCGCCCAACGCTGATTCACCCTGCACCTCTAGTAAAGTTCGTACGCCAAGCGCCAGCACCCATGCCTGTGCAAAACCGAGGGAGGCCGCCATTGGGGCAGCCTCAAAAGCGATACGGCTGGCACCCGGCAGCATCATCAAACTAAATAGAACATTTGGGCACCAAGACTGCCGGTCTGACAGACACCGAAGGGATGCGCTCAGGCAGCTGCACGCATGCGGCAGACGCCCCCCGCTCCCGAGCAACGCGGCGCTCGCACGCGGTGGCGCAGCGCGCTCCGCGCACTGCGGCAAGCAGCGGACTGCACTCCGCGTCCGGCCTGGGCAACGCAGGCCCCCTGCCCAGCAGCGCGGCGCTCACGCGCGGTCGCGCACCGCGCCGAGCAGCGCGTTGTACCCCGCGTCCAGCCCGGGCAGCGCGGGCGCGCGGCCCAGGTCGGTGAGCACGCGGTGCGCGCAGCCGAAGCCCGAGAAGACCACCGCGTTCACGCCCTGGCCCGGGAATGTGCTGTCGCCGACGCAGTACAGGCCCTGCGCGCCGCCAGAAGCGCGTCAGGCCACGGACACGCGGCTGTGCTCACAAGGAGCAAGGCGTGCCGTGTGGCTGGACATGATCCAAGGAGCGACGAGCCCGCGTACCAAGCAAACGCCGACACGCGCCGCCAGTGCTGCAGATGCCTTCGCGCACGCATGGCAGCCAAGCGGGGCCCAGGGCGCGTCAGGCCACGGACAAGCTCCTGTCAGGCAGGCGGATAGAGCTGTGCGGCTTCTCTGCAGACGCGGACCCGGGGCTGTCCATCGCGGTGTCTGTGCTCATCCTGCGGGCGTGCGGCTGGACACGGTCCAAGGAGCGACCGGTCCGCGTGCCACACATGGTGACACGCGCCGCCAGTGCTGCAGATGCGTTTCGTGCAGACACGCGCGCAGCAGGCAGGCGGGGCCTGCAGCGCGCCTTGACGGCGGTGCGGTTGAAGGGCATGCCGAGCATGCCGAGCGGCCGCCGCGCGGGGATGGGCCCGTACGAGCCGTCGCGCCTGTTCAGGAAGCGGCGGTGCGTGCGCGGCGTGCCCACCTGCCGCCAGGGTGCGCAGGTATTAGCAGACGAGCTGCTCCCTGCAGGCCCCTGCCCTGCTGCTAGACAGCCGACGCTGCTCGGCAGAGTAAGCGCTGCTCATCGCACTGCGCAAGTCTCCAGCATGGCGACGGGACTTTTGACACGTGACACGCGGCGCCTGGCGTGTGCAGACACCGCACTGCAGCACGCATGGTGGCACTTCCCCCAAGGAGCTGCCTCATGCCCCAACAGGTGGCGCTGTGAGCGCAGCCGCCCTGAACGCCGCTATGGTGCAGGCGAGGGCCCGGGCGGCTGCGGCGCGCCTCCCGAAACAGCGTGGCCGCCCGGAGCCCCGGCAGGTGGCGCTCAAGGCGCTCGAGGATGCCGTCCGCGGCCTCCTCCTTCCGCCGCTCATAGTCCGCCACCGACAGGCCCTGCGGCCGCCGGCACGCGCGCATCAGTGCCCGCGCGCCGCCGTGCAAGCTGGGCCATGCATGGCCGGCTGTGCGCGGCGCGCTCCGTGCCTGCGAAGCGCCTGCGCGCCAGGCCAGGGACGGCGGGAGGCGCGGATGCGGGCACAGCGCCAGCGCCAGCGCTGGCCATTGCAGAGCCTGCCCGCAAGCAGAGGGCCGTGTGCACACCTGCGCATCCCACGTGCGGCGCTGCGCGCCCACGCCCGGCTTGCGCGCGCGCTCCGAATCAGGGTTTCAAGAGGGGCATGGGCCGGGGCCCCGCCTTTCAGTTGTCGATCCAGTCGGGCGCGAGGGTGTGGACGATGTGCGCGCCAGGCGCGCCCGGGTCCAGCTTGCAAGCCTACCCCTAACCCTACCCTAGTGCAACGCTCGGGATCGCAAGCAGGGGCCGCGCCTTCCAGTTGTCGATCCAGTCCGGTGCGAAGATGTGGACGATGTGCGCGCCGGGCGGCGCGAGGCCCGGGTCCAGCAGCGTGGGGATACTGACAAACACGGTGCCCAGCGGCACCTCCATGTCGGCCCAGGCGTCCACGCAGATGTGGTGGCACTCGGTGCCGGGCGCGAGCGCGCCGGCATCCACGCCCATGTGGATGGACAGGAACGAGGGCGCCTTGGTGTATCGCTCCCTGCGCAGCGCACAGCATAGGGTTTAAGATAGGGTTAGGGTTCACCAGCATGCCGCGCCGCCACGCCTATGTGATGGACAGGAAGGAGGGCGCCTTGGTGTACCGCTCCCTGCGCGGCGCGGGCGCCGGCATGTGCGCGCAGCGTAGCACAGCTGTCCCAGGATCCCAGACTCGGCATATGACCATGCTGAGGGCGACACCGATTGGAGGCCCTGCTCCAGCGCTGCCCGGACTCGCAGCATCCGAGGGCTGCAGATGCGCGAGCGGCGTCGCGCCGCGCACCCACGCGGCAGGCCCAATCTCATGCACTTGCTGCACGACAGGCTGCCGGGCGCCCGAGCATCTCCCAGCCGGAGCCGGACGCGCGCCCCTGGGCCGCGCCGGGGGCGCGGGGCCGCATGCCGCCAGCCGCGCCTGAACAGGCGCTCGGGCTCAGGCAGGCGCTCGGGCGGCAGCAGGCCGTCGAATGTGTCCCAGCGCGTGGCGTTGGAGACGACGGTGCGGCCGCGGAACACGCGCCCGTCGGCCAGGCGCACGCCCACCGCGCGCGCCGCGGCGCCCTCGCCCTCTGTGATAATCTCGCGCACCTGCGCGTTGCCACATGCAGGCGGCTCGGCGGCCGAACAGCGCTCAGCTGCAGCGCTCGCGCCGCGCGGACCGCCACCTTTGCATGCCGGCACGCGCCTCGCCGGCCAAGCAGGGCGTGCTGAGTGGCTCAAGCGCCCGCAGCGGGGCGCAGCCTCGGCGCCTGCCTGTAGTTGTCGCGCTTTCGCTCAGCATGTGAATATTGCATGGCCCTGGCAAGCATGAACGGGTCTTATATGCGCACATTCGCGCGGTACTCGATGTGGCCTCCCCGCTCGCACAAGCCCTCCGCGAGCTCCTCCGCGATGCGCCCCACGCCGCCCACCGGGTAATTGATGCCGCCAAAGTGCCGGTCGCAGAACACCATGCCTGCTCACGCGCGCGCGCGGCAAGGGTCTGCGGCCGGTCGCAGACGCTCCGTGGCGCCACTGCCAAATGTAGCCCATAGTCGACTGTAAAGCGGTATGCTGTTTGCTGCGGTTGCGCACAGAGCAGATAAACCCCTTACCCATGCTGCTGTGTCAACTTCCATCGTGAGTGTCAACGGCTAGCCTGACAACAGCCGTTTTGCGGCAGCTGTCTGCTTCATGCACTGCGCGATGCGCATCCCCACCTGGCGCAAGTACAGACCTGCTTGCTTTTCTGCTTGCTCTGCAGGCACACACCGAATGATGCCATTGTGAAAGGCCAACAACAGCCTGCATGCTCTTCACATGCTCACCGTGCACGCTTGTGGCTCGCAGCCCCACCCGCATCGACCATGTACATGGTGTCGGCGGACGCTGTGCTCCAGAGAGCAACCTCCTTCCCACCCACCTCGCTGCCGGGGTGGGGTCTAGGGATGCGCGCCCGCGTTGATCATGGGCGTGCTGTCGGCGAGCACCGTGCTCCAGAAGTAGCACTCCACGTCGATGAAGCGCAGCAGCTCGGGGTCGCGGATGTGCTTGCGCGCGACCGCGCCCGCGTTGGACGGCAGGTACGACGCAAGCGTCAGGCACGCCAGCGGGTGCTTGGCGAACTCTGCGCGCGCGCCGCGCACGCCTGCTGAGCCAGGCCCCTGCAAGGCGCGGGGGTTGGCAGCGGGCCTGGATGGCCTGCCCGCGCCTGGGCGCAGCCTAGCGTTCAAACAGAGTGACTTCGTGACTCATGTGCCGCACAGTGATGTGCATGCAGCGCAGCAATGCAGCAGCGTCTGCTTTTACAGGGGAAGCAGCCCAGCCTGGTGCACGACGGGTAGGGTTAGGGTAGCCAAACCCTGACACCCGGACGCGGCCAGAAGCGCGCACCGCCGAGCAGGTAGCGCGGCTCCTCCAGGCTCTTCAGCTCCAGGCTGTTGAGCGCGTTGAACACGCGCCAGGCCTCGCCGTAGAACGCCTGGATGCCGGCGCGCTCGGCCGGAAAGCGCGCCGCCAGCTCGTCCACAAAGTCCTCATACCCGCGCCACACCCTGACCTCCAGACCCTGCGCCGACCCCCGCGCCGCCCCTGTCCCAGTCGAGCGCGGCCGCGCAGGCTGCGGGCGGGCACACAGGGGCACCTGCGAGCATGCCAAACCTACCTCCTGCGGTCCTCTCAAATCCCAAACATCGCTGCGCCCACAGGACCGGGCTATGCTTCAAGCATTGCTTGCGGCCTGCGGATTGCAAATGCTACCACCAGGCCACGCGCGGAGCGGGCAGCACGCCAGTCCGGTAAGCTGCCAGCGCTGGAAGGCTGGACGTTTTAAATATAACCGCCCCAAGCATGCACGGCTGGCTGAGCGTCAACGCGCGGGCGCAGGCCGCCGCCGCCGCACCTGCGGGTGCGCCCCGGAGGCCGGCAGGTGGTAGAAGACGGAGGTTATGTCAACTTATCTAACCCTAAACCCATGCCGCACCTGCGGGTGCGCCTCGGAGGCCGGCAGGTGGTAGAACACGGAGGTCGGGTCGGGCACCGTCTCCAGCCGCTTGCCCACCGCCGCGAGCGCGCGCGTGATAAGGTTGGTCGTGCCGTGCTGCCGGCGCGGCGCCGCCGCTGCTCAGGGGGCATGCGTGGGGCCAAGGCATGGGGCAAGGAGCATGCACAGTGGGTGCAAGGCCACCTGGCTGTTACATCACAGGCCCTGCCCGGGCAGGCCTCATAATAACTTCACACTGGCGCGTCTAAACAACGGCTGGCGCTAGCCCACGCTCACCATGCCTGAAGAACAGCAACAGCATGCACAGGCCTCATGAAGATTTTACACTGTGGCACGCCTGAAGACCGGCGGTGCGCTCGCCCCTGCTTTCCATGCCTGAAGAACAGCAGCATCATGCATGCCATCAGTGCTCAGCAGCCATCAGGGGAGCTTGGGGCCGAGGGAGCGCACGTCGCCCATGCCAAACATCATTGACGCGCCGACGTCGAGCACGTAGCCGTCCCGCTGGAAGTGGCCAGCGCTGCCGCCGGGTATGATGTACCTGCGCCCCATGCGCCTGCTTGAGCACAGTGCTGGTCCGCACCAACGTCCGTAGACTGCACACCTCTGTAGACGAACGTCTGTAGACTGCACACCTGCACACCGAATAGCTCAAGGCACGCTGCTTCACACCCATGCTCACGCTGTTGGCCGCTGCCACGCAGGCTCGGCGCTGCCCACTCCGCGTTGTCATAGGGGGCGAGAGCGCATGGCCCAGCGGGGCGGGTCACTTTTCGAGCACGAGCACGCTCGCGCCCTTGGCGGCCAGCTGCGTCGCGGCGGTGAGGCCGCCGACGCCGCCGCCGATGACCACCGCGTCGTACACCACGTCCGTGCGCGCGCTGCCGGTGCTCGCCACCGCTTCGGCCACCTCGCGCTCGCGCGTGCGCAGCCCCGCCGCCGACGCCGCTGCCGCTGCGGCCGCCCGCCGCCGCCCGCGCCGGCCGGCGTGCCGGCTCGCGGATGGTCGCTGCGTGGAGCACGCACGTCTCCGCCAGACGTGCAAGTGCTAGCACCATAGCTTGTTTTTTTTACGCAGTTTGCTGTCTGTAGCCAACGCAACACAGTGTACACAAAGAACGACCGGGACAGCGCTGAGCGTGTCTGTGCCTGTAGGCTGTCAGCCTGCGCCAGCCGGCACGGCACAGAGGACGACGAGGCGGCCTGGTGCGACAAGCGCCGCTGTTGCTCCTGCAACCTGCGCTTATACACACATACACGGACGTTTGCCAACAACGAGAGCTACTGTATGCAGCAAAGAATCGCAGGCATGCAGCGCACCTGATAAGTATGCCTCCGCAACTCTGCTGTGAGGTTAGCGCTGCCATGCTTTCGTGTTTCTTTTTATAGAACAACCGCTTGTGAGTGCTGCTGCTCTCCTACACGGGGCTTTTGGAAACAGAAAACAAAATGTCTCCCTCATCCCGAGCTCGGTGAACGGAATGGCGAGGAAATCTAGGGGCACTTACGGAACATTTGCGGCGGGAGCGGGCTCGCAAGCTCTAGTCCGACCTTTGCTTCAGAGGAGCGGTTAATAAGCAAGCGCTTTGACGTGCTGTAAGCAACAAAAGTCCGCAAGCTCTCTGTACGCCTATTCTGCTGACGCGCTCAGCGCTGGGGCATCTTGGCAAGCTGCAGTGCGCTGCACCTGTTTCTGCCTTCTGTATTGCATCGCACGGACCTGGCAAAGCTGCTGTGTGCATACAAAGTATCAAGTCATTGGGCGCGCCAGTGAGGCGCACCAGGCCAACTGCAGGGAAGCCTAGGGCAGGTGATGGGTTGCACAGCCTTGGGCACCATAAGTCCAAGAGCACAGAGTATGCTTTAGCACGCGCGTGGTTGAAACGCCAGCCCAGAACCAACTGCTCAGGCGAGGGCCTGCTTGAAAGCTGCGCAGGTCGAGCAGCAGCTTGACGCGCTGCTATCAGCCAGGCCTGACTGCGGGCGGCTGAAGGCCCTGGATAGTACGCCACAGGAGAGCACGCTGTGCGCGCTGTGTACACGAGCGGGAACAGGCGCGCTTCTGGCTTCCCGTCCGCAGTTGAAAACTCGCGTATGGAGCTGCCTTGTTGCTTATCAGCGTATTGTATTACAGTGCTATGTGTTGTGAGGAGAGCCGCTGCGAGCAGTGTAGTTGACGTCATTGGGTGCACATTGCCGCGCGCGGAGGGGGGTTGTCAGTTGCGGCAGTGTGACACCCGGCCAAGGGCATAGGGCCCCTTTGTGACGGCCTGCATACCTGAGCTTGGTTCTGCGGCAGGCAGTCCTTGGCATGGCGCGCCCTGGAGCCGGCGATCAAGTCGCCACGGAGGTGCGGCGTTTTTGTAGCATCCAGTTGCGCATGACACCTGTCAGGTGTTGAGCTTATGATCTGGCAAGACAGGTACGTCGGCAGCGTGCATGTGCACGCAGTGTGCAGCCTGCACGCAGCGCAGAGCCACAGGCAAGAGGCCGGGTCCTTCCATACACGTGGCTGCACGAGTCTTAGCTGCCTTACTTCAACGCTCTGCTCGCTACAGAGCGCGTGTGTCTCAAACTCTGTGCTGCCGGGCGCGCAGGCGACCTTGCTTGCGCTGCCCGACGAGCTGCTGGGCGGCATCCTTCGGCGCGCCTGGGCGGTCCGGCCGCCGCGACGTGTAGCAGGTGAAGTGCGCGCCGCGGCCGGCCTGGCATGCGTGTGCCGCCGCTGGCGCGAGCTGCTGCGGGCGCAGCCGCTGCCGCTGGCACTCGACTTCAGCACGGCGCCTTTGAGCACGGCCCAGCGCCGCTGGCTGCTGGAGCCCGCACAGGCGGGCCGCGTGGAGGCCGCCAGCTTTCTTTTCGAGGACGATCTGTGGGACGAGCCGCTGCTTGGCAAGTTCTGGGCCCTACACGGCCGCACGCTGCTGCAGCTGTCCGGCGTGCCGCTGCGGCTGGCAGCCTGCGCGAGCCAGGGACAGCGGCCCGCACTGGACCTGAGCGGCCTGCGCCTAACCAAGCTCGGTGTCGACTGCTACGATATCTACGATCTGATGGTTACGGACGGGGACGACAAAATGGAAGCCAAGTGTTTGTGGTTGTGGCCAGAGCGCCTGCCAGGCGCCCTGGAGCAGCTGGAGCTACTCGGCCTGTACGGCACTTGCCTGGAGAAGCTAGCGTGGGCGCCGCAACCCGACGCAGGCTTGGCAGGACGGCTGCCGCAGCTGCACACCCTGCGCGTAGAATGCTGCAAAGGGGCTACACTGCATACTGACAGTATCCCCCTCCTGGAGGGCTTCCCTGTCTTGCCGGCATTTGAGATGGGCAGCTGTGGGGCGGACGTTCTAGTTCACGCCGAACTGTTTGGCCGGGTCAGGTCAGTGCGCATGTTTCTATCCGGAGTGTGCCTGTGCGATACTCAGGAGGCTGTGGCCACTCTCGTGGCCCGCCTCTGCCCGGCTGGCCTGCAGGCTGCAGAGCTGCGCGCGGAGTACTACGTTGACCTCCCCAGTGAGCGCTTGGTCATTCACGACATCGTGCGCGAAATCATCAGCATGCACAGCGACCGCTTTGCGGTTGAGGTGGAAGTCTGTGAGCGGTCTGGTTGTGCTGAGGACTGTTGGGAGGGGACGTCTGATGATGATGGGGAGTGTTGGAACAAGTCCGACGTACGCCGCCTGGCCTGGCGCCGCTGGCCTGCCCCGGGCGCGCCCGACCTGCCGGCGGCCAGAGCGGCGCACGAGCGCGCCCGCGCATGGGCGGCAGCGGGAGTTCAGCACCATCCAGAAATGTATCAGGATGAGTACTATGACGAGGAGGAGGACGACTATGGTGGTGATGACTATGGAGCTGAGTACAACAATGCATGGGCGGCGTAGTGAGCTATGCGAGGTGTCACAGACTGGTTGCAGAGGGTAGGCAGGCACAGAGCGGTGCACTGCGGCGAACGCCCCCGAGCACATTACTTGTGTGTGCTATATGTGTGCAGGAGCTATATGTGTGCAGGATGGGCAAGTGTGCACGGAGGCAACTGTGTGTGAACGGTTGAGTGTTGGTTTCTGTTTACCTGCCTGCTTGCATGCTTCATAGGTCAGCCTGAACACCGGTGCAACATTTTGCCAGGCTCGCACGCTTGCGAATGTCATGCTGGCTTTACATACGCAGAGCACCAGGCCGTTTAACAGTCCCAAGCTGCTGTGTGCATCCTCGCTGCTCGTAGCGCGCGTGCCTCTGCGGCAAACTTTGTGCCTGGGTGTTCGCGTACTGTCACCATCTACCCGATGCGCACGCCGCGCAGGCTGCTGCGCTTGCGTGCAGCCGCAGGGCAATGTAGGCGCCCAGGCGTGACCGTGAGCACGTCGCACATACAGCATCTGTGCTCAAATGGCAGGCAATCCCGGCGGAATGGGATGCAGAGGCAGGCAGACATGCAGGTTGCCCGCATACAAGCGGGCGCTTGCTGCGCGCGCAGTCAGTAGGCAATGCTTTTGCAGGCTCCGAGCGCGTATTGAGTGCTGGAGTATGTGCATGCTGCGCTGTCAGGGCAATGCAGGCACGCGCGCGCGGCTGCCGCGCATGCCCAGAAAGTTGGGCCAGCGCCACCCGTTGTGCTGCCTAGGCCCGGCGGCAGCGACGGCATAGGACAGGCCGCCGTGAACAGTGCAGGCGCCACAAGCAGCGCTGGTCGGCCTGCTGTCCGGCAGCTAGGCACTCTCTTGCTGGCCTGGGAGGCGCTGCACTGCGACAGGGGTCCGCGCGTTCGCGTGCTGGCAGGCGTCTGTTAAGAGCTGCGCACAGAGCGCGGGGAAGGCCAGAGGTGTGCGCAGGGCGTTGGGTCTCGGGCTCATGCTATCTCCTCACTGGGCCCCGCGCCGCGCACATCAGCCTGTGGTGGTGCGGGCAGGCTCGCGCGCGCGCACGCTCGCGTGCAACATGCCAGCCAGTATCTATGTCTGCTCATCGTTCCGTTGCCGCCTGCAGCGCTCTGGCGGCGCCTCGCCAACGCTCATACAGTGCATGCGGCGCCCCTGTGCCTCGGTCGCGCAGCCTGATTGGAAGCCCTATTTCATATATCCGGCCTCCCGGAGGTCGCTGCGCACCAGGCCGTGTGAGATGTGAGCGCGCACAAAGTACACCTGAGGCACCTGACACGCATTCAGCCCGTCCACTTGCTTGTCAGCTCATGGACACGTATAGGGCAGGGCGGACTAAGGCAATGAGTGAATGAATGATTCACAGCGGTGGACTTACCGCAGTGGAGCACAATAACACGCTTGTACACATTTGTACCATGTACATGCACACACATACTGTTTTATACACATTTATACACAAGCAACACTCCGAGTACCTGTAACTCCTCGGTACTCAGAGACTACAGTCAATCTCAGAGGTTTTGCTGTCTTCAGTGAGGACTCCCCACGCATGCCAACAAGGCAGGAGGCTGAACACAAAGATAAGTAAAAAACAACCTGAGAAAGCATGAAGACAGCGTGCCTCGCAAGGAGCCTCCTGCGCCTCAGATCTCCTTGCCAAACACAAAGGAAGCAAGATACAGCCCGAGAAAGCAATGAGACAGCGTGCCGCACGAGCCAGCCTCCTGCGCCTCAGATCTCCTTGCTGATGCGCTTGAAGTCGGCGTCCGTGAGCTCGTACGCCCAGTGCAGCAGGCTCTGGCGGATCACCGGCGACACGCTCTTGTCGTCCCACCGCCTGCGAAGCGCATGCCTGCCGGTGAGGTGCGCTCGCACCCGGGACGCACCGACAGCCTGATACCAACAATCGGCCAGTTGGGTCATTGCTCACGCCTGCCCACGCCTGCAGACAGCTTGCGCTTTGTGGGGAGGGGACTTCCGTGATCCACATGCATGAGCACGAGCGTGCGCCAGGCAGCCCACCGCATGGCAGCAAAGGTTGGAGCAGGTCTCCGCACGTCCGGCGCGCGCGCGCGCACTTGTTCTTGCCGACGCACTGCTTGACGAGCTGGCGCTTCCAGCGGCCCTTCTCGCCGGCGACGCCCTTCCAGCGGCCGACCTGCCGCTCGTCGTCGTCCGTGCGCCGGCCCTGGTAGAAGCGGCAGTACCTGCGCGCGCGCCGCGCGTGCGCTCGCATCGCCTGATGGGCTTCAGGCTATTAATGCGCTGCCGAATACCCCTGTGTCATACTGCCTGGTCAAGACTGCAGGACCAGGTCATTCTCAGTTCATTGACACATGCACTGCGCGGGGGGTCTCTGCGCTTGTCCGGGAAGGGTTGACACCTGCCAGGCCCAAATGCCCAGCTGCTTGAAGCAGACTGGCATAACTCAGCGCGTTCGGCTCTCAGTACCCTGGCGCACCAGTGGAACCAGCCGCGCGGGTCCAGCTCCCGCTTGATCCAGCCCTTCTCCTCCCTGCGTGCGAGGGCGCCCGCAGTCAGCCTGTGCAGCGGCGCGCTCCAGCGCCAGCGGCCCGTGGCAAGCACTGCTGAAAGATGGTTCCGTGCCGTGAGCACACACACATGCACACAACGCCCGTGCGGCGCTCGAGCGCCTGCCACGAGCGCCCTGGCTCTCACA
>JAABUR0100003367.1_pt1 | contig 22511 bp, 26 predicted proteins | sample 5560091 | NCBI WGS metagenome assembly JAABUR01 (sample SAMN10711879, study PRJNA513375) | rock metagenome | isolation source: Antarctica rocks | place: Antarctica: Victoria Land, University Valley sud
CGGAAGACCTGGACCGGCTGATGACCGGGGAGCGCGCGGTGTGTCTGTGGACCGATCCCCCCTACGGTGTCTCTTACACGGGGAGGACGAAGGACGCTCTCATTATCGCCAACGATGATGCCGCGGGTCTGGACGGGTTGCTGCGCGCCTCATTGGGACATGTAATCGACGTCCTAGTCCCGGGTGCTGCCTTCTACATCGCCCATCCGGCCGGACCGCTCTCCCTAGTCTTCCTCCGGGTGGTCACCGAGCTGGGCTGGAAGCTGCGCCAAACCCTCGTTTGGGTCAAAGACCGGCTGGTGCTGGGCCATAGCGACTACCACTACATCCACGAGCCCATCCTGTATGGCGTCTTTGCCGGTGGTGGGAGACGAGGACGTGGGGCAGCCGGCTGGTATGGGGATGATGCCCAGACCAGTGTCTTTGAGATTGCCCGTCCCAGTGCGAGTCCGGATCACCCCACGAGCAAGCCGGTGGCGCTGGTGATGGCGATGCTGGGCAATAGCACGAAGCGGGGCGATCTGGTGCTGGATCCCTTCGGCGGCTCGGGCAGCACCCTGATTGCCTGTGAGCAGCTGGGACGGCAGGCACGGCTGCTGGAACTGGATCCTCGCTACTGCGATGTGGTGGTCAAGCGGTGGGAGGAACTGACGGGGCAGACAGCGGAGCGACTTCCTGTGACTCACGACGATGTGGATGCCGCCTGAGTCGGCCTGAGTTGAGCTGAGGATCGGACAGAATGTCGGAGAATCGGACACTTTCAGCGCTTTCCTCCCGCCAACGCAAGGCGGTCGAGGCACTCCTGAGCACCGGCGAGCCCACCGCCGCGGCGCGGGAGGCGGGGATTGCGCGCGATACGCTCTACCGTTGGTTGAAGGAACCGGCCTTCCTGCAGGCGGTCCGCGACGCCGAAGCCGCCGCCCTCGATGAACTCTCGCGTCTCCTCGTCAGACTCGGTCGGACCGCCGCGGCCACCCTCGCCAAGGCGATGAGTGATCCGGCGGTGCCTTGGAGCACCCGGGTCCGTGCCGCCGATGCCTCCCTGTCTCGGTTGTTGCAACTGCGAGAACTGGCGACGCTGGAGGCCCGGGTCACCGAACTAGAGCACCTCAGTGGACTGGAGGAGGCTTCGCGGTGAAGCGGCAGGGGAATGTCTGGGTGCGAACTGACCGGGTGGAAGCCCGAATGGAGCGCGCATCACTGCGCCGGGATGCGACGCGGATCGCCCTGACCACCGGGGTTGACCCCGATACTCTCATCCGCGAGGCCGAGGCGCTGGTGAGCCGGGCACGGGCAGCAGGTGCTGTCACCCGGGAGCAGATCAACGCTTATGCCGCACAGGAGCTGGGGATCAATCCGGATGCGCTACGGGCGGAGACCGAGCGGTTGGCGGCGATGCGGGCGCCGTGAAGGGGCTGGACCGGCGCCTGGAGCATGTGGAGCGTGTCGCTCGCCGCCGAGCACAGACCGTGGCGCGCCGTCGCTACGATGTGTCGGACCTCACCCCGCGGGAGCAGTACGAGCTGGCCCTATTGCTCGACCGGGTGAAGCCGTCGATTCGACAAGAGGATGGGTCTCAGGCTTCCCTCAGTCCCGACGAGCAGGGACGGTTGGAAGCGCTGATGGCGCGGATGCGGGTGGTGGAGCCGGGGGCTCGGTGACAGGGCTGGGGAGACGCGATGCCAACCACGCCGCTGAGACGACGACTCGATCAGGTGACGGCGGAGCAGCACCGTCGGCAGCGTGCTCGGGGAGGTCGCGCTGACCTTGCCCGCTTCACCGATGACGAGGTCGAGGAGCTCAGCGAGCTCGCGCAGAAGGTGGAGGAGGCCAACGCGGCGGGACAGGCGGTGGTCTGGACGGCGGAGGAGATGCTCGTCCTCGACCGTCTTGGGGCCAACCACGCGGCACGGCAATGATGGGAGGCACGCTGGGATCGCGCCTCGCCCGGGTCGAGACCACAGCCCACGTGCGCTTCCAGCAGCGGACGCGGAGACCCGCCATTCTCGTGGTCTTTCTCGATTCCCTGTCCGCAAAGGACCAGGGAGCTTACGAGGGGGAGGATCCCGGAGCACGGGACGACGTCGTTGAGCGGCAGACGGGACAGCGACCGGGACCGGGCACGCGGCTGATCGTCATCACGACGCGCACGGATGGACCCGAATGAGCGCGATCGGAAGGCGGCTGGGGAAGGTCGAGGCGGTGCTGCGGCCACCACCGGGCTGTACGGTCTGTCGTAGGTGGGATGGCTCGGTGGTCGGGGATAAGACCGGGAAGCGGAGTCGACCGGAAGTCTGTCCGGAGTGTGGGCGGGTCGTGCCGGTGCGGATGCTGGCGATCGTGGTCGGCATGGATTTCGATCGATTGTAGGGACGATCCATCCCGGACGATCCGTCGCCATGAACATCTCGCGATCTCGGGCCACGCGATGCCTCGTTCTCTGGGAACTCCGATACCATAGTCTTCCTGACTGGAACCATCTCCGTTGTTCCTCACACGACGACCGACATCAACAGCACCTGTAGTGGGCTCGATGACCGCCCTTCGCGTCGATCCTGCCGAGGAGTGGCGGTTCGTGATTCAGTCCATCTCGCTGTGCCGACGCCTCGTCCGCTACGGCAGGCGTCGGCCCCTGCGGCGCGCGTGCCTGGGTCCACGCCATCGACGTTATGGCGGCGCTGCAATGGGACGATTTGACTATCACTTCACCTGTGCAGATCGGGTATTTCATGGTTTGATTCGATGGATCGGTGTTGGCCGGGCATCCGTCTTCGTCAGCACGCTCGCTGACCGCTCGCATCACGAGAACCGAAGACCGGCAGGTCAAGGCGCGGCATCGGTGCCGTGTCGGCGTGTGTCGTCGGCGACGCACCGGCGCAGGTCCCAGGTAGTTGCCGTCGTCAAGGATTCGACATGCCGCAGATCTCGTCGGTGGTTCCAACGTTTCAACGCCTCGTCCGGCGACGCACCCCGCATCGCCTCGGCCGCTTCACCTGGGTGGCACTCGCCGTCGTCTTGGTCGGTCTGTCTGCCTTTGCCTTGTGGTCCGCCCTCGCCAGCCACCGAGCGACCGTCCGAGTCCGGCAGGCCACCGAGTTGAGCGATCAGTATGAGCAGGCGCGCTCCGCGATCAACGACGAGGAGTCGCTGGAGGTCCAGTACCGGCTTGGACCAGGACCCGACGTGCGGGCGCGCTACGATGCCGCTGCCGCCTCGCTCACCGACACGCTCCAGGGGGTCCAGGCGGTCGAAACGGCCGACGCCGCTGCCGTGGTCGATGAGATCCTCGCCGAGCACGCGCGCTACCTCGACGCCGCCACGCGGATGTTTACCGCGATCGATGCCGGCGACACCGCTCAGGTTGACGCCATCGACGCGGAACGAGACCCGATCTTTGAGTCGATCCAGCGGCAGATCACCATGGCGACGATGGAGCACCGCACCGAGACGCGTCGTCACCTGCATGACCTCATGCAGATCGAGGACCGGGTGCTCGTCGCGACGCCGATCGTCTTTGCGATCGGGCTGACCCTCCTCGGCCTCTTTGCCGTCGTGCTCCGTGGGTATTGGCGCGACGTCGAGGCGGCGGAAATCGAGCAACAGGTGATCCTCCGGAGCGAGGCTCGCTTTCGTGCCCTCATTGAGCACGGGTCGGACATGGTCTCGATCGTCGACGCGGACGGCATCCGTCGCTATGCGAGTCCGTCCTACGCCACGGTTCTCGGTCATGAGCCGAACGAGCTCGTCGGGCGACCGATCGGAAGTATTGACCATCCCGACGACCTCCCGCTCGACGAGCGGTTCTTCGCCGAGCTGGCGACGAGACCTGGTGCCGTCGATCAATTCGCGGCGCGCGTCCTGCACCGGGACGGCTCGACGCGCTGGTTGGAGATTGTCGCGGCCAACCGGCTGGACGACCCCGACCTGGAGGGCATCCTCCTCACCTCGCGCGACATCACCCAACGCAAGGCGGCGGACGAACGCCTCACCTATCTGGCCTTCCATGACGTCCTGACCGGCCTCCCGAACCGGGCCCTTTTCCTCGATCGGCTGACCGACGCCCTAAGTGGCGCTCGGCACGGGGGCGGTCATGTCGGCGTCCTGTTCCTCGACCTCGACGGCTTCAAGGTGGCGAATGACGGCCTCGGTCATAGCGCGGGTGACCGACTGCTGATGGAGGTCGGACGGCGCTTCTCGACGTGCCTCCGAACGGGCGATCTGCTGGCCCGATTCGGTGGCGACGAGTTCGCGGTCTTGTTGGAGGGCGTGGCTGACGTCACCGAGGCCAGGCGCTTAGCGAGCCTCCTGATTGCGTCGCTGGAACGTCCGGTCGTCATCGACGACTACGAGTTGCTCGTGCGCGCGAGCGTGGGCATCGTCCTGAGCTCGCGGCGTCGCGCCCGGGCCGACGATCTGCTCCGTAGCGCCGACATCGCGCTCTATCAGGCGAAGGCGGAAGGGGGCGGCGTCTCCGTTGTCTTCGAGCCCCGGATGCAGGCACCGGTGATCGCCAGGCTCGCCGGTGAGGCCGCGCTCCGGCGGGCAGTAGAGCGCGATGAGCTGCGGCTGCAGTATCAACCGAAGATCGACCTCACCAGTGGCCGGATTGTCGGCGCCGAGGCGTTGGTGCGGTGGCAGTATCCGGTGCAGGGCTTGCTGGCACCGGCCGCGTTCATTGCCCTCGCGGAGGAGACCGGTCTGATCATCCCGATTGGCGCGTGGGTCCTGGCCGAGGCCTGCCGACAGGCCAGGGTGTGGGACACGATCGATCCAGGACGCGACCTCATCGTCTGCGTCAATGTGTCGGCGCGCCAACTCCAGATGACCAACATCGCCGATGAGGTCGCGCGGGTCCTCGCCGAGACCGGGCTGCGAGCGGATCGTCTGGAGCTGGAAATCACGGAGAGCGTGGCGATGGCGCCGGGTCTGGAGACCGGACGGGCGCTCCGATCCCTGAAAAAGCTGGGGGTGCGGTTGGCGATCGATGATTTCGGCACCGGCTACTCCTCGCTGGGTCGCCTGCGGGAGCGGGCGATCGATGCGCTCAAGATTGACCGCTCGTTCGTGGCAGACTCAGGCAACAACGACACTCTGGCGATCGTCCGCGCGGTGATCACACTCGCCCGCGATCTTGATCTTCAGGTGATCGCCGAAGGGATCGAGACGGCCGCGCAGCTGGAGCGCGTACAGGCCTTGGGTTGTGACCTCGGGCAGGGCTACTATTTTGCTCCACCCCTCGACGCTGAGGCGCTGGGCGCGATGTTGATCGCCAATGCGGCAGGAAGCCGACTCCTGTTCGACAAGCATGGCCGTGTCGAGCACCAGCGGCAGCAGCGCGGCGATCGCGGGCCATCACCCGCCGAGTCGGAGGGGCGAATCGTCCTTGGGCGAAACGGGCGTGCGCCTGGACCCCGATGATCGGTCGCTGAACCCGTGGCACACCAGCGTCCGGCGATACGGTGCCGTAGAATCGTCGTCATGAACATCCCCGAGCTTCACGCCAAGTGGCACGGTGCCACCCTCAAGGAGCGGTCTGCCTCCCAAGAGCACTTCCTCGACCTCTGCCATGCCCTCAACGTGCCCACCCCGGCGCAGGCCGATCCCAACGGCACCTTCTACACCTTCGAGAAGGGCGCCGAGAAGTCGGGGGGAGGCAAAGGTTTTGCCGATGTCTGGTTCCGTGGTCACTTTGCCTGGCTCTATCTCGACGAGCTGGAGAACCCACAGGTGCCGGTCGTCTGCGATCTTGACCGCTTCGTGATCCGGCCCCACTTCACCGGCACCCCGACTGAAACCTATCGCTGCGCCCTTGCCGGGATCGACCAGCCGGGGCCGCCGCGGGTGCTGCGAGTCGACTTGACCGACCCGGCCTTCCTCCGGCCCCGTCGCACCACCACTGCGGTCACCGAAGAGGCGGCCGAACGGTTCGGCGCCCCTTGGCGAGCCGCTCAGAGGCGAACGCGCTGCTACGCGTCGCGGCCTTCATGTGGCTCATGTGGCTGGTAGCGGATGATGGTCACGGACTCCGTGGTGATAAGTCCACCCTGGAGCATCTCCTCGATCGCCGGTAACAGCTCCGCGACCCGCTCCGCGGTATCGATCCACTCCAGCATCAGTGGAAGGTCGGAGGAGAGGTCGACGATTGAGGCCGCGTGGATCTTGCTGTGGGCACCGTAGCCAGCAATCCCCCGGGTGACGGTTGCGCCCGCCGCACCTTTACGTCGCAAAAACTCGAGCAGGGCACTCCAAAGCGATGTCCCGCGGTGTCGGTCGCGCTCCCCGAAATACGCTCTGACACGGATTCCCCGTCCGTCGATATCGGTCTCGTCCATGTCCGCTTCTCCTCCCGGCAGAATGGCGCGGAAGCATCTCCGACGCCTAACGCCGCTGCGCCCGGATCAGGGTCAGAGTGGCCGAGCCCAGGCCGCCAAACCCCCAACCGATCATGACCCACCCGATGACGCGAATCTCCGCGCTGCCCCAGGCAGCAAGTACGAGCCCGACGAGGACGAGCAGAGCCGCCACTGCGGCCATGATGCCGGCAAGGGCTCGGCGCCGCCGGCGATCCGGCTGGCGCTCGGGACGGTCATCACCATGAGCCATGCTGTGTTCCTCCGGCGCGACGGCTGACCGGTTATTCACCGATCCCGTGGGCGCCAGCGACATGGTGCACGGCTCGGTCACCGGCTCCCCGCTCCTCCCCGGAGGGCTGGTGGCTGAACCGGTAGTCGTGTTTGCGCACGATCTCCTGCAGCTGCGCCCGCAATCGTGCCTCACCGGCGATGGCGGTATCCCGAAGTATGCGAAACGCCTCCTCGCTGGATGCACGGCAGAGGGCAAGCCGCAGGTGAGGGAGGCAGAGCCCCGCTGAGGTCACGTAGGCCGCGAGGAATGACGGCTCGGCGATATCCTGCACCACTGTGGAGACCAGCTTCTGTCCTGTCGTGTCGCGCACGACGCAGACCAGGCAACGACCCGTGGGCGCGACCGGGGAACACTCGTTCCCGCAAGTAGCGTGATCGGGGCGGACACCGAGGAACGAGGCGACACCCGCGAGAAGATGCCGTCGATGATCGAAGAGGCCGCGCAGTTCGTCTGTGGCGCGACCGAGGACCTCGATGTAGATCTGGGCCGTGCCAAGAACGTGGGCGGCCCCGAGCCACTGGTAACCGTGCTCGTTGCAGAAGCCAAGGGAGGCGCGAAGCTGCTGGCGGATACCTGGATCACCCGCGGACTCGTAGTTCACGGCATTGATGTAGCGAGTGACGCTGGCCAGGGTGAGGCGGCAAACGGGACACGCGTCCTGGGCGAAGGCGTCGAGCAAATCATAGTGGCCCTGGGTGTAGCTCACGGAATGACCTCCTGCCGCCAAAACCAAAAGCCTCTGCCGGAATCGGGCGAGGCCCGGTCGGTAGAAGCTATCAGCCAGCTTGCACGGCGATCAGGCGAGCTTCGTCGCCATTCGGGTCAGTAACGTGGCGGTGGCGTCCTCCTTTCGCCCGCTCGTCGCGATGGACACGTTATCGGCGAGCGCGTGTTCGCCCGATCCTAGGCCCGGGGTGGTGTTCCGTCAAGGCGGGTTCGCATTGCGCCAGTCCAGCCGCGGACGTACAATGTCGATCGACCGATTCGTTCGGGAGAGCGGATCGACTCAATGCGATGAGGCTCGCAGGCCGCCTGCTCAGGTGGTCGCCGGATTCCGGCTGATGGCTTCTACTGGCTGCCCCGGCAGCGGTGGAGGCCATTTTTTGTTGGCGGCAGTCGGCGAGGGAGGGACCAACGCGACGTGGAGCCGTATCTCTTGATTGGCGGCGGCGGGATCCTTGGCGCCAACACCCGCTATCTCGTCTCGACATGGGCCGCCAATCGGATTGGCGTCGGGTTCCCGTACGGGACGTTGATCGTCAATGGCAGCGGCAGCTTCCTCATTGGGCTCGTCTTGACCATACTCGCCGACCGTTTGCATCACAACGCGAATGCGACGTTGCTCGTCGCCACGGGCTACCTTGGCGCCTACACCACGTTCTCGACCTTTACCTACGAGACGATTGCGCTCGTGCGCCGCTCGGCAATCGGTCCGGCCGCGGTCAACGTGCTCGCAAGTATCGCGGCGGGCGCCATTGGCACGGCGCTCGGCATCCTACTCGCGACCGGGCTGAGTGACCGCATCTGATGACCGCACCGAGCCCGGACGACAAGCGCGCGGCCGCCGCCGAACGGATGCACGCCGATGGATGGAGCCACGATTCCCGCACCTTTAACCCGATCCCCATTGCGGAGGCGGTCGAGGAAGCGGAGCTCGGACACGCGCCGGAGGATCTACGGGAACCGCCCCGCTCTGTCTGGCGCGAGCGGGTCGCCACGCTGGTCGCCATCAGCGTGGGGGGGCTGCTCGGAGCCAACGCTCGCTATCTGGTCAGCCGGTGGGCGACCGATCGCTGGGGGTCAGCCATTCCCTGGGGTACGCTCCTAATCAACGTCAGCGGCAGCTTTGTCCTGGGGTTCTACCTCACGCTCGTCACTGAGCGCTTCGCCGGCCGCGCCACCACCCGGCTCTTCGTCGCCACGGGGTTCCTCGGCGCCTATACCACCTTTTCCGCCTTTAGCTATGAGGCCGTCATGCTGATCCAGCATGGCGAGCCGCTGCGCGCCGTCGCCTATGTCGCGGTCAGCCTCCTCGGAGGCCTTGCGGCCGCCGTCGCGGGCGTCGTGACCGCCCATGCCCTATAAGGACTTGTCGACCCCGGAAAGGCACGACTTTGGACATGCTGCTCCTGGTTGCCACCGCGTTTCTAGCCTCCGCCGTGGAGATGGTCGAGGCCCTCACGATCGTGCTCGCGGTCGGCCTCACGCGTGGCTGGCGCTCGGCATTGACTGGTGCGGCTGCAGGAGCGGGAACGTTGGCCGTTGTCGTCGCCGTTCTCGGTCCCTCATTGGTGCAGTATGTCCCGCTGCGCGGTCTCCAGGTCGTCGTCGGGACGCTGCTGCTCATCTTTGGCCTCCAATGGTTGCGGAAGGCGATCCTGCGGGCGGCAGGACGAAAGGCCCAGCACGACGAGGCGCTCATCTTTCAGCGCGAGCTTGATCAGCTGGGTGGCGGAACGGGCGCGGCGGCCATCGATTGGACCGGCTTCGTCGTCGCCTTCAAGGGAGTCTTCCTGGAGGGGCTGGAAGTCGCCTTCATCGTCCTCACCTTCGGTGCCAATGCCGGACGCTTTGGGCCGAGTGTGGCCGGAGCCGGCGCGGCAGTGGTCCTCGTCGCCCTTATCGCGATCCTGGTCCACCGACCATTGAGCCGGGTGCCGGAGAACGCGATCAAGTTCTCGGTCGGCGTGGCGTTGACGACCTTTGGCACCTTCTGGGGCGGCGAGGGAGTTGGGATCCAATGGCGATTTGGTGATGCGATGTTGGTGGTGCTGGTCGCGACCTATGCCGCGTTGGCGGCCGCGCTGGTGGCGTGGCTGAAAGCGCCTGGTCCGACCCAGGCGCACGGGGTTCGGGGAGGGGCAGTGTCATGAAGGTGCTCATCGGATTCGGCCGCTTCTGGTACGACTTCGTCGTCGGCGACTCGGTGGCCCTGGCCATTGGTGGCTGCGCGGTGATCGCGACAGGAGCACTCCTCGTGCGGCTCGGTGCGGCGTCGGCTGCCCAGGTCCTCCTGCCGCTCATCGTCGCGGCGACGCTCGCCATCAGCCTGCGCTGGCCCCGATGACCACGGATGCAGACCGCCCTGGTGCACGACCAACTGGCAACGCCTGGCTCCTCGGCCGGACCCTGATGGATGTACGCTCCGATGCGTCGAACTCCTCCTTCATGATGTCCTCGGGCCTGCCCTGCCTCGACCTCAGCCGGATCACATCGTGAGTCTTGACCTGCCCGCTCTCGTCTCGTTATCCCCAGCCAGCGGTGTGCCGTGGGTCGTCCTCCTCGCGATAGTGACGACGCTGGTGGTCATCGTGCTCCGGCCACGCGGCATCGGAGAAGCGTGGGCGGCCGCCGGCGGCGCGGCGGCGATGATCGCGGTCGGGGCGGTCCGTCTGTCCGATGTCAGGGAAGTGGCGCGCAGCACGAGCAGCGTCCTGTTGTTCCTGCTCGGCATGATGACGCTGAGTTGGTTGGTCGAGCAGGCCGGGGTCTTTGACCGGTTGGCCGAATGGGTCGCCCGGCTGGCGGGCGGATCGGGTCTCATGCTCCTCGTCCTGGTCTTTCTCCTGGCTGCCGGGGTGACTGCTCTCCTCTCCCTCGACGTGACGGTGCTCCTGCTGACCCCGATCGTCTTCTCCTTGACCACGCGGCGGCACCTGGACACGCTGCCATTTGTCTTCGCCTGCACCTTCGTCGCCAACACTGGCTCGCTAATCCTGCCCATCAGCAACCTGACCAACCTGCTCGTCTACGACCAGCTCCACCTCGGGTTCGCCCCGTTCGTCGGTCGGATGTGGCTCCCAAATCTGGTCGCCGTAGCGGTGAACCTCGCCGTCTTCCTCTGGCTCTTCCGCGACCGGCTGCCACGTCGCTTCGACGATGCCGCAGCCGACATGCCGCTAGGCGATTGGTGGTTCCACGCCGCCGGGGTGGTCCTAGCCGCGACGCTTGTGGGGTTGGTCGGGGCGGGGCTCGGCGAGCGCCCCCTCGCCGACGTGGCGCTGGCGGGAGGTGGACTGCTGGCGGTGATCGGCCTCACCGGCCGTCGGGTCCGACTCGTGGATCTCGCCGGAGGGATCTCCTGGCCCCTCTTCGTCTTCGTCCTCGGCATGGCGCTCATCGTCCGCGGCTTCGAGCATGCCTGGCTCGACCGGCTCGACGTCCCCCTCCCGACGCGGCTGCTCCCCGCGCTCCTGCTGGCGGTCGGCGGCAGTGCGCTCGGCAGCAATGTCGTCAACAACGTGCCGATGACCCTTTTCTCGCTCACGCTCATCGCCCGAAACGAGGGGCCGGCCCGCGAAGCGCTCGCCTACGGCACGCTTGTCGGCGCCAACATCGGCCCGACCTTGACGACCTATGGTTCGCTAGCGACGATGCTCTGGTTCGCGCTGATCCGTAGGCGGGGGATGGACGTGTCGACCACGGCGTACCTGAAGGTGGCCCTCATGACGACCCCGGCCGTGCTGGCGGCGACGACGCTCACGCTCTGGCTAGTGATGCGATGACCACGGCGTTGGTATGCCTCGATGGGTACCGCCCGGGGGCCGTCCTCGACGTGGCCCGTGCCACCCTCGCCCCGTCGATGACGTGGCTCCTCTTGCACGTCTCCGACACCCGCCCGGCGCAGGAGGCGGCGCACGCGTTCGGCCGACTGCTAGGTCACGGGCCGGGTCGCAAGCGGGCGGCGGACCGGGTGGACCACGTCGTCGCATGGAACGAGGCGGACGTCCAAGCCGCCGCCGAAGAGTGGTTGGTGGCAGCAGGGCGGGAAGCAGAGGTGGTGACCGTCCGCGGGCAACCAGAGCGGGAGATCGTGCGGGTGGCGGAGGAGCGCGGCGTCCACCTGATCGTCCTCGGCGGCGGCCGCGGTCACCCCGGCCGCTACCCAGGACCGGGACCGTATCCCCTCAGCCCCGTGGCGCGCTTCGTCGTTGACCACGCCCGCACCGATGTCCTCCTCCTGCGCCGGTACGTCGCCGAGGTGGACCGCCGGGCGTGACCGGCGAGGGGCGAACCTACCTCGGCCCCGGTCGTGCCCGATCGCCTGCTTCGGGCTGCATACCCGAGGGTCCGGGTCGTCTCCTACGACCGACCGACGCCTGGCGTAGTCGCCTCAACGGTAAGTACCTGCCCCATTCGTGCCCGCCCGCCATGGTGGCCAGATCGGGCATCACGGACGCCATCAGGATCAGCATCCTCCCGTCCGCGCCCCCGACGAGCGCGCACGCAAAGCAGGGGCAGTCGAGGTCGATCGTCTGCAGTACCTCACCGCATTCAGGCACGCGCACGCCATACTTGGCGGCGATGTCCCCGTGCCAGACGGCGCTTTTTGGGCGTCGAGACAGATGGCATCGGAGACGGCGCCGCCCAGGTCGGCCTAGATCCTCCGGTTTGACACGTAGCCGTCAGCGATGATGTCGAAGGTCGTGAGCCTGGTGCCGTAGGACTCGGCGGCGATCAGCGTCGCGTTGTCGGGCGTCACCACTATGCCGTTGAGGAAGCCTGCGTCATCGGCCACCTGCTGGCCGACGCGGTCAGGCGTGACGATAGCGAGGATTCCGGCGTTCGTCCCGATTAACCGGCATTAACCGGCGGGTACCCTGAGGGTCACCCGCGTCAGGGTGGTGAAACCGCCTCTTAGTCCACGGCGAGGTCAGCGCAGCCCAGGTCGGTCCACCGCAGCGTGATCGGTGTTTTGTGTTCATCACTCCTGGGAGTACAAGGGGCAGCGCGCCGACCTGGTCACCGCCTACCGCCAATTGCTCCAATACCGGGAAGATCTGGAAAACCCACCGCTCCTGGTTGTCTGTGATCTCGACCGCTTCGAGGTCCATACCAACTGGACCAATACCGCCAAGCGGGTCCACCGCTTCACCCTGACCGAGCTCGATCAACCGGCCACCCTGGCGATTCTGCGCGCCGTCTTCACCAACCCCGAGGCGCTGCGTCCCGATGTGACCCCCGCGGCCGTCACCGAAGAAGCCGCGGCGCGGTTCGGCGCCCTGGCCGCTGGCTTGCACAGTCGTGGCGTCGATCCCCAGCGAGCGGCCCACTTCCTGGTCCAGCTCCTCTTCTGTCTCTTTGCCGAGGATGTGGGACTCCTCCCACGCGGGCTCTTCACCGATCTCCTGACGCTGGGAGCCCGGCGTCCCGAGCTCTTCCCGGGACAGGTCGAGGCGCTGCTGACCGCGATGCGCGATGGGGGCGTCTTCGGGGTGGCGGAGATCGCCCGCTTCAATGGCGGGCTCTTTGCCGAGATCGGGGTCGAGCCGTTGACGGCGGGGGAGTTGACGGAACTGCGGGAGGCGGCGGCGCTCGACTGGGGAAGTGTCGAGCCGGCGATCTTCGGCACGCTCTTTGAGCGCTCGCTCGACCCGGGCAAGCGGGCACAACTCGGCGCCCACTACACGGGGCGCGTCGATATCGAGCGGGTCGTCGAGCCGGTGCTGATGGCACCCTTGCGCCGGCGATGGGCGGCGGTGCGGGAGGAGGCAGACCGGAGGAAAGCCGCCTGGGACGCGGCGACGACGACACAGACGCGGACCAACCGGCGGGCGGCCTTCGCCGCGGCCCTCGCGGGGTTCGGCGAAGAGCTGGCGGCGGTGCGGGTGCTCGATCCGGCGTGTGGGTCGGGGAACTTTCTCTATGTGGCGCTGGCAAATCTGCTCGACCTGGAGAAGGAGGTGGCGGTCTATGGGGCGACCAACGGGCTGCCGATGGGACTGCCGCAGGTGGGACCACGCCAGCTTGCCGGGCTGGAGATCAATGCCTATGCGCGGGAGCTGGCCCAGGTCGTGGTCTGGATCGGGTATCTGCAATGGATGATTGGCAACGGGTTCGGAGGACGGCGTGATCCAGTGCTGGAGCCGTTGGAGACGATCCGGTTCCAAGATGCGCTGCTTGATCGGAGCGATCCGGAGCATCCACGAGAGGCAGTGTGGCCGGAGGCGGACGTCATCATTGGGAACCCGCCGTTTTTGGGTGGCAACCGGATTCGACAAGAACTCGGCAGCGAGTATCTCACCGACCTGTTCACCATTTTCGGCGAGAGAGTCCCGCAATTCAGCGATCTGGTCTGCTACTTCTTCGAGAAGACACGGGCTGAGATGACCTTACGGCGACTAACGCGGGCCGGACTTCTCGCCACGAACTCCATTCGCGGAGGCGCCAACCGCGAGGTCCTGAAGCGGATCAAGGAAACCGGCGATATTTTCTTGGCGTGGGCGGATGAGCCGTGGGTGCTCAATGGGGCGGCAGTCCGAATCTCGATCGTCGGGTTTGATGATGGGAGCGAATCCGAGCGTGTGCTGGACGGCGAGGTGGTTCCGGCAATTCATGCTGACCTAACAAGCGGAGTCGACATCCTGACCGCCCGTCGACTGCCCGAGAATTACGATATCTGTTTCATGGGACCTTCTCCAAAGGCTCCTTTTGACATTGGCGCGAGTGTCGCCGCCTCAATGCTCTCCGCCCCGGTCAATGTCAACGGCTGCACGAATTATGATGTCGTTCGGCCCGTGGTTAGCGCAGTAGACATCGCGCGGAGACCACGGGGTATGTGGACGATCGATTTTGGACTGATGGCCGAGCATCTGGCGGCGCAATATGAGCGACCCTTCGAGTACGTGAGGGAGCATATCTACCCGCTACGGGTAAGTTCGAGACGATCCGATTTTCGTGGCCAGTGGTGGCAGTATGCTCGGCCACGTTCGGAGCTTCGCCAGGCGATGACGGGCAAGGTGAGGCAGATCGTGACGCCTGCCGTCTCCAAACATAGGCTCTTTGTCTGGCGTACGATGGAGTATCTCTGTAATCAAGGCACACTCGTCTTCGCCCGCGACGACGACTACTTCTTCGGCGTGCTGCACTCCCGCGCCCACGAGGTCTGGTCGCTGCGGATGGGGACCTGGCTGGGGGTGGGCAACGATCCGCGCTACACGCCGACGACCTGCTTCGAGACCTTCCCCCTGCCCTGGTCGCCGGGGGCCGAGCCATCGGACGATCCACGCCTGCACGCCATCGCCGACGCCGCGCGGGAGCTGGACGAGCGGCGGCGAGCCTGGCTCGACCCGGAAGGCGCGACCGAGGCGGAGCTGAAAAAGCGCACCCTCACCAACCTCTACAACGCCCGCCCGACCTGGCTGGCGAACCTCCACACTGCGCTCGACCGCGCCGTCTGGGCCGCCTACGGTTGGGACGATCTCGATTCGGCCGCAACCGGGGAGGACGTGATCCTGACAAGGCTGCTGGCGCTGAACGGCGAGCGGAATTCAATCACTGGCGTGCCGAAGTCGCGAGCATGGACCGGTCATTAGAGCGGCGTGCGCAAATGCTGGCGGTCTGCGATGCTGGGCGGATGGGCACCCGCAATCCCGCCGACCTCCGTGAGCGGGCCGTGGCCGCCGTCGATGCCGGCGTGCCCCGGTCTGAGGTCGTGCGCGCCTATCGCATCGCCCCCCGCACGCTGGAGCGGTGGCTCGCCCGCCACCGCACCGGCGCGGGCTTGGCCGACCGGCCCCGCTCGGGACGGCCCCCGAAGCTACCCCCTGACCGGTATCCGCAGCTGCGTGCCCTGGTCGCCCAGCGGCCCGACGCCACGCTCGTCGCGCACGTCGAGCGCCTCGCTTCGACCACCGGGGTCCACCTCAGCCCGTCTCACCTCGGCCGCCTCCTGCGGCGGCTCGGTCTGACGCTCAAAAAAAGTCCCTGATCGCCGGCGAACGCAACGAGGAGGTCCGCGCGGCGTGGCGGGTCGAGCTGGCCTCGGTCCATCCCCACGACCTGGTCTTTCTCGACGAGACCGCGACCCCGATCACCCTGACGCCCCTCCGAGCACGGGCTCCCCGCGGGCAGCGGGCGGGCGGCCGCGTGCCGCGCGGGCACCGCCCCGCCATCTCCTGGCTGGCCACGCTGACCCCCGAGGGGATCGGCGAGAGCGTGGTGGTGGAGGGGGCCGTCGATCGCGTTGCCTTCGAGGCGTTCATCGAGCAATTCCTGGTGCCCCAGCTGCGCCCGGGCCAGGTCGTGGTGCTGGATAACCTCAGCGTTCACAAGAGTGCCCGGGCGCGGGCGGCGATTGAGCAGGCGGGCTGCCGCCTCCACTTCCTCCCGACCTACTCGCCCGACTTCAACCCGATCGAGTTGGCCTTCGCCACGACCAAGCAGGCGCTGCGCCGGATCGGACCGCGCTCCTTCGACGCGGTCCTCGCCGCGGTCGGCCAGGCGCTGGAGGCGATCACCCCGGCCGATGCCCGTGCCTTCTACCGCGCCGCCGGTTACCCGCTGTGACCGGCAACACTTTGCCTCCCCGCTCTAGACATGTTGGGACCGCCTTTCCATCGTCCCGCGGTGGAGCGTGCGGCATGAGCGACCCACCGCTGCGACCGGGGAGCAACCGCTGCGCGTGTATGGCGACCGGACGCCGATCCTGCTCCGCCATCTGCCCTACGGCTGCGGTGGGAGAGCGGGTGCCTCGATGTAGCCGGTCCGGCCGTCTCCCGTTGTCACCGGCACCCACTGTGCACCACGTCCTCCAGCCGGACCGGTCACGGTCACGCTCGTGCCAGCCGGAAGGACGGCTACCACCGTACCCCGCCGCGAGGGGGCATCCCGCAGCTCCGTCTCGCTGATGGTTACCGCCGTGGTCGCAGCCTCCGCGGGAGCTGGTGCTGGCGCCGTGTCCGCCCCGGTGGTGGGATCACTGCGATTCGGCGTCCCGCTCGTCGCCGTCGGCGTCGGGACCGGGACGGCCTCGTGGTCGGTGGCGGTGTTCGCGTTGGCGACGGGCGCGTGCGCATTGGCGTGGGCCGCCGCAATGAGGTTGGCGTCAGCCCAGATCACGAAGGTAATGACGCGCTTGCCCCCGCCAAGCTCACGAGCGAAGTCCGCGACTCCGCCCTTCTCCGGTCCGGACGGATCGGCAGGCACCGTCGTGCTCTGCCCGGCGGTCTGCGTGGTGGAGGCGGTGGCGGTGGTAGTGCTGTCCGCGTGGTTGTAGATCGTCTGCAGTTCGTCATAGTCATGCTGATTGGGGCGCACGTTGTTCAACTGGTCCGGCTCCGCGATCGTCCCATTCGGGTCGTTGGTGTAGTCCATGCAGGTGCCGAGGTTCGCGTTGGACTTGTTCTCATCGACGTGCGCGAGCCCTAAGGTGTGACCGATCTCCTGGCACATGACCAAGCGGCGCCAGGCACCCGTGTTGTACGGGGCCGTGCCGAAGTAACTGTTGTTCATCTTCACGGTCCCCTGCGTGATATGGGTGCCAATCAGCCAAATGTTGGCCAGACCTAGCCAGCCGGTCGCGCCGTAGGCGCCGGAGCAGACCTCTACCCGCCCCGCCGTTGGTCGACACTTCGTACTGGACCGGCCCGTCACGACGGGCGTATTGAGGACAGGGGACGCGTTCCAGTCCGCTGCGGCACCACGGAGGAACTTATCGTACCCGCTGCCGACGTTGTCACCGAGACGGACCGTGAACGGATTGGCCGTGCGCGCCCAGTGGGCACCGGCCCATGAGTGGCTCGCCTCGGTCGCCGTTGGCAGCAGCCCACCACCGAGGGTGGCGATGAGACCAATAGCCAGGACGCGCAGAACGATCCTGTTCCCCAAACGCTGCATCTGTCCCTCTCCCGCCATGTCGATGTCATGGTCCCTGTGGTCTTTCCCGGCGATGGCTCACGGACGAGCGACGAACGCACTCGGAACGTACTCGGCCGGAATGATGTTACGCAAACGCCACACCACCGGATCACTTGCGTAGTATTCCAAGTACTTTAGTCTCATTCATCCCATTACTCTTTTACTCTTTATAGATTCGTGACTTCTGGAGATGCGCCAAGACTTCGTCGTCAGTCGTCTGGCTAGGATCGACGGGCCGAAGGTCGGAGTCACTCGCCTCATGCTCGGAAATCACTGGACCCGGACCAACGAGACCGGGCCGTGCGAGGACGACCGCACGCTCGACAGGAGGCGCCTCCGCATGGAGCGGACGATCAACCGCCTTGAGCGCGTTCGGCGGATCGCCAGCTGCGACGACAAGCTGGTCCCCAGATTCTTGACGATGCTTACCATCGCCATGATCCTGGGGTGGCTCTAGCTTTGCAGACACACCCTAATGCCGGTGCCCGTCTTGAGATACGGCTGTGCCCGCTAATAGCGAGAGTGGTCCTGATGGGCAAGCGCCCCTGATTCGGTCCAGTCGCCAGGAGCGAACAACGCTGTCCGTGGAGCATGCCCCTTCGCGGTCGATGATACCCACCCCCTGGCGATTCGGCTCGTTCGGCGGTATCGTGACCTAACCGTGAACCTGGGTAGGTGCGGCCGTTGCCGAAAGGACGTCACATGATCCGGAGCACATCGCTGATCCTCGCAACATTGGTTGCCAGTCTGGTTCTCGGTGCCGTCCCGGCTGTGGCGCGGCATGCCATTTATCCCAGTGGTACGCCGGCCCCCGCGTCAGCGACCACCGTGACGCTTTTCACGCTCTCCCTCCCACCGACCGGGATCCCGATTCCCGGCGACGCGGGTGCTCAACTCATGCGGAGCACCTGGGATCTGGACGCCATGGTGACTGTCGGGGCCCGGGCGTTTCCGCCCGCCGTCGAGGTCGACTACGTCGTCGCGGGGAAGATCGCGATCCGGGAACAAGGCCCCCTGTTGGTCGCGGAGGTCGGGCCGATCGGTGACTTGGGAGACCTCCGGCCCGTTGCCCAAGGCACAGAAACGGTCCTCGACCAAGGCGACATCGCGGTCTACCAGCTGGCGGCGCCCCAAGAAGCGCGCAACGTCGGTGACACCGCAGCGACGGTCGTGTCAGTACTCATCGGCGTCGATGACCCGGACGTGGTCGACCCCCAGGCCATGGCCAGCTTCGACGGGGTCGCCTTCGAGCAACTTGGGGCCTTCTCCTCGCACGACCTGGCGGTTGTATTAGCGGACCGAAGCGAGCTCACGCTCCGGCGCACCTTGCTTCCCGCCGGAAGCGCCCTGCCTCCATACCCATTCGATCCATCGGCGCCGGACCTATTGGCAGTGGAGGCGGGCACGATGGAGGTCGGGCTGGACCTCGACGGAGACGGGACTCCGGAGTGGTGGCAATCGATTCAGCAGCACCAGGCCGTCAATCAGCTCATCGGCGGCACTGACCGCGCGATCCGCGCCGCCTCGGATCCCCAGGCAGGACTGGAAAGTCTGCCCAGTGGGGCAGGTCCGAAGCGTGGGGACCCGCTGATCTTCCTCACCCTCACCTTTTCCGGCGCGCCGACTGACGAGGAAACACCTACGTCGTAGTGATCCCCCGCGGTCATCCGCCCGCCGTGCAGAGCGGAAGGCAGCGGGGCAACCCATCCGTGCAACAGTTGTCGGCGACGCAGGCGGAGCCCGGGCCGCAGTTGGCGCTCGCCAGGCAGCGGGGGAGATCGTCGCACGGACCGTTCACTGTGCAGACACCGGTCTGCTCGGTTGAGGTCATACAGGCGCAACCCGCCGTGTCCGGATTGCATGGAGGGAAATCGCCGCAGCTCCCGCCGCTGGGACACGTCAGCGTAATCCCGGGCGCTCCCTGTCGCGTCGAGACCTCAACACAGCGCCCGCTGTTGCAGTAGGTGCCGTCGTGACAGACGTGCCCACAGGCGCCGCAGTTCTGGCCGTCGAAGTGGACATCGGTGCAAATCCCTCGAATCGGGGGGTTTCCGGGACAACAATGCGGCAACCCGAATGGCGGCTTCCCGGGGCAGACGTAGATCTCCCCGCATCCGCCGCAGCTGCCGGGATCGTAATCGAAGGTAGTGCAAACACCGTTGCAGATGTCCGGCTTGTCGGGCGGACACGCGCACGTTCCGCGTCGGCAGGTCCGTCCCTTGATGCAGGGATGGCCGCAGCTCCCGCAGTGGCTGCTGTCCACGAGCAGGTCGACACACCGGCCGGCGCAGTCGGTAGTGCCGTTCGAGCACGAGCAGCGGCAGGTGTGTCCATCCCGGACGTACCCCGCGGGGCATGGCGTGGGACAGACGCAGGCGCATGTCGCAGGATCCTGACTCTTCCCAGCTTCACACTCGACCCGAGGACACGCGCAGCGACAGGTCGCTTGGTCGAACGGTCGCTCCGGCGGGCAAGCGTTGGAGACGCATGTGCCGCCACAACGCGCGACGCCCGCGGTGCATTTTCCGTCGCAGCATACCCGGTCGCCGGGACAAGCCGCCCCACACGCGCCGCAACTGGACGGTGACGTCCGGAGGTCGACGCAGAAGATGGCTCCCCCAGAAGGGCACTCCGTCTCCGCGGGCCCGCAGCGGTGGCATTGGCCGCCGACGCAGTGACCAGGGCCTGATTCTGAGCGCGGGCAGGTATTGCCGCACGAGCCACAGTTGGCTGCGTCGTCGCCGCGGCAACTGCCGTCACAGCAGGGCTGCCCCGGTGGGCAGCGGGTGTCGCACGAGCCGCAGTGATTCGGGTCGGCGCGGACATCGAGGCAGGCGCCGCCGCAGCAGTGCGTGAATACCTCGGTACAGCCACCGGTCCTCCGGCACGTTCTCAGGGAAAGGTAGTAATCGAGCTCGCAAGCTAGGATGCAAGCTCCGGAACCGGCTTCCTTCTCTTTCTTACAGGCCTTGACGCAATCCTTATGGAGTTTTTGGACAAGTTCGGTGCAACTGGCGACATCACACACGGACGCCGCGGAGCCAGTACCGAGGCTAGGATTGGCAGTACCGAGCAGCGTGCCCATTCCAGCGACCAGGGTCCGGAGCAGGCGGCGCCGGGTCGTCGTGCGCCCGACCGCGCGGGCGAGGGCATCGAAGCGGTCGGCGTCCATGGTGGCAGGACCTCTCGGGGGCGGACGAGCATCGCTCGTCAGGTGAGCGAGCGTACAGGACCCTGCTCTCAGCTTACACCCGCATGTCTACGGGCCCGAGCGAAGTAAGGCGGATCTGATGACTCCCGTCTCAAGCCGCCGGCACACACGCCAGTCGCGGGGCTGGTCGGGATCAACAATCACCCCGATCTCGGCCGAGCCATCGGCGCCGACGTTCGCCAGCACATGATCGAGAGCATTCGGCATCAGCGTCAGACGTTGCGGTCGGTAGCGATCGACGCGCAGACGGGTGATGGCGCGATCCATGGCCGCGATGATTCGGTCGTCGCTCAGCCTCAATGGGGTGCTCACGACTTATGAGCCCTCTAACGCTCCGTTCAACTCACCCCCACACGCACCACACGAGGCACCCGGCGAGGGCCGCCGAGGCACTATGAGGATGGACGCCCGAGTGCACCGGCGACCACCGTGAGCAGCGTTACTAGATTGAACGGCTTGGCGACGAAGTGAACGGCACCCGCCGCATCAGCGTCCTGGTGGGCGACGGCGCTCATGAGCACCACCGGCACCGCTCGCAATTCGACCCGCTCGTGCATCCACCGCAGCAGGCCGACGCCGTCCAGCCGGGGCATCATCACGTCGGTGAGCACCAAGTCTGGCACCAGTCGCTCCAGCACCTCCTGCGCCTGCAAACCGTCGGCCGCGGCCAGCACAGCGTACCCCTCGTCACGGAGGAGCTCCGCCAGGAGCGTGCGGATTGCCGGTTCGTCGTCGACGACGAGGATCGTGCCCATGGTCCGCGCCCTGCATGGCCTGTGCCGCTACGCGGGCAGAGCGGGCACCGCGCTTCCAGTGAGCAGACCCGTCGCCGCGAAGGACTCACCGACGACGATGCCTTGCGGTCCGATCGTGAACTCTCGGATCGTCAGATCGGCGGCGGTTTGGCGATGCTTGAGGACCGAGACCAAGCGGTGCCACTCAGAATCAAGTTCGACCGTCCGCAACAGGATCCCACTGTCCATGATCCCCGAGACGGTCGGCACCGATGCCGCCAGCTGCGGCCCCACAAAGGTATCGATCTCCAGAAGGAAGAGGCTGATGACGCCCCGGTCCCGCAGCGCGTTGGCGAGGGCCTGCGCGAAAGCGGCCTGGCGCTCCGGGTCAGCAAAGAGCCGAACCAGGTCGGTGAAGGCGTCAATGACGAGGCGTCGCGGTTGATGCTCCTCGACCGCAGCGAGGAGCTGCCAGGCCCACTCGTCCGGTGACACCTGCAGTGGTGCCCGCCACAGCACGCGGATCAGCCCGGAATCGACGTGCGCCCCGAGCGCCAACCCCGCCCGATCGGCGGTCGCCGTCAGCGCCGGGGCGGTCTCCTGGAAGCTGGCAATCAGCCCTGGTTCGCCTCGGCGAGCACCTTCCGCCAGGAAGTGCAGACCGAGCAGCGTCTTGCCCGCGCCCGGCGTGCCGAGGAGCAACGTCGAGCTCCCGACGACAAGACCGCCGGCCAGCATCCCGTCCAGCAAAGGGACGCCAAAGGCCACGCGCTCATCCGGTGTCTGCCAGGTCGGCATCAGCTCGGCGAAGACCGCCTCAAGGCGCGGAAAGACGGCGATCCCGTCGAGCCCGATGGTCAGGTCGTGGCGGCCACTCAGGTAGCGGGAGCCCCGCAGCTTGACGACCCGTAGCGAGCGAAGATCGCGGGACCCGACGCGTTCGTTGACCAGATGGAGCACCCCGTCAACGTGCGTCTCAGCGCTGATCGCCTCCTGGCTGCCGGCGAGGAGCACCGTCGTGCACCCCAGGAGCGCGGTGCGCGCCTGGAGCCCGTGGATACAGTGGCCGAGGTCGAGGCCGGAGGATGCCACGGCCGACGCGACGCCAGCCCCGTCGATGACCAGCAGCGTCGCCCCGTACTCGCGGACCATCGGCGAGAGCTCCGCCAGCACGGCGTCGAGTCCACCGGCCTGCAACGCATTGAGCAGGCTGAGATAGCGCAGGCGCTCGCCGATCACCGTGGGATCGACAAAGCGAAAGCCGCGCAGGTGGGCGAGCATGC